>Ga0335075_10014757_pt1 | contig 11714 bp, 12 predicted proteins | sample Lox_Sample_24_FD_206723 | JGI IMG/M metagenome (GOLD analysis project Ga0335075, IMG submission 206723) | Soil microbial communities from Loxahatchee National Wildlife Refuge, Florida, United States - Lox_Sample_2.4 | ecosystem: Environmental > Terrestrial > Soil > Wetlands | place: USA...
ACCAGCTACACCGAAGGCTTCAGCCATTTCGTCACCTCCATGACTGCTCCGGTTGCTTCCGGCTGGAGCGTTTGCCGGGTGGGGCTTGCACCCACTGGAAAGCGCCGCCTTCTCACGGCGCACACGTGAAGCGGACATTCACTCTCCCCGTGATTGTAGGGCTCGCTCGCTTCTTCGAATTTCGCATGATCGAGCTAAGATAGACGTCGGGAGGAACTATCCTGACCGAAGTTTTTACGGCTGCCCTGACGTTCGTGTGCCTGATGGCTGCCGCTTTGGTTGGCCTCTTTGGCGACGCCATACGACCTGGTCGAGGCCAAGAGGACACCAAAACGACTGTTAGGTTGGTCGCCAACCTCTTCGTCGTGATGACGTCGTTGGTTCTCGGTCTCATGATGAATTCAGCCAAGAACACGCTCGAGACCGATAATCGCAACGTTCACGCGTTAGGCACCGATCTCATCCTCCTGGATCGGACGATGAGGGCTTTGGGTCCTCAAGCGGGCGAGGCTCGCCAACATCTCATCGAATATGTCCAAACCTCGCTTCATGAGGAAAGCATCCTCGACGAGGACCCTGAAGCGGAAGCCTCTCTCGATGCGGTAGGGGCCAGCCTGAGGGCAATGCAGCTTTCGGGCGACCAGCAGGTGTCGCTCTGGAACGATACGCGGCTCCTCTATCGGCAAGTCGTACAGCAGCGTTGGGTTGTGGTGGACCAAGCCGGAGGCACGATCCCTCGACCGCTGATCGTCATGTTGATCATCTGGTTGATGCTGATCTTTGCCAGCTTCGGCTATCAGGCGCCGCGCAATCGGATCGTGACGAGCTCGTTCATCGTGGCGGCGTTTCTCGTCTCCGCGGCTCTCTATCTCATCCTCGATATGGACGCGCCGGTTTCCGGCTTGGCCAAGACCTCGAACGTGCCCTTTCAAAGGGCGCTGACCCAATTGCAACGCTGACTCTTTCGTCCTCAGCTTGGTTCGATCTCGATGCCGCAGAAGCCAATAACGACCCCACAGACGGAGGCGGCCTCATGATGAATTTTGCATTAGCGGCTGTTTTTGGCCTTTTGGGCATTGCGCTCAGCGGTTGCGCTGACGAGCCGCCGGCCGAGATCCTGCTGCCGACGGCTTCAATTTCAGGTGAAGCGAAAAGGGTCACGGTGCTGGCCGCTACGACCCGCAAGCGGATGGGCGACTCGGACCTGTTCACTGCTGATCGAACGGGAACTCTCAACTATCAGGAATACGCCGTTTCAATCCCACCCAATCACGTTGTCGGCCAAATCGAATGGCCCCCAGGATCTGCGGGTAATGCCGCGACCCAATATGTAGTGGCCGCCAGCCGGCCGCTCGCGGCGAGTGAATTTGCAACGGCGCTTCGAGTCCAGCTCGCTTCGCGAAAGGATCATGAGGGAAACGTGCTGGTGTATGTACACGGCTACTACTCCGGTCATCAAGAAGCGGTATTTCGTGGGGCCGAACTAGCGGCGGACCTCCAGTCCGCTGCCGGAGCCGTAGTTGTTTTCTCGTGGCCTTCGCGGAACGACTTGACCGAGTATGTAACCGATCGAGAAAGCGCGACCTATTCACGGGACTATTTGGAGCGAGTCCTCAATGAAATCGCTGAGGTTCCGAGCGTCCGATCCATCAATCTCGTCGCTCACAGCATGGGAAACTGGCTCGCGATGGAGACCTTGCGCCAAGCAAAACTCCGTGAGCGATCTCCCTTCGTCGCCAAGCTCAATCAAGTTGTCCTGCTCGCGCCGGATATTGATGTCGACGTTTTTCGCACCCAACTGGACGCTATCGGCAAGCTGAAACACCCGATTATCGTCGCTATCTCAAGGGACGATTTGGCGCTAGCAGCGTCGCAGCGCATTGCAGGCGATGTCCCTCGGGTCGGGAACGTATTGATTGACAATCCGCGAGCGCAAGCCGCCATTGAGCGCTACGGCCTTGACGTTGTTGATCTGTCGCAGGTCAACAGCAGCGACTATCTAGGCCACAGCAAATTTGCCGACGCAGTGCCCGAACTGCAAAACATTGCCGCTTCCGGCGCTAACCGAAGAGGTGGGCCTCTCCGCCGGGCCGGCATTTTCGTCCTAGATTCAACCGGGAGGCTGCTATCTGCTCCCGCTGTCATCGGCGACGCGCTTCAGCGCTAGCGGGATCTCCCGCCAGAGCAACCTTTCCGGCCCATCAGTCCGACAACGCGCCCTTGGTCCGAAGCGTCCGGATTTCGTCGTCGACCTGCTTTTGCACCTGATCGATCGTGAAGCTCGCGGGCGCCTGGCTCGGAGGATAATCCCTAAACGTCTCGAGGAAAGCGGCGGCCTTAAGATTCAGCCAGCCCATCAGATAACCATTTTTCACGCGCCAGTCGTCATACTGGTCGGAGACAATGTCGGCGCGCTCGTAGGGGTCCATCCGCAGGTTGAAAAGTTTCGGGATGCGATAGGCGGTTAGCGGCTCATACCAAACAGGGAAGCCGCCGGGCTTCTTCTGCTCCTCGAACACCGCCTTCCAGTCGCCATGACGGTAGGCGACCAGCGCTCCGTCGTCGTCGAAATAGGCAAAGTCGGTGCGGGCGCTGGTGGGGCTTTTTCCGGTCAGATAATCGAGCTGGTCATAGCCGTCGAGATGGACCTTGAAGGTCGTCCCGCCAACGTCTGTGCCCTTGAGAAGACGATCCTTGATGGTCGTGTCGCCGGCCGCCGCGAGTAGCGTCGGGAACCAGTCAAGCCCCGAGACAATCTGGGTCGAGACTTCGCCGGCCTTGATGTGGCCGGGCCAGCGGACCATCGCGGGCACGCGGAAGGCGCCCTCCCAATTGGTGTCCTTTTCGCTGCGGAATGGCGTCGTCGCGGCGTCCGGCCATGAGAACTGATTGGGACCGTTGTCGGTCGTATAGACAAGGATTGTGTTGTCGGCGATTTCGAGATCGTCGAGCGCCTTCTCTAGTTTGCCGACGTCGCCGTCGTGTTCGATCATGCCGTCGGCATATTCGTTGCCAGGCATCCCGCTCTGCCCGCGCATCGAGTCGCGCACATGGGTGAAGACGTGCATGCGGGTCGTGTTCATCCAGACGAAGAATGGCTTCTTCGCCGCGACCTGCCGACCCATGTAGTCGATGGCGGCGGCGGTCGTCTCGTCGTCGATCGTCTCCATCCGCTTGCGGTTGAGCGGGCCGGTATCCTCGATCGTCTGCTTACCGACACGGCCCCAATGAGGCTGCACGGTCGGATCGTCGACGTCGGTCGCCTTGGTTCGCAGCACACCGCGAGGCGAGTTGTTGTCGACATAGTTGGTATCGTCTTTCGGCCAGTACGGGCGTTCGGGCTCTTCCTCGGCGTTGAGGTGATAAAGATTGCCGAAGAACTCGTCGAAGCCGTGAACCGTCGGCAGGTATTCGTTGCGGTCGCCGAGGTGGTTCTTGCCGAACTGCCCAGTCGCATAGCCCAGGGGTTTCAACGCCTGCGCAATCGTGATATCGCGCGCCTGGAGGCCGATCGGCGCCCCGGGAATGCCGACCTTAGACAATCCCGTTCGCTTAGGCGTCTGCCCGGTGATGAAGGACGAGCGGCCCGCGGTGCAGCTGTTCTCGGCATAGTAGTCCGTAAACATCATGCCCTCGTGAGCGATGCGGTCGATGTTCGGGGTCTTGTAGCCGACAAGTCCGAATGAATAGGCGCTGATGTTGGTCTGACCGATGTCGTCGCCCATGATGAAGAGGATGTTCGGTTGCGACTGCGTCTGCGCTGACGCTGGCGCCGGAAGAAACGACCCGATCGCCGACGCTGCGAAAAGGGCGATACCGCCAAGTAGCAAGTTGCGGCGATTGCTTTTGACTTGAGCAGGGTCGCTCCGCGACGCTGAAGACCCTTCACGGTCATCGTACGATTTCGCCATCGTTCTCCTCCTTGCTTCAAGTCCGGTCCCTTGCTTCAAGTCCGGTCTGCCAGAACCGTAGCAGCACCTGCCCGAGCAAACCAACCCCAACCTCATCGGCGGCAGAAACCGCCCCGCAAATTCGCGGAGCAAATGCGCGATCCGAGCTGTGGATCGGCGAAGGATATAGATCTACAAAACGCGATAGCGGCTAGGAGGCTTGCCGATTGTGTCGGTTTGCCCGTGCGACGCGATCGAGAGAACGACTGCTCTTTGCGCGAAGGAGACGACCGGAGTCGACGCACTGTATCTGCCGACCGCACTTAACCCATTGCGGGCCGTCCTGATCGGTCCTGGCGCTGGGGAAAAGACCGGAGAGGCAGGATTCCGAACAGGTCGATGCCCGTTGCGCAATAAGAAGAGGCCGCCAAAAGGCGGCTTCTCCGTTCGTTCTGATAACGAAAGACTACGCGATCGAGATTGCAGCGCGACACGGGTCGCGCTCGAAGCCGACCGAGCCGACGGCGAGAACGACAGCAAACGCAAGACCGCTCAGGGCTCAATCTCGGCCACAACATCAGCCGCCGCTTATCGCAGTCAAGATGAAAACGTCAGCGCCCGGTTCGAGCCGGGTGTCGAGACGCGCGCGTTCGCCTTCAATGAACACGTTGATGTGGCGTCGAATCGCTGGCGTCGTATCGCAAAGACGGTCCCGCATGCCCGGCCAGCGCGCCTCAAGTCCGTTCATCACATCCTCGACCGTCTCCGCCTCGATCTTCACGACGCGCTCGGAGTCGGGAAAGAGCGCCTTCAGCAAGGCCGGCAGCCGGACGACGGCGGGCGCGCGCATCAGGCCGCCGTCATCGTCTCGACCGACGAAATCGCTGGCAGGTCGCGCGCGATGCACTCCCAGGTCTCGCCCTCGTCGCGGCTTGCGTAGACGGAACCGTTGCTCGTGCCGAAATAGACGCCGGCGGGATCGAGCGCATCGGTTGCCAGGGCCTGACGCATCACACCGAAATATGCGCCGGATTGAGGCAGCCCCGCACGACCGTCAACCCAATGCGCGCCGCCATCGCGCGAGCGCCAGACCGCCGCGCGTGCGTCTGGCGGATAGCGGCCCTTAGTGTCGCCGTTGAGCGGCAGGAAGAACAGCGTGTCGGCGTCGCGGGGATGGGCGGCAACAGGAAAGCCAAAGCTCGACGGGAGACCGTTCTCGATGCTGCGCCAGGACGCGCCGCCGTCGTCACTGCGGTACATGCCGCAATGGTTTTGCTGGTAGAGGCGGTCGGAACAGCCCGGCGCAAGCGTCAGGTTATGCACGCACTGGCCGAACTCGGGATATCGCTCTCCCTCGGGCAGAAAATCGCAGCGCGTGCCCGAATTGCGCGGACTCCAGGTTTCGCCGCCGTCCTGCGTGTAAAACACGCCGACCGAGGAGATGCCGACCCAGAGGCGACGCACGTCGGTGGGATCGGAAACGATGGAGTGCAGCACGAGGCCGATCCCGCCCGGCTGCCATTGAGGGCGCGAGGGGTGTCGGCGCAGACCCTCCACCTCGCGAAAACTCTCGCCGCCATCGCCGCTGACAAAAAGCCCCGCCGGCTCGACGCCGACGTACAGCCGCCCATGTGCGGCATGAGCCACCCAGGCACATTGCACCGGCGTCTCACCTTGGGGGTAAGCCAACCCCTGGCTCGAATGGGTCCAGGTTGCGCCACCGTCATTCGACTTCCACACAGCCGGCCCGAACCATGCGTTGCCGCCGGTCGCGTAAATGGTCCCGTCTGCGAGGTCGACGGCGACGTGGGTCAGCGGCCAGTGCTCGCACATGGGCCCACGCACGCGCCAATCGCGGCGCTCGCTGTCGCTTTCGAGAAGGAACGCGCCCTTCTTGGACCCAATCAGCACCCGGACATTCATGGGCGGCCTCCCGCTGCTGCTCCTCAGAAGGCACCCGGGCAACCGTGCCCGTCAAGATCGAGCAGCGTGCGTCCCGACCTCCTCTGCGACCGTCGGAGGTGGTGCTCGTCATCCTTCTGAATCCGAACGACGGCCGGTTCGTGAACGAAAGATGGCGAGGTGGTAGTGTCGCACGGGCCCGGACGACGGCAGTGAGTCCGGTGTCGCCGCATAGCTCGGCGTCGGCTGTTGGTGCAGCGCTTCCGTTCGGGACGGAGCGAGAACAGTAGCAAAAGGTCGGACATGACCCCATCAGCAAGCCGTCAACGAACGGCTGCCTCTTGCGCGGACTGGACGGCTGGTGCCGACGTAAACCTGCCGTTGCAGATCGCGGCCTCGGTGCCTCAATTGGGCGGAGACCGGTCGTTCCTCGCGCCGGTCGAAACAGTATGGTCGCACATAAGCGGTCATTCCCTTTTTGCCGATCGGCTCGACGTGACCACCATGATGTCCCAACTAAAGTGACGCCAGGTTCCGCGGTCCGGCAGGCTGACTCAACTACCCCTGTTTCTCACTGAAGGGCCTGCATCGTCTCTTCGAGAGAGGCGGGGGGAATACGAAAGAAGCCAGAGAAGGGCTGGTTCAGCTCGAGGATCAGGAAGATCGCGCTCGCCACCGCAAATGAACCGAACGCGAGGGCGCCGACGCTGGTCGCTTTGAGGCGGGACAGCACGCCGAAGCCGAAGAACAGGAGCATCGCCCAAGAGACGACGACCCCGATCAGCGGCCAGGAAATCGAGCTCGCGAGCTGCAAGGACATGAGCAGCCGAGTCTGCTGGAAGGACCGGGAGCTTGCGCCCATAGACGATATCAGCTGCGACTGAATCGGCCTATGGGGGGCGAGTGAGGATAGCGTGTCGTTCCATTTCTCGAACTTGGACATGTACCGGCGAGCTGGAAATGTCGTCGATAGGCTTCAGCGTCGCCCTCGATCGCGTCCAGGGCTTCCTGCATGGAGGTCTTGAGTGCTTTGCGCAGGGCCTCCGTTTCGGGTCCGTACTGCCGGAAGGCTAGGTCCAACTCGAGCGACCGCGCACAGAGCGACTCGACGTCCGCCTTCTGGCTCGCGAAAAATCCGTAAGCGGAGCCGACCAGCGTTCCGAGCACCAAAGCCAGGAGCAGGCTCAAAAGCCCCATGACCGCGCCGATCATGTCGCGCGAGCCCGCTGACATGTGGCGCTCCGGCACGAGCCGCTGCAGGAAAAGCCCGAGCAGCCCCACGCCGAATGTCAGCAGACCAACCGCGACGGAGACATAGGCGTTCGCCATTGTGTCGGCCCCTTGCCTTGTCGGCGGGCTGGCCACCGCTAAGGCGGGCAGCCGTCCGTGACCCAGCGAGCGAACAGATCAATGTTGGATTGAGGCCATTGCCCCTCACCCCTCGGCGGCGGGGGCGGCATGACCGCGCCCCCGATGCCGCGAATGCGGTCGTAGACCGCGGCCGAATGCGCCTTGACGTCCTCGTAGCTCGCCAGGTTGAAAGCCTTGCGCATGCCCTCAATGTCCCGCTCGGTGAAGAGCGGGCGGATGTCTGTTTTGAAGCTCGTCGTCATCGTCAGAGCACCTCCAAAACGCTGTGAATCGGGCCGTCGGCGCGGCTGGAAGAATCGACATCGCCCTCACGGGACGAGCAGCACTCTGCCTGTTCCGCCCTGTCCGACAAGGGCATGACCCTCAGCGGCATCCTTGAGAGGCAGCTTTCGATCAATCGGGATCAAAAGCTTGCCGGCCGCCACGGCCTCAGCCATATGGCGAAGGGTTCCCGCGTCCTGCCTGGAGACGAACGGCGCGACCTTCACGGACGGATAATCCTTTCCATTGGCCGGCGCGCCCGTGACGGAAGCGAAAACCCCGCCCGCCTTCACCTTGCCAATCAGCTGTTAGGCCGTCTGGCCGCGCACCGCGTTGGCGACGACGTCCACCGGCGCGAGAGCCTTCATTGCGGCTTCGTCGTCGAGCGCCATGACTTCGTCTGCGCCGAGGCTTGCCGCCACGGGGAGCTGCTTCTTCAGAACGCCGGCGATGACCCTCGCTCCCCGCTCCTTCGCGGCGAACACGGCCGAGCGGCCGACCCCGCCGAATGCGCCGGAAACGAGCACGCGCTGCCCGGCCTTGACCCCGGCCGCGACGGCAATCAACTCGGCGCCCGTGGTCGTGACGAGTGGCAAAGCGGAGGCTTCGACAAGATCGAGGCCGTCGGGGACCTTCGCGAGGAGCTCGACTTTGACCGAACAAAGCTCGGCGTAGGTGTGGGACGCCCAAGCAAGCACTTTGTCTCCGGCGGAGACGCCATCGTCGCCGGGTCCGACGCGGACGACCGTTCCCGAGAGATCCCACCCCGGAACGTAGGGGAGTTTGATCGGATTGAAGTCCTTGGTCAGGCCAGCGCGCTCCATGATGTCGATCGGGTTGATGCTAGCGGCCGCAACACGCACGAGCGCCTCTCCGGCGCCGACTCCCGGTTCTGGAGCGTCGGCGTATTCCAGCACCTCCGGTCCGCCAAATTGCCGAATGACGATTGCTTTCATCGCTGAAACCTCCTCCTTGCGTGTCGTCGATCTTCCCTGTGAAGTTGCTGCACGTACCGTGCTTGTCGCCGTCCGTAACCTAACGCCGCATCCGAGCGGGGAAGCTTATGCGGCGGCCGGATTCGTCGGCGAGAAGCTGTAGCGAGCAATGCGCCACTTCCCGTCGCCGTCCTTCCTGAAAATGAAAAGCTCTTGATTGGCTTCGGCGGTCGTCTTGCCCGTCGAAGCATGGCCAGTCGTCCCGGCGGAATTCGTCCGCACAAAGGCCCAGCTAGGAGCCATGACGACAAGCTCCGCGATCGTGAACCTGACGTCGAATTTCAATTCCTGGAAAACCTTGTCATACGCCTTCCGCACCGCCTCCTTGCCGATCGCTGATTGGCTGTAGGGCGGCATGAACACGCCGTCTTCGGCGTAGAGAGCAAGCGCCGCGTCCGTGGAGCCGTTGTTGAGAGCGTTGTTGTACGACGCCATCACCGCTCTGATCGCGCGCTCCTCGCTGCCCGTCGCGCTCTCCGGGGACGACGATGTCTCGGGCTGCGCGCGAAAACTCTCTGTTCGGAACCATCTGTCTGTCAGCATGGAAACCTCCGCGTGTTGTCGACGGCACGCTAGCCGAAGGCCGATTTGCGTTTTAGCCGGCAAAGTCGGAATTAAGTTTCCCGAAAATGAAATGAACGTCGCGCCGATCGCCGGGAGGCGTCGATGGCCGATCTAAACGCGCTTGCGGTGTTCGCGAAAGTGGCCGAGGCCGGCAGTTTCTCTGAGGCGGCGCGCCGCCTCAAAATGCCGGTCTCGACGGTTAGCCGCCGCGTCACCGAGCTCGAGGATCAACTCGGCGTGCGCCTCATCGAGCGGTCAACGCGGAACTTACGGCTTACCGAATTGGGGGCGGAGGTGTTGGAGCACGCCCAGTGCACCTCCGAACTCAGCGAGGCCGTCGAAAGCATCGTTTCAAACCGCCTCGCGGACGTCTCGGGCACGTTGCGGCTGTCGTCGATGCCCAGCGTCTCGGACACACTCACGACGCCCCTGGTCACGGCGTTTCAGGCCTCATACCCCAATGTTCGCGTCCAAATTCTGGTGACGGAGCGCATGGTTGATCTGATCGCCGATGGGATTGACTTGGCGTTCCGTCTGGGCCCGCTGAAGGATTCCTCCCTCGTCGCGCGAAGGATTCTAACGTATCGCCACCAGCTGGTGGCGAGCCCATTCTATCTAAAAGACCGCAAGCCTCCCCGCACTCGCCAGGACCTGCTCAGCCACCGACTGCTGACCTTTTCCTATTGGAAGCCCGAGAACAGCTGGACCTTCGTGCATAAGAACGGGCGGGAAAAAGAAACGTTGACCTTTCAGCCTCACCTGTCGATGAACGACTTCGCCGGCCTGGCGCCGGCGCTGGTCGCCGGGGCGGGAATCGGCGATCTTCCGCCAGTCGTCCAGCCAAGTCTGATCGAAGAGGGCCGCCTGGTCGAGGTCATGCCGGACTGGCGTTTTCGCACTTGCGATCTCTCGCTCGTCCATGTGGGGAACCGCCATCTCTCGAAGCCGTGCCGCATGTTCAAGGAGTTTGCGGTGCAGATGTCGCCAACCCTCTTTCCGAATCTGCCGACCTGACCGCCGATTCACTGACCTGGGTGGCGGGAGTGTCCGCTTTTGCATCGAGGGCCTCACTCTCATGTGGGTTGGACCTTCCGCTGAGGGTCGAATTTCCCGTTCGGTAAGGTTCTGTGCGTCAAGTTCTGCAAAGGCGGTCATGGGTGGCTGGCTCATGCGGCTTGGCAGAGGTTGGTTTTCTTGTGCTCCCTGAGATCGCTCATATTGAGGTAGCGATGGGCTTCGAGCCAGTTCTCGTGGGTCTCGACGGCTAGGGCCCGGACGAGACGCAGGCAGGCTTCGGCGTTGGGGAAGATGCGCACGACCTGGGTTCGGCGCCTGATTTCTTCGTTGAGGCGTTCGAGCATGTTGGTGCTGGTAAGATGCTTATGGTGTTGGCGGGGCAGACGATAGAAGGTGAGCGTCTCCTCGATGGTTTCCTCGACCCAGCTCACGAGCTTTGGATAGCGGGCTGCCCATTTGGCGATCCAAGCGGCGAGGTCCTGGCGGGCCTCTTCGATGGAGCGGCGGTCATAAAGCCAGCGCAGCTCCTGCAGGCAGTCGTCGTCGGCCTTGCGCGGCAAGTGATCGAGGGCGTTACGCAGGAAGTGCACGTAGCAGCGCTGAAAGGCCGCCTCGGTCACGACCTCGCGGACGGCTGAGCGAAGGCCTGAATGATCGTCGGCGACGACGAACTCGACGCCGTTAAGGCCGCGCCGGCGCAGTCCGACAAGGAAGTCCTTCCAAGCGGAGCGGCTTTCCCGGTTGGCCATGTCGACCGCCAGGATCTGGCGGCGTCCGTCCCAGTCGATGCCGATGGCGATCAGCACCGCCTGGCTCATGACCACGCCGCCTTCGCGTACCTTCTCATAGCGGGCATCGAGGATGAGGTAGGGGAAGGGCTCGGCAAGGGGGCGCTTGGCGAAGGCGTCGAGGCTTTCGTCCAGGCGCTTGTTGATGGCGGAGATGGCGGAGGCCGAGAAGGCGTGGCCGCACAGCTCCTCGGTGATCACCTTGACCTTCCGAGTCGAGACGCCTTGCACGTACATTTCGGCCAGCGTCGCCACCAGCGCCTGTTCGGAGCGCTGGTAGCGCTCAAAGAGCTCGGTCGAGAAGCGGCCGTCGCGATCCTGCGGCACGCGCAGTTCAAGCTTGCCGACCCGTGTTATCAGGGTGCGGCTGTAATAGCCGGACCGATAGCCAAGCCGAGCCGCGGTGCGCTCGCCCTTCTCGGCTCCGAGCGCATCCGTCATCTCGGCTTCCAGCACCTCCTGCATGACCGCGCGAACGATCTCTCGCAGCCCATCCGGGCTCTTGCCGAAAAGCTCGTTGACGGCGGCGATCGCAGGCTTAGCTTCAGACTTGGTCATGGCGGCGGTTCTCCCCAGGAGAATCAGGTGACTTGGACATCACCAGCCTGCCATGACCGCCTCTCGCCCTTCAGCGATTTTGCAGAACCTTCAACACACTACTTTCGCTAAGCCGTCGGAGAACGACCGGTATTTGCGCCAACCGGACATCCGCTCTGTCAGAGGTAATTGATCGCTTCGGTGTCCGAAGCCGCCATCCAATCGTGAACTCGAGCGTCCTTTTGAGTCGGAAGCAAGCCAACTGATTGATGGAGTGGATGCCCCCTCCTGACGGCATCGCGATGTGCCAAGGTGGCGATGTTTGCGCATCCCACGAATGAAGAGGGCATCCATGGAAAAAGTTAGCATCATCGGTCTGGACCTTGCAA
>Ga0335075_10014758_pt1 | contig 11714 bp, 12 predicted proteins | sample Lox_Sample_24_FD_206723 | JGI IMG/M metagenome (GOLD analysis project Ga0335075, IMG submission 206723) | Soil microbial communities from Loxahatchee National Wildlife Refuge, Florida, United States - Lox_Sample_2.4 | ecosystem: Environmental > Terrestrial > Soil > Wetlands | place: USA...
GATGGCGCTGTCGATATCGGCGTCCGTCGGCTCCGGCGTGCGGGTGAGCAGGGCCGCGGCGGCGAGGATCTGGCCGGATTGGCAGTAGCCGCATTGTGGGACGTCGTGTTCGACCCAGGCGCGCTGCACCGGATGCCGGCCGTCGGGCGAGAGACCTTCGATCGTCGTGATGGCGGCGGCGCCGACCGCGGCGAGCGGGAGGAGGCAGGAACGAACGGCAGCGCCGTTCATCAGCACGGTGCAGGCGCCGCAGGCGCCGATGCCGCAGCCGAACTTGGTGCCGGTGAGCCCCAGCTCGTCGCGCAGCACCCAGAGAAGCGGCATTTCAGATTCGAGATCGAGATCGTGGGTGTGGCCGTTGACGCGGAGAGCAGTCATTGTCACCTCCGGGATTCCGGCGTGGCGACGGGCCAAGCCCGATCACAGGCGATGATAGCCCGAGCCTCACGGGGCGTGTGTTGCCGAATGTATCGGGATTGAGACAGGAGGGCAATGCAAGCGACCCATGTGCGCGCGGTGACGAGGTGCGTGGGAGGCGGCGTGATCGCCGGTTGGTAAAATTCTCAGGCCCGAGATCAGGTCAGCAAGGGCTCCGTTATTCCGGGAGGCGGGGGGCGGGCGGCGCGCCAGAGCGTGCCGTCGCGCCGGGCGCGGCCCTCGGCTTCGAGCTTCAGGAGATGACCGAGCAGATTGCGCTCGGCCGGCGCGCGGAGCCGCTCGCCGATGCCGCGATAGACGATGTCGGCGAGGGCGGAAACCGCGAGCGGAGCCTTGCCGAGTGCAGCCAGGATCGCTTTTTCGCGCTGCACGCGGTGGGCGAAGAGGGCCCGGAAGAACGGAGCGGGACGGCCACGCATCGGACCGTGGCCGGGGAGGAGCCAGTGGTCATCGCGATCGAGGAGGCGGCGAAGACTGACGAAATAGGCGGCCATGTCGCCGTTGGGCGGTGCGACGATGCTGGTGGACCAGGTCATCACGTGGTCGCCCGTGAAGAGGCAGCGGTTCGCGGTTGCGAAGCAGAGATGATCCGCGGCGTGCCCCGGGGTGTGCAGTACGGTGAGGCCGGCGACCTCGTCCCCCTCGGCGAGCGGATGGTCGATTTCGAGGTCGGGCCGGATGCTCGGGCGGAAGCCGAAGACCGGCGCGCCGCTGGCGGCGCGGAGCGCGGAGACGGCATCGGCGTGGTCGTGGTGGCCATGCGAGAGGAGAATGCGGCGCACGTTGCCGCCGGCGGCGGCGAGCACGGCGGCGACATGCGCGGGATCGTCCGGGCCGGGATCGAGGACGCTCATCCCGTCCTCGGATTCGATGAGATAGGTGTTGGTCCCGTGGTAGGTCATCGGCCCGGGATTGCCGGCGACGACGCGCCAGACGCCGGGCACGACGGGAAGCGGGACGCCGCGCTCGGGCACGGGCTCGGTCAGGAACTTGATCGCGCCGAGGCCGCGTGCATGCTCGGGGTGGGGCGCGGCAGCGGCCTCGGTGCCGGGGTCGGGAGCGGCCGGGTGGGCGGGAAGTTCGGGCAATCGACCCTCCGGGGCAAAAGCGCCGGGCAGCGCGATCAGGCGGCCTCGGCGAACCACGCCATGGCGGCATCGACACCGCCCGGAGCATGCGGGACGCGGTTGAGTGACAGGCTCATTTCGACCGCACCGAGCACGCCGAGAACCATCGGTTCGTTGAGATCGCCGAGATGGCCGATGCGGAAGACCTTGCCGTTGAGCGGACCGAGGCCGCCGCCAAGGGCGACGTTGAAGCGGGCGAGCGCGGTGCGGCGGAGCGCCTCGGCATCGTGCCCGTCGGGCATGAGGACGGCACTGACGCTGTCGGAGGCGCGCGCGGGATCGGTGCAGAAAAGCTGCGGGCCGGCGTTGCCGCTCCAGGCGGCAACGGCGCGGCGCACGCCTTCGGCCAAGCGGTGGTGGCGGGCCAGGACACCGGGAAGCCCTTCCTCTTCGATCAGGCAGAGCGCCTTCTGGAGCCCGAAAAAGAACGCGACCGGCACCGTGCCGCAAAAACCCTTCTGGCGGCGGCCGAGCATCTCGGTCCAGTCGAAATAGTAGCGCGGCAGGCTGGCGCTGGCGTGCGCCTGCATCGCCTTCTCGTTGGCGGCCGTGAAGCTGAAGCCGGTGGGCAGCATGAGGCCCTTCTGACTGCCGCCGACGGTGGCATCGATGCCCCAGTCATCCATGCTGAACGGCATCGAGCCCAGGGAAGAGATCGTGTCGGCGAGCAGCAGCGCGGGATGGCCGGTTGCGTCGAGCATGCGGCGGATTTCCTCGATCGGCAGGCGGACGCCGGTCGAGGTTTCGTTGTGGACGACACAGAGCGCGCGGAGCTTCTTCCCGGTATCGGCGGCGAGCTTGCGGCGGAGGTCGGCGAGATCGGCACCGCGGCGCCAGTCGGCAGGGAGCGTCTCGACCTCGAGGCCAAACTTACACGCCAGCTTCGTCCAGTCCTCGGAGAAATAGCCGGACTCCACCATCAACAGCCGATCTCCCGGCGTGCAGAGATTGGCGAGCGTCGCCTCCCACGCGCCGTGGCCCGAGGCAGTGTAGAGAAAGACATGGTGGCGGGTGCCGAGCACGCGCTTCAGGCCGGCAACGCAGGCGTCGTAGAGCGCGAGGAAATCCGCGTCGTTGAAATCGACCGTGGCGTGGGCCACGGCGTGCATCACGCTGTCGGGAATGTTGGTGGGACCGGGCCCGAAGAAGAAGTGGCGGCCGCGCTTTGCATGCTTCACGAAGATTTCCTCCTGGGACGAATCATTCCCGCTCGATTGTCCTAAGCGATCTTAACATGTTGAATTGCAAGCGCAAATTTTTTCTGTCCATCGCGAAGAACCGTCTTCCCGATCCGTCAGAAATTGGCATTCTTGATTTCAAAGGCAGATTTCGCCAATGCGAAATTCGCCCGGTTTCGGCGACTATCGGTTTCGATTGGTCGATTATTGAGGTCTTCCGCGAGACCGGCGCCACTAACCATAGACTGAAGAAGACCGTCAGCCGCTAGTTTCGCAGCTCAGAGAGCCAATCGTTGACTCGCGCGACCGTTTGTCTTTCTTGAGGCGCTTGCATGCAAAAGCCCTCGACGAGCCGCGCCCGCGGCGCGGGTGAGCGAAGAACCGACAGGCTACTTCCGAGACCGTAGCCGCCGTGTGTGATGAACGGGATCACGGTCTTTCCCGAAGGCGATGTTATACTTGACATACCCAACTCCTTGATGTAGGTTTCGCGTCAAGGAGCAAGCCATGTCGAAGTCCATTCTCTGCGCCGAACATTTCCATGATGACGACGCCGCTTTCGCGTTCGTCGAAGCGCATCTGTGGCCGCACGGACCGGTCTGTCCGCACTGCCAGGGGGCCGAGCGGATCGGCAAGCTCGCGGGCAAATCCACCCGTCCTGGCCTCTACAAGTGCTACGCCTGCCGCAACCCGTTCACCGTGCGCGTCGGCACCATTTTCGAGGCCAGCCACCTTGAGCTGCATCTGTGGCTTCAGGCGATCCATCTTCTCTGCGCGAGCAAGAAGGCCATCAGCAGCCATCAGTTGGCCCGCGTACTCGGGATCACCGTGAAGTCGGCTTGGTTCCTCTCCCACCGTATCCGCGAGGCCATGCGGAGCGGTGACCTTGAGCCCATGGGCGGCGCTGGCGTCCAGGTCGAAGTCGATGAGACCTACATCGGCTTGAAGGAAGGTCGGAAAAAGGCCAAGCGCGGCTATGGGCACAAGCGGCCGGTTCTCAGCCTTGTCGAGCGCGGTGGACAGGTCCGCTCCTTCCATGTGGAGAGCGCGACCGTCGCCAACATCGTGCCGCTGGTGCGCGACAACATCGACCGCGAGAGCCTGCTGCTGACCGATGAGAGCCGCCTCTATTGGGGTGTCGGCGCCGAATTCTACAGCCATGACGCCATCGAACACGGGAAGGACAAATACGTCCGGGGCGATGTGCATACCAACACCGTCGAAGGCGTCTTCTCCGTCTTCAAGCGCGGGATGCTCGGCATCTACCAGCGCTGCGGCGAGAAGCATCTCCATCGCTACCTTGCCGAGTTCGATTTTCGCTACAACAACCGGGTTCGGTTCGGGATCGATGACGTGACCCGCGCCGGCCGTGCGTTGAAGGGCACCGCTGGCAAGCGCCTCACCTATCGAACGACTCGTGGACAGCAAGCCGCCAGTGTCTAAGGCGGTTGTGCCGCTCTGGGCTGAGCGCGGGCCGTTCGATGATCCGCGACAGCTAAAACTACCCTTCCACGACTACGAATAGGAATCAGCCGCCATGCCACTCAAGAAGCCCCCTCCCAGAAACGAAAAACCCCAAAGTGAACGGTTCATTGAGGCTGCTCGCAAGATTGAGGCGTCTGAATCGCCAGGGGCGTTTGATGATGCGTTCAAGAAAGTGGTTCCCCAACGCCCGTTAAAGGTCGCTTCAAATCAGAAGACCGATGAGTGATGCTGTAAGCCAACCATTTGTCTCCTCCTTCGAGTCGGTCGGTTGGGCAAATGACGCAATCGCGGAGATACACGCCGAAGCGACCGCTTTTTTCCAAAGTGACATTCAGGCAATCATTACTGAGGTTGACCTGAATACGGGAGAGCACGTCCAAAAAATACGCCTCACAAAGCCTCTCCCTAAAGCCATTAGGCGGAAGGCTACCGAGGCGCTCAATAACGCCCGTCATGCATTTGATCGCGCCACTTTTGCGGCCCGGAATCTGACAAGCGGCCCTAGCATGAAGAGCATTTACTATCCCTGGTCGAAAAATCCCGCGGACCTCAATCATATTTTGAAAAGCCGTAGTATAGACCAGCGGCTCTGGGACACATTCAAGGCCCATGAGCCATATCCGCGAGGGGATACTTACGCCGGCGGCAATAACGTGATCAGGACGCTTGCCGCGATGGCGAACGATAAACACACGGTTGGACTGACCATCGGCGCTCAAATTACCAAAACAATTTATCCCGCCATCATCGGCCACACCATGCACTCCATTAAGATCATGAACCCAAGGTGGGATTCTGTGAAAAATGAAGCTGAGTTGGCCCGATGGATAGGGGGCGTTGAGGTGAACGGCGATTACCGATTTGCATTCCAAGTATTGTTTAAGGATGCCCGCCTGACGGAGCCTGTCGATGTTGTACGCGGACTCCGCGCCTTCACTGCAAAGGCGCAGGCCGTGGCAGAAAGTCTCCAAACTCGGTGCGCAGAACTCAGCCTGTGATGGCTCCCTGTAAATTGGAGCACTCACAGTTCACCCCTATTATCTGCCCCTAGCGGTTGGGTATGGGAAGTATCATATCGCCTTCCCGAAAGATCGTACGTGGAGAGGAACGACCGGATGACCGGACGCGCCGTCTCGCCCCAGATGGGGAACCCCAGAAACAGCGTGCGGAAATCGGCCATCCCGGCAACCTGCGTCTTCAGGGGCGGCTCATAGCCGCTGTCGCGTTCCTGACGGGCTTGCTCGACGGTTTCGAAATAGTCCTCTGGATACGCCTTGGCAGGCTCGATCTCGAACAGGTCGGCCCCCCGTGCGCGGTGAATCTGCCCCGCGATGACGCGCGTGTTTCCGCTACGGGAAAAATACGCGACCAGGATCTTGCCGGCCGGACGGCGATCTGCATCCACCGTATCGGCAAACGCACTCGAGCCGGCCGTCAGAGGCAGTACAAGCGAGCTCATCAGAAGTGCCCTCCGGCTCGGCGCTGCGGAAAGTGCCACTGATGCGCGCTCCGGCCGATCAACGATTGGTCATCTTGAGCGCCGCTTCCGGCAGGCGTTCGCCGACGATCTCGATCCCGGAGAGTCCGTTGGCAATTCCGCGCAGATCCTGGTCCGTCAAAACAAGATCGACAGCATCCAGGTTCTCCTCCAGCCGGTGAAGCTTCGTCGTACCTGGAATAGGCACGATCCAGGGCTTCTGTGCGAGGAGCCAGGCCAGGGCAACGCGGGCCGGAGTCGTGGCCTTGTTTGCTGCGATGCCTTTGACGAGGTCGACCAACGCCGCGTTCGCTTTCCTCGCCACTGGCGAAAACCGCGGGACATTGTTGCGGAAATCGGTCGGATCGAAGCGGGTGTTCTCGTCGATCTTGCCGGTGAGAAAGCCCGCGCCAAGCGGACTGAACGGCACAAAGCCGATACCGAGCTCCTCCAGCGCCGGCAAAAGGTCTTTTTCGGGGCCGCGCCAGAACAGCGAATATTCGCTCTGGACCGCCGCCAAGGGCTGCACTGCATGCGCACGGCGGATGGTTTGCACTCCTGCTTCGGAGAGGCCGAACTGTTTCACTTTTCCGGCGGCGATCAGCTCTTTGACTGCGCCCGCGACGTCCTCGATCGGCACGTTCGGATCGACGCGATGCTGATAGAACAGATCGATCCGGTCGGTCCTGAGGCGCTTGAGGCAGGCATCGGCCACCTGCTTGATATGCTCGGGACGGCTGTTGGTGCCGCCGCGCCGTTCGCCGGTCGCCAGATCGATATCGAAGCCGAACTTGGTGGCGATCACGACCTGGTCGCGGATCGGCGCCAGCGCTTCTCCAACAATCTCCTCGTTGATGAAGGGACCATAGGCTTCAGCGGTGTCGAAGAACGTGACCCCGCGTTCGTGCGCGGCCCGGATCAGCTTGATTGCCGCGCCGCGGTCGGCCGCCGGGCCATAGCCGTAGCTCAATCCCATGCAGCCGAGCCCGATAGCCGAAACCTCCAGGCCGGATTTTCCCAATTTGCGCTTTTGCATTGCCTTCTCCTTCCCGCTGGAGCGGACGCATGAGGGCCGCGCGGGCGTGACCTTGGTGAGATGAGAGAAATCTGGCGCCTGGGGCTGCTTGCGATTAGGCCGTATAATCCGCATGATCTTGTTAGGCTGGCTAAAGAATGGCTCAGGAAAACTTCAACGACCTGGCGGCATTTGCTGCCGTGGCGAAGGAGCAGAGCTTCACCCGGGCTGCCGCCAGGCTGGGGGTCTCTCCGTCGGCGCTCAGCCAGACGATCCGGAACCTCGAGGAACGGCTTGGCTTGCGATTGCTCGCCCGCACCACGCGCAGCGTTGCGTCAACCGAGGCCGGCGAACGCCTCTTGCGCGCCGTCGCGCCTCGGTTCGACGAGATCGAGGAGGAACTCGCTGCGCTGAGCGAATTGCGCGACAAGCCCGCCGGGACGATCCGCATCACGGCGGGGGAGCATCCGGCCATTGCCGTCCTGCAGCCCGCCTTGCGACGGCTGCTGCCGGACTATCCCGACATCAAGGTCGAGCTCGTGGTGGACTACGGCCTGACCGATATCGTCACCGAAGGCTACGATGCCGGCGTTCGTCTCGGCGAGCAGGTCGCGAAGGACATGATCGCGGTCAGAATCGGACCGGACATGCGCATGGCCGTGGTTGGCTCTCCGGACTATTTCGAGGCGCACCCAAAGCCGAAGACGCCGCAACACCTTACATCACACAACTGCATCAACATGCGACTTCCAACCTACGGTGGACTCTTCGCCTGGGAATTCGAAAAGAGCGGGCACGAATTGAAGGTGCGCGTCGAAGGCCAGACCACCGTCAACAATATCAGCCTCAGACTGAGCTCGGCTCTCGATGGACTTGGCCTGGCTTACCTGCCGGAAGACCAGGCCATCGGGCACATCGCAGACGGACGCTTGATCCGAGTGCTCGACGACTGGTGCCCGCTCTTTTCCGGCTACCATCTCTACTATCCCAGCCGGCGCCACGCATCGCCAGCTTTTGCGCTACTGGTCGATATTCTTCGCTACCGCTCTGCCTAGCGCCGCGCGAGGGAGGCCGCTTTGCGGCCTTCAGTGACTATCGAAGAGGGACGATTGATCCCGTCTAGCAATCCTGTCCCCGACTATCGGGCTGAAGACCGTAGCCTTGCTCATGGCATCTCCTTATGCCGAGGCGGTCGGCCGGGCCGAGATCACATCGTACCAGCGCATGAAAGCACCATATTCGGCCGGGAGCGGCATCTGAAAAGCGCGGGTCGCGAAATCGACGGTCACGAGCGTCGTGATGTCTGCGGCAGAGAAGCTGTCGCCGGCGACATACGCGGCCTCCTTCAGCCTGGTGTCAAAGTCGCCGTAGAAGTTCGCGACGCGCTGCCTGCTGCGCTCGACCAGCGCCGGGATCTGCTCATAAGCATGCGGACCGGAGATGGCCCGCCCTTTGAGGCCGGCGGCCGCGTTCCGCACGCCTTCCATCACCGCCGCGAAGCCTTCGAGCTCGGCGCGACGCTCCCACATGGCGATGAGCACCTTCTCCCTAGGCGTCGTGCCGAACAGCCGCACTCCGGGATAGGCTTCGTCGAGATAGCGCATGATCGCGGGCACCTCGCCGATCGCCGTTCCGTCGTCGAGCACGAGCGTCGGCACGACCGCGCGAGGATTGACGGCGCGATAGCCGACCGAGAACTGCTCCTTCGCGCCCAAGTCCACGGGCACCAGTTCGATGTTCAGGCCCTTTTCGGCAATGAGGATTCGAACGCGGCGGGAATTGGGCGAGCCGCTGGCGTGATAGAGCTTCATGGATCGTCTCCGTTCGGGACTTGCAGGTGCCAAGGCTGACTGGACCGACGGTCAGAGCTTCGAGCCGCCGTCGACCTGGATCGTTTCTCCTGTGATCCAACGGGCCTCGCTGGACGCGAGAAACGCTACCGTGCCGGCGATATCGTCCGGCTCGGCGAGACGCTTCAGGGACTGCATGCCGAGTGTGAAGTCGCGGCCCGCTTCGGTCTTGGTGAAGTTCGACATGTCGGTCTGGACGACTCCCGGCGCGACGGCGTTGACACGGATGCCGCGAGGTCCGAGTGCCACGGCGAACTGCTTTGCCAACGTGTCGACCGCGCCTTTCGTGGCGGCATAGGCGTAGAGCGTGCCGACTGCGGCGCGTGCCGCGAGGGAGGACAGCAACACGATGCTGCTGCCCTCGCACAGGATCGGCAGCAGCTGCTGCACGAGGAAGAAGGGTGCACGGACATTGACCGCGAAGAGGCGGTCGAAATCCTCGACCGTCGTGTCCTCGATTGTTGCCGCTTTCGAGATGCCGGCGTTGGCAACGAGGACGTCCAGGCGATCGCCCACGATGGCACGGACCTGCTTCGCCAGCCGGTGCGGCCCATCCGGCGCCGCGAGATCGGCGGCGACCGCATCGGCGCGACCGCCTAGCTTGCGGATCTCCGCGACGACGGCGTCCGCCTCAGCCTTACCCTGGCCGTAGTGAGCAAGAACCTGCGCGCCGGCCTTGGCCAGTGCCAGGGCGCTGGCCCGCCCGATGCCGCGCGAGGCACCAGTGACGAGGGCGGTCTTTCCGTTGCAGTTGGTCATCGCCCTGCTCTTCACGCGTTGGTGCCGCCGTCGACGGTGAGGTTTGTGCCCGTGACGTAGCTGGCCTCGGGGCCGGCGACGAATGCCACCATCGCCGCGATTTCCTCGACATGGCCGTACCGCTTCATCGCGGTATTCGCGATCTGTGGCGTCGCCCAGTCGCCGGCGGCTGGGTTGAGATCGGTGTCGATCGGGCCGGGCTGGACATTGTTGACCGTGATGCCGCGGGAGGCGACCTCCCTGGCCAAACCCTGGGTGAACATCTTCACCGCGCCCTTGGTCGCGGCGTAAGCCACCAGGCCAGGCGTCATCATCCGTTCGCCCACGCAGGAACCGATCGTGATGATGCGGCCGCCATCCTGCATCTGTCTGAGGACGGCCTGCGTGGCGATCAACACGCCGCGCAGATTGATGTCGATCACGCGATCCATTTCTGCCAGCGTGGTCTCTTCGAACGGCTTGGGAATGGCGGTGCCGGCGTTGTTCACCAGCACGTCGATCCGGCCGAAGGCGGAGACGGTCTGTTCGACCGCCGCTGCGACGGCCGTTGCGTCCGCGGCGTCCGCCTGGATCGCGATCGCCTTTCCGCCGGCGCTTGCGATGTCCTTCACCACTTCAGCGGCGGCCTCGGCGTCCTTGGCATAGGTGATCGCCACGGTGGCGCCCTCAACCGCCAGCCGCTTGGCAATGGCAGCGCCTATGCCGCGCGAGGCGCCGGTGACGAGAGCGGCTTTTCCTGCGAGTGTCGGCATGGTCGATATCCTTTCGTGCCGGGTGGGCTCGTGGCACAGTCTGCGGTTCGCGGAAGCGGGCTCCGCGTTGTTCCGAGGCGGGGGATTGAAAAGGCCTGGCTGTCACGGCCCGGTCGAGCTCACGCCTCGAGGAAGAGCGTCGCGTGTTTCAAGAACAGGTCGGGGTATTGGTAGAAGGAGCCGTGATTGGCATCCGGATAGAGAATGAGCTGGGCGTTCGGCAGCTTCTGCTGCAGGACGTAGGAGTTGATCGTCGGGATGATGACGTCATTGCTTCCCTGCACGATCAGCGTCGGCTGCCGGATGTCCTTCAGACGATCCTGGGCGCTCTCGCCGCCGACGACGTATTCGCCGATCGCCCCGCGCTGGCGGGCGGCCGCCGTGTCGGTCACTTCCGAATCGCGATCCTGCCGACGAAGCTTGCGTTCAAGGAAAGCGAGCCCGGCAGCGCGGCCGGCCTCAGACGGCGAGAAGTGGACCGCAAGCCAGAGGTGCTCCGGCGGATCGTAGATACCGGCGAAGATCTCGGGCGACCTGCTGGCGGACATGTCCGCGCCACGTGGCCCGGTGCCGACCAGGATGAGCTTGCGGACGACCTCCGGCGCCTGCAGGGCGATCTCCTGAGACACCATGCCACCGATCGAAAATCCGAGCACGTCCACCTTGGAGAGGCCGAGCGCCTTGATGAAGGCGATCGCATTCGCGGCCATTTCGAGAAAGGTCGTGGGCACCTCGCCGGAGCTGTCGGCGATCCCGGCATTGTTGAAGAGAATTACTTCGCGGCCCTTGGCCAAGCCATCGGTCACGGCCGGATCCCAGTAGTCCATCGTGCCTCTGAAGTGCTGATTGAGCACGATCGGAACCCCCCGGGGCTTGCCGAAGCGGCGATACGCGAAGCGGATGCCGTTGGCCCCGACGAACCGGGTCGGCGCGGTCTGATGGGTGTGCGTCGTCATGGCGGTGTTCTCAAGTTTTTCCGGTGAAGGCGAACCATCGCGCTAACCGGCGGTCTTGCCGCCATCGGCCGTGACGATCTGACCGGTCACGAACGACGCAGCATCCGAGGCGAGGAACACGATCGCCTGCGCGATCTCGCTGGGCTGGCCGGTCCGTCCGAGCGGCACGCTCGCGGCCAGGCCTGCCTTGCGCTCGGCCGTGCCGGTGAAGCGGTCGAGCATGCCGGTCTCGATTGGGCCGGGCGCCACGGCATTGACGCGAACGCCCGCCCCCGCCGCTTCCAGGGCCGCCGACTTGGTCATGCCTTCGACGGCGTGCTTGCTGGCGGCATAGACCGACGCGCCCTTAGCGCCCGCATGGCCATAGGTCGAGGAGATGTTGACGATGCTGCCCGATCCCTGGGCGGTCATCACGCGCAACTCGTGCTTCATGCTGAGCAACGTGCCGAGCACGTTGGTGTCAAAGGTGGCGGCGTAGCTCTCGGTCGTCTGCTCGACCACCGACCCGGGCTTACCCTCGGTCCCGGCGTTGTTGACAGCGGCGTCGAGACGGCCGAAGCGCGCGACCGTCCGATCGACGAGGTGGCGGACCTCGTCCTCCTTCCGCACGTCGGCCAGGACGAATTCGGCCTCGGCGCCGAGCGAGCGGAGCTCCTCGGCCAATGCCTCACCGGCAT
>Ga0335075_10014759_pt1 | contig 11714 bp, 16 predicted proteins | sample Lox_Sample_24_FD_206723 | JGI IMG/M metagenome (GOLD analysis project Ga0335075, IMG submission 206723) | Soil microbial communities from Loxahatchee National Wildlife Refuge, Florida, United States - Lox_Sample_2.4 | ecosystem: Environmental > Terrestrial > Soil > Wetlands | place: USA...
GAAGAAAGCTTGGTCAGTAACTGCTCAATCATCGGTTGTGGGCCTTTGAACGGCTACTATGGCAGGTATTGTGCTTGCTGCAGATTTAGATACGCACCATATTGACAAATGGCTATCAAGCAGGTGATTTCGTCGGCTGCGGAAGTCGTTCTTCGATGTGTTGTCGGGCGGTAGATTTCACTACAATTTGTGATTCTTCGCGCCAAGATGCCAAGACTGCGCAACTCGACAGTCCCAGAAAGGGAATTGCGGTTAGGGCAAAGTGACAGGGTTAGACGTGACAGACTTTGACACCGAAGGGATAGACTGTCTTGCGGGTAGGCCGTATCTCAATGTTGACTAGATAATCTGCATTGACTTGGGGGAGCTGTCCCTTACGGCAAGTTGCTAGGATCAATACTACTACACAAAATGACTCCGCTATTGTACAATCATGTCCACATTCGCTTCGGAAACTTCATAACCCCGTACTAAATATGCAATCCAAATCCGCCTGCTCTCACTGCGTTGCCCGTTCTGGCTTCCGCAAAAGTCACATGAATCAGACTCCAATTCCCAACCCAACACCCTCTCCCAGCTTGGTCTTCTTATTCACGACATCTGGCTCTCCAAAGCTGGCCTTTCGCTTGCTAGATACAGTACTCCGATCAACTCCTGCTTTCTTGACCGCACCGAAAAGCTTGGTCTGAAGAAGGTGGCTTGACCGTTCAGCACTAGCGGTTTGACTTGGACTTGCTTGACCGCCAGGATTACGCCGTAGCATAGTCGTTGCTAACGAGCTCGCCTGAGATGGAGGTAGTTCGTCATCGGTAACCGCCTCTTCCTCATCTGAGGCGGAAATTGTGCTATCTCGATCATGGCGATCTCGATCTTCGACCTGAGGCATTGATTGGGACACGGGAGCTGAATATGACAGTCGTGGATTTGAATAGAAAGAGGCATCTGCCGTGGTCGGCCTTGACCGAGCAGGTGTACTTTGTAGAGATGAAAGTGAATGAGCACCACGAGTATGGCCTTGAGGTTTCGGAAAGCTCATCTTAGTCGGTGTCGAAGGTACACTAGCGGCCTCGCTCAAGACTTCGCCAGCAGCAAGGAGGGCCGCTATGTTACTATTGTCTGAAAAACGTGGAACAGACTTCCGCGAGGGGGTCGTAAAGTCGTTCCGAGGCGTGGCGTACATCGGACTCTGGCTTTTCATACGGCTGAAATGCTCTCGATTTTCTCTTATACGATTCTTGAGGAGCAGATTCTCTTCTTGTAACAGATCCGATCGGTCCTTTTCACCTTCAATCAATTTCTTAGCTCGTCGAAGGCGACGCTCAAGGTGTTCGTTGTCCGCCTGCAATTCGGCACATTGTCTCGTCAAATTATCGACCTGCAGTTGCAGTGGTGGTTGTGAGGGGCGTGGAGTTGCTGATTTGCTAGCACGATGCCGATGCTCGGCAGCATGCAGCACTTCCACTTCTCGACGAGTCATCTGGTGCTCGATTTCTGCTCGTTGTGCAGACTCTTGGCTTTCGATGGTGAGTAGATTGTGCTGCAGTTTGAAATGTGCGGCAGACATGCGAGCATCTCGGACTGCAAGCAGGAGATCTTGAGCGATCGACCGAAGCTCTTCAATACCCGCCTTTGCAATATACTCGGGAGTAGGCAAATTGCCCACATTATTGGCTCTAACAGTTGTCGGCGGTGACACAGGAAATGATCCGTTTTGCTTGGATGCTGGTCGCGGATTTGGCGACTGCGGTCTAGCTTGTTGCACGGAAGGTGGTGGGGTCATGCTGCTAGAAGGGGGTGGTGGAGAGGCAAAGGTAGATCGGTTGTGCACACTTCGACCTCGCGTTGGCGATTGCGCGCCCCGGGAAGACATTGGTGGTGGAGTAGACGGTACGCATATTTCTGCAGCAGAAGAGTCGTGTGCCTCAGGCAGTTGAGAGTCGAATTCTGCGGACGCCATGGTAGGGGGGGAATCTTCGGTGCAGGGCTGCCTGATCAAGGGCTTGCCAGAACCCGATCCTGTCAGGCCAAGCCTGTTCAGGTCTGTAGAACTCACTCGGTGGTTGATGTAGATGCGCGCTTCCTCAAAGAGCAAGCAGGTGGCTTGAGCGGTGTCAATGCAATGCGTAGGGACGAATTGCAGAGGTGCAGAAAGTGCAGATCTTCCGAGTAGTGGAGCACAAAAGCGCAAGTGCACGGAGTTGCGATGACTACGAAGTGCGGCGACGGGGCAGGTTCCGCGTATGTTGGGCTACGCACAATCCTTATAAGGCATGCCCAAGATCCTGTGAGAGAAATTTGGCAAGATACTCTCGATGCTGTGACCTACTTTTCCTCGAGGATATGCTGCCTGAGGTACTCGAATCTCCCACCGCGCAGAAGGGAGGCTGGGTGAGACCGACCTTTCCAATTCCAGCCACCCAAAAGAGGGCGGGGGCGCTGACGCTAAATTAACCGTTGCCAGGCCCCGAAACCCGCCAAGGACCAATAGTCAATAGCCTGGCAAAAGCGAGACATTTAGAAAGGGAGGGCTCTGTCAACCACCTTCTTTTACAATTCCCTGGCAAAGGATTTTGGGGGAACATCACGGTCGCTACCATTTTTGCTTTTCTACTACAACGCTCGCTTTCATACCTTTTCTAAGGTCCTAACGTTCGCTTCCTGCTGCATCAGCGCTCCATCAGAGAGCTCGACTAGGTTTCCAGATTCAGGGGTAGTATTCCTCCTTTCCCCAGCTTGCAGCGCGTCCAGCGCGTGACAATATGGAATCTGCCGCTCAGTCGGCATCTCCAAGCAAGCAGCGTAAAGCATCATCATCCAGAGCAGCATCATCTCGGTCTAAGTCGTCGATAAAAGGTCATCCACGGTTTCCTGCACCGCCACTTGGCGAGTTGGCGGCAAACAGGGTTCCAGCATCTAAAAATGGCTCAAAAGCGAACAGTGCACCCTCTTCTCCGAAATCAAGTACCAAGTCAACAAACAGCTATGCAAGCAATCGTCCTGCCAGTATTGCAGAACTTGAAACCACTCCTCCGGCTCGCAACCTGTTTTCTCATGACGTGACTGGTCTGGATGAAAACAGGGTTCCAGACTTGCTTCTCGACGGCGATCAACAGCGACATGCCAAACCACAGCGAGCTGCCGACAAGCGTAAGCCGCGTCTATCTTTGTCAGATCGAACTATCGAGACTTTGTCACTGATTTCACCAACGCCATCACCTGGGGCTAAAAAGCCCACTTTCTTCAATGTCGACAGCTCAATGGGCCCGCCAAGCCAGCCAATGTCAACAATCCGCCAGGCCAGAACGCGTAATGCATTCGGTATCCCCGCCGCCCCACGAGAGCCTTCACCAACAAAGAAGCCTCTGAAAGCATCTGCACCTTCGTTGCCAGTCAAAACGCCTCCAGTCGCTCACTTGTCCAGATTGCCGCTGCTAAGCCCAATGAGCTCACCTTTCAAGGTGGTCGGGGAAAGCGAGCCAAGTGGGTTGACGAAGCCAACGCCGACCATCAGGAAGGCTCCCACCTCTCGCGCCACCATCACCGTCCGGCCAAATTTCGAAGGGCCTACTCTGTCAGCGCTTATCAGACATGCATCGAGCTACAGCTTGGCTACTAATACCAGTTCACTGCATTACCTAGGGGACTTAGAGAGAACGCCAAGAGCCACCCAGAGAACATCCATTGTGTCCAGGACGCCGTCTCTCGAATCTATCCCATTCTCGATAACTGCATCTACGTCGAGGTCTACTTCGACTAGCTCTCGGCCCTCCGCCTCCGAGTTCGAACATGCTGAAGAAACCCAAACTACATCTTCCCGAGCCTCGTCAACCTCATCCGACAGGTTCTCATCTGCCGAACCATCACCAGCGAGGGAATATTTCGACAAAGAGCCCGAACCAGATCTCGAATCGATCAGTTTCGACATGTCCTCTACCAACCTTACGTCGTTTCCCGTTTACAGCTTCATCGATCCTAACATCTTCACCGGCCTTACCAACTTGAATCTATCCCACAACACACTCGACGCCACGAAGTATCTGGATTCCCACCTGTTCTTACCGCATCTTAGAGTGCTGTCGCTCGTTTCTACAGGTCTCACCACTATTCATCCCTTAGCAACGCACCTCTCGGCCCCTGCGATGAAGAGTCTCAACATTTCCTGCCATCGCCTCAGCGGCCGTGTACCAAAGTTCAGATACTATTTTCCTATGTTAGAAGAAGTAATTGCCACGGATGGTTGGTTTGATATCGTCGAGACTAGGACGTTGGTTGGGTTGAAGAGGCTCGATCTACGAAACAATTGCATTGGAGAAGCGGATGTTGAAGATAGGAGGGGTGACTGGGAGGTACTGGGCGTGGAGGTGCTGCTATGATCCTTTACGACAGTACGACGGCTTAATCATGGAGTGGTAACGGATGGGCTGGTGTGAGTGTGCTTACTACAACAATGGCTCTCTGGATAGGGCATAGCGATGGCGCGTTTTAATTCGACAGGGAGGCAAGGCGGGGAGCTAATAACCCCCTTGGTCTCTTTAAAGGGGTTTTACATTCGGCCGGCTCAGGAATTCGGCGATTGTACAGTAGCCTGTTCAGGTGCTCGGCGTAATATGTATAGTGTAATGCGAATATGGCAACAGCCAGAACTTGAACATTGAGAAACCGACTTTGTTGTTTCTACTGCAAGTAATGAAGCTGAAGTGGTTTTACAAGGTACAGCACGGCTGATTAGAGGAGCAGCAGGTGACGTCAGGAATATAAGTACGAGATTAGCTGTGATCCTTCACGCGCTCTCCCCAAACCAGACGCAAGCACCACCATTACATTTCGATCATTGGCAGAGACCTGTTTAGACCGGCTTGACTTGTTTGCGATTCTGCGCTTGATCTGTAGCCATAGATTCAGACAAAGACCGTAAGGGAAAAATGTACCAGGACTAGACTTTGCAAATCGGTTGTGGAGCGTGTTGCTGATACAGCGTCAGTAGCTTCGACGCTAAAATAGCAATCTCGTCGGAAGCATGTTGGACCCGTCCAACCGCAGCAGAACAACATCCCCGAGCCAGAATCTTGACCGCATTTAGCAGCTAACAAATTCGTTGCGAATGAGCTGAATGGGGTGAGTGTTATACAGGACTTCTCCAGTTTCGGGATTCCGGTTGCCACACCTGCCGCAAACAGCAGTCTGGTAGCCTGACCGTTGGAAATCGTCTCTCCATGATGGTCCGAAATATTCGCTGGGATGGCAGGGAGATGTTTTCAATTTGGCCAGTTCATTGTCATCGGTGTATTCGTGGACGAGGTGATGCCCGCCAATGTAAGTCGAGTTATTGCCCCGTAGCCCTCCCAATTGGAGAAGATGTGATTTTGCGGGTGCCATAGCTTGTACTGCTCGGTGTAGTGCACCCATCCAAACCACTAATCGATCATGGCGGTGGTACAGTTTGGTATCCATGTTGAGGCCGCCACGTAGTGCATTCCCTCCGCGTTTATGGCATAGCCGCTCTTAAGAGGAAGATATTCATGTGAGAGCATCAGTTTCGCTTCTGACAACAGCAATGGTAATGCCTGAGTAGTCGGATCTGGCTTCGGCAAGTTTGAATTGGCCATGGTTGTCTGTGGATGTGAGTGGTCTTCCTATATTCTGTGTAAATTGGCGATTAATATGAAAGCTTCCTGATCGGTGCCGAAGGACTCGACCATGACATAAGCCATCCCTTGGAAACGATGCAAGCCGCGTACGACTCCCGATCGATCATCCGACACCACCTGGACGAATCCGTCAGGGTATTGGAAGTGGGAGCCAGTATCTCCACAACTCAGGTGGTAGGACGTGCAGGCCTCTTGTCGAACACGAATGTCCCCAGGATGAATGTGGAATGACAGACCTGAGAGAACTCATCGGCCATATCGTGCCTCAGAGTTGACTCACGCACAATTAGCGAACATGTCGGGTAAGAAGGCGTGGCCGAAGTAACGCTGGTTAGGCATCCAGAGACACCCGTGGTGGGTTGAGTTGAGGCTTCTCACACGCTAAATTCGCCTACGTTACTCCCAACCAAGCCAAGATTTGCACCCCATTGCGGATGAAGAATTTCTCGCTGCCACAACTCCGTGCTGGACTTTAGCCAGGATCGACACCGCTGCTGCCAGCACAAATACCCCAGCACCTCAGACAGCCATGCCCGAAGAAGTATCTATGTACGTATGGGGAATAATCTTCCTTTGGAGCAGATGATGCCCTTTCACGAGCTCCCGTACTTCCATTTTGATGGACCTCCGATGGGAAGGAATACGTCCTACCATCCCTCTGTCTGCTAGTCGGCTTTCTTGCAGCTCTAGAAGGCTCTCCTTACTGTGGAAACAATACCCCATAACCTATGACAGCCCAAATTTTCGACTCACCCAAAAATTCCACCAATTTCAGCCAAATCATACTGCCAACGGGATGAAATTCTGGGTTCGGCCATGTCGCCGGTATGGTTTGATTCATTCTCTGCCTCATTGGGACTGAATGTGAGTACCAGATTTCTGCGATGTTGTGTCTGAGAGTTTAACCTTTGACTGCCGAGCTCGACATTCAGAGATGAAACTGTGAAGAGTCAATTACTAATTTTCGGATAGGCTGGCCAGAGGTTTGGGTTTACCTTTCCCATAATTTGATCTATGTACCGAATGTTGTGTGCTCGGTCTCTCTTGCAATCTGACGCGAGTGTCCTGAGAACAGAGATCATGAGGGGCAGAAGAGCCAATGCATGAAGAACAGTTCATCACAACGGACAGAGGAACGAACTGAGGTGAGGAAGGAGGTGTCCATTCTGAGAGACAATACATAGCAGGGCAAGGCTTATGTGACCCAGGTTCTGGAGTATGACTGATAGCCTGATGCTGGAGATCTAGTTTCCCCCTATCCGTTACGCTAACTTTGCTCAATTGAGACAGAAAGACCATGGATGGTGGCTGTCCTTTATAAGGAAGGCGACCGTACTAATTTGACGCATTGGTCCGCATTCTCTGCTGCGATGCTGCCGGCCGCCTTTCGCATGGCTGCAAACAGTTCCTGCAATGATTTTTTCACGAAAGGGCTTAAACTCGATTTGTAAAAGCTTGCGCATGGCATGGGCTGGTGACGCGCACCTACCGGTACATTTCCACAAAGCGTAGGGAAATGGTGCGGTCAGCATGCGGCCGGAATGCGGTCAACCTTGCATTTCACAAAGGGCAATGTCGAATGCTAGCTCTACAGAGACGCAATAGGTCAATTTAATGCGAAGAACTCCTCAGCTCTCATTACATCTTACGTGGCACTTAGTAGTAGCGTAGTAGGTCAGACGGCATTCATCGCATATTTGGCCACTTGTACTTGAGCCACGAAGATCAAATTCAAAGCATCATGTTAGCCCTGGACAGAAATGAGAGTTGCTTTGCTGCGAGAAACTCCTGAATCGTCCGCTAGAAGTTCTGTAACGGCAGCTTTGTAATCATGGGAAAACAAGACCAAGGAAATAACAACCGAGCTTTTCCAGCGGGTGCGAAACAGACAGAAAAGCCCAATCAAGCTGTTGCATAACGACTACAGAGATAGAGAACCGAATATGAAGCCTAATAACCTCCCAATTCTGGCACCTTTGCTTGATAGTAACTAACCATTTTTTGTATTCGTGCGGTACAGCTTGCCAGATGAAATTTTTCATACTGCCCAATTCACTGTATGGAAAACCTTCAGACTCACCTCATTTGACATGCCCGGTCCGTGTCACCCACGGCTGCGGCACCCGAAACCAATTCTCTGCCTTCAAAATCCAACTCGGTGCCCTTCTCGAGCAGCAGCTTCACTGCCGCCTCGTGCCTCTTCTCTGCCGCCCACGACAGCGGGGTTTTCATGATTCCCACTGCCTTTGGACACCAGCTCGGCCCCCTTCTCGAGCAGCAGCTTCACTGCTGCCTCGTGCCTCTTCTCTGCCTCCCACAACAGCGAGGTCTTCATGAACTCCACTGTCTCTGGACTCCAGCTCGGTGCCCTTCTCGAGTAGCAGCTTCGCCGCGCAATGTCGTTCCTCCCCCCCCCCCCCCCCACGATAGCGGGCGTCCGACCATCATTTTCTTTGGACTCCAGCTCGACCCCCTTCCCGAGCAGCCGCTTGACCACCGCCTCGTGCCCGTTCCATGCCCACCCCGTTCTCGAGCGGCCGGTGCACGACCCGGTCGTTGCCCCCAGCTGAAGCCGCCTCCAGCGCGGTGCCGAAGAATCCTCCCTGCGCGTTGACACTTGCCCCGTTCTCGAGCAGCTGGTGCACGACCTAGTCGTGGCCCCTATACGAAGCCGCCTGCAGCGCGGTGCCGTAGTGCCGTCCCTGCGCGTTGATGTCCGTCTACAACAGCAGCGTTCGAACCCCATTATCTTTAAACTCCAGCTCAGGCCCCTTCTCGAGCAGCAGCTTTACCACCGCCTCGTATCCCTTCCCTGCAGCCCATGACAGCGGCGTCTAACTCCTATCACTATCTTTAGACTCCAGCTCGGCCCCTTCTCGAGTAACAACTTACTACCGCCTCGTGCCCTTCCCCTACCGCCCATGACAGCGGCGTCTGACCCTATTCACCGTCTTTAGATTCTAGCTCCGCTCTCTTCTCGAGCAGCCGCTTAACCACCGTCTAGTGCCCGTTCCATGCCGCCTACGACAGCGGTGTTCGGCCCCCATTATCTTTAGAGCCCAGCTCAGCGCCCTTCTCTAGCAGCAGCTTCACAACCGCCTCGTGTCTCTTCCCTGCTGCATACGGCAGCGGCGTTTAACTCCCATCACTGTCTTTAGACTCCAGCTCGGCCCCCTTCTGGAGCAGCCGCTTGATCACCGCCTCGAGCTCATTCCATGCCGCCCATAACAGCGGCGTTCGACCCCCATTCTCTTTGAGCTCCAGCTCAGCTTCCTTCTCAAGCGACAGCCTCACCACCGCCTCGTGTCCCTTCCCTACCGTTCACGATAACGGCGTCTGACTTCTATCACTGTCTTCAGATTCCAGCTCGGCCTCCTTCCCGAGCAGTAGCTTAACCGCCGCCTCATACCCCTTCCCTGCCGTCCGCGACAGCGGCGTCTGACCCTATTCACTGTCTTTAGATTCCAGCTCGGCCCCCTTCTCGAACAGCCACTTAACCGTCTCGTATCCGTCCCATGTCGCCCACAACAGCGGTGTTCGACCATCCCTTATCTTTAGACTTCAACTCGGCCCTCCTTCTCGAGTAGCAGCTTCACCACCGCCTCATGCCTCTTCCCTGCCACCCACGACAGCGGCGTCTGACTTCCATCACTACCCCTAGACTCCAGCTCGGCCCCCTTCTCCAACATCAGCTTAACCACCGCCTCGTACCCCTTCCCTGCCGCCCACGACAGCAGCGTCTGACCCCCATCACTGTCTTTGGACTCCAGCTCGGCCCCCTTCTCGAGCGGCAGCTTCACCACCGTCTCGGTCTTCTCTTGTGACAACCAACCATTCTTCGTCTTCGGGGGGAGTGCAATCTGCGAGCACATAGTCTGGCCACGTCGCGTCTGCCCCTAGGAAAGGTATAAAATTGGCTGATGCCTCAGTGTCTGTTAAAGGGAGAGAAGGGAGGGAATTTTTGACATCTGGGAAACATTTTGCATGCACACTCTTCGGATGGCTGAGGCGGAACGGCCGAGACTTTGGTTGCACCTTTTCATGGTAGATGTTAGGACTGCCTGATTTGACTGCACAGTGGGATGCACTATTCTCCAGACCTAGAGGAGCGAGATCGTGGCATTCTTGGAAAAGCTCCAGGACAGCTGAATGTCTATAGATCACGGCCATCTGTAGAGAGCTGAGACCAGGATAGCAAGACCCACCGCTTGCGTCTTTGCCCACTCCGTGGCAAACATTCGAAGCTCTTTCAAGGTCAATCAAACCACTCATAGGAGAAATACTTCCCTCGATACGCGCGCAGTATCCTAATGCCAATAATTGATCCTTCGCTATTGCTGATCCTTCACCGAAGGCCAGGAAAGGTTCCAAATGCGGCTGGCGGAATGGTGAAGCGAGCATCTGAAGTGGGTTCTTGTGCCAAATGTTCGGAAAATTCAAGTCTGCTCCCATCTGGAGATATGCTTTGCAAAGAGTTCTAAGACCGTATGCCGCAGAAATCCACAATGCAAAGTTCGTCTTGCTTTTCAAAGTTTGGGTGTGGCCCTTGGATTCAAAGTTATGCACTGCAATTGCTGAAGATATTGTTTGGTGAAGCAGCGCTGGAAGATGCCTGCTTTGATCCTCTGCTAAGCGACAGTGCTCGTGCCAAAAGGCTATCGCATAGCTGTGAAGCCGGCCTTCCTGGCCCTTGTGAAGTAGCCAGCGGTTTGTTGAGACCCAAGGTTTGAGTATCGTCTCGCCCCCCAAGCACTGCAGGTGCTGTAAGCAAATTGTTGCGAGTATTTCATGGCCATTTGTCCGCATTTTCTGTTCGGTGGCTACAATATTTTCTGTAATGATTCGATCCCTCAAGATACTATCTTTGAACACGACCAGCCCATTGCCCTTAACCTCCAAAGCTTCTGACAAAAGCTCCATAAAGTCTTCGCGGGAATGGATATACCTCTTGTCGTATTTCAAGCCTTGGAATCTAGAGAGAAAGAGATCATTCATTGCAAGGGCTTCGAGAAGTTCGTCGATATGCAGAGGTCGATATGCGAATGCGACACATTGCAGCGCTTGAACGATTGCTTGTGTTCTACCCAAACTCTTCGCGAGTAAGGCGCTTCCCAAGGTGCTGGGCGCACGAACAGGAAGTGGTGTGCAAAGCGGCTCCGATCTCCCCAAGTCCTTCGCGAATGACTGCTTCCTACTTTCTGCGGCCAATCATCGATATCATGTTCGATACTCGGAAATAAGCAAGTGTTTACCTTCAAGTAGCCTAATGATAGACCACAAAACTAGATCGGGTCCCTCTTCCGAGCAACAGACTGTTCCAGTCTGTTGGCAGTGGAGACCAGCATGCTTACCTCTCTCGAACTTTACCTAAGCGTAAATTAGACAAATCACTTCTAGGAGTAGCCCCACTTTGACTTACGGTTCCAAAGATCCGACTCTGTAACCATTTATCGTTGCACAACGCCTGCTAGAACGTTACCAAGATGGCAATATGAGGGGCACCTGAGAGGCTGACTTCTCGCAGAATATGATCATTTTCCACATCGCAAATCAATATGAGTTGCAAAAGTCGTGCCTGCACTCGTCAGCAGCGATCGTGGCACATCAGGGAGAGATAGCAACCCTTTGCCGAAGGTCATCCCACAGCTTCCTTGCATCCACCTCGAAGTGAGATAGCAGGACGCTTGCTTCATTTGAGACAAACCTCCTGTGCTCGTCAGACTCAAGAACCAGCCCTGTTGAGCGCAGCAATCGTATTGCGTCGGCTTCTTTGTCAAGTGCTTTTGTTGTGCACACATTGAGTCCTGCAACGAAGACAACGCTATACAAAAGGTCAGGTTTTGGTAGAGCCTCGGTTTGTAGTACTTACTCCAAGTCAGTGGCATAACTACACTCTCTCACCAGACCGTCAAGTGTGCGCCCCAACTGCTGCAACTCCTGATACTGCTTCACCAGCTGATATGAGAGATTGAGGATCGACAAAAGATCCCCAACCGAGAACCCGAATGACATTCTAAAGGTGGGTTGAGAACAGACATTAACACAAAAGTGGTACACAGATGGGCA
>Ga0335075_10014760_pt1 | contig 11714 bp, 9 predicted proteins | sample Lox_Sample_24_FD_206723 | JGI IMG/M metagenome (GOLD analysis project Ga0335075, IMG submission 206723) | Soil microbial communities from Loxahatchee National Wildlife Refuge, Florida, United States - Lox_Sample_2.4 | ecosystem: Environmental > Terrestrial > Soil > Wetlands | place: USA: Florida...
GGGGTCCCGTCCGCGTCAGACTCCACCCGGCCGCGTGCCTGGATCCACCGCGTGCTCCCATCGGGGTGACGCACCCGGTACTCGGCGTCATACGGCCCGACCGTGCTGACCGCCTTGTCCACCTCGGCGGTCACCCACGAAATATCGTCCGGATGCACCAGGCTGAGCCAGGTTTCGACGTGCCCGTCGTATTCCTGCGGGTCGATACCCACTAGGGCCATCGAGAGCTCGTCCAGGTTGAGCAGCCCGGAGCCGGGGTAATAGTCCCATGCTCCGACGCCGTTCGCCCTGAACGCCCCTTGTAGCCCGTTCTTATCTGCCGTGGGCACACCCGGCCCCTGGAAGACCGTCGTCCGTGGCGCTGAACAGGGCAAACGAACTGCTCATAGTTGCAACATACCCACGCGTGACCGTACCTTGACCGCACCGCCCGACCTTCTTGTGGCCGGACGGCCGCGGAGCGCCGAGCCTCAGCCGAGGGCGCGGTCCAGGTTGTAGGCGGCGCTGATCAGTGCCAGGTGGGTGAGCGCCTGGGGGAAGTTGCCTTGCTGTTCCCCGGTGCGGCTGACCTGTTCGGCGTACAGGCCTACGTGGTTGGCATAGGTGAGCATTTTCTCGAACGCCAGCCGCGCTTCGTCCAGCCGCCCGGCGCGGGTCAGTGCTTCCACGTACCAGAACGAGCAGACCGAGAAGGTGCCCTCGTTGCCGCGCAGCCCGTCCGGGCTGGCTCCGGGGTCGTAGCGGTAGACCAGGGAATCGGAGACCAGGTCGTTGGTGAGCGCATCGAGGGTGGAAAGCCACTTGGGATCGGTGGGCGAGATCAGCTTGGCCAGGGGCATCATCAAAACCGAGGCGTCAAGCACGTCGCTGCCCTCGTGCTGGATGAAGGCCTGCCGCGTGCTCGACCATCCGCGCTCCATGATCCGCCGGTAGATCGCGTCACGGGCCTGCCGCCAGCGGGCCAGGTCGGCGGGCAGCCCGCGGCGGTTGGCCAGACGCATCGCCCGTTCGACCGCCACCCAGCACATCAGCTGCGAGTACATGAATCTCTGGCGACCGCCGCGAGTCTCCCAGATACCCTCATCCGGCTGATCCCAGTGGTCGCAGACCCAGTCGGTGCGGACGGTGATCGCGTCCCACTGGGCGGCGGAGATGGGCCGGTGCCAGTCGTCGTAGAGGTAGATCGAGTCCATCAGCTCGCCGTAAATGTCGAGCTGAAGCTGTTTGGCGGCGGCGTTGCCGACCCGCACGGGCGCCGAGCCCTGATGCCCGGTCAGGTGGCTCAGCTCGCGCTCGGGCAGGTCGGTGCGCCCGTCGATGCCGTACATGACCTGCAGTGGGGCCATAGCGTCCCCGTCGCACGGGATGGCGTGCTTGATCACGAACTGCATGAAAGCGTGGGCCTCCTCGCTGAAGCCCAGGCGCAGCAGTGCGTACACACAGAACGCGGCGTCGCGAATCCACACATACCGGTAGTCCCAGTTCCGCTCGCCGCCGATTTGCTCGGGCAGGCTGGTCGTCGGCGCCGCCACTATGGCGCCGGTCTCCGCGTAGGTCAGCAGCTTCAGGGTCAGCGCCGAGCGGTTCACGATCTCGCGCCACCGGCCGCGGTAGCGCGACGTCGAGAGCCACTGCCGCCAGAATGCCACCGTGGCGGTGAACTGCTCCTCCGCCTCGGCGTGCAGGTCACCGCGCGGCACGGCATCGCCGCTGGCGGTGTCGAGCGCGAACACCGCGTACTCACCCTCGCCGAGCCGGAAGTCTGCGGTGACGTCCAGATGGTCGTGCTCGAGTGGCACCGTGGCGCGCAGCGTGCCGCTGAGGCTGGGAGCGGTGAACAGCACTCCGGCATCCACGTCGGTGACGGTGTGGGGTTCCATGCCGTAGCCGAACCGCGGGGCCACCCGAGCCCGGAACGGCATGGAACCGCGTACCGACAGCACGCGCCGGATCAGCCGCTGCCCGTCGGCCGGCGGCGGCCCGACCGGCATGAAGTCCTGGACTTCACCCACCCCTTCTTCAGCGAAGAACCGGGTGATCAGCACGTTCGTATCAGGGAAATAGATTTGCCTGCTGGTCGTGGGCACGGTGGCGGTCAGCTCGAAAGAACCACCACGGCTGGCATCCAGGATCGAGGCGAACACGCTGGGCGAATCAAAGGACGGTGAGCAATACCAGTCGATCGTCCCGTTTGTGCCGACCAGGGCCACGCTGCGCATATCGCCGATCAGGCCGTGCTGCGCGATCGGCAGGCAGCCGGAACACCCGGCCAGGCTGTCTGGCACCGTGTGCAGTCCCATAAGTCCCCCCTCGTACAGGCCGGAGGCTGTGCCACCGGCGCGTCGCTGGCCGCCCCGGCCGGCGCCCTAACCGGCCGGGGAGCCGGTGCGCGAGCTGGCCGCGTCCGGTGATGCCAAGCTTCCTGAACACCTTGCTCAGGTGGTAGTGCACCGTGCTGGCGCTGATGAACAGCTGTGCGGCGATCTCGTTGTTGGTCGCGCCGCCGGCGGCCAGGCTCGCCACCTTGGCCTCTTGCGTGGTGAGGTCCAGCTCGGTGTCCGGGATGGGCGAGCGGGCCCGTTCCCCGGTGGCACGCAGTTCCATGGCCGCCTGGCCGGCGAAGCCGTCGGCGCCCATGGCCTGGAACATGGTGTGGGCGGCGCGCAGCTGGCGCCGCGCGTCGCGGCGCCGGTTGGCGCGGCGCAGCCACTGGCCGTACAGCAGGCGCGTGCGGGCCAGGTCGACGGCGGCGTGGCAGCGCTCAAGCTGGCTGATCGCCTCGGTGTAGGCGATCTCCGGCTCGGCGCCGTCAGCCAGCAGCGCCTGGCAGCGGGCGCGGATGCCGAGCGCCCACGGCGTGCCCGCGATGCTGGTGCGGCTGGCCAGGGTGGCGAACGCGCTGGCCGCAGCGTCGTGGTGGCCGCTGTGGACGGCGGCCTCGATCAGCTCGGGCAGTGCCCACTCCGCCATCATCACCATGTCGTCTTTGACCAGCTCCGAGGCAGTGTCGTAGGCGGCCTCGAAATGGCCGGCGCGCAGGTCGGCGAGCGCGACGATGTACTCGCCGATACCTGGCGGACCGCCTTGATCGCGGGCGGTCGCCCGGCGGATGTGGGCCAGCCCGGCCGCGCGCGCCCGCGCGGAGTCGCCGCGGTAGGCCAGCAGCATGCCCTCGACGTGGCTGCCGATGCCGGGCATTCCGGTGATCTGGCCCGCGGTCATGAGCTCACGTATCTCGGCGCACCGGTCAGCCGCCTGATCGAGCCGGCCGGTCAGCACGTCCGCGATCGCGCACAGTCCGAGGGCGAACGGAAGCTGGCCCAGCGCCCCGAGCCTGCGGGCCAGGCGGAGCCACCGGCCGGAGATGTCGAGCATGGCCTCGTCGTCCCACAGGCTTCCGGCCCCGGCCGCGCCGGGCCCGAAGTTCCTGAGCCCCGTGATGGGGTCGAGGTCGTCGGCGCGCAGGGCCCGCAGCGCGGCACGGAAAGGTCCCGCGGCGGCGGCGTAGTCCTCGGTGAGCCGCGCCCAGTAGCCGGCCAGCAGCAGATCGGTGACGCTAGGAGCAGATCCGGTCGGCCGGGGGGGAGGCACCGCCGTGCTCGCGATCCTCCTGATCTCGCCCGGCCCGGCCCACATGGCTGCCCGCAGCGCGGCCAGCTGCGCGTTAGCCGCCGCCACCGGGTCGTCGGCCAGCGCCGCGGCCGAGCCGGCCAGGACTTCGGCGGCCTCGGCGTCGCGGCCCTGGGCGAACAGCGCTGCGCCGCTGATCCCCTGGGCCAGGCCACGCATGCCGCCGCTGGGCAGCCGGCGCAAGGCGTCACCGGCGACGTCCCAGGCGGTGTCGGGGTGGCCGGTCACCAGCTCGGCCTCGGCCAGGGCGACTTCCCGCTGGGCGCGGGCGTGGTCGCCGGGCGTCAGCGCCACCGCGCGTCGCAGCAGCGCGGTAGCGGTGGCCCACGCGCCACGGTCGCGGGCCCGCTCGGCAGCGACCTGAACGTCGGCGGCCAGGCTTTCGTCGGGCTCGGCCGCGGCGGCGGCGCGATGCCACACTCCTTCGCCGGCCTCGCTGTCGGCGGCCTGGCCGAGCCGCTGATGCGCGCGCCGCCGGCCGGCGTCGGCAGCGCCGTGGTAGACGGCCGCCCGCACCAGCGGATTGCAGAATCGCGCCGAGCCGCCGAAAACTTCGATCAGGCCAGCCTGCTCCGCGGCCGTTTCCGCGGCATCGGCGTCGATGCCCGCCATGGCCGCCGCCTGCCTGACCAGGCCCCGGTCACCGGAGACGTCGGCCGCGGCCAGCAGCAGGAACTCCTGGGCGTCGGCCGGCAAGCGCCCTACCCGCCACAGATAGCGGTCTTGCAGTTGCTGGCCGACCGGGATCGGTTCTGGCCGGCCGGCCCGTTCGGCCAGCTCGCCCGCGCTGAACTGGGAACCGGTCTCCACCAGCGCCAGCGGGTTGCGCTCGGTGCCGGCCAGCACACGGTCCATGGTCTGCGAGTCGAGCGGCGCGCCCGCGACCGAGCGCAGCAGATCGGCGGCCGCGTCATCGGTGAGCCCGCCGACCTCGATCCCAGGGAGCTGGCCGAACGCAGACGGCCCGCCGCACTCTCCAACGGACAGGATCATGCCGATCCGGTCGGCGTGGAGACGGCGGGCCACGAACCCGAGCACCAGGGCCGACTCGGCATCGATCCAGTTAGCGTCGTCGACCACGCACAGCACCGGCTGGCCAGCAGCCGCGCGCGAGAGCAGCGTCAGGCACGCCAGCCCGACCAGAAAGCCGCCCGTGACGGGGCCAGCCTCCAGGCCGAAAGCTACCCGGATCGCCTCCCGCTGCGGGACCGGAAGATCATCGACCAGCGGCAGGAACGGAATCAGCAACTGGTGCACCGCGCCGTACTCGAGCCGTATCTCCGACTCGACCCCGGCGATCACCGATACCTGGAATCCCGAGGCTGCCTCGACGGCGTAGCAGGCCAGGCTGGTCTTGCCAACCCCGTGACCGCCGCGGAGCACCAGCACCCCGCCGGACCCGCGCCGGGCGACGTCCAGCAGGTCATCGATTGCGGTCCGCTCGGCGCCCCGGTCAAGCAGCGGCCGCTCAGCACGCAGCCACCGGCCCGGCGTCACGGTCCCCGTCATCCGCTACCCCCCGATGCCATGCTAGGACGGCCCCGGCGGGGATGCCGACTGGGGATTTCCGAAACGCCTTGCGGCTCCGCCCCGGGCCGCCGTGGACGCGCTGACCTGCCGGCATGGATGCGGGTTCTCCGCACCTTCCTCACGTCCGGAGGTCAGCGTCCCATGCCAAAACCCGGGCACTGCCACACGCCGGACCGATGTGCGCTTGAGTGATGAAAGTGGATTTAGGTCACTCAGGTGTGATTCTCTGACGCTTTCACGACCGTGATCGGACTCTGAGCGGATAAACCTGGCGACAATCGGCGGTCATCCCGGGACAATGGCCGGCGTGGACGAGGTGGAGGTCGTCGTCGCCCATAACGAGCGCGCGACCCTCCGCGTCGGCGACGTGTTCCTGAAGATCGACGCTGATCAGGCTCGCACCGACGTCGAGGTCGAGGCGATGGCCATGGCACCGGTCCCGACTCCGGAGGTCCTGTGGCGCAAGCCGCCCGTGCTCGCCCTCGCCGCCCTCCCCGGGACGGCACTCGGCCGACTGGGCCAGCCGTCGGCTGCGTCGCCGGCGGCGTGGGCCGCGGCGGGCGAGGCCGTCCGGATGCTGCACGACGCGCCGCTGCCGCCGTGGCCCGGTCAGAGCCTCGGCGAGCACGCATCGGAGCTCGATGCCGAATGCGAGTGGCTCATCACGAACGGTGTCCTTCCCGTCGAGCTGGTCACCCGCAACCGCCGGCTTGCCGAGGCAGCGCTGCGGCCGTGGACACCGGTGTTCACGCACGGCGACCTGCAGGTTGCCCACGTGTTCGTCGACGGTGACCAGGTCACCGGTGTGGTCGACTGGTCCGAGGCGGCCCAGGGCGATGCCCTGCACGACCTTGCCATCCTGACGCTCGGGCACGAGGAGCACCTCGGCGACGTCGTCGCCGGCTACGGCACCGATGTCGACCTCGACATGATCCGCGCGTGGTGGTCTTTTCGAAGCCTGCTAGGTGTCCGCTGGCTGGTCGAGCACGGCTTCGACCCGTTCACGCCGGGCTGCGAGGTCGACGTCCTGAGAGCCCAGATGTGAGGCCCGGGTCGAGATCGCCGGGTCTGGTCATGATCCAGGTGGTGACCGCCCGGGCTTGGGCGGTTGCGGGGGCGGGAGCGGGGAAGACGGCGTTTCCGCGGAAACGCGGCAGTGGCGCACCTGCCGGCCGAACGCACAGAGGACATCATGACTCACTGCGGCGCCTGGGTCGGCGACAGCGGCACCGCCCGGCCCGTGCTGGCCGCTGTCCTGCTGGCCGCCGCGATGGCCCTGGCTTATGCCGGCATCCGGCGGCAGTTCCCGGCCGGCGCGGCCGCGTCTCGCTCAGGGCGCCACGGCACGCTGCACGCAGTCGCGCAGCAAGGCTCGGCGACGGTCGTGGTCGGCGGCAGGCTCATCGGCGGTGGCGGCATAGATGCTGGCTGGTGACCAGGCAAATGCCATAGAGACGGCCAAGGCCAGCAGGTCGAAGGGCTCGCCGGGGCGCAGCCGGCCGGCCGCCTGCGCCCGGCCGACGGCCGCCAGCTTCGGCCCAAGGTCAAGGTTCTCGAACAGCAGGCCCGTCGGGCGCTGTTCCAGCCGGATCCAGCCCATCAGGCGGACCAGACCAGGGCGGGCCAGAACTTCGTCGTACAGCGCTACGGCCCAGCCGGCCAGGTCGTCGGCGTCGAACGGGATGGCGTTCGCGCCTCGATGACCCAGGCAGTCGGCGATGACCGCGTCGAACAGGCCCTCCTTGCTGCCGAAGTAGCCGTAGAGCTGGGCCTTGTTGGTATGCGCCGCCGCGATAATGCGGTCGATCCTGGCGCCAGCGATGCCGCGTTCCGCGAACTCCTCGGTGGCCGTGTCGAGGATGCGCCGGCTGGTGGCGGCGCCCCGCAGCGTTGTCGGAAGTTCGGCCACGGGCTCACTTTAACAGACAGACCAGTTAGTTTGTGTTTTCCGGCCGGAGCTAGCTACCCTAATGCAGACCGAATAGTCTGTCTTGGAGGCTTCATGCGCGTCACCACCGGCTGGCAGAGCACTGACCACTCCACCGCGATGCGGCGAGTTCCGATCGAGCGCCGCGACCTGCGCGGCGACGACATCGCGGTGCGCGTCGACTACTGCGGCGTCTGTCATAGCGACCTGCACCGCATCCGCGGTGTTTTCCGTGACGAAGGGGATCTTGTTCCCGGCCACGAGTTCACCGGAACCGTTACCGCCGCCGGCCCCGCGGTGACCGGCTTCGCCCCGGGGGACCGGGTCGCAGTCGGGACCATCGTCGACTCCTGCGGGGTCTGCGCGATGTGCCAGGCGGGACAGGAGAACTTCTGCTACGAGGGCGCCACCAGCACCTACGGCGGGACCGACCGTGTCGACGGCACGAAGACCAAGGGCGGCTACAGCCGCGAGTACGTGCTGCGCGAAAAGTTCGCCTACCGGCTCCCCGCCGGGCTCGACCCAGCCGCCGCCGCCCCGCTGATGTGTGCCGGGATCACCGTCTGGGAGCCCATGCGAGCCGCCGGGACCGGGCCAGGCAGCCGCGTCGCAGTGGCCGGCCTGGGCGGGCTAGGACACCTCGCGGTGAAGTTCGCCGCCGCCCTCGGCGCCGAGGTCACCGTCCTGAGCCGGACACCGGACAAGGCCGCCGACGCACGCAAGCTCGGGGCCGCGGACCTGCTGCTCAGCACCGACGGTCAGCAGATGGAACAGGCACGGGGCCAGTTCGACCTCATCCTCGACACCATCTCCGCCCCGCACGACATCCCGCCCCTGCTGCGCGTGGCGGGCCTGGACGGCACGCTCTGCCTGCTTGGCTACCCCGCCCCGATCCCACTGCCGGTGATGGACCTGATCTACGGCCGGAAGAAGCTGACCGCGTCTGGCACCGGCGGCAGCAAGGGCACCGCGGAGATGCTCGCCTTCAGCGCCGAGCACGGCATCACGGCAGACATCGAGCTGCTCCCCTCCACCCGGGTGGAAGAGGCCCTCACCCGCCTCGATCAGGGCGACGTCCGCTACCGCTTCGTGCTCGACCTGTCCGACCTCGACTAAGGGTGAGTCCCCGACGCCAGCGTTCACCGCCGTCCGCCACCGGCCGTGAGCTGTGCGGACGCGCTCTGGTGGCCGCCGGTGAACGGTGGCGGACGGAGGTGAATGAGACCGAAACTGAGACCACTCCTACGGGCGGGGGCTCGGCTCAGAGCCAAGTTTCACCGTTGATGAGGTCGGTCTCGCCGGGGTGCTTGGCGAGGATTGCCTCAAGGGCAGCGATGATCCGCCCAGTGTCGGCCCGGGTACGGCGGTAGCTTCCAGGAATGAAGATCATGCCGAAATGACCGTCGGCGCCGGGCACGATCGCCGAATTGTGCAGCGGCCGGTAGTCGCGCAGGTTGTTAGTCACGATCGCGCGGCGCTCGGCCCTGGCCAGCACGAGGACCTCTGGATCTGACATCGCCTCGCGGCCCGGATTGCCCGCGATCGCTTCGGCATCGTAGCCGCGCTTAGGCAGCTCCCTCGCGATCACCGGCGACAGCATCTCATCCAGCAGCAGCTTCACCGCCGGACAGCAGCCTGCCCGGCCGCATAGGCGGCGTGCGCTTCGGCAGCCTCCTGTTCATTCAGCTCGATCCACTCGTCGATCTCGTCGGGATAGGCCCCGTAGTAAGAAACTGCGGCCTGCAAGAGGCCCAGCGGCAGTTCCAGGTAGCCTGCCGCCTGGCCCAGATCGCCGTCGTTGTCGCGGACGGTCGCGATGACCTCCCAGACATCCTTACCAGTGCCCACCAGCCGGGCACGGCGCCCAGCCGGGCCTTCGGCGAACCGAATCAGCGGGTGCTCATCCATGCGCAGGCCTTCCTCGACATACCGTTGGGCCAGAGTCCGCGGCGGCAGGTGCACGCGCCGGGCCCGGGCACCGAGGCGCCGGAGGGTTGCTTCGCTCAAGCGCACGCTCAGTGGCTGGCTCATGTACTACACAGTAGCTCGCCACGCTACAGCTGCCAAAGGCAAGACCTTCCCTGGTCAGCGTGGCGGAGGATGGGAGATTCGAACTCCCGAGGGGTTGCCCCCAACACGCTTTCCAAGCGTGCGCCCTAGGCCACTAGGCGAATCCTCCGCCGGCAAGCCTACCGACTCGCGGGACCTTGCTCAGCGGGACCGTGAGCTGCCCGGCCGGGGACCCCCTTCTGGCCGGGCGTTCAGCCGGGTGGAGGGCGGCCGAAGGAGATCCCTGGGTGGGCCGGTCGGCCGGCTGGCTAAACTGGCTGGAGACCCCTCGCACGGCGTTATCCCGCCAACTCCCCCAGGGCTGGAAGGCAGCAAGGGTACGCGGGCTCTGATGGGTGTGCGAGGGGTCCCTTCCCGTCCTGGTGAGGGTGAGGCTATGGCAGGCGACGTCCCAAGTGCCGCGGCCGCGGATCAGGCCCGCAGCGGCGCTTCTAGCCCGCCCACGGCGTTGTACCGCAGGTACCGCCCCGCTACCTTTGCCGAGCTCAAGGGGCAAGATCACGTTACCGAGCCGCTGCGCCAGGCCCTGCGCAGCGGGCGGGTGCATCACGCCTATCTGTTCAGCGGGCCGCGCGGTTGCGGCAAGACGTCAAGCGCCAGGATCCTGGCCCGCTCGCTCAACTGCGAGCAGGGGCCGACCCCCGACCCGTGCGGGAAATGCGCGTCTTGCGTGGCGCTGGCCCCTTCCGGACCCGGCAGCATTGACGTGATCGAGATCGACGCGGCCTCCCACGGCGGCGTGGACGATGCCAGGGACCTGCGCGAGCGCGCCTTCTACGCGCCGGTCTCTGGCCGCTTCAAGATCTATATCGTCGACGAAGCGCACATGGTCACCCGTGAGGGCTTCAACGCGCTGCTCAAGCTGGTCGAGGAGCCGCCGCCCCACCTGAAGTTCGTGTTCGCCACGACTGAGCCCGAGAAGGTCATCGCGACGATCAGGTCGCGCACCCATCACTACCCGTTCCGGCTGATGCCGCCAGCCGTCCTGCGCGGGCTGCTGGAGGAGATCCTGGCCAGTGAGGGTGTCAAGTACGATCCGGCCGTGCTGCCGGTCGTGGTGCGGGCGGGCGCGGGCTCGGCGCGCGACGCGCTCTCCATCCTCGACCAGCTGCTGGCCGGCTCCGACGACTCCGGGCTGACCTACGAGCGAGCCGTGGCGCTGCTTGGTTACACCGACGAGAGCCTGCTTGATCAGGTCGCCGAGGCGTTCGCGTCGGGCGATGGGGCGGCGGTGTTCCGCGGGCTGGACCGGGTCATTGAAGGCGGCCATGACCCCCGGAGATTTGCCGCTGACCTGCTCGACCGGTTCCGTGACCTGATCGTGCTGGCCGCCGTGCCCGACGCCGGCCAGACCGGGCTGCTCGACGTGCCCGCCGACCGGCTGGACCGTATGCGCGAGCAGGCGGCCAGCTTCGGCCAGGCGCAGCTGTCCGGGGCCGCGGAGACCATCAACGCCGGGCTCACGGAGATGCGCGGGGCAACCTCGCCGCGGCTCCAGCTCGAGCTCATCTGTGCCCAGGTGCTGCTGCCCCCGCCGGCCGCTGGCGACAAGGATCTGCTGGCGCGGGTAGAGCAGCTGGAGCGGCGGCTGGCCGCTGGCGCGGGAGATGCTGGCCCGGCCGCCCGCGGGTCTGGGCGGAGCGATTCGGTGGCTCGGCGGTCAACGCCAGCCCGGCCCGCTGCGAGTTCCCCGCCGGCCGTCCCTGACCCGCCGCGACCTGCCCAGCCGGGTCCGGCCGACCGGCCCGAGCCCGCGGCGGCCCGAGCGGGGGATGCCGCCCCTGGGCGTCCGGCACGGGGCACGGCCACGCCCGACGCCGGCCTGGTCCGCGAGCGCTGGCCGGAGATCCTCGATGCGGTCAAGCACCGGAGCAGGGTGGCCTGGACCCAGCTCAGCAACGCGACCGTGGACACCCTGCAGGAGGGCGTCCTCACGCTGAGGTTCGCCCAAGTGGGGATGGCGACGGGGTTCTCCGCCCGGCGGTCCGACGAGGATCTCAGCCAGGTCCTCGAGCAGATGCTCGGCATCAACCCCAAGATCCGCGCGACCGCTGGCCCCGCGCCCGGAGGCAGTGCCGGAGCCACACACGAGGGCAGGGCGGAACGAGGCGGCTCCCGGGAGCCGGGCCTCTCAGGCGGCCAGGACGAACCAGGCCCGGCCCCGGCCGGCGAGGCAGCGACCGGTCGCCGAGGTGTGGGGGCCGAAGATTCTGTCTTGAACGCTACGGTCGCAGCCACCGCGGCCGGGAACGCGCCCGTGGACAGCGGGACGAACGCGCGGACGGCGCACCCGAACGCCGGCCAGGCGGCGCCGCCGCCGGTCGTGCAGGCGGACCCCGAGGTGCCCGACCACGACCCGGACGCCAGCGCGCTCACCGGAGTGGACCTGATTCAGCGCACGCTGGGCGGTCAGGTCATCGCGGAAACCGGTGACGCCTGAGCGCCTGGCATTAGCCCGGGAGCTGCATTCCGAATGCGGTGCCAGACCTTGGCCGCGGGGTGGTACCGGCTGACGGTGGCAAGCCGTAGGCTCGGAACGACAGGACGGGCAACCCAG
>Ga0335075_10014761_pt1 | contig 11713 bp, 8 predicted proteins | sample Lox_Sample_24_FD_206723 | JGI IMG/M metagenome (GOLD analysis project Ga0335075, IMG submission 206723) | Soil microbial communities from Loxahatchee National Wildlife Refuge, Florida, United States - Lox_Sample_2.4 | ecosystem: Environmental > Terrestrial > Soil > Wetlands | place: USA: Florida...
CGGGGGCGCCGGCCAAGCTCGCGCCGGGGGTCGGCGCGACGCAGTCCGCGCGCGTGGGCGCGCGCTTCCCGGTGAGGCTCGCGGTGACCGTCACCGACGCACAGGGCAACCGTGTGCCAGGCGCGCTCGTGTCCTTCACCGCGCCCGCAGCGGGGCCCAGCGGGCGCTTCACCGTACGCGTCGCGTCGCGGTCGCACCGGCGAGCGCACGCGCGCCGGGCGCGTGTGGCGGCCGTGAGGACCAACGCCTGCGGGATCGCGATCGCACCGGCGTACGCCGCCGGCCGCAAGCCCGGCGGCTATGTGGTCGAGGCGAGCGCCGGCCACGCGCGGGCGGCGGCGTTCGCGCTCGTCAACGAAGCGCCGTGAGACCGGCGGCCGTGAGCGCGACCGCCGAGAACGCCGCATCCTCCCCGCAGGGGGAGCCTGGCGCCGCCCAGCTGCTCCCCGCCAGGCTGCGCCCCGGCGACCTCGCCCGGGTGGCGAGCGTGGGGCTGCGCACCAGGCGCGGGCGGGCGGCGCTGTCGGCGCTGGGGATCGCGATCGGGGTGGCGGCGATCGTGGCGGTGCTCGGCCTGTCCTCCTCCTCCCAGGCGGGGCTGCTGGAAGAAATCGACCGGCTCGGCACCAACCTCCTGATCGTCACCAACGGGCAGAGCTTCGCCGGCAACACCGCCGAGCTGCCGCTGGCGGCGCCGGCGATGATCGCCCGCATCTACCCCGTCGAACACGTCGCCCAGACGGGCAAGGTCAGCGGAGCGGTGTACCGCTCACCGCTGATCCCGGAAGTCGACACCAATGCCCTCAGCATCGCCGCGGCCAGCCTCAACCTGCTGCGCGCGCTGAACATCACGATGGCGCAGGGGAGCTACCTGAACGCCGCGACCGCGAACGAGCCGGTGGCAGTGCTCGGCCCCGCCGCCGCCCAGCGCCTGGGCATCGACCGCATCTACCCCGGCGAGCGGATCTGGCTCGCGGGCCAGTGGTTCTACCCGGTCGGCATCCTCAGCTCCTCGACGCTTACGCCGGAACTGGAAGACGACGTGCTCGTGGGCTTCCCGGCGGCGAAACGGTACCTCGGCTTCAACGGGCACCCCAACACGGTCTACGTGCGCGCGCAGAACAGCCAGGTGGCGGCCGTGCAGTCCGTGCTCGCCGCCACCGCCGATCCAGAAGCGCCCAACGAAGTCGACGTCAGTCTCCCGTCGGCGACGCTCACAGCGCGCGCCGATGCCCAGGGCGCGTTCAACGGCCTGTTCCTCGGGCTGGGCGCGGTGGCGCTGCTGGTGGGCGCGGTCGGCGTGGCGAACATCATGGTGATCTCGGTGCTGGAACGCCGCTCGGAGATCGGCCTGCGCCGCGCGCTCGGCGCCACCAAAGGCCAGATCCGCCTGCAGTTCCTGAGCGAAGCGATCCTGCTGTCGCTCGCCGGCGGCGCGGTGGGCATCGCCACGGGAATCGTCGCGACCGCGATCTACGCGAGCACCAAGCACTGGACGATCGTGATCCCCACGCTCGCGTGGGCCGGTGGGTTCGGGGCGGCGCTCTCGATCGGCGCGATCGCGGGGCTGCTGCCGGCGATCCGCGCCGCGCGGCTGTCGCCGACGGAGGCGCTGCGCACGGTGTGAGACCCCGCCCGCTGCACTAGGCTTTCGCGCCTCACCCCGGTTGCGAAGGAGCGGAACGAAGCTGCAGCCGCGCAACGACAACACCAAGAGGGCGGGCGGCTGGGGCGTGATCGTGGCCTACGCGCTGGTGTGCGCGGTCACGCAGGTGCTGTGGCTCACCTACGCCGCCATCACCACCGAGGCGGCGCGCCGCTACGGCGTCTCCGAGGGCGCGATCGGCTGGCTCGCCGAGATCTTCCCGCTGCTGTACGTGGCGCTCGCGATCCCCGCCGGGATCGTGCTGGACCGCTGGTTCCGCCCGGCGCTCGCGGGCGGCGCGGCGCTGATGGCGCTCGGCGGGTTGGTGCGCCTCGGCGGCATCACCTTCGCCTGGGCGATGGCCGGCCAGGCGCTGGTGGCGGTCGCGCAGCCCGTGGTGCTGAGCGCCGTGAGCAAGCTCGCGGGCGAGTACCTGCGGCACGAGGATCGCGCGAACGGCATCTCGCTCGGCTCGGCGGGCAACTTCGTGGGCATGGTGGTGGCGCTGGGGATGGGCCCCACGCTCGGCGCGCACGGGCAGCTTCAGCGGCTGCTGGTGGTGCAGGCGGCGCTCGGCGTGGCCGCGGCCTTGGCGCTGCTGCTGGCGCTGCGCCGGCCGGGGCGCACGAGCGACGGGCAAGCGGCGGTCGCGGCGGCGGTGGAGTGGGAGGGCGGCGCAGCGAGGGCGCTGTGGCGAGCGCCGGCGATGCGCGTGCAGTGCGGGCTCGTGTTCGTCGGCTTCGGCATCTTCGTGGCGCTCGCGACCTGGCTGCAGACGCTGCTGGCGCCCTCGCACGTCTCGGAAACGACCGCCGGCGCGCTGCTGGTGGCGATGGTGATCGCGGGCGTGGCCGGCTGCGCGGCGCTGCCGGCGCTGGTCGCGCGCAGACGCGCGGAGCGCGGCTTCATGCGCGCCGCCGTGGCGGTGGGCTGCGCGGGCTGCGTGACGCTCGGCGTGACGCCCTGGCTGGCCACGCGCGCGCTCGCGCTGGTGGCTATGGGCGTGGTGCTGCTGCCGGCGCTGCCGGTGATCCTGACCGCGACCGAGCAGCTCGCGGGCGCCGCCTCGGGCACTGCGGCGGCGATCGTGTGGATGGCCGGCAACCTTGGCGGGCTGGTGGTGGCGCTGCTGGTGCAGGCGCTCGTGCACCATCCGCTGGCGGCCTTCCTGACGATGGCCGGCGTGTCGCTGCTCGGGCTGCCGCTGGCCGCGCGCCTCGTGCCGGCCGGCGAGCGCGAGCCCGCGGGCGCCGCCGGCGCGGACGTTCGCGCGGCATAGGGACCGCCGCGGCCGGCCGAGCTCCGGACCGCCGCGGCCGGCCGAGCTTTGTCGCCCCGGCGGCGCCGCGGCCCGCGCCGGGGCGCCATCTAAGATGGCCACGCATGGCGGCAAGCAGCGCACCAAGCGCGCGCCTCGGCAGGCTCGCGGGCAGGCGCATCTTGATCGTGGGCGCGGGCCAGCAGGACCACGGCCTCGACGACCCGCCGATGGGCAACGGGCGTGCGATGTCGGTGCTGTTCGCGCACGAAGGCGCCGCGCTGGCGCTCGCCGACGTGGACGGCGCCAGCCTGGCGGCGACCGAGGCGATGGTGCGGGAGGCCGGCGCGCAGTGCGCCAGCGTGCTGGCCGACGCGGCCGAGGAGAGCGGCATGCAGGCGATGTTCGCCTACGGGCGCGAGGCGCTGGGGGGCCTCGACGGGCTGGTGCTGAACGTGGGCATCGGCGCGGGCTTTCGCTTCGAGGGCACCTCGGTGGCAGACTGGGACCGCGTGATGGCGATCAACCTGCGCTCGCACTTCCTCGGCTGCAGGGAGGCGCTGGCGAGCTTCGAGGAGGGCGGCACGGTGGTGCTGATCGGCTCGCTGGCGGCGCGCGAGTCGATGCCGATCCCCTCCTACGCGGCCTCCAAGGCGGCGCTCGAGGCGGTGTGTCGCAACGCGGCCGTCGAGGGCGCTCCGAAGGTGCGCGTGAACGTGCTGGCGCCGGGCCTGATCGACACCTCGCTGGGGCGCCTGGCGACCCGCTACAACCCGGGGCGCGGCGAGGTCGCGATACCGGCCGGGCGGCAGGGCAGCGCCTGGGAGGTCGCGCGCTGCGCGCTGTTCCTGACCGGCGAAGAGTCCTCCTACGTGACGGGGCAGGCGCTGATCGTGGACGGCGGGCTCAGCGTGGCAGCGCGCCGCTGAGCGCGTCCTCGCCTTCGCGCTCCTGCTCCTCGCCAAGCTCGGCCTCGCCCTGCACCCCGGCACGCAGCCCGAGGAAGGCGACCACTGCCGCCGCCGCCATCACGCCCGCCATCACGTACAGCACCGAGCGCGTGGCGTAGGCGAAGTCCAGCCGCACGTAGTGGGGGATCGCGTGCGCGGCGGAGCCGTGCGACTGCGCCAGGTGCGCGGCGATCGCGTGCGCCCTCGCCGCGGGCACGCCGCGCGCGATCAGGGAGTGGGTGACGTGCGAGCGCAGCTGCGAGATCAGGATCGTGCCGAGCACGGCGAGGCCGAGGCTCGCGCCGTAGTTGCGCACCGTCTGCGTGATGCCGGTGGCCTCGCCGTAGGACAGGCGCGAGGCGCGGTTGATGGCGTCGGTGTTGGCCGGCCCGAGCATCAGGCCCATGCCGGCGCCGGCGATGATCACGTCGAGCTGCTGGGAACCGAAGCTGAGGCCGGTGACCTTGCCGGCCCACAGCCAGAAGCCGACCGCGGCGAGCGTGCAGCCGAGCACCACCGGGCGCTTGGCGCCGGTGCGGTCGAGCATGCGCCCGCCCAGCTGTGCGGCGACGACGAAGCCGATGAAGAAGTAGAGCAGGTACACGCCGGCCTGCGAGGGCGATTCGCCGAGCGCGATCTGCGCGTACTCGCTGGCGAAGAAGAACACGGGGATGAACACCAGCATCGAGATCGCCAGCACCAGGTTCTCGACCAGGAACGCGCGCACGCGCAGGATGCTCACCTGGATCAGCGGCGAGGCGGTGCGCTGCTCGACGCGGTAGAAGAGCACCAGCGTGGCCGCGCCGAGCACCACACAGGCGCCGGTGGCGGGGTTGCCCCAGCCCCACATCGCCGACTGCTGGAAGCCGAACACGCTCAGCCCCACACCGAGCGCGATCAGCACGAGACCGCGGTAGTCCATGCGCGCCGGCCGGTGCTCGGTCACCGGTTTCGAGATCGCGATCAGCACGAGCGCGATCACCGCCACGGGGATGTTGACCCAGAAGATCGCGCGCCACGTCCACTGCGTGAGATAGCCGCCGAGGATCGGCCCGATCGCGGTGAGACCGCCGGCGATGCCGAAGAAGATCGCCAGCGCGCGCCCGCGCTCGCGCAGCTCGAAGGTCTGCACCACGATCGCGAGCGCGGCGGGGAACATGATCGCCCCGCCGGCCCCCTGCACGACCCGGAACGCGACGATCCACGCCTCGGCGAGGCCGCCCTTGGGCGTGAGCCCGCACATCGCCGAGGCGGCCGCGAACAGCAGCACCCCGACGGTGACCATGCGGCGGTGCCCGACGGTGTCGGCGAGGCGCCCGCCGAAGGCGAACAGGGCCGCCAGCGACAGCAGGTAGGCGTTGATGGCCCACTGCACGCCGGTGTCGCTGAGGCCCAGGTGCCGCTGCACTTCCGGGGCGGCGATCGAGACGATCGTCTGGTCGATGAAGGTCATCGCCACCGCGAAGATCATCGCCGCGAGCACGAGGCTCCTGGAACTCCCGCCGCTTGCGCCCGATCGGTTCATGACTGCAGCCCCCGCGTGTCGGCCTGTGCAAAGTGAGAGCCAATCCTACGCCACTGCCTGTCGAGCCCTTGACTCGCGTGCGGCGCACTGGATAGGTTGGCGCCAGCCGCGTGCGCGCCGAGGGGACGGAGTGAGGCGCGCCGGCGGTCCCAACACAAACAGGGAGGTAGAGGTCATGAAGTGGCGTAGAGCCATCGGCTTTGCGGTGCTCTGCCTGGGCGTGCTCGCCCCGGCTGCCGCCGCGTCCGCAGCACCGCAGTACGTCGCGCTGGGAGACTCGTACTCCTCGGGCGTCGGCACGCGCGTGTTCTACGAAGAATCAGGTGAATGCGACCGCAGCCCGGATGCATACGGCCCGAAGATCGCGAGCGCCAAGGGGTACACGCTCAACTTCGAAGCGTGCAGCGGCGCGAAGACGACGGAAGTGAACGAAAAACAGCTGAGTCACCTGAGCAGCTCGACCAGCCTCGTGACGATCACGATCGGCGGCAACGACGCGGGCTTCAGCAACGTGATGCTGAACTGCGCGCTCTATTACTTCACCTGCGGCAGCGCGATCAGCGAATCGGAGGAATTCGTCGCCAAGAAGCTGCCGGCGCTGCTGGAAACGACCTACAAAGACATCCGCGCGAAGGCGACCGCGGCGCAGGTGATCGTGCTCGGCTACCCCAAGCTCTTCACGAAGGAAGGCAAGACCTGCAACGTCAACTTCCTCACCTCCGGCAACGAGAAGAAAATCAACGAAGGGGCTGAAAAACTCGACGCCGTGATCAAGGCGCGGGCAGAAGCGATGAAATTCACCTTCGTGAATCCCACCAGCGCCTTCGAAGCGCACGAGGTGTGCGCGTCCGAAGAATGGCTGAACGGGCAGTCGGACCCGTTGTCGGAAAGCTACCACCCCAACGTCAAAGGCCAGGAAGAGTTCACGAAACTGGTGGAGGCGGCGATCTAGACGCAGGCGATGGCGCGGCCTACGGTTCGCTGGGCACGCCGTCGGGCGTGCCCAGCCCGGTGGGCCCGTCGTAGCCGACCTCGGCGTTGCAGAGGTATTCGTTGGGTGCGCATTCGCTGACGGCGCTTTCGTCGAGGGCGTTCCAGTTGAAGCCCTCGGTGACGTCGTACAGCGCGCTGGGGTCCTGGTAGAAGGCCTGGGCGCCGAGCGCGCGCACGGAGGCGCTGGCGTGGGCCATGATGGCGGCGACCAGCGGCGAGGACACGCTGGTGCCGCCGACCAGCGTCCATTCGCCGTCGATGCGGATCGACACCGGCGTGACGACCGCGGCGACCGCGGCGACGTCGTCGGTGCGCTTCGAGCAGCCGCTGTCGGTCTGCCACGCGGGCTTCGGCTCCAGACGCGTGCAGCCGCTGCCGGTGCCGGCTTCGATGGCGGGTTCGTTCCACACTTCCTCGAACCAGCCGCGCGCCGTGCCCGGCACCTTGAAGAGCGCGGTGCCGCCGACGGCGACGACGTTGGGCGAGGCGGCGGGGAAGTCGGTGGTGTGCAGGCCGAAGTAGGCGTCGTCGTAGCCGGCGTCGCCCGCGGCGGCGGCGATGAAGACGCCCGGGTGCACGTAGTCCTGGTTGTAGCGCAGGCAGGCGAACAGGCCGCAGTACAGCAGCAGGCTCTGCGGGTAGCCGTAGCTGTTGCTGATCTCGTTGGCGCCCAGCGCGGCGGCGGTGTCGACCGATTCGCCGAGGTCGCGCGGGAGTTCGGTGCTGCCCTCGACCATCAGGATGTGGCACTGCGGGCAGCCGGCGGAGACCATGTCCACGTCGAGCGCGGCCTCCACGTCCCATTCCGGTTCTTCGGCGGGGTAGTTGCCCTCTTCGCCCTGCTCGTTGACCTTCTTGAAGCAGCCGTTGGCGGTGGTGCACGGCGGCAGGCCGTACTGCGAGCGGTAGGCGGCGAGGTCGGCTTCGGCGTTGGGGTAGCCGTAGGCGTCCACCACGGCGACGGTCTGCGGCGAGCCGAGCGTGGAGGGGATCTTGTACGCCGACTGCAGGTCCTGCGGGTCGAGCCCGTGGCGCTCGCCGCTGCCGGCCGCGGGCACGGCGCCGGCGGGCGCGGCGGCTGCAGGCGCGGCGGCCGTGGGTACGACGATCGCGTCGCAGGCGCCTTCGCGACAGGCCCAGTGCGGGCGTCCGGGGGAGCCGAGCGAGCCGAGCAGCGGCTTGCGCAGGTGCAGCTTGCCGGGGACGGCGGCGGCGCTGGTGGTGGCGAGCGCGGCGCAGGCAAGCGAAGCCAGGCACAGGACCTTCGCGAAGCCGACGAGGCTGAAACGTGCGCTCATGGATTCCCTCCTTGGTGGCCGAAGCTCTCTGGCGCGCGATGCTACACGATCGCCTCGGCCCGCCGCGAGCGCTTCGGCGCGCCTGCGGACCGGTTAGACCCATGGGGGCTAGGCGGTGAGCTCGCCGGCCATCTGCTCGAACACCCGCACATAGGCGTCGACTGCCTCGTCGGTGTGGGCGACGGACAGCGTCCACTCCTCCTCGCGCCCGGGCGTCATGAAGATGCCGCGGTTGATGTTGTAGAGCCACGCGAGCTCGGTGACGGCGACGTCCTGGTTGGCCTTGAAGGTCTCGTAGTCGACGACCTTGACGGGCGAGAAGGTGACACAGCCCTTGGCGGCGACGCCGAGCGCGTAGCCGGGCAGCGCGTGGCGTTCGATCACGCCCTGGCAGCCGGCGACGATGCGCTGGTTGAGCGCGTCGAGGTGGCGGTAGGCGTCGGCGGTGAGCACCTGCTGGAGGCTGGCGCGCGCGGCGGCCATGCCGAGCGGGTTGCCGTTGTAGGTGCCGACCTGGTAGACGGTGCCGTCCTCGACGACGCGCATCACCTCCTCGCTGCCGCCGACGGCGGCGGCGGGCAGGCCGCCGCCGAGCGTCTTGGCGAGCGTGACGACGTCGGGCTGCACGCCGAAGCGCTCGCTGGCGCCGCCGGCGGCGATGGCGAGGCCGGTCTTGACCTCGTCGAAGATCAGCACGATGCGGCGGCGCGCGGTGAGCTCCCGCACCTCCTCCAGATAGCCCGGCTCGGGCAGCACCACGCCGAGGTTCATCATGGCGGCCTCCATGATCACGCAGGCGGGCTTGCGCCCTTCGCGTTCGAGGCGATCGATGCGCCGCTCCATCGCGCCGGCGTCGTTGAAGGGCACGGGCACGGTGAGCTCGGAGACGGCCTTGGGGATGCCGGCTCCGTAGGGCAGCGAGGCGTAGTGCTCACGGTCTCCGATGCGGTCGTAGTCGACCCCGATGGACACCATCACCGCGTCGTGGTGGCCGTGATAGGAGCCGAATATCTTGATGATCGTGTCGCGTCGGGTGAGACCTCGCGCGATGCGGATTGCGTCCATCGTGGCCTCCGAGCCCGAGTTGAGGAAGCGCCACTTGGGCAGCTGCCAGCGACGCGCGAGCTCCTCGGCGACGATGACGCCGTCCTCGGTGGTGGCGGCGAAGTGCGTGCCGAGCTCGGCGCGCCGGCGGACGGCGGCCACGATTGCGGGATTGGCGTGCCCCTGCACCATCGAGCCGAAGCCGTTGTGGAAGTCCCACATGCGGTTGCCGTCGACGTCGTGGACGACCGCGCCCTCGCCGCTGGTCAGGTAGATGGGCCAGGGGTCGCGCGCCTGGTAGCTGGAGGCGACGCCGCCGCTGAGGGCCTGGCGCGCGCGGCGGTACATGGCGGCGCTGCCCTGCGTGCGCTCGTCGAGCGCGGCGGCCTCGCGCTCGATCAGCGCGCGCACGCGCCGGCGGTCGAGCTGCGCGCTCAGGACGGGTCCCGCGCCGCGACCGGGGTCTCGGCGAAGGCCCACTCGACGATCGCCTGCGGGCGCTGCTCTGGCACCCAGTGGGCGACGCCGTCGAGCAGCTGCACCTGCAGCTGCGGCTGCGCGGGGACGGCCCCGGCGGCGACGCCGCGCGTTACCGCGTCCTTGCGGCCGAGCACGAGCTTGGTGGGCACTTGCAGGCGCGCGCCGGCGTAGCGCCCGCGCGCGAGCGGGATCAGCTCGCGGGTGAGGAACGTGCGGTACATGGCGACGGTGACGCGCGGCGGGATGTGGCGCGCGAACAGGTCCACCTCAGCGGCCTCCAGCCGCTCGCGGCCGCGGCCGGCCTGGAGCACGGCCCTCACCATCCTGTCGGCTACGCGCGGGCCCAGCAGCGGCATGCTGACGGGACCCTGGTAGCTGAGCAGCACGGCGAGCTGGCGCAGGTCGGGCTTGACCCAGGGATGGGGTATGCAGAGCGCGAGCATGCGCTCGAAGCGCTCGGGGGCGCGCAGCGCGGCGAGGAAGCCGCTCCACCCTCCCCAGTCGTGGCCGATCCAGCTGACGCGCTCGATGGCGAGCGCGTCGAGCAGCGCGAGCAGGTCGCCGGCGAGCTGCTCCTTGCGATAGCCGTCGTCGGGCGCCTCGCTCCAGCCGTGGCCGCGCAGGTCGGGAGCGATCACGCGGAAGCGCTCGGCGAGCGGCGGGATGACGTGCCGCCAGGTCCACCAGCTCTGCGGCCAGCCGTGCACGAGCAGCAGCGGCGGCGCGTCCTCGGGGCCGGCCAGCGCGACGTGCGTGCGCAGCGCGCCGGCCTGCACGTGCTCGTGCCGCACGCCTGGCAGCTCGGGAGGGGCGTCTGCGGGCACGACGAGATTGTTGCGCAAGCGCGAGCGGCGGGGTAACGTCGCTGTGGGATGGCTTTGGCATGTGTTCACGCGCCTGCGAGGAGACACGGGGGCTCCGCGACGCGAGGGAGCAGGTCTGCGGGGCGACGCGGCACCGGCGCGCTGGCGTGGCTGTGCGCCTGCTCGGCGCTGGCGCCGGCGTCGCTGCTGGCGGGCCGCGCTGCGGATGCGCTCGCGCTCGAACCGCCGCGCACGGAAACGCCGATCCACTCGAGCGCGCCGGACGCGGCGCAGGTGAGCGAGAGCTACGTGAGCCTGCGCGACCCGCTGCCGGCCGAAGACGGGCCGCGCCCGGCGGCGTGCGACCGCATCGGCTACCTGCGCTTCCGCGACGCGCACGGGCCGGCCAATCCGGCCGACGCGGACGCGATCTTCGTGGCGCAGCCGGGCATCTTCGAGGGCGCGGGAGCGCTCGACCAGGTGGCGCGCAACACGATCACGGCGGCGGCGGAAAAGGGCTACGACGTGGAGTTCTGGGCGCTGAACCGCCGCTCGAACTGCCTCACGGAAACGTTCGGCGACGAAGCGGCTGCGGCTGCGCACGACCCGAAGCTGGCGCTCGGCTACTACTACGAAGGCAAGCGCCTCGACGGCCGCACCTTCCCGGGCTGGGTGAGCGAGTCCGAAGCGGGCTTCCTCTCGCACGTGGGCCTGGCGCAGACGGTGCAGGACGAGTACGACGTGATCAGCCAGCTGCCGCCGGCAGTGCGCAGGAGCAAGGTGCTCTGCGGAGGGCACTCGCTGGGCGGCATCATCACGGGCGCGTTCGCCGACTGGGACTTCTCCGGCGAAGGCGACGCCGAAGACGCGGGCTACAACCAGTGCGCGGGCTGGTTCGCGCTGGACACCCGCTTCACGCTGTCGCTGGGGCGCGAAGTGCTCTCGCAGAGCCTGGGCGGAGCGCCCGGCGCAGCGGCGGGTGGCGCGGCCGGCGTCCCGGTGGGGGCGAGCGTGCTGCAGGCGGCGCAGCAGGGCGAGCCCTATCTGGACCTGCCGCCGTTCACCCCGGAAACGTTCGCGGCGCTGCCGATCCTGGGGATGGCGGGCTACTACGAACCGCGTGGCGAAAGCACGCTGCAGCGCGAATTTCCGGAAAACGCGAACTTCGAAGCGACCTACCGCCTGTTCTTCGCCAACGGCTGGCTGAACTTCCTCGACGGCATCCCGAGCATCCGCCAGTTCCACGTGAGCAACGAGGCGGCGGTGGGCTTCCTGTTCGACGACAACTCCCAGCCGATCGGCATCCTGCGCTCGAGCGTGGGCGCGCCGAGCGGCGGCCCGGTGATCGAGAAGAACTTCCCGCTGCCCTACGGCTCGCCGCCGGCGCTGGCGGGCCTGCTGGGCGGCAACAGGCTGATCTCGCCGGCGCCGTGGGAGGCCAGACCCGCAGGCGCGCGCTACGGCTGGCTGAACTACGACGAAGTGCCGTCGCCGGGTCCCGCGCCGGTGGGCACGCCGGGACAGCCGTACACCTCGCCCGCGAGCGAGGTCTCGGACGTGTTGCAGCTGGCGCGCGCGCTGTTCCAGGGCGCGCCGGCGATGTTCACCGAGGACTACTTCCCGTCGAGGCTCGTGACGGACATCGTGGCGGCGGGGTCGGGCGACCGCTCGGGCAGCCTCGCGAACCTGCGCTACGAAGGCGTGACCCAGCGGCCGG
>Ga0335075_10014762_pt1 | contig 11713 bp, 9 predicted proteins | sample Lox_Sample_24_FD_206723 | JGI IMG/M metagenome (GOLD analysis project Ga0335075, IMG submission 206723) | Soil microbial communities from Loxahatchee National Wildlife Refuge, Florida, United States - Lox_Sample_2.4 | ecosystem: Environmental > Terrestrial > Soil > Wetlands | place: USA: Florida...
AATCGCCAAAGTTCGCATCCGTGCGCGATCATGGCCGTCGGCGCCGCCGTAGCTCAGTTGGCAGAGCAGCGGACTTTTAATCCGAGGGTCGCAGGTTCGAATCCTGCCGGCGGCATTCGCGTTCTACCTGCTTAGAGGCATATTTGGCAGTTCGCTAGTCATCGAACTGGGCCCACGTGGGGCCACCGTTGGGGCCACCGCTCCCCCTGCGTCTCGATCGAGAGGGCTCCGCGAGCATGCTTCGGCCGCCCCGGGCGTCCCGCGCCTGGACGACCGCAGTTGCGTCTTTGTTTCTTTGAGGGCTCGCAATCACCCAAATTCCGGGGTACCATCTCATGCTGCCACGAATGGCCCGCGGCCGTCCGGTCGCGGTGGGGATGGAATGGACGCTCTATTTTGTCGCAAAACGGCTGCTCGCTCGCTTAAGCGGATGATGACGGCCTTCTGTTGGAGATTCGGAAGTGCCTGGGGCTCGGCGCCGGCCGGAACCGGCGCGCAGGTCGGAGGCGATCGCGGATGGGCACCGCACGCGCGCAACTGACGCCGGACGAGATCGCACAGGAACTGCATCGGATGCGCTCGGCGGTGATCGTCGCCAGGCTGCGCGACTTTCCAGCGATCCCTCGCGCTGAGCTCGAGAACGCGTACGGCGACGTCAGCGTCGACGCGCTCAAGCGCAGCTTCGGGGGCGTCCCAGAGCTCACCCAATTCGTCCACGAAGCTCTCCGCCACGACGCGCTCGACCTGGCCAAGTCGGCCGCCTTCCGAAATACGTCCTCTTTGGACGGGATGATCGCCTCGCCGGAGAGCATCGAGAACCACGTGCTTCGAAACGAAGCGCGTCAGCTGTTGCACGAGTTCTTGGCTGAGCTGAGCGAAGACGATCGGAAGATTGCCTACCTGCACTTCGATCCGGATTACGACTGGACGCCGCGCCGGATCGCCGCCGCGCTTGCCCTTCCAAGGACGGAGGTGAAGCTCACACTCGATCGGGTCGGCATTCGGTTTCGGCGCTTCGCGGCGCTCGCGGTCGCACCCGGCGCGCTCTGCAGCCATCGCCGGCCCGAACTCGTCGAGTGGCAGCGGACCGGGGTGATGCCGTTGGTGCTGCGGCTGCACCTTCGGCGCTGTCGTCGATGCCGCGCTGAGCAGCGTGAGGCGATACTCGCGATGCGATCCGCGATGCTCCCCCTAATTCCGATCGCGGCAGTGCCAGCTACGGCGACAGGCGCGCTCGCGCGGCTCTACCGGACCATCGGCGCGCACCCGGCCGCTGTGCGCTCGAATGACGCAATCGCGAGAGTCCGCAAGGTGGCCCCCGTTGGAGGGGGCGGTGGTGCCGCCTTAGCCGCCAAGCTCGCGGCAGCGACGGCGGTAGTCACAGCCGGAGCCGCATTGCACGTCGCTACTGCCACGTCCTCGCCGAAGCACCACCACCAGCTGACGCGCCATGCCCGGGTGGTACATGCAGCACTGGACGATGCTCACGCCGCCGCTAGCCCGAAGCCACCTCCGGCCGCTACCGACCAGCCGACGCTGGCCCCGATCTCGGCGCCCGCGTCACAGTCGGTGACCACGCATGCATCTGAGCAGCCGACGGTAACCACCTCACAGCCGCCGCCGGCGCCGGACCAGGACACCGCCGCACCGGCTCCCTCGCCGGTCAGCACACCTGCGCGAAGTGCCATCCGTGCGGCGGATGACAGCGGGTCGGATTCGCCACCTGCGCCCACGAGCATTGCGGGCTCGGCGAGTGACGGGGACGCGAGCGGCGCCAGCTCTGATACCCAAAACGGACCCGCTTCGCCGAGCGGGCCACCTCCGCCGTAGCCACGAACCATCCGAAAGGACCCGAATGAGCCATCTCCCCGGCGTCGCGAAAGTTGTCTTGACAGGAGCTGCCGCTGCCCTCCTTGCCGGAGGCGGCTACGCGTTCGCCGCGAGCAAGACCAACTCGATCCACGGCTGCATCGACAATCGCACGCGCGTGCTGCACGTCCAGAAGGCGCGCTGCCACCGCGGCCAGACCGGGATCGCGTGGAATCGCCAGGGCCCAGCCGGTCCGCAGGGCCCTCAGGGACCGCAAGGCCCGGCGGCGGCCAGTGCTTGGGCTGTGATCGGGACCTCCTCCGGGAACGCGACGGTCACCTCGGGGCAGAACATCTCCGCGCGCTACGACGCCGTGGGGGACTACACGGTCACCGCCGGCGGAGCGTGCGCCAGCACGGTGGGAGCCATCGAGGTCAATCCCGAGGGCCCGCCCGGCTACGCCAGCGGCCACGTCCCGGTCGCATACGCAACGAAGGAATCGGGCACGTTCAACGTTTTTGACGTGCACGTCGAGGATGTCGGAGGCGGGACGGCCACGCCGGTGGATGGGCTCGCATTCGATGTCACGGTGACCTGCCAGTAGAGCACGGAAGCAGCGGGGTAAGGATGCCTGGAGAGATTGGAATATTGGGGCGGGCACGGCCTACAACGGCAGCAGCCGTGATCGCGGCAGTCGTGCTCGCCGGGGCGACGGCGGCGCCCGTCGCTCGCGCAGATGGGACCTACACGGTCAGGGTCTGCGATCCGAGCTAAGCGAACGCCAATAATGCGTTCGTGTTTAGTGGAAGCGTGCAGACAATGGCGCACGCGCAGGCGTGCGCCGGCGGTGGCGCCGGCTCGGGCCAGGGACTTCAGGTGTGGTCGATCGCGAGCACGCAGGGCGCCAACGGGGCGGGATGGTGGTTTCAGGCGCCGGCGGGAACGAGCATCGTCGGGCTGAGCGCGAACGGGTACTACTCGGCGCTGGACGGCTGGGTGTCGCACTGGGCCACCAACGGGGATGGCAGCGGCGATCCGGGCGAGCCCGACTGTGATACATCGGGCTGCGACAACCAAAGCGGGTTGACGTACGTCGGGGTAAACCACGCGAGCGAGATCGGGTTCGCCATCTGGTGCGACGCCTCGAGCTGTAAGGCCAATGATTCGCTGTCGTGGTTCGGCCCCGCGGGCTCGGCCAACGTCGGCCAGGCGGACGTCGTCGTCGACGAGCCCAGCGCGCCCTCGTTCCCGACGCTCTACGGCTCGCTCGTGAACCACTCGGGATGGATCAGCGCCAATGCTCCGCCTGCGGGCGGGTGGTACGTCACCTATAACGCGAGCGACCCGGCGGGCATCTGTGTGCTTCAGACGCTAATCGTCAACGCCGGTGGCGGCTTGGAGCAAGAAGACCCGCAGAACGCGAACCCGGACTATACGCAAGCCGCTCCGTGCCCGGCTCGTCCCGGATACACGTGGCAGCCGAATATTGCCGCGCTGCCAGACGGCTACTACTACCTGCACGTGCAGGCGACAAATCCGGCCGGGATGGAGAGTGACGCCACTGGTGCCAATGGGATCCAGCTCGCCGTCGACAACACGCCGCCGACCATCGGCGTGATCTCAGGTCCCAGCTCGACCCGCTGGTACAACGCTCCACAGACCGTCACCTGGGCAGCCCAGGACAATCTCTCGGGAGTGCAGGGGCTCAGCTGCACGGACGCCTGGCATCCAGGAGTTTCGAGCTACACGATGACCGTCAGCCAGCAGGGCACGCACGTAGTCGGCTGCAACGCGGAGGACAACGCCGGCAACTGGGGGCAGAACGGCGGAGCCAGCGCGACCGTCAACCTCGATCTCCAGACACCGTCGGTCAGTTTCACAGGGCCGTCTCAGACCGCTTGGCTGCGCGGGCCGCAGACGGTGACGGTCACTGGTAGCGAGCAGCAGCCATTGAGTGGGATCGATGGCCTGTCGTGCTCGATGAACGGGGGCAGCGCGACCTGGACCGCGGCCACCCAGGCCACGGTCACCGCAACTGCAGACGGCACGAACACGATCCAGTGCCGCGCGCTGACGAACGCCGGCACATGGAGCGGGACCGAGACCTACACGCTTCACCTTGATTCCGAACCGCCCACCCTCTCCTACGCGAACGGTCCCAGCCAGGGTCGCTGGTATGCCTCGGCCCAATCCATCGAGGTCGTCGGCCAGAGTCAGCCGGGTCTTGCTCCGATCGCCTCCATTTCGTGCACAATCAACGGGCAGACGACCGTCTACCAAGGCTCCCAGGTCCAGGTCACCGTACCGCCGCCTGGTGGCCAGCTCGCGTGTGCCGCCGAGGATCAGGCCGGCAACTGGTCGCAGAGCCAGGCCTGGAACTTCCTGATCGACAACACGCCGCCGACGGGCTACTTCGACCCCCCCGACCCGAGCAACCCGGATCAGGTCACGGCGACGGTCGGTGACACTCAGTCGGGCGTTGCTGGCGGACAGATCCAGATTCAGGTCGGCGGCGTGTGGCAGGACGTGAACACGAGCTACGACCCGTCGTCCGGGCAGCTCAGCGCGCAGATGCCGGACGACGGGAGCGTTGCTGACGGCAACTACTCCGTCCGGGCAGTCGTTTGGGATGCGGTCGGAAACCAAGGGATCGTCACCAGCAGCGTGGCCGGAGCCCGGGAGTCTGTGACGCTTCCGCTTCGGATCGTCACGCAGGTGCACGCCGGGCCCGCAGCGGCGCTGGTCCGCCGATGCGCGGTCAGGCACGCGCGGCTTCGCCAGGCGACGCAGCCGAATCAGTATCAAGCCGTGCCGGCGCGGGTGGAACGACACTGTTCCACGGTCGCGGTGCCGGAAGCTCGCGTACCGCTGGGCCTGGGCCACGGCCAGAACGCGACCGTCCAGCTCCTTCTCGAAACCGCCGACGGCGAACCGGTCGCGCATGCCTGGCTCGAGGTCACGGCCCAAGCGCCCGGATGGACCGCACAGCAGGCAGGCGTCGTACGAACCGGCTCGGACGGGCGGTTGAGGTACAACATCGCCCCAGGCCCGTCGCGGACGATCACGTTCTCCTTCCCAGGAACCGACACCATGCGTGCGGCGTCCGCCTCGATGAGTGTGCAGGTAGCTGGTCGAGCGACCATCACCGCCAGCAAGGTTGCCGTGGCCGGCCAGAAGCTCCGGCTCTCAGGGCGCGTGCTCGGCGGCTACATCCCACCTGGCGGCACGTTGATCCAGCTCCAGTACAGGGTCGCCGGCTATCCGGAAGGATGGGCGCCGTTCGACGTCCTGGTCCGCAGCCGCCGAAACGGGTTCTGGAGCACGACCGTCACGCTCCCGCCCAACGCCGCCAACTTCACGTACGAGATCCGCGCGGTCGTCTCGGCGCAGACCGGGTGGCCCTGGACCGGTGCGGTCACGAATGTCATAACGAGGCGGGTCGCGGGCTGAGCCGACCGACCGCATGCGCTTTCCCAGTCGCCGAACCGCGACGCCGGCTTCACGGTTGTGGTGGGCTTGGCTATCCGCCGGGTCTGGTTTCGTACGCGTCTGCGAGTGGGCCAATCCGATCGTGCACGAAGGCGCCGGACGCCTGATATCGGGACAGCGCTTCGCCGAAGCGATTATGACTTCACGGAGCTCTGGTGGATCGCCCCGGTACGTGCCACACTTCAGCCAAGAGGTCCAACGGATGGGCGCAACGGGTGGGATGACGAGGGTCGCGGGCACGCCGCGAGGCGCCGTGAGGCGCCTGCTGGCGCTGTTCGCGCTTGCCTCATGCGTGGCGGCGTGTGGGTCGACCGCGACCGGCGCGGCGGGCCGCGGTCAGGGCGCCGGAGGCTCGGCCAGCGCGAGCAGCGGCGGCAGCACCGGCACCTCGGGGTCGTTCGTGGGCACGGCGTCCAACGCGGCGATCCTGGTGCAGTGGACCCGGTCAGGCGGCCAGCTCACCGGCGAGCTGCAGCAGGCGCTGCTCGATGGCTCCGGCAGCACCGAGCAGGTCTCAAGTCAGTCGCAGGCGTTTACCGGCACGATCAGCGGTAATAGCGTCACCCTGTCGCTCAACCAGGGGTTGGGGTCGGTGACCAACCTGACCGGGACCCTGGACGGCCAAGAGCTCGCTCTGAACTACCCGGGGCAGGGTGGCGGGGTGATCACGATCCGGATGGCCCCCGGCGGCCCCTCGGACTTCAACGCCGACCTCACCAGTCTGCGAGGCCAGGCCGGCCAGGCGCAGAACCAGGCAGCCCAGCAGGAGGCCGCCCAGCAGCAAGCCAACTCGGTCGCCTCCGACTCCCAGGCGGTATCGAACGATCTGAGCGCGCTGCAAAGCGCAGAGCACGACGCCACCGGGACTGGCTCGGTCGCCGGCGACCTCGCCCAGATGCGTAAGGACCTCGGCCAAACCGAGACGGACCTGCAGCACGTGCTCGGCGAGACCGGGCACACCGACGTCAACACCCTGTGCTCGGACGCCGACACGGTCTCCTCCGACTACGACACGGTGTCGGGCGACTACGACACGATCTCAGGTGACCAGGACTCAAGCGACGGCGACACGGGCGACATCAGCACCGCGATCAAGACACTCCAGCATGACCAGCAGGCGCTGGACGCCGACCGGGCATCGGACCCCGCAGACGTACCTGCGGACGCCCTGACCGATACGCAGATCAACCAGGCAATCAAGGCCGGACAGGCGCAGATCAACGGGGAGAGCGGCACCACCGGCAACGCCATCTCGCAGGCAAAGACGATGCTCAACGCCGCCAACTCGGACAGCAACAAGGCGCTCGCGGCGTGCTCGGCGGCCGGCGGTGGCTAGCCACGCGCAGTGCCGGATCGCGTAGTGGGTGCGCGCGTGCGGCGCCTCGAATCCGCGCGGTGCGGTTCTAGTTACGCCTGCTCAGTCGCCGGAGCGATGACGCCCACCATCGTCGAGCCGGCCATCGCGTTCGTGGCAAAGGCATGACGCCGCCGCGGGCGTCGGCACGATCGCTTCGCCGGACGCCTCGGTTGGCGTTTGCAGGAACCGAGCTAACAGTGACTCCTCAGATCGCCTGAGAGCAGCGGGCCTTGGCTGCCGCGGTGCGCTGATGCGTTACGCCTCACCACGAGCGAGGAGTGGCCGGTCTGCTGTGCTCCCGCAACATCTGGCCGAGGTAGCCGGAGATGCTCGGGGACGACTCGCACGAGCCTCAGCCCTTGTTATGGCGGCGCCATCTTGAGCGATGGTCTTCTGATTTTTGGAGCCAGTGGCGCCATTTAACGCGGCCGACGAGTGTGGTTGGGATCTCGATGTCGCGGGTGACGCGATGGCGGGGCGCGATGGCCAATTGAGTGGCGATGTGGATGCTCTCGCCGGCTTCTTGACGCGACCGCCCGGCGATGGCAAGCCACGTTGAGTTGTTGAGCGCGTCAGCGCCGCCGATGGGCGATCTAAATCGCGCCGCTCGAGCTCGCCCGGCGGACCCTCCTCTGGGCCATGGGTCCAGGGCTATGAAGACCTTCTAAGCGGAACCCCAGCGCGGTGAGTCGTAAGGAATTCATCGCTGCCTGCGAGCTAACGCCCGTCCTTGGCTGCCGTGGCGCGCAGAGGCGGATCGAAGATCAGCGCGAGTAGATGCTCGTGGTCTTCCCGTATCTGGACCAATGTCTTGTGTCCGTGCACCAACCGCACGAACTGACCAAAGGTGTGCTGCTCGATGGCGGCTCTCACGTTCAGCGCATAGCTGGGGTCGAACTGGTCCATCGGAGGCCAGCCGTGGAGGATGGCTTCCGGTTTGTAGATGCGTACGAAGTCACCGACGCTTGGATCGTCGCTGGTCAGGGCTCGCGCCCAGGCCTCGATTATCCGTGGATGTTTCTCGTACTGAGCCATCAGGCGGTCGAATTGGTAGCGGCAGTCGTCTCGAAAGCTGCGTCCGCTTCGCCGGGGGAGGCTGCGTACCGCGGCTCGCTCGGTCCAGGCGTTGGTCGCGTAGAACACGAGAAAGTCACGGGAGCCGAAGAACCGGTAGATGGTCCCGAGGGCGACGCCGGTGTCACCCAGATCGCGCATTCGGACTGCCTCGTAGCCGCCTTCGTCGGCGAGCCGCAGAGTTGCGCGCAGAACGGAGTCGAGCCGCCCGCGCTGGCGCTCGGTCAGGGCCTTAGGAGCGCGGCCGCCGAACGCGGGCGCCAACGCAGCCGGTGAAAGGTCGAAGATCACCTTCTCGAAGTTAGGATCGTCATCAGCCCAACCGAGCGGGATCCGGGCACTGCGCATGCCGGTACGGCGAGTCTGGTTCGAGACGGCCATCGCGAAAGAGGCTAGCCGATCGCTCGGCTGTATCGAATCAAGTTCCAATATTCGGTTTCGAAACACGTGCCGCTCGCCGGTCGATTCGGATCGCGGCAAACGGTTCCGTCGAGCCGATCGGCGGGCGCACGGGCGTCAGGCGGTACCTGAGGTTGGTGGAACTTTATTTCGAAACCTCATTGCATTTCTGGTCGCGAGGCGCTAGCGTGGCGCGGACTAACTGTGAGCCTTCCTAAATGAAGAGGAGAGCGTGCGTAAGCGAGTTTTGGTTCCGAGCGTTCTGCTGGGTGATGCCGCCAGGGTGTTCGAGGAGGGCGGCGTTGAGGTCGTCTACGCCTTGCCGCAGGAGCTGCGCGACCTGGGCGACCCAGAGCAGAGCGAGCAGCGCCGGGCTGCCTATGACGCAGCGATGGAGGACCGTTTGCCCGAGGCGCATGCTCTCTCCGCGATCGGCTTGGGAGCCCATCTTCAAGTAACCGCCGAGCTGCTGGACAGCGCCCCGAACTTGGAGGTCGTGTTCGTGCCCAGCGCCGGCACGGAGACGATCGACGTCGACGCCGCGACCGAGCGCGGAATCGCCGTCGTCAATGCCGCCGGTAACAATTACGTCTCGGTCGCTGAGCATGCCGTCGGCCTGATGCTCTCGCTATCGCGCATGATCGCGCTCTGCGATCGCTTCGCGCACCGCGAGGCCCGGTCGGCAAGCGCGCTTGAGCTCGGTGGGCGGTGGCCGGGAATCCTGCACGGGAGGACGGTCGGCCTTCTCGGCTTTGGCTTCACCGGTCGGGAACTCGCGCGCATCTGCACGACTGCATTCGCTATGCGCGCGCTGGCGTATGACCCGTTCTTCCATCCCACCGAAGCGGAGAGGCAGGGGGTCGAGCTGGTCGACGACCTCGATCGGCTGCTGGTCGAGAGCGACTTCCTGTCGGTTCACACACCGTTGACGCCCGAGACGCGACACATAGTCGGTTCCGACGAGCTGGTGAAGATGAAGCCGACCGCCTACCTGGTCAACACATCGCGAGGCGGGACGATCGACACCGAGGCACTCGTTCACGCGCTAAGGACGAAGCAGATAGCGGGCGCGGGTCTGGACGTCAGCGACCCCGAGCCCCTCCCTGACGGCCACCCACTGTTCTCAATCGAGAACGTGATCCTTACTCCGCACATTGCAGGCGCCGCACCCGAAATGATCGCGCGCGCGGGCGAGATGTCAGCCGCCGACACGGTTCGCGCGCTCACAGGCGCACGCCCGCGAAATCTGGTCAACCCGGAGGTGTGGCCCGCTTTCGACGCTCGCCTCAAGGGCGGCCTGGTCGGAGAGGCGCCATGAATCCAATCAAGGCGAAGGCCAGCGAGGGCGTCCCAGCCATCGGCAGTTGGGTCGGGCTTGCCAGCGACACCGGCGCTGAGATGATGGGCCGACTGGCTTTCGATTACCTGCTGCTGGACGCTCAGCATGGCGCCGTCACCTGGGAAAACATGGTGAGAGTCCTCCAGGGCGTCGCGATCACCGGCACACCCGCGCTCGTGCGTATCGGCTGGAACGATCCGGCAATGATCATGCGGGCGCTCGACCTGGGCGCGGTCGGCGTCGTGGTCCCAATGGTCTCCACACCCGAGGAGGCCGCACGGGCGGCGGCTGCCACCCGCTATCCGCCCGTCGGGACCCGATCCTTCGGGCCGCTGCGGAACGCAGCCGCACCCGACCAGGCGAACGATGTCGTCCTTTGTCTGCCGATGATCGAAACCGCGCAGAGCGTTGGCCATCTCGAGGCGATCATTGCTACTCCGGGAGTGGACGGCGTGTTCGTCGGTCCGATCGACCTAGCGCTCAGCTTCGGGCACCCGCCGGACTTCACGAGATTCCATCCCGGCGTCGTCGAGGTCATAGACGAGGCCGTCCGGGTCTGCCACGAGCACGGGAAGCTCGCCGGCACGGTCTCGCTGCATCCGGCCGGTGCCGAGGACATGCTCAGTCGCGGGATCGACTTCCTGACGGTCGGGTCTGATTCCGGTTACGTCGTGCAAGGGGCCAGACGTGATCTCGAGCTCGTGAAAGCTTGGCTTGAGGCAAACAAAGGAGCGAGCAGTGCAAGTTCACGTTGACTGGGATCGCTGCGACGGAAACGGACTATGTGCCATCGAGGCACCCGACGTGTTCAAGCTCAACGACGACGACAACCTGATCGTCTTGCAGGAATCGCCAGGCGAGAGCATGCGCGCGAGTGTCGAGTCGGCAGCCCGGCTGTGTCCCAAGCACGCCATCCAGGTTCAGGGTTAGACGCGGGCAGCCGCCGTCCGGTCGCTGCATTTAACAGATGCCAGTACGGTCGACCCGGCGGCGGCACCACACATGCATAGCATCGCGGTCATAGGCGCCTCGCTTGCGGGCCTCGAGGCGGCCGTGACGCTTCGCCGAGCCGGCTTCAACGGCCGCCTGGTAATCGTCGGCGAGGAGCGGCACCAACCCTACGACCGGCCGCCGCTCTCGAAGCAGCTGCTGTCCGGCGAGTGGACCGTCGATCGCGTGCGCCTGGAGGTAGACGAGACCGGACTGGCCGCGGAATGGCAGCTGGGTCGGCGCGCGACTGGCTTTGAGGCGGCAACCCGGAGGGTCGAGTTCGACGACGGTGAGCGCGAAGCGTTCGACGGTGTCGTCATCGCCACGGGTGCGACGCCGCGGCCGCTGGCAGGCGCGATGAGGGGCGGAGTACACGTACTCCGCACGCTCGATGACTGCGTCTCGCTGGCGGCCGATCTGGCGTCGCGTCCGGAGAGGGTCGCGATCATAGGTGACGGCTTCATCGGCGCCGAGGTCGCAGCGACATGCCGGGGACTCGGACTCCAGGTCACCGTGATCGAAGCGCTGGCGGTCCCGTTGGAGCGCGTTCTCGGCAACCAGGTGGGCAGGATGATCGGCGAGTTTCAGCGCGAGCAGGGTGTCGATCTGCGACTCGGGGCGACCGTCCGGGAGCTCCACGGAGGGGCGCGGGTCGTGGCGCTTGGATTGGGAGATGGAACCATCGTGGATGCCGATGTGGTGGTTGTCGCCGTCGGTGTCGCCCCCGCGACGACCTGGCTCGAGGGCTCAGGACTGCGGCTCCACGATGGTGTCGTGTGTAATGAGTCGTGTCTGGCCGCGCCAGGCGTCGTCGCCGCCGGTGACGTCGCACGGTGGCCCAACGTTCGCTTCGGCGAGACCAACCGCATCGAGCACTGGGACAACGCGGTCAGGATGGGCCGGCATGCCGCGCTGCGACTGCTTGCCGAGGATGCCGAGAGCCACGAGCCGTATGCACCAATCCCGTGGTTCTGGTCGGATCTCTACGGCCGAAAGCTTCAGTTCGTCGGTTCGGCCGCGTCATTCGACGAGTTCACGGTTGTCTCCGGCAGCCTGGCCGAGCGCCGGTTCGTCGGTCTGTATCGGCGGGGCGAGCGCTTGATAGCCGCCGTCGGGATGAACTCCGCGCGCGAGATTCTGCGATACCGACAGCTTCTCGGCGAGAGCCGCGGTTGGGAGACGGCGCTCGCGGATGGACATCCCGCAGGAGCGCCAGCTTGGCACGAGGTTCTATAACCGTGTTGCAAAATTTCCAG
>Ga0335075_10014763_pt1 | contig 11713 bp, 7 predicted proteins | sample Lox_Sample_24_FD_206723 | JGI IMG/M metagenome (GOLD analysis project Ga0335075, IMG submission 206723) | Soil microbial communities from Loxahatchee National Wildlife Refuge, Florida, United States - Lox_Sample_2.4 | ecosystem: Environmental > Terrestrial > Soil > Wetlands | place: USA: Florida...
TGCGCAGCAGGTCGCCCAGTTGCACAACCATCGATTGTGCTGCCGGCGGGTCCCATGAGATCTGGCCGCGAATGGTGTGGAGCAGATTGAACAGCGTGTGGGGCGACAATTGCATGCGCAGCGCCGCCAGGTGTGCCGCGCTGAGCGCCCGCTCCAACGCCCCGGAGCGCAACTGCGCGTCGCGGAAGCGCTGGTAGTAGGCGAATCCCATGATCAGCGCGAGCGCGAATCCATAGGTCAGGAAAAAGGTCGTCATGCTCGCCAGCCACATCGGAACATCGAGAGCGTCCCACCAGAGGACGGTTCCCTTTTCCATGACGTGCGCGTGCATCTCCTTCGGGCCGATCATGACTTCCGCCAGGTCCAGCGCCGGTTTCGCCAGCACGCAGAACAAGAGCGCCAGCAACAGTTGGATGGGCAGCTTGCGCCCGAGGGAGCGCCAGCCGATGCGCAGCGATGCCCAGGCACACAACAGCAACACCGGGTAGAGCAGCAGGTGCTGCAGGAGCCGCGCGGAGGATGGAGCGAAGATATGGAACTGGCCCGGCATGGAGTCAAAGCTGGCCTGCATGCTGTTGGCATACAGCACGTTCGAGAACGCCACGTAGATCCAGAACACGCTCAGGATGAGCAAATTCTGCCGCAGGCCCGGGGTCGTGAACATGCGCCACAGGGGCCGCGGGGCCACGGGGTCCGCACTCGACGGTAAGGCATTCACCTTCGGACTCTCCCAAATGGGGTCGTTTATGCGCATATCGTACGCCAATGTTGCGCGGCGGTTGCACTTGCGGCGCTTTTTGGGACGAACCCGTCGTGGCCGGGGATGGAACCGTGGGCGCGGCGCAATAACCCCATCCCGGGCGCCGCAAACGCGCTCGCGGCAGGGACCGCCGCGAAACTGTCAAATCCAAGGCCCGGTACGGATGCGTCGGCGCCGGGGATCAGTGCGTGGGCGGCCGGCTGGCCGCCACGGGTGCGTTGCGGTTTCATACACCGCGTCGCAAGACACGAAGTTTTCAAACACCCAACTGCACTGAAGTTACTTTCTTTAGGAGAGCTCATATGACCGCAGCCACAACCCACTCCAACCGCAACACGATGGGCCGGCCCAGGGGTCTTGCGGGCCGTGTCGCCGTGTTGGCCGCCTGCCTCCTCGCGGGACCGCTCGGAGTTGCCCAAGCGGCACCGGCGCGGGATGTGCCGCAGGTGGTGGTGTCATACGGTGATCTCGATCTGTCCTCCAGCGACGGCGTGCGCGAGCTGTACAGACGCATCGCGGCCGCCGCCGGCGAAGTCTGCCCGTACGCGGATGCACGCGAGCTCGGCCAGGTGGCCGTCAATCGCGCCTGCCGCAACGCGGCGATCAGCCGCGCCGTGCGGCAAGTCAACAGCCCGCAACTGGTTGCCCTGCGCGCCGAACATGTAAAGCATGGTTGAGCGCCTTTTCAGGCATCCCGGCCCGGGGATCGGTCTCCCCCCCGGGCCGGGCCTTTAGCGCGTGTTCCAGCGCGGGGGCTCCGCCCGGCAATCACTCATCGAGTAGCTCGACCGCAAGCGGCAGTAGCCCGGTTGCGGGCGGCGCGGCGGCGGCGGCGCCATCGGCGTCGCGGAAATAGCCGGCCCTGATTCGGCGCAGGAGACGAACCCCGCCTGTCGTGAGATGCTGCACGTCCTTTGGGATTGCCTCGCGACTTCGACCGAATGCGGGACTTGTGTTGGACGCGCTTAGGCGCAGTTGGCTGCGCATTTATTGCACTGAGTGCGCCGTCATGGGGAGCTGGCGACGCCACGCCCGACAGCTACTGGCCGATGTTGCTGGGAGCGCAGTACACCTACATCCTCCAGCATCAGGACGCGCTCCACGCCCCCTACTCTGGTCCCCTGAGCTTGAAGCCCGACGGCGACACGCAGCCCACCCACACGATTGGCGCGTACCTCGGCTGGGCGCCGCTGAGCTGGGCGCAGCTCTATTTCGATACAGAGAAATTCATGGGCGCGGGCGTCAGCGGCGCGACAGGCCTCGGCGGCCTCACCAATGGCGACGTCGTACGCGAAGGCGCCAACAATCTCCCCAAGACGTTCTACATCGCCCGTCTGTATGCGCGGCTCATGGTTCCGCTGGGGACGGCAGTCGCCGCGGTCGAGCGGGCCCAGGATCAGGTTCCAGGCAAGGAGGCTTCCACACGGCTCGAGCTCAAAATCGGGCGGCTCGCGGTCAACGACGACTTCGACAAGAACCGCTATGCCGGCTCGGCGCGTACGGAGTTCTTGAACTGGTCCTTGTGGGATAACACCGCATGGGACTACGCGGCCAATACGCGCGGGTACACCGATGGCGTCGTCATCGGGTATGTCAGTCCAACATGGTCTTTGAAGTATGGCGTATACCGGATGCCGGAGTTCGCCAATGGCCAACCGCTCGTTGGATCGCTGCGGGATGCCCGCGGTGAGAATCTCGAGCTGACACTTTCACCGTGGCAAGCCGGCACTGTCGTGAGAGCCCTCATCTTTCACAACACCGCATCCATGGGCATCTACGACCAGGCGCTCGCCATTGCGGCGGCAACCGGCACGGTGCCATCCATCGTCGCGGACGATCGGGAGGGACGGCACAAAACGGGCTTCGGGATCAACGTCGAGCAGCCGCTCGCCGATGACGGCGAGACGGGCGTGTTCGCGCGGTTAGGTTGGAATGACGGCAAAACCGAGAGTTTCGCCTTCACGGAAGTCGACAATCAGGCCAGCGCCGGCGGGCAGCTGTCGGGCGCGCATTGGCGCCGCAGCGACGATCGTCTTGGGGTAGCCCTCGTTTCGGAAGGCTTGTCCGCCCCCCATCGGGAGTATCTGGCCGCCGGGGGTGCGGGGTTTCTGCTCGACGACGGGCGCCTGAATTACCGGCGCGAGCAGATCATCGAGACGTACTACCGCCTGCAGGTGGCCCGGTCCATCGCCCGACTGCCGGTCAAAGTGCAACTGAGCCCGGACTTTCAGCTCATTCACAATCCCGGTTTCAACGCGGATCGGGGGCCCGCGCGCTTCTGGGCCATCCGGGTGCACCTGGAATACTGAGCAGTGCTTTCGTTAGACTTGTATGAAACGCCACCTGCGGCGGCGGGGCACATCCTGTGCCTGGTGCGCGCTCGTGGCCTGTGCCAACAACGAGGAGACAGGGGAATGTCGACCGGAGTAATGACCGCACCGGGCTTTCTCGCCCGGGAACGTACGATCGCCGGCCCTGGCTTCAGCCGATGGCTGATTCCGCCCGCGGCGCTCGCCATTCATCTGTGTATCGGCATGGCTTACGGGTTCTCCGTGTTCTGGCTCCCGCTATCGAAGGCGTTGGGTATCACTACTTCGATCGCGTGTCCGGCGGACATGGGATTGTTGGGTCGCATGGTGAGCAGCACCTGCGACTGGAAGGTCTCCGATCTGCAGGGGACGTTCATCCTGTTTTTCGTGTTTCTCGGCTCGGCGGCCTTCGCCTATGGCGGGTGGCTCGAGCGGGCCGGGCCGCGCAAGGCGGGCGTGGTTGCCGCAATCTGCTGGTGCGGCGGGCTCGCCATCTCCGCCTTCGGGATCAGTATCCACCAGCTGTGGATTCTGTGGCTCGGCTCCGGCGCCATCGGCGGCATCGGGCTCGGGCTGGGCTACATCTCACCGGTATCCACGTTGATCAAGTGGTTTCCCGACAAGCGCGGCATGGCCACCGGCATGGCGATCATGGGTTTCGGGGGCGGCGCGATGATCGGGGCGCCCCTGGCCGACAAGCTCATGAAGTACTACCAGACCCCAACTTCCGTAGGGGTGGTGGAGACCTTTGTGACGCTCGCGGTCATCTACTTCGTCTTCATGCTGGGCGGGGCTTTCGGGTACCGGCTGCCGGCCGAGGGCTGGAAACCCACGGGCTGGGATCCGGCATCCGCGACGCGAAAGTCCCTGGTCACCGACATCAATGTCTCGCTGGAAACCGCCTTCCGGACGAAGCAGTTCTGGCTGCTGTGGGCCGTGTTGTGCCTGAACGTGACGGCGGGTATCGGCATTCTCTCGATGGCCTCGCCCCTGTTGCAGGAAGTGTTTGGCGGGCGGCTGATCGGGGTGCCGGCGACGTTCGATCAGCTCACGCCCGATCAGAAAGGGCAGATCGCAGCCATCGCGGCCGCTTTCACCGGATTGCTGTCCCTCTTCAACATCGCCGGCCGCTTCTTCTGGGCCTCGCTGTCCGATGTCATCGGGCGCAAGGCGACCTATTCCGTGTTCTTCCTGTTAGGCATCGCGTTATATGCGTCGATTCCGGGCACCGCGGCGGCGGGCAGCCTTGCGTTGTTCGTGGCATTTTTCTGCGTGATCCTGTCGATGTACGGCGGCGGGTTCTCCACGGTACCGGCTTACCTGGCGGACCTGTTCGGCACGCGCATGGTCGGGGCGATTCACGGGCGGTTGTTGACCGCGTGGTCGGCCGCGGGTGTGCTCGGGCCGGTGATCGTGAACTACATCCGTGACTATCAGCTAGATCACGGCATCGCAAGGTCCCAGGTTTACAGCATCACGATGTTCATTCTGGCCGGCTTGCTCGCGGTGGGGTTCGTCTGCAACTGGCTCATCAAGCCGGTGGATCGCAAGCACGCCATGACGGCGGCGGAGCTCGAGCGAACCGCATCCAAAGTACCTGTGGCGAGCGGCGCAATGCCGCAGACCAAACAGTCACAGCCAGGTGGCGGGGTCGGCGGCCTGGTGGCCGTGGCCTGGCTCCTGGTGTTGGTCCCGCTGGCCTGGGGTGTCTGGGTCACTCTCACCAAGGCCATACTACTCTTCAAGTGAGCACGTTGCGCCGGCGGCGTCCTGGTTCGGGCGCCGCCGGCGGACACCTCTGCTCAGACCTCTCCCTCCATCGGCGTGTCAATGATGTCGAGCACGGCACCGAAGCCCGTGCGCATGGACTTCGCACGCCGGTCCTCGACCGAGAGTATGAACAACAACAGCGAGCGTCCCGTGACGTCGTATTGGGCGCCGAACTCGAAGTTCGGGGTATCGAAACCTGCCGGAAGGTTGGTGTCGATCAGGCGTGTCCAACGCTTGCCCTCCGGTACCTCCGGCAAGGTGAACCTCACGATGTCGTGGTGCGCGTTGAACGCGATCAGCAACGTCGCATCCGAGCCGCGCTGCTTGATGCCGCTGGGCTGGGCACGCCCATCGAGCAACATCGCGAAGCTCTTGGCACGGGCGTCTTTCCACTGCTCCTCGGTAATTTCCTGGCCGTTCGGCGACAACCAGGTGAGGTCCTTCACGTCGAGCTCGGCGTTGTGCTGGCCGACGAGGTAGCGGCCACGGCGTAGCATCGGGTACGCACGGCGCAACGCTATGAGCTTGCGCGTGAATTCCAACAAGGAGCGTCCGTCGTTCGTCACGGCGCCCCAATCGATCCAACTGAGCTCGTTGTCCTGGCCGTAGACGTTGTTGTTGCCCTGCTGGGTGCGGCCCAGCTCATCGCCGGCCAACAGCATCGGGGTCCCCTGGGACAGGAAGAGCGTGGCCAGGAGGTTGCGCTTCTGGCGCTCGCGCAACGTCCTGATGGCCTCATCCTCCGTGGGGCCTTCGGCTCCATGGTTCCACGAATGGTTGTTGTCGGTGCCGTCGCGATTGTCCTCACCATTGGCCTCGTTGTGCTTGCCGTTGTAGGAAACGAGGTCGTTGAGGTTGAATCCGTCGTGCGCGGTGATGAAATTGACACTGGACCAGGGGCGGCGGCCACGCTGGTTGAAGATGTCGCCGGAGCCCGAGACGCGCCGCGCGAATTCCGCCAGGATGCCTTCATCGCCCTTCCAGAAGGAGCGCACGGCATCGCGGAACTTGTCGTTCCACTCCGCCCAGCCGGGCGGAAAGTGCGCAACCTGGTAGCCTCCGGGGCCGACATCCCAGGGCTCCGCGATGAGCTTGACGCCCGAGAGAACCGGATCCTGGCGGCAGGAGTCGAGAAAGCCGCCGCCCTCGTCGAATCCATAGGGCTCGCGGGCGAGAATGGTCGCCAGGTCGAACCGGAAGCCATCGACGTGCATCTCGGTCGCCCAGTAGCGCAGGGAGTCGGTGACCATTTGCAACACACGGGGATGGCTCAGGTTGAGGGTGTTGCCGGTACCCGTATCGTTGATGTAGTAGCGGGGCTTGTCGGGCAGGAGCCGATAATAGCTCGCGTTATCGATTCCCTTGTGACACAACGTGGGACCGCCCTCGTTCCCCTCAGCCGTGTGGTTGTAGACGACATCCAGGATCACCTCGAGGCCGGCGGCGTGAACCTGGTTGATCATCTCCTTCACCTCGTTCGCAAACCCGGTCGCCATGTAGCGCGGCTCGGGTGCGAAGAAGGCGATCGTGTTATAGCCCCAGTAATTGACGAGCTTTTTCTCGACGAGGTACCGGTCGTCGATGAAGGCGTGGATGGGCAGCAGCTCTATGGTCGTCACACCCAGGCGGCGCAGATAGCCGGTGACGCGGGCATCGCCGATGGCGGAGAACTTGCCACGCAGGTCCTCGGGCACGCGCTCGTTGAGTTGCGTGAAGCCCTTCACGTGCATCTCGTAGATCATGGTCTGATCCCAGGGGATCTGCGGGCGGGGCTCGTTTCCCCAGGTAAAAGCCGGATCGATCACCCGCGACTTCGGCACGAACGGCGCGCTGTCGCGCTCATCGAAGGACAGGTCCTTGTCGGGGGAGCCGATGGTGTAACCGAACACGGCGTCGTCCCATTTCAAGGTGCCGACGAGCTGCCTGGCGTAAGGGTCGATCAGCAGCTTGTTCGGATTGAAGCGGTGACCGGCATCCGGCTCGTAAGGTCCGTGCACACGGTAGCCGTAGACGGTTCCGGGACGGGCGTCGGGCAGATAACCGTGCCAGACTTCGTCGGTGTATTCGGGCAGATCGAAGCGCTCGACCTCCGTGTTGCCGTCGTTGTCGAACACACACACTTCGACGCGCGTTGCGTGCGCGGAAAAAACGGCGAAATTCACGCCCAGACCGTCCCATGTGGCGCCAAGCGGAAAGGGACGTCCCTCGCGAACCGGAACTCGACGCATTGTTTCTAACTCCCCGTGAGACTCATGCCGAAGGAGCGAAGGTCAGCAAGGGGCATGCCGCCCCTGTCGAGTCGGAACTGTCCGACACCGATCGGCGGCGGCGACCTATAACTGGGCTTGGGGGGAAAGCGCGAAAGTTGCGGCCGAAGCTTCCCGCTCCATCGGCAAGCACTCGGGGAGATAACGCAGATGCTTTATTACGCAGTAGTGTTTTTCGTCATCGCCATCATCGCGGCCGTGCTCGGCTTCGGTGGTATCGCGGCCGGGGCCGCCGGCATTGCGAAGATTCTGTTCTTCGTATTCCTGGTTCTGGCGCTGATCGCGTTTTTGCGGCGTGCTTAGCGAAGATCGAAGGAGAGTGAGTAATGGCTGACACCGATAAACCAAAGGTTCAGGGCGAAGGGGATTACGATGCGGCCCGGCGCTATCGCCAGGACGTAAAGGAGTTCCTCGATAAGGGCGACGTGTCCAAGGCAGCGCACGAGGCCGCGCCGAAGTCACCGGATGAGCAGCGCGAGATGGAGGAAGCCGAACGAGCCGGACGCTCCCACTCCAAGGGCGGCAAGGAGCATGATATGAACCTCAAGCCGGAGACGAAGACCACCAGGCAATAGCCTGGCAGTCACCGTCTAAGGCCGGTTCGGCCGCGTTGGAGTCGGTTGAGCGGTAGGCGGCGGTTGCGGCGGTGGTGGCGGAGCCGCTGATTGGGCTGGTGGTAAGGGCTCCGGCGCGGCCGTCGGAGGAGCCAGTTGGGTCGGCGGCAAGGCCTGGGGCGCCGGCGCTTGCGAAGCAGGCGACGGTGGGGGTGGTGGTTGGAGCTGAGCGGTGCTCCAGCCTCCGCCCAGTGCCTCGACCAGAGTGACGCTCGCCGTGAGGCGATCGATAAAGACGGTCAGCGCCGACTGTTCGCTCGCCAAACGGGTGGTCTGGGCCGTGATGACGCTGCTGTAGGGCACCGTGCCGGCCTTGTACTGATTGAGTGTCAGCTTCTCGGCCTCGCGGGAGGCTTGGACGAGCTTCTCCTCTACGACCGCTTGTTGCTCGAGCACCCGCAGGGTGACCAGCTCGTCCTCCACCTGTTGGAACCCTTCCAGCACCGTCTCACGATAATCATCGACCTCGCCTTCCCATGCGGCCTTCGCGGCCGCCACTTCGGCGCGGTGCAAGCCACCGGCAAACAGGACCTGGCTCAGACCGGGGCCGACCGACCAGGTCTGGTTCGCAGCGCGGAACAGCTGGCTGATGGGTCCGGTGGCCGCGTATTCGAGCGTCCCGGTCAGGGACAGTGACGGGAAGAAGGCTCCCTTGGCCACCCCGATCTGCGCATTCGCGGCGGCCACCCTGCGCTCGGCCTCCGCGATGTCGGGACGGCGCTCCAGCAGCTCCGACGGGACGCCCGCCGGTACCGTGGGGACATCAGTTCTGATCGCGGTGGGGGCTACCGAGAACTCCGCCGGCTGCTTGCCGACCAACACGGCAATCGCGTGCTCGAGGGTGCCTCGCTGGATGCCGAGACTGGTCTGCTGCGCCTGGGCTGACAACAACTGCGTTTGGGCAGTCACCACGTCCGCCCGGGCCGCGACACCCACCTTGTAGCGGTTCTGGGTGATCTGCAGCGCCAGCTCGTCCGCCTTTACCGTGTCATCCAGCAACAGTTGCAACTGGTCCTGACCGCGCAGCTCGAAGTAATCCAGCGCGAGCTGGGCTTGGGCCGACAGCCGGGCCGAGGCGAGGGTGGCTTCATTCACCTGCTCCGTGGCCTTCGCGCTTTCTACCGAGCGGCGCACCTGTCCCCAGATATCGAGCGGCCAGGAGAGCTGCGCATTGGCGCTGTTCTGATTGTGGGGCCGCGCCGGCGCGGGTCCCAAGGCTGCCCCCTCTTTCGAACGTGTGCGCGAAATACCCGCGGTCAGCGTGGGCCAGTAGCCCGCCTGCGCCTCGGAAACCAACGCCCGCGCGTTCTCGACCCCGGCGGCCGCGGCTTTGACGTTCTGGTTCGAAATGTTGATCTGCTCCTCGAGGCCGTTGAGGACCTCGTCGTTGAAGATCTGCCACCACGGGCCACGGCTGAGCGCATCGGCGGGCTGGGTTGGTTTCCAGTTACCCACTTCCTTGAAGTCGGCGGCCGTGTCGACTGCCGGACGCTTGTAGTCCGGGCCGATCGCGCAGGCGCTCAGCAACGCGCACCCGCAAGCCGTCAGAATTCCTCGAACACAACGCATCATGTACCCGCCTGGATCGAACCGGAATTCAGATTGCCGAGCGCGCCCAGACTGTCGGGGCGCACCTGCGCCTGCCGTTTCTTGCGTGACAGTCGATGGATGTAGAGGTAGACGACCGGTGTCGTATACAACGTCAGCAACTGGCTGACGACGAGGCCACCCACGATCGAGACACCCAGCGGACGGCGCATTTCCGTGCCGTCGCCGTAGGCAAGGGCCAGTGGCAGAGCGCCCGCGATGGCGGCGCAGGTCGTCATCATGATCGGCCGGAAGCGCAGCGAGCAGGCTCGTGCAATCGCGGCGCGCGGGTCGAGGCCCAGGGAGCGCTCGGCTTCGAGCGCGAAGTCGACCATCATGATGGCGTTCTTCTTGACGATGCCGATGAGCAGCAGGATCCCGAGGAACGCGATGAGGCTGAACTCCATGTCGACCACGAGCAGCGCCAGCAGTGCGCCCAGGCCCGCCGACGGCAGCGTCGAGAGAATCGTCAGCGGCTGGCTGTAACTTTCATACAGCATGCCCAACACGATGTAGATCGCAACGAGCGCCGCGAGCAACATCAAAGGCTGGCTGCTGGCGTTCTGCTGGAACAGGCGCGCCGTGCCGTAGGTGCTGCCGTGGATGGTGATCGGCATATGGATGCGTTCCATCGTCTTCTCGATCGCGTCCAGTCCCGTGCTGATCGATTCGCCCTCGGGAAGGTTGAACGAGATCGAGGTGGAGACCGAGGTACCCGTGTGGTTGACGCTCACCGGCGTGGTGCTGGTGGCGAAATGGCTGAAGGCGGAGAACGGTACGACTGTCTCAACGCTCGAGCTCACCGCCGAGCCGGTTGAGGTGTTGCCACGACCGGCGTTCGCAAGAGAGTTGGCCGCCAGATTGCGCGCTGCGTCCGCGGCCACCGAGGCACTGCTCGCGGCCACCGTGCCCGTTTTGGTTTTGAATGCCGTCGTGCCGGCAACGGCTTGCGTTGCCTGGGTGCCGCTCACCGCCCCACCCGAGGTGCTGACGTACAGCTCCTTGAGAACATCCGGGTTCTGCCAGAACTCGGGGGCTACTTCCATCACCACGTGGTACTGCTGCGGGCTGAAGGGGTTGTAGATGGTCGAGACCTGGGCCTGCGCAAAGGCGCCGCCCAGGGTGTTATCGATCTGGCTTGCGGTGAGTCCGAGACGAGAAGCACTGTCACGGTCGACAATGAGATCCGCCTCCAGCCCTCCCGGCTGCAAATCGGTGTCGACGTCCTCTATCTCCGGCACATTCTGAAGAGCGACGCGCAGGTTCTGCGACCAGGTGCGCAGCTCGTTGAGATCATCGCCCAGCAGGGTGTACTGGTACTGGGAGTTGGAGGATCGGCCGCCGCCGCCGCCGCCGAGGTCCTGGACAGCCTGCAGGAAGACCGCCACGCCGCTCACCCTGTTGAGCTGCGGCCGCAAGCGCTTGATGACTTCGTCGGCCGAGGCTGTGCGCTCGCTCCTGGGCTTGAGAGTCACGCTCATGCCGGAGAAGGCGCTGCCACCCGGTCCGAATCCACCCCCGCCCACCTGTCCGGTGACGGCGGCAACCGCCGGATCGTGTTGAATGATGGCGGCGACCTGCTGCAGCTTCTCCTTCATCAGTTGGAATGAGGAGAACGCATCCGCGCGGACACCTCCCTGGAGCTGGCCGGTGTCCTGCTGTGGGAAGAAGCCCTTGGGCACCACGATATACAGGTAGACGTTGAGGACTACGGTGATCAGCAGGATGGCCATCATGATGCGGCGGTGATCGAGCGCCCAACCCAGGGAGCGCTCATAGCCGCCGCGCACGGCCTGGAAGCCGCGCTCAAACGCGGCGGCGAAGCGGCCGAGATTCATGGAGTGCTCCCGGCGTAGCAGCCGCGAGCACATCATGGGTGTCGTCGTCAGGGAGATCACGAGCGAGATCAGGATCGACACGGACAAGGTGATCGTGAACTCGCGGAACAACCGGCCGACGATGCCGCCGGCGAGCTCGAACGGAATAAATACCGCAATGAGCGACAGGCTCATGGAGACGACGGTGAAGCCGACTTCCTTCGCTCCAAGCAGTGCCGCGCGCATGGCGGACATGCCCTCTTCTATGTGTCGCGTCGTGTTTTCCATCACGACGATGGCGTCATCGACGACGAAGCCGGTGGCGATCGTCAGTGCCATGAGAGAGAAGTTATCGAGCGTGTAATCCAGGAGGTACATCGCCGCGAAAGTACCGATGAGCGAGACCGGCACCACCAGGGCGGGAATGAGTGCGGCGCGATAGCTGTGCAGGAAGATGTAGACGACGAGGATCACCATCGCGACGGCCAGCACCAGGGTGTTCTCCACCTGGTGCAACGACGCGCGGATGGTGGTCGAGCGGTCGAAGGTGACCACGAGATCGATTTTCGGATCGATGGAGGCCTTCAGC
>Ga0335075_10014764_pt1 | contig 11712 bp, 9 predicted proteins | sample Lox_Sample_24_FD_206723 | JGI IMG/M metagenome (GOLD analysis project Ga0335075, IMG submission 206723) | Soil microbial communities from Loxahatchee National Wildlife Refuge, Florida, United States - Lox_Sample_2.4 | ecosystem: Environmental > Terrestrial > Soil > Wetlands | place: USA: Florida...
CGGTGTTGGAGTGGAAGCCCGTGTTGTAAGCCCACACGGCAAAGTACCAGTTTTCCAGATACTTCGGATTACCTCCGTTGAGTATGATGCCGTTTTCAGCGAGCGTGTTCCATGTGTTCCCTAGAACCTGAATCGCCGCGGCGATGTTCTCGGCGTAGTCCACCGCGATCTTTGTCTTCGTCGAGGAGGAGTATGGGCTTGTCGCGGCGGCCGTCATCCCCGTCGTGACTTGCCCTATCCCGTAGCCGCAGTCGGCCTTCGCGTAGTCGATCGTGTTTATCGAGCCTTCCGCACCGTAGTAGTCGGCGACAAGAGGATCACCTGCGACGCCCGGCAGAGCATGAAACGACGCTTGGTCAAAGTTGCTCTCCTGCGCGAGGATCGCCTCGATCACTGACCTGGGGATCGCCGTCCCTGGATACCCGTCAAGACTGGGGGGTGGCAGATCCGCGCTCGGTGAGTACGCCGCGAGTCCAAGATTGTCGTAGTCCTTGGGGCGCGTGAGGACCGACCCCTTGAGATAGCCGCGCGCCGCCTGTTCCACGGCCCAATCAACCTCGGCGTCGTTGGGCTGGAGAACCTGAATCTTCGTGTCGAGACGCGGCACCGCACAAGCGGGCGCTTCTTCAGCGCTCGCCATCAACGCGCGCGGTGTGCGAACCGGCGTTACGGGAGGCGCCTCGGCGGCCGCCCTGCCGCTGGGCTGTTCCAGGGCGATCCTTTGTCCAGCGGCGTCCGTGATGAGGATCTCATTCTGGTATCGCGACTTGGTTTCGCTCGCATCCGCGGCCTTGGCCGCAGTTTCCGGCATGCCCACGAGGGCATCCCCGAAGCGGGACGCTGTTTCGAGGTAAGCGTGCGAGGCGTGCATGCGACGAAACTTCCCGTGGACCGCCCTCGCGCCAGCGAGGACGTTGTCGCCGCCGGCACCGAGGAAGAGACCGGTCGAGTATAGGCTGCCCCACCCGTCGAACCGCGTCATGGCGCCGAAAAGGCTCTCCACCAACGCCTTTCCGGTTCGGGTGGCCACGAGGAAATCCGCGCCATGTGCACTCGACCGAATGTCGAACGGCTGGCCGACGAATCGTGATATCGGACTTGCGCGATGCGCGGACAGGCGCACAAGTGTAGATCCGCGCGTCCCCAACAGGCCGGCAGTAGTCTCTACAGCCGACGTTATCTCGCCTCGGTAAGTCGAGGAGAACAGCCCCCGGCCGCTGCCTGCGCTGACAACCGCGACCTCCGTCTGCTCTTCTTCACTGCCGAGAAACCTCGAGAGCGTCACTGTATCGCCCCTGCCGCACCCCGGATCAAAGTACATGAGAGCCACCCCGACGCGAAGCGCACGCACGCGCCCGGTCTGGAGGTTGACGCTGTAGGCATAAGCGCCTCGCTGCCTTTCGGCGGGACTGTTAGCCGCGGCTGCGGGCGCCACGACAACCGCAGCGAAGCGACCGTCACCCGTGACGCACTGATATCCCGTCCAAGACTGTTCGTCGATGCCGTGTGGATCGAGGGTGGCCAGCGGACGCCACCGCCAACGACTGGATGGCGACGCCTCAAACAGGTGATACCCGCTGCCGTTACCTTGGCCCGTGACGACCGCATCGCCGGATCCATGTCGAGGTCGTCCGCTGCCGCTATACGGTCCTCCTGTGGCCGCGACAGCGACCGTGGCGAGGAGGCACACGCTGAGGGTCACCGACTGGGTAGCGACCCGAACAAGGCGCAGAAGAAACCGGCGAGAAATGAGCATGTCGGCGTCGAGGCAGCCCGCGGTCGAGGGGTCCGATGCGTGTTGTAAGAGCACGCTGAACATAAGCTTAAACCGCAGTTCCACACGAGTCAAACATATAGACTTACAGATTCCGCAAATTGCGAGGGAACCTAGCTTCGCAGCGTCTCCCGAACTGCGCACGAGGTCCAGCCCGCACGAATGTTAGCGATGGCAATAGTTGTGTTCGTCTGGGCCGATTGGGAAGCGGATCATGACCGTTCGTCCTCCGGTTTGGTGGAGGTCGATCATTACTGGGGCTTTGGGCCCATCGTTGGGCAGCACGAATGCGAACGCGAATGCGCTGCCCGAGACCCGCTCAGCCGAGTGGGTCCCGGAGTTCGCGATCACACTCGCTGATCTCGTCTGGTTCGGCGTGAGGCCCGCAACGATACGCCATCCGTGATCGGCTGTTGGGCACCGCGTATAGGTGATCACTGCCTGCCCGGACGCAATCTCGCGGGCGTTGAAGCAAGAACTCGCGCGAACGCCTATCGTCAGACACCTTCGACCACCGCCGGCCTCCGCAGATTCGACAGTAAGGCCGTCAAGGCGCGCGATGAGCATCGGGTCTGTGACGCGCGTCGATCCAAATGGCTTGATGACAGGCATCGGCCTTGATGGCGTTGCCGCTGCAAACAAGTGTGCCGTGAAATATACAACGGTCGCGGGCACCAAAAGAGAGCAAGCCAAGCCTATCGTTTCAGCAGATCGAGGGAACCGGCTTGGCTTGCGCAACGATATCTATATGACGTAGGGTTGACTACTGCCAGTAGGTCAGGATTCCCAGTTCCTCAGACGAGCCATGCCTGTTGTAGACACGTGATTCGTCGCCGGCGCCAGGCTGTCCGGACGTAAGCGAGCAGCGAGGTTTGCCGCTGCTAGATTCTTCCCCACCGCCCGCAAAGTAGATCTTGCATTCCACCGAGCCAGCAGGGTTATTTGCGTTTCCTTCCATCTTAGTTATGCCATTATGCGGGATATTACAGTAGCCGCCGTTCGCAACCTGGCCACAATTTCGCGACGAATGTTCTTCGGCCAACGCAACCGAAGTCCCAAGCAGCGCCCCCACCACCGTCGCAAGAATGATACGCTTTCGGTACATCGCACCCGGCCTCCTTCAGTAGCAAAAATCGCCCGAAAACTTGCTCGGACCATCCTCTGGCTCAATATCAAACACCAGACTCATCTTGCGCTACGCGAGCCATTCGCGCAAGAGCTGTGGGTGTCGCCACCGGCTCGATCCGGGGCGGTCGTGGAGTGTCCAGCCGGGGTGCTTGCGTTGGGGAAATGGCTATCAAGCAGGGCTTTTGACGGTTCGCTCAGCGCAAAGGAGGAACCTCATGCCGTCCGGCACGGGAGGATTTTGAGCAACGTCACATGAGCGAAGCCTGACTTTTTGTTTCCGACTGGTAGGGGGCCACCGCCACCTGACGGGGAAATAGCGTTCAGAGCGCCGAGCGCCGGGGCCTCGCGCGCATCGCATGCCTTGACCGGGCTCGGGAAGCGACCGCGGCCACTCAAGCAAGCCCCCCACTAGATGAAGTAGTGCCACGGTTTCAGGTGGTGTAGGGGGCGAGGGATCGGCCGGGGGTGGCCGAGGCGGTGGTTGAGCGCGATCGCGGCGGTGAGGGCGCGAAGGTTCTCCATGGTGCGGGCGCCGTGACGCTCGAGGGTGAGCATGTCCTTGCAAGGTCTGGAAGATCGACTCGACCCGTTGGCGGATCGGCGTGAGGTGGGGCCGCGGCCTGGCTCGTCTTTGCGCTGGCACACGAGCTTCTCGTCGATCTTGGGGACGTTAACGCCAGCGCCCTGGGAGTACCGTCCAGCGCGAAGATCGTGTGCAGCCTGAAATCCGAGAAGAACCGGCTGTGGCTGGCGCAGTAGCCGTAATCAGCGGCGTTAGCGAGCGCATCGGCGAGGCTGGAGGCGCCGCCGCGTTTGACGGTCTCGCGGCTGCGAGCACACTCCACCGGCGTGGAATCGAACAACAGCAGGCCGTCATAGACGCCGGGGCTACGGCGTGCGAACTCGCGGATCAATGCTTCCGTCACACTCGACAGGCGCAGTCTGCGCTTGTGAGACGCGGTTCGCTCAGGCAGGTGTGGGAACAGGTGGCCAAGCCGACGGCGAGCCGCCCGCAAGAACCGTTCATCGCTAGGGATCCCCATCATCGCCTGCGCTACTCACAGCGTGATGAGCTCTGCGTCAGAGATCCTTCGTCGTGCGTTTCCTGGCCTGGCAGGCAGGAAATCATCGGCCATGCAGTAAGCAGCGATCAGCAGCAGATCGAGGTCGGCGTCCATCGTGGTCCTTCCAAGAGTCGACGATCGGTATTGAGCACCGCCGACTTCGATCTGCCTGCCTGCAACCCTTCCCAACCAGCCACCCTCCCCACGGCCGTAGCACTACTCATCTAGTACCCACGCACTACTCATCTAGTACCCACGCACACCCGCGATAGTTTGCCCATGACCGCGTCAACCGCTGCTGGACGCGTCGAGTGGGCGTGGACATCGAGCCCATCGCTGCCATCATGGCCGGACCTCCTCACCTCATCGGGTCAGCCAGACAAGCCTCTGCGAGGAGCGTTCGGCCATCCGCGACACCAGTCAACCCACGGGCTAACCAGCAGAGGGTTTCACGGCGTCGCGCCACCGGTTGTGCCCGGGCTGGCCGGGGCACCGTGCGCGGGGGCGGCCGGTTCGCTCGGCGGGGCGGGCTGCGCCGGCGCGCCGGCTTCGGGGGTGGAGGTATGCGGCGTTTCGGCCGGCTTGGGGGCCGATTCCTGGATTTCGACGGTCGCGCGTTCGGGGCCGTGCGCATGCTTGCTCGGTTGCTTGAGCGGCTGCGGTGCCGCCGGCGCTTCCAGGGACTCGGTGGGCGCGGCGAGCCCGGTGGTGGCGTACTTGCCGTAGAACGGCTTGTATTCGATCTGTTCCTTGGAGGGCGGGAATTCCGCACAGGGCTGGCCTTCGGTGACCGCGCTCATGTACGTTTTCCAGATCTGGGCGGGGAGCGCGCCCCCCTGCTGGGCTTCGCCCTGCACATCGGTCATCGGCACGTCTTTGTCGGGATATCCCATCCACACTATCGTGACGTAGTTCGGAGTGTATCCGTCGAGCCAGGCATCGACGAGTTTGCTGGTGGTCCCCGTCTTGGCTGCCGTCGGGCAGTCGATCGCCGAGCGCACCGCCGTTCCCTTGAGCACGTTCTGGTGAAGGATGCTCGTCTCCTCCGCGGTCACGGCTTCGCTGAGGACCCGCACGCGGTGCGGCCTGCCCCAGTTTTCGTCGACGCGGCCGTCGGGGAACACCACCTTGGTGATCGCGATCGGCGTGTTGCGGTAGCCGCCGTCCGCCAGCGTCGCGTACACGACCGCCATTTCCAGCGGGGTGACCCCGAGCTTAAGTCCTCCGAGCGCCTGCGCCGGGTTTCCTTCTAGATGCGCCTTCACTCCCATCGCGTACGCGGTCTGGGTGATGGTTTCCTCGCCGAGATCGGCGGCGAGCTGCGCGTAGACGGTGTTGTCCGAGGTCAGCGTTGCCTGCACCAGGTTGATCGACTCGTTTAGCGAGCTCCCCTCGAACGTGTGCACTTCGTATTCCGGGTAGCCGGGCAGCCACCCCGCCGGCAGCGTGTGCGAGAGGTAGTAGGTGCTGTTCGGGTCGATGCCGCGGCTGAGCGCGTCGGCCAGGTCGATCGCCTTGAACGTCGAGCCGGGTTGGCGGTGGCCTTCCGCGGCCAGGTTGTACTGCGACTGTTCGTAGCTCTCGGACTCGGCCATCGCTTCGATGTCGCCGTTGTGGGGGTCGAGCGTGACGATTGCCGAGGCCGGGTCTTCGGGCTCGTCGAGCACTTCCGCGATCGCTTTTCGCGCCAGCCGCTGCTTGTCGAGGTCGATCGTGGTGTACACCTTCAGCCCGCCCTGCTCGACGGTCCTGGCGCCGTAGCGGCGGACCAGCTGCTGGCGCACGTATTCGAAGAAGAACGGTTCGCTGCGGTGCGAGTAGTAGTCGCCGTGATGAACCTCCAGCGGCGCCGCCTTGGCCGCGGCGGCCTGCCCGCGGGAGATGTAGTGCAGTTCCGCCATCTTCGCCAGCACCTCGTTGCGCCGTTCGCGCGCCGCGGTGGCGTCGAGGAAGGGGTTGTACTGCGAGGGCGCCTGCGGCAGCCCGGCCAGCAGCGCCGCCTGCTCCAGGTCCAGCCGCCACACCGGCTCGTCGAAGAAGATCCGCGACGCCGCCTGCACGCCCACCGCCGTCTGCCCCCCCACGGTTCCGTACGGCACGCTGTTGAGGTAGCTGGTGAGGATTTCGTGCTTGCTGTGTTCTTTGGAGTATTCCACCGCCATCGCCGCCTCGGTGATCTTCTGCTTGAGCGTGTGCTGGTCGCCGCCGAGGTAGAGGTTGCGCATCAGCTGCATCGTGATCGTCGAGGCCCCCTGCACGGCCGCGCCGTGCAGGGCGTCCTTCACCGCCGCGCGGAAGATGCCGGTCAGGTCGATGCCGTCGTTCTTGTAGAAGCGCTGGTCCTCGATCGCGACCGTGGCGTTCTTGAGCGAGGCCGGGATCTGGCTCCACCTCACCGGCGTGCGCAGCTGATCTGACTCGATGAAGCCGAGGCGGGTGCCGTCGGCCGCGAACACCTGCGAGTTGCCGCCGGTGATGCGGGGCTTGAGCGTGCGCGGCGAGGGCGCCGACTGGGCCACGTGCGCCACGTATGCCACCGCGGCGATCACCGCGATCGCCACGGCGGCCGCGACGGTGGTGCCGGACACCATCAGGACGCGCGCGCCCGCACTGCGGCCGCGACGGCGCTTTCGTGCTTGGCGGGACATCGTCGAAGCCCGAGATTACCGCGCGCGGTTGTGCTTTCCTGCCGCTTGCGATCGCGCCTGCCTCTACGCTCGACGCCCACACGATGAACCCCAACACCGCGGAGCTTTCAAGCGCAGAGGGCACGGGCGAGCTGGCCGCCGGGCTGGAGCGCGCCCGCCCGGCCGCGCAGCCGCTTGCGCCGGCCGTGCTCGGGCCTGCCGCGCGCCGGCTCGCGCGGCTGCGCGCGGACAGCGCGCGCATGACGGCCGTGCGCGACAGCTGGCGCGCGCTGTGGAGCTCGCGCGCGCTGGTGTGGACAGCCGGCGTCGGCACCGTGCTCGCGCTCGGCTACGGACCGCAGCGCAAAGCCTTCGACCCGCCGGGCGTCACGCGCGGCTTCGGCTGGCTCGGCAACCTGCTGGCGGCGCCGGCGGCGCGCTGGGACGCCGCCTGGTACCTGGTGATCGCCCGCTACGGCTATCGCCCGGACCTCGGCTCCTACACCGAGCCGCGCGCCGCCTTCTTCCCCCTGTACCCGCTCGGCCTGCGCGCCGTCTCCTGGCTCGGCGTGCCGCCGCCGGCAGCCGGCGTGGCGCTGTCGGTGGCGGCGCTCGCCGCTGCCCTCTACGGCATCCACCGGCTGACCACGCTCGAGCTCGCCGGCGGCGCCCGCGCGCGGCGGGCCGCGCATCGCGCCGGAGAGGACCGCCGCGCCGGGGAGGTCCGCCTCGCCGGAGAGGCCAGCGGGGCCGGGGAGGCCAGCGGCTCCGAGGCCGCGCGCCTGGCGGTGATGCTCACCGCCTTCGCGCCGATGGCGTTCTTCCTGTCGGCGGTGTACTCCGAGTCGCTGTACCTGGCGCTGTCGGTGGGCGTGTTCTGGAGCGCGCGCCACGGCCGCTGGCGCTGGGTGGGCGCGCTCGGCGCGCTCGCCGCCGCGACCCGCAGCGCGGGGCTGGTGCTGGCGCTGCCGGCGCTGATGATCTACCTGTACGGCCCGCGCGAGGACCGCGCTCCCGACCGTGCGACGGTCGCGCAGGGCGGCGCGCGCGGCGCCACCGCGGCGGCGCGCGCCCGCGAAGCGCTGCGCCGGCTGCAACCGCGCTACTCGCCCCGGCGCGACCTCGGCTGGCTCGCGCTGCTGCCGGTCGGCGTGATCGCCTACTGCCTGTACCTGGGGCTCGCCGGCGGCGACCCGCTGGCCCCGTTCAAGGCCCAGGAAGATTGGAGCAGGCATTTCGCGGGGCCGTTCGTGGGCGTGTGGGACGGGCTGCGCGCGGCCTTCGAGGGGGCGCGCCAGCTGCTCTCGTTCCAGCGCGGCCACGTGTACTTCCCCAGCGCCGGCGGCGATCCCACGATCGCGGCCTCGCACAACCTGATGCTGTTCGCGTTCCTCGCCGCCGCCGTGCCGGCGATCGTGGGCGCGCTGCGCCGCCTGCCGCTCGCGTACGGCGGCTACGTGCTCGCCGCGCTGGCGCTGCCGCTGTCCTACCCGGTCGCCTCGCAGCCCTTGATGTCGCTGCCGCGCTTCCTGCTGGTGCTGTTCCCGCTGAGCATGTGGCTGGCGGCGTGGCTGGCCGAGCGCCCGCGCCTGCAGCGCCCCGCGCTGCTCGCCTCGGGCGCCTCGATGGCCTTCTTCCTCGCGCAGTTCGCCACCTGGCACTGGGTCGCGTGAGCGCATGAGCGGACAGCCCCCGTTCGGCTTGCCGTCGCCGTCGCCGTCGCCGTCGCCGTCTCCCGCCGAGCGCGAGCCGCCCGCAGGCGCGCGCGAGCAGGCGGTCGTCGGCGAGCGCTCGCCGACGACCGCCTGGCCGGCGTGGACGGCGCCGGCGGCGCTCGTCGCCGGCCTGGTGCTGGCGGCCCTCGGCGCGCTCGTGGTCGATGTTCCCGCGGCGCTGCTGGGCGCCAAGATCACGAGCTCGCACACCCCCCCGGGCCTGTCGATCGCGGACACCGTGGTGCAGGACGTGGGCTTCGTGCTCGCGGCGGTGTTCTTCGCCGGGCTCGGCGGCCGCGCGGTGGGCGCGTGGCAGTTCGGCCTGCGCCGGCCGCCGCGCGGCTGGCGCGCGGCGGCCGGCATGGTGGTGGCGCTGATCGTGGCCTTCGTCGCGCTCAGCGCGGTGTGGTCGGCGATCGTCCACCCCGAAGAAGAGGAACTGCTGAAAGCGCTCGGTTCCAACGAAGGCACCGGGCTGCTGGTGTTGAGCGCCGCGCTCACCTGCGTGGTGGCGCCGATCTGCGAGGAGTTCCTGTTCCGCGGCTTCATCTTCACCGCGCTGCGCAACTGGCGCGGCACGTTGCCCGCGGCGCTCGTCACCGCGATCATCTTCGGCGGCGTGCACGTGGGCTCCGCGCCGGCGCTCGACCTCGTGCCGCTGGCGGCGCTGGGCTTCGGGCTGTGCCTGCTGTACCGCTACTCGGGCTCGCTGTACCCGTGCATCGTGGCGCACTCGCTCAACAACTCCCTGGCGTTCTCGAGCCTCGAGAACTGGAGCTGGCAGGCGCCGGTGCTGCTGGTGTGCGCGCTGCTCGGCATCGCCGCCGTGGTGATGGCGTTCAAGCGCCTCGGGCTGATCGTGCCCGAGCCCGGGCTCCGCCCGCGCCGCAGCATAGGATCCTCCGCATGAGGCGCCGCCGTGCAGCGAGCCGAGTGGGGAGCGCGCCCGGCGCCCGCGCTGTGGCGGCGGCGATCGTGGCCGTGGCGCTGTCGGGGCTGTTCGCGCTGCCCGCAGCCGCCGCCGAAGGTCCCGCGGCGCCGAGCGGCGCGCCCGCGCCCAGCGCCGGCGCGCCCGCGCCTGCGCCTGCACGCATGACGATCACGCTCGCCGGCGTGGGCGGCAGGCCGCGGTTCGCGCTCGAGCGCCGGCGCATCGTGGTGAACGGCGCGCTCGCGCCCTACGTGGCCGGCCAGACGGTGGCGGTGAGCCTGCTGGTGGACGGGCGCAGCGTCGCCGCGCGCGTGGTCAGCGTGCTGCCCGGCGCGGCCGGCGCCGGGCGCTTCAGGCTCGCGCTCGTGAGCCGCTACGGCGGGCTCGCGCAGGTGCGCGCGGTGCACGCAGCCAGCCCGCAGCAGGCCGCCTTGCAGGCGCGCTCCGAGCGCTTTCGCGTGGTCGACGCGAAGCTCGGTCCGGGCGCCCGCGGGCAGTCCGTGCGGCTGCTGCAGTCGGAGCTGAACGCTCTGCACTACGCGGTGCCGCTCACCGGCAGCTTCGACGAAGGCACCGGCGAGGCGCTGATTGCCTATCGCAAGATGACGGGGCTCGCGCGCGTTCCCTACGCCGGCGCGAGGGTCTTCGAGCTGCTCGCGCGCGGCGCCGGGCGCTTCCGCGTGCGCCACCGCGCGGACGGACGCCACGTGGAGGCCGACTTGACGAGGCAGGTGCTCGCCGAGATCGAAGCCGGCGGGCGCGTGCGCCGCATCTACACGATCAGCTCCGGCAAGCCGTCCACGCCCACCGTGCTGGGGCGCTTCCAGGTGTACCTGAAGACGCCCGGCGAAAACAGCGAGGGAATGGTCGACTCCAACTACTTCATCCGCGGCTACGCGATCCACGGCTACGCCGAAGTGCCCACCTACGCGGCCAGCCACGGCTGCCTGCGGGTGCCGATCCCCGATGCGCCGGCGATCTACGCCTGGGTGCGCCTCGGCACCCCCGTGGACGTGTACTACGAGTAGGCCGCGTGCGCTACACGCGCACGCGCAGCACGCGCGCCAGGAAGCTCAGGCCGAAGCCGTAGAAGATCATCGCCAGCACCACCTTGCCGCCGCGGCTGGCCCATTCGCTGCTGGTGCCCGACAGCAGGCCGGCGAAGGGCGAGGTCACGCTCGCCGAGGCTTCGTCGAGCGCGCTGCGCACGGCGCCGTGGCGCGACGGGCCGCTCTGGCTGTGCGCGGCAGCGCCCTGCGCGACCTCTTCCTGCTGGTGCTTGGACGCGCCGCTGGTCTTTTCGAGCACGAACGCGCCGAAGGACAGCAGCACGATCGAGCACAGCACGAACGAGCAGGCCCGCATCAGTTTCACCACCGGCCCCGTCATCACGGATGGTTACGGAGCTCCGGCGCTAGATTACGGCCGAGCGTGGGCCCGTTGGACGAATATACGAGCGATCCGCAGCTCGCGCGCGCGCGGCTGCTCGCCGCGCTGCGCGAGCACGCGCTGGTGATCGGGGAGGTCACGCTCACCAGCGGCGCGCGCGCCCAGTACTACGTCGACGCCAAGCGCGCGATCCTCCGTCCCGAGGGCTTTGCCGCGCTGGCCGTGCTGCTCGCGGCCCAGGTCGCCGAGTGGCACGGCACGGCCGTAGGCGGGATGTCGATGGGCGCGGACGCGCCGGCCTGCGCGGCGCTCGCCGGCGGCGCGCGCGCCAAGGGCTTCTTCGTGCGCAAGGAGGCCAAGGCGCACGGGCTGCAGCGACGCATCGAGGGCCCCCCGCTGGACGCGGAGGACCGCTGCGTGGTGGTCGAGGACGTGGTCACCACCGGCGGCTCCACGGTGGCCGCGATCGAGGCGCTCGTCCACGCCGGCCACGAGGTCTGCGGCGTGGTCAGCGTGCTGGACCGGCTCGCCGGCGGCGCGGAGGCGATCGAACGCGCCGCCGGCGCACCCTACCGCGCGCTCGCCACGATCGAGGAGATCTACCCGCAGCGCCCCGATCGCGAGGCCGGCGCGGCATGAGTGGCGGGGGCGAGGGCAAGAGCGGCGAGGGACTGGGCGGCGAGAGCCCGGGCGACGGCGGTCAGGGCCCGCCGGTGCGCGTGCGCACCGCCGAGCGCGCGGACGTGCCGCTGCTGCTCGAGCTGTTCGCCGAGCTGGCCGAGTACGAGCGCCTGCAGCACGAGCTTCGCGCCACCGAGGAGCTGATCGCGCAGGCGCTCTTCTGCGATCGCCCCGCCGCCGAGGCGCTGATCGCCGAGCACGGCTCGCAGGTCGCCGGATACGCGCTCTTCTTCCCCACCTTCTCCAGCTTCCTCGCCCGCAGCGGCGTGTGGCTCGAGGACCTGTTCGTGCGCCCGCAGCATCGCCGCGCGGGGGTCGGGCGCGCGCTGCTGGCCGCTGTCGCGGCGCGCGTGCGCGAAGGTGGCGGCGGGCGCCTGGAATGGGCGGCGCTCGACTGGAACGA
>Ga0335075_10014765_pt1 | contig 11712 bp, 12 predicted proteins | sample Lox_Sample_24_FD_206723 | JGI IMG/M metagenome (GOLD analysis project Ga0335075, IMG submission 206723) | Soil microbial communities from Loxahatchee National Wildlife Refuge, Florida, United States - Lox_Sample_2.4 | ecosystem: Environmental > Terrestrial > Soil > Wetlands | place: USA...
TCTTCGCGGTCTTTCTCAGTCAGCGCCGGAATCGGGAGAATCACGTCGGGCACGTTGACGCCCTTGCGGTCGGAGAGCGGGCCGCCAACCACGACTTCGGTTTCCAATGCGTTTGGCCGCTTGCGGGCGACGCGCAGGCGCAGCTTGCCGTCATCCAGCAACAGGGTGGAGCCGATGGAGGCGGCGTCGATGATCTCGGGGTGCGGCAGATTCACCCGGCCGGCGTCGCCGGGGGTGGCGTCCAGGTCGAGGCGGAAGGGCTGGCCGGTTTGCAGGAACACGCGCCCGCCGCCGAAGCTGCCGACGCGCAGCTTGGGTCCCTGCACGTCGCACAGAATACCGATGGGGCGTTCGAACTTTTCCTCGAGCTCGCGGATCATGGCGAAGCGCGAGGCGTGGTCGTCGTGGGTGCCATGGGAGAAGTTCAGGCGGAATACGTCGGCGCCGGCCTGGAACAATCGGGTCACGACGTCGATGGAAGAGCTGGCGGGGCCGAGTGTGGCAATGATCTTGGTGCGCCGGCGGCGGCGCAACTTGGGTCGCATGGCCATGGGGAAAGTCCTTGGTGAAGGAACTAAGCTGTTGTAGTCCCCCCTCCCTTTGCGAGAGGAGGGTGGGGAAGGCGAAAGGGGCATTCCGCAACCCCTCTCCTTGCTCCCCTCCCGCTAACCTTGGTCCGCTTCGCGGACCAAGCCCGCAAGGGGAGGGCGAATTCTCTCCATCTCCTTCGCCTTGGTGGCGATCAGGATTGCGCGGAAATCGTTGACGTTGGTCAGGGTGGGGCCGGTGCGGATCAGGTCGCCGGCGGCGTCGAACAAAGTGTGGCTGTCATGGGCAGACAGCATGGCGCGCGGGTCCAGGCCCTGCGCTCGGACACGGGCGAGCGTCTTGGGGGTAAGCAGGGCGCCGGCGGCGTCGTCCATGCCGTCGATGCCGTCGGTGTCGCCAGCGACCGCCCAGATGCCCGGAGCGCCGGCCAGCGCCACCGCCAGGCCGAGCAGGAATTCGGTGTTGCGGCCGCCATGTCCGGCGGGGCCGCGGGCGAGGGTCACGGTGGTCTCACCGCCCGAGAGCAATACCGCGGGGGCGCCTACCGGTTCGCCGTGGGTTTGCACGCTGCGGGCGATGCCGGCCATCACGATGCCAAGCTCCCGTGCCTCGCCTTCCAGGGCATCCCCCAGGATCACGGGTGTCAGTCCCAGATCCCGCGCGGTGGCGGCGGCGTTGTGCAGCGCCATCATCGGAGTGGCGATCATGCGGAACTCGGCACGGGGCAGCGTGCCGGGCTTGGGGGTTTCGTCATGTTCCTGCATCAGGCGTGCTGCAACCGCGGGCGAGAGATCGACGCCGTAGCGGGCGAGGATGGCGCGGGCATCGGCGAAGCTGGTGGGATCGGGAACAGTGGGACCGGAGCCGATCACTGCCGGGTCGTCGCCGGGAACGTCGCTGATGGCAAGCGTTACCACGCGGGCTGGCGCAGCGGCGGCAGCGAGCCGGCCGCCCTTGATGGCGGAGAGGTGCTTCCGCACGCAGTTCATCTCGCTGATGTTGGCGCCGCAGGCCAGCAAAGCGCGGTTCACTGCCTGCTTGTCGGCCAGCGTGAGGCCAGGGGCGGGGGCGGCGCACAGCGCGGAGGCGCCGCCTGAGATCAGGGCAACGACCAGATCGTCGCGATGCAGCCCTCGCACGCGTTCCAGCAGGCGGCGGGCGCCATGCTCACTGTTCGCGTCCGGGACAGGGTGGGCGGACTCGATCACCTCGATGCGGCGGGTCGGCACGGCGTGGCCGTAGCGGGTGACGACGGTGCCTTCCAGGGGTACATCGGGCCAGGCGTCCTCCAGCGCGGCGGCCATCACGGCGGCGGATTTGCCCGCGCCCACCACGATGCAGCGGCCGCGTGGCTTGTCCGGCAGATGCGCTGCCAGCACCTTGCGCGGATCGGCGGCGGCGATCGCCGCGTCGAACAATGAACGCAGGACGTGGCGGGCGTGCTTATCGTCCCGGATCATGGATCCACTCCGGCAGTTGGACCTGCGGGACAATATGGCCGCAGGCGGGCGCGGGCGCCATGTCGGGTCGATGTCTGTCGGGCTGACGTCCGATTTACCGGCCTGCGCCGTGGTGCACGAACACTGCAATGTTGCCCGCAACGATTTCGACGGGTTGAAGGCCATTCTGTTCAATTGCGTTCGGCACGGTCCGGCGGGGCAGAACCGCGAGGACGTGGGGGATTTTCGCAGACACCTGGACGGGCGTGTGAACTGGGTGGAGCATGTCAACCCGGCGCGTGGGGCGCAGCTTCGCGCGCTGTTTGAACGGATTGCGTGGGAGTAGCGCACCGGCGGTGTTGGTGTCGGAGCCGGATTAGCGGCGCTTTGCGGCATCGGGCTGCGGCCGTGTGGGTTTCCGCGATGGGTGGGCCGCGCCTATGGCGAAGAGCCGCGTTCGGCGCCATCTTCCCCGGGGAGACGAGGAGGTCCGCGATGTCCGTACCGCAATTCGACGAGCAAACCCGCACCGAGTTGGAGGCGGCAGCGTTCCGCCGGCTGGTAGAGCACTTGCGCGAGCGTGCTGACGTGCAGAACATCGACATGATGAACCTGGCCGGTTTCTGCCGGAACTGCCTGAGCCGGTGGTATCGAGAGGCTGCCGAGGGGAGGGGCATCGCGCTGGCCGATCCGGATGCGCGCGAGATCGTCTATGGCATGCCTTACAAAGAGTGGCAGGCGAAGTATCAGAAGGAAGCGAGCGCGGAGCAGAAGGCGGCGTTCGCCAAGGCGAATCCGGGGCAGTGAGCCCTGCGCGGCCGGCAAGCGACGTTGATCTGTCGGGGAGCTTGACGCAGGCTGGGTAATTCTTGCGTTCGAGAAAGTGCGCGACGAGAACAAGGTGCTGCTGGCAATCCAGGATGGCATGACCACCGCGGTGGCGTTCCGCAGGTTCGGCGTTATGTGAACGCTTTGCGTTGGGCGGCTGGATACAGCGTATCTTCATGACCTGCGAAGTCATCGACGGCGCACGCTGCGTGCGGCTTCTTCGTGTGCGCGGGGAACCGGTGCCATCGGGGCGCCACCCGCACAGTGCGAGGAGAATCCAGCCATGACGTCAGTGAACGAAGTTGTTGCAGGGTATGTCGCAGCCTGGAACGAGACGGATGCGCGGCGGCGCCGCGACATCATCGCGCGGACCTGGTCGGAGGACGGCAGCTATCTCGATTCGCATCGCGAGGGGATCGGGCATGCGGCGATCGACGCGATGATCGCCGCGGCGCAGCAGCAATTCCCGGGATATCGCGTCCGCCTGTCGAGCGGGATCGAGGCGCACCACGGCCGCGTGCGGTTCAGTTGGTCCGCAGGCGGAACGGAGCAGGCGCCGCTGTTCATTGCGGGGACGGATTTTGCGGAGCTGGCGGCGGATGGGCGGTTGCGCGCGGTGACGGGGTTTGTCGATGCGATGCCGAGCGCGGCCTGAATCTGCATTGCCGCTGCGCGGGAGAGGGTAGGGTGAGGGTGCGGCGGAACCCGACTCACCACCTTTTCCGCTTTGCAGAAGAGCCTCGGATAAGGCGGGCGGGGGAAGCGATTGCGGATTGACCCCATCCCGGCCCCTCGCTATCCCCGCCCGCCTTCAACGAGGGGAGCGGCACATCATGGCGGTGCGGGTGGTGGAAAAGACCGACACCAACACGGGCGGCATCGCCGCTGACCGGTTGCGCAGCATCGTCGAGCGCATCGAACGGTTGGAGGAAGAGCGCAAGGCACTCGGCAACGACATCAAGGACATCTATGCCGAGGCCAAATCGGCCGGGTTCGACGTGAAGGTGCTGCGCCAGCTGATCCGTATCCGCAAGCAGGAGGCGGCAGAGGTCGAGGAGCAGGAGTCGTTGCTGGACGTGTACCGGCGGGCGCTGGGGATGTAAGTGTCATTGCGAAGAGCGAAGCGACGAAGCAATCTTGTGCGGTCATGCATTACCAAGTCCAATTTTTTCTGACCTGGATTGCTTCGTCGCTTCGCTCCTCGCAATGACATAGGGTGCACGTCGCTATGACATGGGGCGCGTTTCGCGATGACATGGGGCGCGTTTCGCGATGACATGGGGCGCGCTTCGCCATGACATGGGGCGCGCTTCGCGATGACATGGGGCGCTTTCGCAACGACAGATAACGTGCGTTTCATCGGGCGAGCGTTTCCAATGTGGCACGAAGCGTATCTTGAGACCTGCTGCCGTTCCGCCCTGCATCGGCTGGTGCTGAGCGGGGCTGCCGGACGTCCACCCGGGCTGAAGGATGGGCCATGCCTGCAACGCCTCGCTGGCATGGGCCTCGCCCGCACCCGCGCGGACGGACGGTTCGAGCCGACTGCCGAAGGCCGCGCGCGCCACGCCAGCGAGGTGGCGCGGCGGCCTTCTGCGGCCTTCAGCCCAGAGGGGAGGTGATGGTCATGCCGTCGTCGGGCGCTGCCACCGTCACGATCCGCGCGCCATCGACGGCGGAGATCATCATCACGTCGCCCTGTGCCAGCATGTCGGCGGCGTCGGCGAAGAAGTCGCGGGCCACGACCGAGGCCAGCCTGTCGCTGCCGGCCTTGTAGTGCCACAGCGTGAAGCCGTTGGCGTAGGCGAGGACGGAAAGATTGCGGATGGCGAAGGCCATGGCGGCGTTCCTTTTTGCCAAAGAAAAAGCCGCCGCCCGGGATGGGCGGCGGCCAGGGGAGTTGCGGGGACGTTTGGGCAACGGGCAGACCTCGCCCGTTGACGGAGAGGCTTTTATTCCGAGTATGCGCTGTTGGTCAAGGAAAAAATGCAAAGAATTTTGGTCATGTCACGCCACAATGCCCTTGACGCGCAGCAGCCAGTCCAGCCTTTCCATTGCCTCACGCCACAACCGCCAGTCGTTGCGGTCGAGCCGGCTGGTGGGGCTGGGGGGCGTCTGCCGCTCTCCCCAGCGGCGCAACACGCGCGCATGCTCCAGGTTGATGCGTCGGCGGCGGTACAGCGTGTCCAGGCATTTCACCACGTCATCCGGCTCGCATGGACGCTGCACGGCGCCGAGATTGGCGGTATAGCGGGCGCCTTCGCGGCGTGCCCTGAGGGCGGCCATGGTCCAGAACCACGCCTCCTCGGCGTTGCTGAAGCGTTGGAGCGGTTTGCCGCGCGCGCCAAATGTGGCGGTGGTGGGCTGGCGGGATGCGACAGCGGCCATGGACGGGACCTCCTTCCCAGGGGCTGATGGTTGAACAGAACCAGAACATAAAACCATAGGTTGCATACGATTGCAAGGTGGGACGGGTGCATTTTCCTATTTTCTTTGGCGCAGAATCCTATATGACTGTTGTCCGCGGTCGATTCGGCCCGCCGGTGCCGCGTGTCCCGCCCGGGTGGGGACCGCGAGGCGAGCTGGCACCAGCACACCGCACCTCGATTGGATGGCAATGATGAAACATGAGGACATCTGGCGGGCGATCGATACGCTCGCTGCGGAAAATGGGTTATCGGCCTCGGGGCTGGCGAAGCGATCGGGGCTGGACCCCACCACGTTCAACGTCTCGAAGCGCCGTATGCCGGATGGCCGCAATCGGTGGCCCAGCACCGAGAGCGTCGCCAAGGTGCTGAACGCGACCGGTGCCAGCCTGGATCAATTCACGGCGCTGGTATCCGGCGCGCGGACGTTGTCCTCCAATCCGCCGCGTCCGGCGCGGCGCATCCCGCTGATCGGCCTGGCGCAGGCCGGCGGGGAGGGGTTCTTCGACGATGGCGGCTTCCCGGTTGGCGGCGGCTGGGATGAGGTCAGCCTGCCGGAGATCGGCGATCTGAATGCCTACGCCCTGGAAGTCAGCGGCGAGTCGATGGAGCCGGTGTATCGCGACGGCGACATGATCATTGTCTCGCCCGCCGCGCCGATCCGCCGTGGCGACCGCGTGGTGGTGCGCACGACCAAGGGCGAGGTGATGGCCAAGCAACTCGCCCGGCGCTCGGCCAGGCGGGTGGAGCTGAAAAGCCTCAACCCCAACCATGCGGACTATAGTTTCGATCTGAACGAGGTGTCCTGGGTTCATCGCATCATCTGGGCCAGCCAGTAGCCGTGGTGCCGTCACGAAATTGCTCAGCGCGAAATTTCGTTGACCGGCGGCGACGGGTGCGTGCCATGCTACCTGCGCCAGCGGGAGGTCCTGGATGGTCCGAAGCGATCTCGCTCAATTGGGTGCATGGAGGTTTGGGCGCCGGCTTGAACGAGGCTGCTTCGTCGCTACGCGCCTAGAGGGTCGAAACGTACGATCTCGACGCCTCCCCATGGCCCCCTCCCACAAGGGGAGGGGGAACGCTTGCATCCAATTGCGGGTCTGCCGGTTCGGCCGGTGGGAGCGCGCAATGACATGCAGCCGGATGGCAGCGATGCGTTGGATCGTCTTGCTTTTTCTGGGCCTGGCCGCCGCTTCGCCTGCCGCGGCGCGGGCGGCGGACAGTGTCGATGTCGCGCTGGTGCTGGTCAGCGATGTCTCGCGCAGCATCGACGACAGCGAGTTCAAGCTGGAGAAGGACGGTTATGCCGCGGCCTTCACCAGCCCGACAGTGCTCTCGGCCATCCGGGGTGGTCCGATCGGGGCGATTTCCGTCGCCTATGTGGAGTTCGCCAGCAGTTTCGAAGTGCGGACGGTGCTGGACTGGACGGTGGTGCACGACAAGGCATCGGCGCAGGATTTGGTGGCGAAGCTGGTGGCTGCGCCGCGGTCGTTCTGGGGCCGCACCGCGATCAGCGCGGGCGTTGATCGCGGCGTGCAGTTGCTGGCCGAAAGCGGGTTCAATGCGACGCGCCGGGTGATCGACGTCTGTGGTGACGGCACCAACAATGCCGGGCGCGAGATCACCGATGCGCGGGATGACGCGGTGAAGGCGGGCATCACCATTAACGGGCTGGCGATCATCAACGAGCATCCGGTGTCCTGGATCTATGCCCATGTGCAGCCGCCGGGCGGCCTGGCGAAGTATTATCGGGAGAACGTCACTGGCGGGCCGGGCAGTTTCGTGCTGGAAGTGCACGACTTCCACAGCTTCGGCGAGGCGATGACTCGCAAGCTGATCACCGAGATTGCCGGACGCCGGATGGCGCCGGCGGAATTCTCCGCGCTACATTGACGCCGCCGGCCGCCGGTGCGGTAACAAAACGAGGGGCACATGGGTCTGCTGATCGATGGCGTCTGGCATGAGCAAGAACCGGAGAGATCGGGCTCCGGGGGACGCTTTGAGCGCGCCGAGACCGCGTTTCGCAATTGGGTCACGCCGGATGGCCGCCCGGGCCCCACGGGGCATGACGGGTTCGCGGCCTCGGCCGGACGCTACCACCTGTACGTGTCGCTGGCCTGTCCCTGGGCGCACCGCACGCTGATCATGCGGGCGCTGAAGGGACTGGAGCAGATGGTGTCTGTTTCGGTAACGCATTGGCTGATGGCGGAGCAAGGGTGGACGTTCACACAGGGCGAGGGCGTGGTGCCCGATCCATTGTTCAATAGCCGGTATTTGCATGAACTCTACACGCGTGCTGACGCGCACTACTCGGGACGTGCCAGCGTTCCCGTGCTTTGGGACCGGCATACGCAGACGATCGTAAATAATGAGTCCGCCGAGATCATCCGCATGTTCAGCACCGCATTCGACGCGGTGGTGGGGGCGAAACCGGGCGATTTCTATCCGCGCGAGAGACGCACCGAGATCGACGCTATCAATGCTCGCGTGTACGACACGTTGAACAACGGTGTGTACAAGGCGGGCTTTGCCACCACGCAGGCGGCATACGAAGAAGCGGTGGTTCCACTGTTCGATACACTGGACTGGCTGGAAGAGCGCCTCGGCCAGGCACGCTTTCTGCTCGGCGATCACCTGACCGAGGCGGATATCCGATTGTTCACCACGCTGGTGCGCTTCGATGCGGTTTATAACGGCCACTTCAAGTGCAACATCCGGCGGATCGTGGATTACCGCAATCTGTGGGCCTACACGCGCGATATCTATCAGTTGCCAGGCGTGGCGCCGACGGTGAATTTCCTGCACATCAAGCGGCACTATTACATGAGCCATAAACGCGTCAACCCGACTGGCGTTGTGCCGGTCGGGCCGGAATTGGATTTCGATGCCGCGGCCGAGCGCGGCAAGGATGTGGACAAGCTGATCGTGTTCTGAATCCTGCGGCGTGTCGCGAAGCGCAAGAGGCGCGGGCGCTTCGTTGCCGGCCGGGCGTGAGCTTGTGCAACTTCAGGTTGCAATCGCGTTATGCAATACCTCAGGCTTGCGTCTTTGTCATCACAGAGTTGTGATCTTATGGGTCGCCTCTCGTTCGATTTGTTGCGAGCAGATGACCATCCGAGAGAGTCGCCTGAGGGACGTCATGAGCCAACCAATAACCCATCGGCCGAGCGAAAAGGCTGCCGCAACCGGCGTATATGTCCTGCTGAACCCGGCCGGAAGTGTAACGGGAGTGCGCGTGCCGGCCTTTGCCGGAACGGCCTGTCCCGTGGCGCCGCCTGGTTGGTGCTGGCAGTTGGACGCCGGGGCCGACCTTCCGCCTGCGGACTGATCGGAGCGGTGGAATACCAGGCTACGGATGCTGAACCGAACGTGACCCTGCCCGCGTCCCGACGCACTCATACGTAATTTCCCACGCGGCCACCGGTCTGGCGCAGCCGCGCACACCCGTGTACCGTCGTCCCGCCGAAACAACCCGCTACGACGCTGGGAGGCCGGGCGATGCGCCAGCAACCGATCGGCAGTGCGACTCTTGTGCGCTCCGCCATGGCCTATGTGCTGGCCGGCGGACGTGGAACGCGCTTGCAGGAACTCACCGCCATCCGCGCCAAGCCTGCCGTCTATTTCGGGGGTAAGAGCCGCATCATCGACTTCGCGTTGTCGAATGCGCTGAATTCCGGCATCCGCCGCATCGGCGTCGCCACCCAGTACAAGGCGCACAGCCTGATCCGCCACATGCAACGCGGCTGGAACTTCTTCCGCCCGGAACGCAACGAGAGCTTCGATATCCTGCCCGCGTCGCAGCGCGCCGGCGACAACTGGTACGCCGGCACCGCCGACGCGGTGTTCCAGAACATCGACATTATCGAAGGCTACGCCCCGCAATACATCATCCTGCTCGCCGGCGATCACATCTACAAAATGGACTACGAGGTGATGCTGGCGCAGCACGTCGAAAGCGGCGCCGACGTGACGGTGGGCTGCATCGAAGTGCCGCGTCTTGATGCACGCGGCTTCGGGGTGATGGCGGTGGACATCAACGACCGCATTACCGATTTTGTGGAGAAGCCCGCCGATCCGCCTGCCATGCCGGACAAGCCGGATAGCGCGCTGGCCAGCATGGGTATCTACGTCTTTGCCACCGGCCTGTTGTTCGACCAGCTTCGCCGCGACGCCGCAGATCCTGCATCGCGCCGCGACTTCGGCGGCGACATCATCCCCTGGCTGGTGAAGCACGGTCACGCCCAGGCGCATCGCTTCGCGCAGTCCTGCGTGCGGTCGGGGTTCGAGCCGCAGGCCTATTGGCGCGACGTCGGTACCGTCGATGCGTATTTCGAAGCCAACCTGGACCTGACGGATGTGGTGCCGGCGCTTGATCTCTACGATCGCGACTGGCCGATCTGGACCTATGCGGAGATCACACCGCCTGCCAAATTCGTGCACGATGTGGACGGCCGCCGCGGCGAGGCGTTGTCGTCGCTGGTATCCGGTGGCTGCATCATCTCGGGCGCCAGCCTGCGGCGTACGTTACTGTTCAATAATGTTCGCGTGCATTCCTATGCGCGGCTGGAAAACGCGCTGGTCCTGCCGGATGCCGATATTGGCCGCTACGCGCGCCTGCGCAACGTGATCGTGGAAAAGGGTGTGCGTATCCCACCGGGGACGGTGGTGGGTGAAGACCCGGAACTTGACGGCCGCCGCTTCCGGCGCACCGAGAAGGGCGTCTGCCTGATCACTCAGGGGATGATCGACAGGCTTCCCGTGTGACGGATCTTACGGTTCTCAGCGTCGTCTCCGAGATCTTTCCACTGATCAAGACCGGAGGCCTGGCCGACGTGGCGGGCGCATTGCCGCCGGCGCTGGAGGCCGAAGGCGTCCACACGATCAGCCTGGTCCCCGGCTATCCGGCCGTACTGCGCGGCATCGTCGATCCGGTGTCCGTGTACAATTTTCCTGATCTGTTTGGCGGACCAGCGAATTTGCTGCGCGGGACAGTGGAGGGCCTGGATTTGCTGGCGATCGACGCGCCGCATCTGTATGCCCGGGCCGGCGGCCCGTATTTCGATGCGGACGGCCACGATTGGCCGGACAACGCACAGCGTTTCGCCGCGTTGTCCGAAGTGGGCGCGCGGGTTGGCGCGGGTGACGTGGCGGGTATCGAACCGGACGTGCTGCACGCGCACGATTGGCAGGCCGGCCTGGCGCCCGCTTATCTGCGATTTCGGGGCGGCCGGCAGCCCGGCACCGTGATGACCGTGCACAATATGGCGTTCCAGGGCCGCTTCTGGGCAGGACTGTTAGGTGCGCTGCACCTGCCGCCGGAATCATTCACAATCAACGGCGTCGAGTGCTACGGCGACATCGGATTTCTAAAAGCCGGTCTGCTCTTTGCCGACCGTATTACCACGGTTTCGCCGACCTATGCCGCCGAGATTCAGACGCCTGTTTGGGGTATGGCCCTGGATGGCTTGCTGCGGTCGCGGGCCTCCGTGCTGAGCGGCATCGTCAATGGCATCGATGCGGCGGTGTGGAACCCCGCGGCCGACAATCTGATCGTCGCCGATTTTTCCCCGAATCACCTGGAACGGCGCGCCGCCAACAAGAGCTCGCTACAGGCGTGGTTCGGCGTGGAGACCACGCGTGAACGGCTATTGTTCGGCATGGTGAGCCGGCTGACCTGGCAGAAGGGAGTCGATCTGCTGCTGGGCGCCATGGACGAGGTGCTGCGGCTTGGGGCGCAACTGGTCGTGCTGGGCGCCGGCGAGCCGGCGCTGGAAGGCGGCTTCCATGCCGCCGCGGCGGCGCATCCGGGGCGGATCGGCGCTGTAACTGGGTATGACGAAGCGGTGGCGCATCAAATCCAGGCCGGCATCGACGCCCTGCTGGTGCCGTCGCGGTTCGAACCCTGCGGGCTGACGCAGCTTTGTGCGATGCGGTACGGGGCCTTGCCTGTGGTGGCGCGGGTCGGCGGTCTGGCCGATACGGTGATCGACGCGAACGAGGCGGCGATTGCCGCCGGTACCGGGACGGGGGTGCAATTCTCACCTGCGACGCAAGAGATGCTGGAAGCGGCGCTGCGTCGAACCGCGGCGCTGTGGCAGCAGCCAGACGCGTGGCAGCGGTTGCAGCGTAACGCGATGCGACAGGATGTCTCGTGGCGCCGTCCCGCCGTGCAATATGCGGCTCTGTACCGGCAGGTCGCCTCTGCTGTGCCGCGCTGATACCCACGGTCGGAGATGCACGAGGCACTGGCAAACGGACCCGAAGGCCGTTTCTTCGCCGCACCTGTGTGCCGCATTTGATTGATTCCATGTACTGGTATAGATGAGCAAACATGGGTGTCGTATCAGGTGTTACGATCCCGCCGATTATGATCCGGTATAGATATCAACTTTTCGTGATCGCCCTGGCTCCGTTGCCGACTGCTGCTTCGTATTACCCGGTTTTTCAAAGGCTTGTGGCAATCCCGGGCGGGA
>Ga0335075_10014766_pt1 | contig 11712 bp, 10 predicted proteins | sample Lox_Sample_24_FD_206723 | JGI IMG/M metagenome (GOLD analysis project Ga0335075, IMG submission 206723) | Soil microbial communities from Loxahatchee National Wildlife Refuge, Florida, United States - Lox_Sample_2.4 | ecosystem: Environmental > Terrestrial > Soil > Wetlands | place: USA...
TCCGGCATCCGTCGCGCTGACGGCGTGCCCGGTGGCGGCGCCGACCACGGCCCGGATGAAGGTATTGCCATTGTTGTTGGCCACCTTGCCGTCGAAGGGATACTCGCCGTCCTGCATCTTGTGCCACCCCACCTGGATGTTCTGCGGCATCGAGGCCGGCGGTGTCGTAACGCGCAGGATCTGCACATAGTTGGACTGCTGCGCGCTCTGCGCGACGGTGAGTCCGCTCAGATCCCAGACGACCGCCGGACCGTTACGGTAGAAGCTGGTATTGAGCTCGAGCACACTGTCTCGGGTGAGCGGCACCAGATCCCTGGTGGCCGTGAAATCAAATCCGCGCGCGTGAACGTGCACCTGCTGGTCGGGCTGCACATCGATCTGCAGCCCCTTGAACAGCCCCGGTCGGGTCACCGGCTGCGACAGATAGTCCTGCCAGCGCGACAGCGTGCCGGTCAGGCTCAGATACAGGTAATTGGTCAACAGCTCCAGCTGGTTCACGACCACGGTACGCGCGTTGTTGGGCACATGCACGAGCAGCAGGTCGTAGCCCTCCGGGGTCGGCAGGCACAGAGCCGTGACTACCGAATCGTCATAGGGCACCGGCCAGCTGCGAATGAGCCAGGTACGATCGTACCGGTCCGTGAAACTGCCCTGCTCCTGTGCTGCGCCCAGCGATGTGACGCGCACCGAGTCGCTGCCGACCTGACGGCGCACCGTATAGCCCTTGAGCAGCAGATCCATCATGAACCGGGAGTCGCCATAGAGCTTCGAGAGCGCAACGTCGTCCGGTGCGCGCAGGCGCACGCTCGGACCGGCGATGCGCACGAAGCCATTGTTATCGAGCTGGTAGCTCTGCGGCTTCATATCGATCACGCCCCAGATGCCATCCTGATTCTCGCGGATGAAGCGCGGCAGGGGCGAACTGGGCGCCATGTGCAGCAGCTGCTCGGAGCCGCTGCCATTGGGGAACAGGCGTGTGGAGTTGTCGGCGATGAGGTGCGCCTGCGCCTGCTGCAGATGCTGATCGCGAAGCTGCAGCACGGTACGATAGAACTCCGGCAGCGCGAGGGGCAGCTTGAACTGGTCGTGCTCGTCGGAAGTCTCGGAAGTATCCAGCACGATCGGCAGGCGGATGGCGGCGCGACCTTCGAGCTTGCCGACCCCTTCGGCCGTCATCACGACCTGCTGGATGGGCAGCGCGTAATTGAGATTTTCGGCTTCGGTCTTGCGCAGCACGACGCCGATGACCCGGCCGCGCTGATCGACCAGCGGACCGCCGCTGTTACCGGGCGAGGCCGCCGCCGAGAAGCGCAGCCACTTCCAGTCTCCATTGATCTCCTCCGGTGTGTCGGAGGTATAGAGCCCATCGCGCACGACGATGCCCTCGCCAAGCGCGTTGCCGACGGCAAATACGGTGTCATTGAGCGCCGGGGCGGACCCGACCGGCAGCGCTTTCACCCCGGGAGGCTCGCGGACCAGGGAAAACTCGGCAAAGTCCTGGCGATCGGAAAACTTCACCACCTGATCGATGGCGTATACATTGCCTGCGCCGTCGCGCAGCGCGGGCGGCCCGAACTGGCTGTTCAGTCCGGTGATCAGCACGTGACTCGCGGTCACGTAGCGGTTGTGACCGATGGCGAAAGCGGTGCCGATGGAGCGATATTTGTCGACGCGCTGCTGGAAGGGGATCAATTCCAGAGGCAGCGGCCGGTCGTACTGCACGCCGGTTTCCGGTGGCTTGAGCTGCACCACTTCGAAGGTACCGGCACGCACGGCGCGCTCGGTGGAGGCGCTCAACGAGGCGGCGCGGGCCGGACTCTGGCCCAGGCAAGCCGCGAACACTAGTGCGGCCGCGATCAGCCCTATGCGTTCTCGCCTGATCCCACTGCCCAGCATGCTCGCCTCCCTGGCCCGGTGGACCGGGCTGTTTTCCGTCACCGACGCGGTTCGTGCGCCGCATCTTGTAAAATCGCCCCGAGCGACGGTTTGCGGTTGCGCCGATTCTATGCCCGGGCGCGGCCGCCTACCATGAAGCGCTCGTCATCACCGAGGTGTCCATGGGTCTGCTCATCGAGGGGAAATGGCAGGAAGGCGGTGTCGTCGACAACAGCCCGCAGGGGGCCTTCCTGCGTTCGGAGAGCCAGTTTCGCAACTGGATCACGGCCGACGGGTCCGCCGGCCCGAGCGGACGCGGGGGATTCAGGGCCGAACCGGGCCGCTATCACCTGTATGTGTCGCTCGCGTGCCCGTGGGCACATCGCGCCCTCATCTTCCGTGTACTCAAGGGACTGACCGGGATGATCAGCCTGTCGGTGACCCACTGGTATATGGGCGCCCGGGGCTGGACGTTCGAACCGGCCGAGGGCGTCGTGCCCGATCCGATCAATCACGCGCGCTATCTCTACGAGGTCTATACGGCAGCGGTACCCGATTATTCAGGCCGCGTCAGCGTGCCGCTGCTCTGGGACAAGGCCACCGCCAGCATCGTCTCGAACGAATCCTCGGAGATCATCCGCATGCTCAACAGCGCCTTTGACGGCGTGGGCGCGCGCAGCGGCGATTTCTATCCTGCGCAGCTGCGCGCCGAGATCGATGCGATCAATGCGACGATCTATGACCGCGTCAACAATGGGGTCTACAAGACCGGATTTGCCAAAACGCAGGGCGCCTACGAGGCTGCGGTGCGGCCGCTGTTCGAGACGCTGGATATGCTCGAAGCACGCCTCTCACGACAGCGCTACCTGTGCGGTGAGCGCCTCACCGAAGCCGACTGGCGGCTGTTCACGACCCTGGTGCGCTTCGACTCGGTGTATGTCGGTCACTTCAAGTGCAACTGGCGCCGCCTGGTCGACTATCCGAATCTCTGGGGATATGCGCGCGAGCTCTACCAGTGGCCCGGCGTGCGCGAGACGGTGAATCTGCCGCACATCAAGCATCACTACTATGAAAGCCACGAATTTCTCGACCCGACACGTATCGTGCCGATCGGGCCACTGATCGATTTCGAGGCACCGCACGGGCGCGGGCACCTGCGAAGTGCGCAGGAGGCGCCTTAGCGAGCGGCGGCGGGGCCTAGCGGCGCAGGATCTTCAGGACCTCTTCGAGCTCGCTGCGCACCTGGCGCACGATCTGCTGGCTCTGGGAAGTGTCGCTGCGTGCCTCATCACCGGTGAGCTTGTTGCGCGCCCCGCCGATCGTGAATCCCTGCTCGTAGAGCAGCGAGCGGATCTGGCGGATGATGATGACGTCCTGACGCTGATAATAGCGGCGATTGCCGCGGCGCTTGACGGGCTTGAGCTGCGGGAACTCCTGCTCCCAGTAGCGCAGCACGTGCGGTTTGACGCCGCACAGCTCACTCACCTCCCCAATGGTGAAGTAGCGCTTGCCCGGAATGGCGGGCAGCTCGTTATTGTTCCTTGCTTCCAGCATAGGCTTCCACGCGCGCCTTGAGTTTTTGACCCGGGCGGAACGTCACGACCCGGCGGGCACTGATGGGAATCTCCTGCCCCGTCTTCGGATTGCGGCCCGGCCGTCGATTCTTATCGCGCAGATCGAAATTGCCAAAGCCCGACAACTTGACCTGCTCCCCCTGTGACAAGGCGCCGCGCACCTCCTCGAAAAACAGATCCACCAATTCGCGCGCCTCGCGCTTGTTCAGCCCGAGCTGGTTGAACAGCGCCTCGGCCATCTCAGCCTTCGTCAAAGCCATCGCCGTCGCTTCCGCTATGGTTGCCGTTGTTCTCTTATCCTGGCGCCCAAGTGCGCCTGCAGGTCGTCGAGCACTGCCCGCACCGTCCGGTCCGCCTCCTCGTCCGTCAGAGTACGGTCCAAATCCTGCAAAATCAAACCTAAAGCGAGACTTTTTCGACCTGATTCTACACCATCGCCGTGGTATACGTCGAAAACCAGTAGTTCTTTCAATAGGCTGGCTGCTGTAACAGTAACACGTTCGTGCACGGCCGCGAAGGCAGTTTGCTCGGGAATCGTGAGCGAAATATCGCGGCGAATCCGAGGAAAGCGTGAAACTTCGCGAAACTGCACGACCTGTGTGGCGAAGGCCGCCTCGTAGTCGAGCTCGAACAGCAGCGGGCTCTCGCCCAGCTCCAGCGCCCGCAGCAGCCCCGGATGCAGCTCCCCCATGGTGCCCACGCGCCGGCCCGCGCGCACGACGTGGGCGCTGCGTCCCGGATGCAGGCACAGCACATCCCGGGCCGGCTCGAAATGCAGCTCCCCGGGCGCAGCGGCCAGGGCCAGCACGGCCTGCACATCGCCCTTCACATCGAAGAAATCCACGGGCGCGGCCGCAGAGCCCCATTGCTCGGGCAGACGCGAGCCGAGCGCAAGCCCGGCGAGCATCTTGCGCTCGCGATAGGGCGAGCTCGCCGCGGAAAAGCTCGCCGGGACGTCCGCCGCGCTTGCCGCACGTTCCGCACTCGCCGGGCTCGAGGCGATGCGCTCGAACTGGGTGGCCAGCTCGAAGAGCCGCACACGCGACTGCTGGCGGCGCAGATTCTCCCGTGCCGCCTGCACCAGGCCGGGCCAGAGCGACGCACGCATCACCGAGAGATCCGAGGCGATCGGATTGGCCAGCTCGATCGCTGGCTGCTCGCCCAGCAGCGTGCGCTGCAGGCTCGGATCGACGAAGGCGTAGGTGATGATCTCCTGATAGCCGCGCGCGGCGAGCGTGCGCATCACGGTGCGCTCATCGATGCGCCGAGCCGCCGGCGCGTGCAGTCGCAGCGGCAGCGGCGCATCGGCCTCGGCAATCGCATCCAGACCGACCAGGCGCGCAACCTCCTCGATGAGGTCGGCCTCAATGGCGATGTCGAAGCGCCAGGAGGGCGGCTGCACGTGCCAGACCGCCGCATCAGCGCTGGGATCGGCGGCAGGGGCCGGCGCTCTATTCACGCTCATCGCGAGCGAGCCCAGGCGGCGCTCGATCTCGTGGGCCTCCACGCGCATCCCGAGCAGGCGCTGCAGCCGCTTTGCGCGCAATGTCACGTTCGGCACCGTGGGCAGTTCCCCCGGCAGTTCGGCCCGGCGGGGCGTGTCCGGCACGGCTCCGGTGATGTCGGCGAGCAGCGCAACCGCGCGCTCGAGCGCACGCTCCTGTCCGCGCCAGTCCACGCCGCGCTCGAAACGCTGGCTGGCATCGGTGAGCAGGCCATAGCGGCGCGCGCGTCCCGCGATGGCCGACGGAGCGAACCAGGCCACCTCGAGGACGATGTCTCGGGTCTGCTGACTGATGGCACTGCCCTGCCCGCCCATCACGCCGGCCAGCCCCAGCGCGCGATGCTCATCGGCGATCACGAGGACATCGGGCGCGAGCTCGATGTCGCGACCATCCAGCAGGGTGAGCCGCTCACCGGCGAGCGCGCGGCGTGCCGTAAGGCCCTCCTCGACCTCGCTGCGATCGTAGGCATGCAGCGGCTGGCCGAGCTCGAGCATGACGTAGTTGGTGACGTCGACCACGGCGCTGATGGAGCGCAGCCCGACGCGGCGCAGACGCTCGCGCATCCACAGCGGCGCCGGCCGCGTATTGTCTGCGCCGTGCAGCAGCGCCACGAGCAGGCGCGCCGCACCCGACCCGGGCTGTACCGAGACGCCGAAATGCTCCACCTGCGAACCGGTGGTCACCGCAGGGGGCGTGGGCGCGTATGGGGGGACCTTCAATGAGGTGCCGCTGAGCGCTGCGACCTCGCGCGCCAGGCCGAGTACCGACATGGCATCGCCGCGGTTAGCGGTGACGTTGACGTCCAGCACGACGTCATCGAGATTCAGATAGCGACGCAGATCCTCACCTACGGGGGCATCGTCGGGCAGCTCGAGAATGCCCGCGGAAGCTTCGGCGAGCCCGAGCTCGCGAGCGGAGCAAAGCATGCCCTGCGACTCCACACCGCGCAGCTTGGCCGCCCGGATGCTCACATCGCCCGGCAAGCGGGCACCCACCTGTGCCAGCGCACTGGTCAGTCCGACCTTTGCGTTGGCGGCCCCGCAGACGATCTGCACGCTGGCAGCTCCGGTGTCAACGCGGCACACACGCAGCTTGTCGGCCTGAGGATGCGGCTCGATGGCGACAATGCGCGCAACGACGACGCGCTCGAATGCGGGTGCGGCCGCGCTCATTGCCTCGACCTCGAAGCCGCACGCCGTCAGACGTCGTGCGAGCTCGGCGGCGTCCCAGGCAGAGGGCCAATCGACCCAGTCGGCCAGCCAGGAGAGCGCGAGCTTCATCCGCTGCCCTGGGCAAACTGCCCGAGAAAGCGCAGGTCGCTTTCGAAGTACAGCCGCAGATCGTTGACGCGATAGCGCAGCATCGCCATGCGATCGATGCCCATGCCAAAGGCATAGCCGGTATAACGCTCGGCATCGATACCACAGGCGGTGAATACGGCCGGGTGCACCATGCCGCAGCCACCCATCTCCAGCCAGCCGCTCTGTTTGCAGACGCGGCAGCCGCGAGCTGCGCACAGCACACAGGAGATGTCCACTTCGGCCGAGGGTTCGGTGAACGGAAAGTAGGAAGCACGCAGGCGCATCTTCAGATCCTGCTCGAAATACGCCTCCATGAAGTGGTGCAGCACCGCCTTCAGGTGCGCAAAGCTCACCTGTTCATCGACGAACAGTCCCTCGAGCTGGTGGAACATCGGGGAGTGGCTGACGTCCGAATCGCAGCGATACACGCGGCCCGGGGCAATCAGCGCCAGCGGCGGGGTGCGCGACTGCATCGCGCGGATCTGCACCGGAGAGGTGTGCGTGCGCAGCAGCAGTCCGTCACGCAGATAGAAGGTGTCGTGCATGGCGCGGGCCGGGTGATCGGCCGGGATGTTCAGCGCCTCGAAATTATGAAAGTCATCCTCGATCTCCGGCCCCTGGGCGATCTGGAAGCCGGCACGCTGAAAGATGTCCTCGATGCGCAGGCGTGCCTGCGTGACCGGATGCAGCGCGCCGAGGTCCTCGCCACGACCGGGCAGGGTGACATCGACTGCCCCGGCGGCGAGTGCGCGCTCCACCCCCGCGCGCTCGAGCGCAGCCCGACGGGACTCGAGCGCCTGCTGGATGAGGGCCTTCGCCGCGTTGATGCGTGCGCCGGCGGGGCGGCGCTCGGCCTCGGGCATCGCGCCCAGGCTCTTCAGCTGCTCGGTGAGCCTGCCCTTGCGGCCGAGCCAGCGCACGCGCACCTCCTCGAGGGAGGCGATGTCGGCGCTGGCTGCGATTTCAGCCAGCGCCTCGCGTGCGGGCTCCTCGCCGTTCAGCTCATCAGGCGGCGGCGGCGCCATGCGACGCCTCGGGTGGCAGCTTCGCCTTGGCCTGCTCGGCGATCAGGCCGAAGGCCGTGGCGTCGTTGACCGCGATGTCCGCCAGCAGCTTGCGATCGATCGTCAGTCCGGCCAGCCGCAGTCCCGCGATCAGACGGCTGTAGGACAGGCCATGCACCCGCGCTGCGGCGTTGATACGCATGATCCAGAGCGCGCGAAAGTCGCGCTTTTTGGCACGCCGGTGCTTGTACGCGTACTGTCCGGCCTTGATCACGGCCTGCTTGGCCGCGCGAAACACCTTGCGGCGGGCGTTGTAGTAGCCCTTGGCCTTGCCGAGGATCTTCTTGTGACGGCGCCCGGCCATCACGCCACGCTTGACTCTTGCCATGGTTGTGACTCCCGAACGCTATTTGTGATAGGGCAGCAGCTGCACGAGACGACCCACGTCGCTCTCGTGCACGAGGCTCGTGCCGCCCGAGCGTGCCTGACGCTTGGTCTTGGGAGCTTTGTGGCCGAGGTTGTGTCGGCGGCCCGAGCCGTACGACTTGAAGCCTTTCGCCGTCTTGCGAAAACGCTTCGCCGCGGCCCGGTTGGTTTTCAACTTGGGCATGAAACTGACTCCTGTTTGTTGCCAGAGCTCACAGGGCCGCGCCCGTGGACACCGCCACGATTGCTGCCCGCTGCTCGCGGATCGACAACTCAGCGCTGAGCGAGGTGCGCCGGCACGATGGCCGGCACACAGCAGCTCACGCCTTGCTGGCGATCACTTCTTTTTTGGTGCAAACAACATGACCATCTGCCTGCCTTCCATGAGCGGCTGCTGTTCGACCACGCTGTGGGCAGCGAGATCGGCCTGCACCCGGTCCAGAAGCCTGCGACCGATGTCCTGATGCACCATCTCTCGGCCGCGGAACCGCAGGGTCACCTTGGCCTTGTCACCCTCGGACAGGAAGCGAACCAGATTACGCAGCTTGACCTGGTAATCGCCCTCTTCCGTTCCGGGACGAAACTTAACTTCCTTGACATGGATCTGCTTCTGCTTGCGCTTGGCAGAGTGCGCCTTCTTGTTCTGCTCGAACAAAAATTTGCCGTAGTCCATGACTCGCACCACCGGCGGTTCGGCCATGGGCGAGACTTCGACGAGATCCAGCTCTGCTGAGGTCGCCAGTTGCAGCGCTTCCGCGCGCGTCATGACCCCTGCTTGTTCACCATCCGCCCCGATGACTCGCACCGTGGGAGAAGTGATGTCTTCATTGCGCCGGACCCGCTTCGATGATGTAGCTATATATCAATCCTCCAATGTCTTTCTTCCGCGACTCTCGAGCTCCACGCGCAAGCGATCTACAAAGGTCTGAGGCGTCATGACGCCCAGATCCTTGCCGCTGCGGGTGCGAACGGAGAGCAGATTCGCTGCAACTTCCTTATCGCCTGCGACGAGCAGATACGGAACACGCTGCAGCGTATGCTCGCGAATCTTAAAGCCGACTTTTTCGTTACGCAAGTCGGATTGGGCCAGAACTCCATGATTTTTCAGGAAATCCACACTGCGCTGCACGTACTCGGCCTGGCGGTCCGTGATACTCAATACTACCGCCTGTGTCGGGGAGAGCCAGGCCGGCAGCCGGCCGGCATGGTGCTCGAGCAGAATGCCGAAAAAGCGCTCCAGAGAACCGAAGATTGCCCGATGCAGCATGACGGGCGTGCGTTTGGCACTGTGTTCATCGATGTAGTGCGCCCCGAGCCGCTCGGGCATGTTCAGGTCCACCTGCAGCGTCCCGCATTGCCAGTCGCGCCCGATCGCATCTCTTAAGACGAATTCGAGCTTTGGCCCGTAAAAGGCCCCCTCGCCTGGGTTTAATGTGTAGTCGATCCCGGCTGCGCGCGCCGCCTGCTTGAGCGCGTCCTCGGCCTGATCCCAGATCGCATCCTCACCCACGCGCTTGGGGGGCCGGTCGGAAAACTTGATGCGCACCTCATCGAAGCCGAAGTCCTGATACACGTCCAGGATGAGCCGCGTCACCGCCACCGATTCGGCCGTAATCTGCTCGGCCGTACAGAAGATATGCGCATCGTCCTGTGTGAACGCCCGCACGCGCATCAGTCCATGCAGCGCTCCCGAGGGCTCATAGCGGTGCACCTTGCCGAACTCGGCCAGCCGCACCGGCAACGTGTGGTAGCTCCGGATCCCCTGCTTAAAGATCTGCACGTGACCCGGACAGTTCATCGGCTTGATGGCATACACCCGCTCATCGGGCGTACGCGTGGTGAACATGTTCTCGCCGAACTGCTGCCAGTGGCCCGAGGCCTCCCACAGGCTCCTGTCCATGAGCTCAGGTCCGTTGACTTCCTGGAAGCCCGCGGCCTGCTGCTTGGCGCGCATATAGGCGATCAGCGTCTGGAAGATGTGCCAGCCCTTGGGGTGCCAGAACACCGCACCGGGCGCCTCTTCCTGCAGGTGAAACAGGTCCAATTCCCGCCCGATACGCCGATGATCGCGCTTCTCGGCCTCCTCCAGCCGATGCAGATAGGAATCGAGCTGCTTCTGGTCCGGCCACGCCGTACCGTAGATCCGCTGCAGCATCTCGTTGCGTGAGTCACCGCGCCAGTACGCGCCGGCGACTTTCATCAGCTTGAAGGCACGCAGCTTCCCGGTCGAGGGGACGTGGGGACCGCGGCAGAGGTCGACCCAGTCGCCCTGACCGTAGAGGCTGATGGGCTCATTGGCGGGGATCGCTGCAATGATCTGCGCCTTGTAGTGCTCGCCGATGCCCTCGAAGAAGGCCACGGCGTCATCGCGCGGCATCTCGCGCCGAGAGACCTTGAGGTCCTCGCTCGCAAGCTCGCGCATGCGCGCCTCGATCGCCGCCAGATCCTCGGGCGTGAAGGTGCGCTCAAAGGCGAAGTCGTAGTAGAAGCCGTCCTCGATGACCGGCCCGATGGTCACCTGGGCCTGCGGAAACAGCTGTTTGACCGCCTGCGCCAGCAGGTGCGCCGTCGAATGGCGGATGACCGACAGCCCATCGGCATCGCGATCGGTGACGATGCTCAGGGCGGCATCGTGATCGATGAGGTACGAGGTATCCACAAGCCGGCCGTCCACGCGTCCCGCGAGAGCGGCGCGCGCGAGACCTGATCCGATGCTGGCTGCGACTTCGGCGACTGTGACGGCGCGCTCGTAGCTGCGCTGGCTGCCGTCAGGCAGGGTGATGACTGGCACTGTCGGGGAATTGTCCCATACGCCCGCGCGGCGCAGCAACCGCGCGGCCGGTTTGACCTGCCGCGGCCGCCGTGAAGAGCCAGTGCCCGCATTGTCCGTACGAACTGGCAACGCCCGGTGCGCCGCGGCCTCCGCACCGTGTGGCACCCAGCCGTGTGGCACTCACATCGTTATTTGTTTATAAGGAAGATCGCATGCGAGCGAGTCACTCAGCCTCGGGGTTCATCGGCACCACTGCCGCTGCAGCGCTGATGTTCTCGATCGAGGCCTTCGCAGCCGCTCCAGCAGCGCCTGGCTCCCCTTCGCCGAGCGCGCCGCAGGTCTCCTCGCCTGAGAGCTCCTCTGATCAGCCGAGTGATCAGCCCAGTGCCTGGGTCGAGGCCCCGGCGGCACAGGCGCAGCTCGATGTCGGCAAAGTCGTCGTGCAAAGCAGCTTCGACGCGGCCCGTGCGCTCGTCAATGTCGATGCCGCCATCCGCATCCATGCCACGGCGCAGACCATCTGGCCATTGATCACGCAGTGCGATTCCGCGTCGCTGCTGATTCCGGGATTGCGACATTGCAAGGAACTCAGCCGTGCCCCGGACGGCTCCTGGGCGGTGGTCGAGCACGACATCAAGTTCGCCGCGATGCTGCCCATGGTGCACTCGGTGTTCCGGGCCGACTACCACGCCCCCTATCGCATGAACTTTCACCGCATCGCCGGTGATATGAAGGACGAGGTCGGCACCTGGCTGCTGCAGCCTTCCGCCGACGGACGCACCACGACGATCGAATATCGGGTGGCGATGCAACCAGGGTTTTTCGTTCCCCACAGCATGGTGCGCCGTTCATTGAAGAAGCAGCTGCCCGCGGCGCTGCTGGCACTGCGGGCCCGGGCCGAGCATCCGACCGCCCCGCTCGCCGCCTCGAACGCCGGCGCCGCCGCGACCGGCGCGGACCAGACATCGGGCAATGCCCAAGCGCAGAGTTCTTCGAGCGCTCAGTGAGCCGACGGGACGCCCTGCAGATGGCAGGGCAGCGCAAGATTGAAGCGCGCGCCTCGCACCGGCGCCGAGTCCACCGTCAATTCGCCGCCGTGCAGCTCGGCGATGCGCTTGGCCAGAAACAGACCCAGCCCCAGGCCACCGCCCCGCGCCTTGGTGGTGGCGTGACGCTCGAAGATGCGTGGCAGGATCTCCGGGGCGACGCCTGGACCCTCGTCCATGACCGCGACGCGCGCATATTCGCCGTCCT
>Ga0335075_10014767_pt1 | contig 11712 bp, 17 predicted proteins | sample Lox_Sample_24_FD_206723 | JGI IMG/M metagenome (GOLD analysis project Ga0335075, IMG submission 206723) | Soil microbial communities from Loxahatchee National Wildlife Refuge, Florida, United States - Lox_Sample_2.4 | ecosystem: Environmental > Terrestrial > Soil > Wetlands | place: USA...
CGCCTGATGCAGATCGCGGACAGTGGCGAATACGTGCTCGTGGGCCACTCGCTGGGCGGGGTCCTACTGCGCGAGGCGCTGCGCATCGCGCCCCCCGGGATCCGGGCCCCGCAACGGCTGTTCCTGCTGGGCTCGCCGGTGCAGGTCTCCAGCATTGCGGCACGCCTCGGCGACAATCCCCTGTACCGGCTGTTCACGGGGGATTGCGGGCGGATGCTCGGCTCGGAGCAGCGCATGGCGGCGATCGGGGCGCCCGCGGTGCCCGTCACGGCCATCGTCGGGGTGAAGGGCTGGTCGCTGGTGTCCGGACTGTTGCCTCCGGAACCCCATGACGGCATTGTCACCCTGTCCGAGACCGCCGCGCCGTGGCTGACCGATGTGGTGCGCCTGCCGGTGCCGCACATGCTGCTGCCCTCGGATGCGCGGGTGAGCCGCGTAATATTGGAGCGCCTGCGCAGGTAGGTTCTCCGGGAGGAATTCCATGTCGAGGAAACACTGGCCACCGTTGCTGCTCGCCGCCCTGGGTGCCTTGCCGCTGGCGGCCCTGGCACAGGATGCCGACACCGTCGCGGACGTGCGCTGCGTCGCCGTCGGCATGCGCAACGCGGCATTGCCGGATTCGCGGGAGAAGTCCACCGGACTGCTCATGGCGCTGTACTTCATCGGCCGGCTGGACGGCCGGGATCCGAAACTCGATCTCGAAGCCTCCCTCGCGGCGCAGCTGTCGAAAATGACCGCGGCGGATTTCGCCGCCGAAGGCGCCCGCTGCGGCAGCGTCCTGTCGACCAAGGGCGCGCAGATCACCCATGTCAGCCAGGACCTGATCAAGCCGCTCGGCGGGAAGTGACCGCAGGGGCCGGGATGGAATCGAACACCTGGCGCCCGAGATCCGGTTGCTCTATAAATCCACGTCGCTCCTGCTGGATCGAACAGCTCCGTCAAATCGAACCGTAGGTGATCCGCATGCAACCGACCGTCGCGGTGTTTGGAACCCTGCGCTTTCCGCCGGAGCGGATCGCCGAGCTGCTGCCGCACCTGCGGACGCTGATCGAAGCAACACGCAGCAAGGACGGCTGCATCGCCTACGACGTTGCGGAGGATCCCTTCGATCGGGGACTGCTCCGGTTCTCGGAGCTGTGGCCCGATCACGAAAGCCTCCGCCGGCACCTCGCTGCACCGCACATCGGGCCCTGGCGCGCCGCGACGCGGACCTGCGGCCTGATCGAGCGGCACTTCGCGGCTTACGATATTGCGGGTTCCCTGGCGGTCTGACGCGGATGAGACCGGCCTGCAGCAGTTGAGTTTGCAACTGCCATTACTGCCTGTCATAGGGTGAGCCGGCCGTTTGTAGCAGCCGGCGTGCCGGTCGTGCATCTTCCGGATGCGACCTGTCTTCCCAGCGCCTATCTTGTGATCCGCGGGAGTTCGATTCCATCCCGAACAAGGAGATCCGAAGAACATGAACAGGTGGATAGTGGCAATCCTCATCTCGACAGCGGCCACCAGTGCCGGGGCCGCCGATCTGTGTTCGATCAATCCATACACGCTAACCGAAGCGCAGCAGGGCAGAGCGGCCTTTGATTCACACTGCGCGCTGTGCCATCAGTACAGCATGCGGGGCCGGGTTCCCGGCAACTTCGCCAACGAGTCGCCGAACATCAATCTGCTGTCCGAAGGCGATCTGAAGTTCCTCGACAACGCCGGGGGCAACGTGCCGCCGTTGCTCGGCAGGAAATTCTTCGAGAAGGAGCGGCACGACTCCTTGCTCGAGTTCACAAACAAGGTGGGAGGTGCGGCCAATACCTTTCCGACCAAGGACTTCAAGGCCCCGGCCTCGTACATGCAGATTGCCGCGTACGTGCTGTATCGGAACTGCGGCAGGCTTTAGCGGCGGATCCGCATCCGGGATGGCTGATGGCAAGCGTCCTGTCGGCGGTGGTCTGCACCGCCAGGGCCGGGTCCCGGGCAATTTCGCGAACGAGTCGCCGAACATCAACCTGCTGTCGGAAGATGACCTCAGGTTCCTCGATAGCGCCGGCGGCAACGTTCCGCCTCTGGTCGGTGCAAAGTTCCTCGCTAAGGAACGGAACAAGACCCTGATCGATTTCAGTGCTACCGTGAGCAGTGCGGCCAATACCTTTCCGACGAAGGACTTCAAGCTGCCCTGGTCGTACTTTCAAATAGCGGCCTACGTGCTCTACCGGAACTGCGGCAGGATGTAGCCGTCGAGCCGCGGTCGGGTTCGGGGAGGATTGACGCCCCATGCCAATGCTCAGCGTCAATCTGAACAAGGTCGCCCTCCTGAGGAACGCCCGCGCCGCAAGCAGTCCGAGCGTCGTACAGGCCGCGATGCTGTGTCTGCAAGCGGGTGCCGGCGGCATCACGGTCCACCCGCGGCCGGATCAGCGCCATGCACGGTCCGATGACGTACGGGACCTTGCGGCATTGATCGCAAACGCACCCGGCCGGGAGCTGAACGTCGAGGGAAACCCGTTCCCGGAATTCATCGAGCTGGTGCGGCAGACGCGGCCGACCCAGTGCACCCTGGTGCCGGATGCTCCGGAGGCCCTGACTTCCGATCGCGGCTGGGACCTTGGGACGGATGCCGACAGGCTGCGGCCCGTGATCCGCGAACTTAAGGACCTTGGAATCAGGGTGAGCCTGTTCATGGAGCCCGATGCGGCGCAGATCGAGCGCGCGGCAGGCATCGGCGCCGACCGGATCGAGCTCTACACCGAGCCGTACGCCCGCGCCTGCGGAACGGCGCGGGAACAGGAGCAGCTGCGGTGCTTTGCGCGCGCTGCGGCCCACGCCAGGCGGGCGGGTCTGGGCGTCAATGCCGGACATGACCTCAGTCTTGCGAACCTCGGCAGGTTCTGTGACGCAGTGCCGCAGCTGCTGGAAGTGTCCATCGGCCAGGCCCTGGTCGCCTCGGCCTTCGATCTGGGACTGCGGGGCGCCGTGAAGGCCTATCTGGAAGTCCTGTCGGGGAGGCAGGAGCCGACGGCGCCGACTATGATGTGATCCTCGTGGATTACTTCATCCGCAGATTCGAGCCCGGGGACTGGGCTGACGTATGGCCGATCCTGCGCGCGACCTTCGCCGCCGGTGATACGTACACCTTCGCACCCGATATTTCGGAGCAGGAGGCCCGCAGGACCTGGATCGAGGAGCCCCTGGCGACCTACATCGCCTGTTACGGCGAAGGCAATATCGTCGGCACCTACAAGCTGCAGTCCAATCAGCCGGGGCTCGGATCGCATGTCTGCAACTGCGGTTACGTGGTCTCCCCCGCCGCCCGTGGCAAGGGCATCGCCTCGATGATGTGCGAGCATTCACAGGGGGAGGCCATCCGCCTGGGCTTCCGTGCCATGCAGTTCAACATGGTCGTGGTGACCAACCTGGCGGCCGTGCATCTGTGGAAAAAGCACGGCTTCCAGATCGTGGGCACCCTGCCCAAGGCCTTCAGGCACCGGCAGCTCGGGTACGTCGATGCCCATGTGATGTTCAAGCGACTGACCCATGGCGCCGATGGCTGAGCCGCAGTCGCGCTCCCCCTGGCTCGACATACCGCTGGCGGACTACGAGGGCCACATGTCCGATCCTGGAATCGGACAATCCCGGATGCTCGCGGACCAGTTCGCCCATCTGCTGGAGGCCCATCGTCCCGACTCCGTCGCGATCCTCGGGTGCGCCGGCGGCAACGGACTGGACCGGCTTCGTGCCGATGTGACACGCAGAGTCGTCTGTATCGACATCAATCCGCAGTACATAGAGCGGCTGGCGGCGCGCTACGCCGCCGTCATTCCCGGAATCGAGGTGCATGCGCGTGACGTGGAGCAACCCCTCGGGGGCATTGCTCCGGTCGATCTCATCTACATCCCCCTGGTGTTCGAGTACGTCGATCCGGGGACCGGGCTGCGCAACCTCAGGGCGATCTGTCGCCCGGGTGGGATCCTTGCCGCCATGCTCCAGCTGCCCTGTGATCACGCGGCGGCGGTTTCGGAGTCGCCCTTCACGAGCATGCGGGGTCTCGCAGCGGCGATGCGCCTGGTGGCTCCCGCCGAGCTCGCCGCGGCGGCCGCGGCCGCGGGCTTCCTGCCGCGTTCAGAGGGCCGCGTGCACTTGCCCTCGGGCAAGGCGTTCTCGATCCGGGTGTTCGATGGGCCATCACAGCCGGGCGTGGATCAGCTCATCCGCCGCTGAAAGCTGTGCGGCGCCGAGGGTCTCCCCGGTCGCACCTGCATCGAAGGTGTCCAGTATCCGCTGCTGTACGCCCCCGCGTCGCAGCGCCTCCGAGTAGGGGATCTCGGGGTGGAACATCACCATGGCGTAACGGGGAATGAACTTCGCGGGATGCCGGCGCTCAAGCTGCAGGGCCCAGGCCTTGCGCCGCAGGAACCGTTCATCGAGCACCGCGGAGCGCATTTCGGCGTAGTTCTCGAGCGCCATTTGCGCGATGGCTTCGGCGTCGCGCCGCCGGGCCTCGTAGAACGCCGCGAACAGCCGCGGCAAGTCGCAGGCTTCACCCGACGGGAGCATCGAGTCCAGCACGGCACAGTCCTCGAAGGCTGCGTTCATGCCCTGGCCGTGGAAAGGCACGATGGCATGGGCGGCATCCCCGAGCAGCAGCACGCGGCCGCAGGCCCAGGGTTGCGTGCGGATGGTTCCCAGATGTCCCTGCGGATGGGCACGGAACTGCGCCGGCAGGTCGGGGATGAGTGCCGCGGCATCCGGAAACTCGCTGTCGAAGAAGTCGCGGACGGCCTGCTCGGCGGTCAGGGTATCGAAGCCCGGCGCGCCCGACTGCGGCAGGAACAGGGTCGCCGTGAAGCTGCGGTCCGGGTTGGGCAGGGCGATGAGCATGTAGCCGTGTCGCGGCCACACATGCAGCGCGTCCGGCTCGAGCTGGAAGTTGCCGTCGCGGGCCGGGATCAGCAGTTCCTTGTAGCCATGCTCGAGGGGCAGCTCCGTTGCGAGCAGCCGGCCGGCGTGCGCCAGGCTGCTGCGGATGGCCGAACCTGCGCCATCGGCCCCGATCGTCGCCGCGTCGTCGAACACACGCGAGGCGCCGGTGCGGTTGTCCCGGACGGTGAGGCTGCCGCGCGTGGCATCGACGGCGGTGCAGGTGGTGTCGAAGCACAGCTCGACGCCGGCATATCCCGCGGCCGCCTCGATCAGCACGCGATTCAGCGCCGCGCGGCCCACCGAGTGGATGACTTCCTCGGCGCGCTGCCCGTAGGGCAGCAGCCGCGGCGCCGCCGTGGCACCGGGTTCATGGATCATGCGGCCGCGCATCGGCAGCATCAGCGGCCGGATTCGGTCCATCAGGCCCGCGTGTTCCAGGGCGCGGATGCCGCGCGCCGCGAGTGCGAGATTGATGGAGCGGCCCGAATCGGCGGCGTGGCTGCGTGGATCCGGCCGCCGCTCGATCAGGCGCACGGGGCGGCCACGACGGGCGAGCAGCACGGCCAGCAGGGCACCGGCGAGGCCGCCGCCCGCAATATTGACGGTCGCGGACCGCATCTAGGCGACGGCCTTCAGGGCCGTCTCCAGGGCGGTTGCGAAGCGGAACACGTCCTCGAAGCTGTTGTACAGCGGTACCGGCGCTGCACGGATGACATCCGGTTCGCGCCAGTCGCAGATCATGCCGGCGCGCTGCAGATGTCCGAACACGGCGCGCCCGTGGGCGGCATCGCGTCCCATCCGCAGCGACAGCTGGCAGCCGCGGGCCTGGGGATCCTCCGGCGTCAGGACCTGCACCGGGAGCGGCGCCAGCAGGTAGCCCAGAAAGCCGGTCAGCGCCACGGACTTGGCGCGCAGATGCGCGAATCCGGCCTCGCCGAACAGTTCCAGCGAAGCGAGCAGGGGTGCGGCGGACAGGATCGGAGGATTGCTGACCTGCCAGCCGTCGGCGCCGTTCGCGGGCCGGAATGCCGGTCCCATGGCGAACCGCGTGGCCGGGTCATGACCCCACCAGCCAGCCAGGCGCGGCAGCGCGTCCGAACGCGCGTGGCGCTCGTGCACGAAGCAGCCGCCGATCGCGCCAGGCCCCGCGTTCAGATACTTGTAACTGCACCAGACGGCAAAGTCGGCGCCGCTGTCGTGCAGCTGCACGGCGACGTTGCCGATGGAGTGGGCCAGGTCGAACCCCACCGCACAGCCGGCCCTGCGAGCGGCGGCCGCGATGCGCGCGAGGTCGAACACCTGGCCGCTCAGGTACTGGGTCCCGGGCCACAGCACCAGCGCGAATTCCGAACCGCGCTGCTGCAGGAAGTACTCGATCTGCTCGGTGGTGATCTGCGCGGCACCACTCACGGGCGCCAGTTCCGTAAGCTGCGTTGCCGGATCCAGGCCATGCCAGCCGATCTGCGAGGCCACCGCATGGCGATCCGAGGGGAAGGCATTGGCTTCGATGAGGATGCGGGTGCGCGCGCCCTGCGGCCGATAGAAGCTGGCCAGCATCAGGTGCAGGTTCACGGTCAGGGAGTTCATCGCCACGACCTCGCCGGGCCGGGCGCCGGTGAGAGACGCAAGCCCGGCGGCCAGGGATTCATGGTAGGGGATCCAGGGCCGCCGGGCCGACTCATGGCCCCGGACCGCCATGGCCGCCCAGTCATCCAGCTCCTCGCGGATGCGCTCGCGCGCGGCGAGCGGCTGCAGGCCCAGCGAGTGGCCGCACAGATACACCACCGGCCGGCCGCCGTCGTCCAGGGGATGGGCGAACCTTGCGCGCAGGGGCGCCAAGCCGTCGGCGGCGTCGCGCGAGCGGGCGTAGGCCAGCGTGCGTTCGAAACTCATGTCCGGCCTGGCATCAGCCGCGGGTCTGGACGGTGCCGCAGTTGCGGCAGGTGCTCAGCTGCGGATTGCCGAAGAACCGCTCGAACACCGGCGGGAACTGCGTCTCGATGTTGGTGAGTTCGAAGAACTCCTCATACAGCCGGGTGCCGCAGTTCTCGCAGTACCACTGCAGGCCGTCGACCTCACCGGGCCGGCGGTCGCGTTCGATGACCAGGCCAACGGTGTGCGCCGGGCGGCGTGGGGAATGCGGCACGCGGGCGGGCAGCAGGAACAGCTCCCCCGCGCGGATGGGCACATCGACGACCCGCCCGTCCTGGACGGTCTTGAGCACGATGTCCCCCTCCAGCTGGTAGAAGAATTCCTCGCCCGGATCCACGTGATAGTCCTTGCGCGAGTTCGGACCGCCCACCGCCATGACAATGAACTGGCTGTCGCGGAAAATGCGGCGGTTGCCCACCGGCGGCTTGAGCAGGTGGCGGTTCTCGTCGATCCAGCGCTTGAGATTCAAAGGACTGGGAACTGACATAAGCTAGGCTCCTCCACCCCATTCTAAGCCGGAAGCAATACGACGTGACTGCAGGTAGGCTTCGACACATGAATCCGAGAACCCCCCTGACGGCCGTGGCCGCGTTGCTGGCGGCGGGACTCCTGGGCCTGGCCGGGTGCGCCTCGATCTCCGCACACCTGCCCTGGAGGCACAAGACGCCGCCGGCGCCGGAGGTGGCGACGGCGCTGACCGTGGCCTCGCCCGATGGCGCCGCCATCGCCTGGCCGCAGTTCTGGCAACGCAATGATGTGGTCCTGGACATGACGGCGGTCTCGGGCACCGGCTCCGCGGTGGTGTCGCCGCGCGCCGGGCTGGCCTGGCCGATGCGCGTGGCGCTGCGGGTGGCTCCCGGGACGGTGGGCTCCGTCGAGGTACGCGGCGCGCAGCGCTGGGTAGTGCCCGTGCCCGCCGCCGGTGCTCCCGTGGAACTGGAGCTTCCCCCGGGGGTGTACCGGGCCACCACCCAGCAGCTTACCGTGAGCTGGGGTCCCGCGACCGCAGTCAACCTGCCCTAACGAGGAGAACGCGCGATGTACCGAGACGGGCTGTGGGGCCTCCTGGTTTTGTTCGCCGATGTCTGGGCGATCGTGAACATCTTCCAGAGCGCGGCGGACACGACCCGCAAGGTCGTCTGGACGGTGGTGGTGCTGGTGCTGCCCGTGCTCGGATTCATCCTGTGGTTTTTTCTCGGGCCGCGCACCGGGCGCAGCTGATCCGCCGGCCTGCGCTAGGGCTCCCCCGGCTCCTGGTAGCCGGCGCAGGGCACGCTGACCGGCCGGATCGGCTGATCCAGGTTCACCGCGGTCAGTGAGCCTCCCCACACGCAGCCGGTGTCCAGGGCGATCACGTTGTGGGCGTTCATGAACCCCAGGGTCGACCAGTGGCCGAACACGATGCGCGTGCCGGCGCTGGCGCGCCCGGGGATCTCGAACCAGGGCAGCAATGCCGTACCGCGTCGCGGCGGGCCCTTGGACTTGAAGGACGCCCGGCCCTCGACGGTGCAGACCCGCAGCCGCGTCAGGGTATTGACGATGAACCGCAGGCGCTCGGCGCCGCGCAGGTCCTCGCGCCACAGGTCCGGCTTGTCCCCGTACATGCGCTCGAAGAACGGCTCAGGCGCCGCCTGCAGCGCCGTCTGCACCTCCTGCGACAGGACCACGGTCTGCGCCGCGGTCCACTGCGGCACCAGCCCCGCGTGCACCAGCAGTTCGCCGTGCACCGGATCCTGGTAGGCGAGGGGCCGCTGCAGCAGCCACTGCAGCAGCGCCCCACGGTCGGGGGCGCGCAGGATCTCATCCAGGGTGTCGCCGGGCTTGTTGCGCAGGTCCGCACCGTAGGCGCGGGCGAGCAGGTGCAGGTCATGATTGCCGAGCACCACCACGGCGTTGTCGCCCAGGGCGCGGATCAGCCGCAGGCACTCGAGTGATTCGGGGCCGCGGTTGACGAGGTCGCCGACGAACCACAGCTGGTCGCGGTCGGCCGAGAATCGAAGCTGTGCGAGCAGCGCCCGCAGTTCGTGGGCGCAGCCCTGCAGGTCCCCGATGGCAAAGCGCGCCATGCCGCGGGCGGTCGTTACTGCAGGACGCCGGGCATGGCGAGCCGGAACGGGGCGATGGGCGCATCGAACGCCCGGCCGTCATCCGCGATCATCTGGTAGCTGCCCTGCATGACGCCGACGGGGGTCTCGATGATGGCCGCGCTCGAATAGCGGAAGCCCTGTCCGGGCTTGAGGTGCGGCTGCTCGCCGACCACGCCATCGCCGCGGACTTCCTGGACCTTGCCGTTCGCGTCGGTGATGAGCCAGTGCCGCCGCATCAGCCGTGCCGCCGAATCGCCATCGTTGCGGATGGTGATGGTGTAGGTGAACACGAACCGCGGCTCGTCGGGGTCGGACTGTTCGGCGAGATAGCTCGTCTTCACGTCGACCGTGATCCTGTGCGCGCCTGCCTGCATCAGTTGCCGCCGACGACGCGGACCGCGAGCACATCGCAGTGTGCGGCGTGCAGCACGGTGTCTTCGGTGAGATTCACGAAAATGGACAGGCCGTGACGCTCGCGGGCCCCCAGCATGATCAGGTCCGAGCGCATCGCGCGCGCCACGCGCACGATCTCGCCCTTGACGCTGCCGACCTCCACCCGCTGCTGGTCGGCGCCGACGCCGATATCGGTGCACAGCGCGGCCAGCCGCTGCCGTGCGGAGTTCGCGAGCTCATCGAGCATCTGCACCGGCGCGGCCATCGTCTCGCCGACCGGTTCCACCGGAACGTACTCCACCACGTGCAGCACCGTCAGCTCGGCGCCCAGCAGCGCCGCGAACGCCTGCGCCCGCCGGCCGATGGCGATGGAGTCCGCGTTCAGATCGATGGCGAGCAGGATCCTGCTGTAGATGGGCATCACGGCACCTCCTGATCCACAGACCGAAGGTTAACCGATCGCGGTGCAATCCGCAGCGCCAGGCGGTTGAAGGCCTCCGGCGCCACGGTTTCCGCGCGTGCCGCCGGATCCACGCCGCAGGCTTCGATGTCGGCGGCCGCGAGCAGCCCGCGCAGCGCATTGCGCAGGGTCTTGCGCCGCTGCGAGAACGCGGCCGTCACGACCTGAGCGAACTGCGGCGCCACCGCGAACGCCGGCTGCTCCCGGACCCGCAGCCGGGCGACGGCGGACCAGACCCGCGGCGGTGGTTTGAAGGCGCCCGGGCCGATGTCGAACAGCTGCTCGACGCTGACCCACGGCGCGAGCATCACGGTCAGCCGCCCGTAGTCGGTGGTGCCCGGCGCGGCCGCCATGCGTGCGACCACCTCCCGTTGCAGCATCACGTGCAGATCGAGGATGGCCGGCGCGGCTGCGATCAGCCGGAACAGCAGCGGCGTGGAGATGTTGTAGGGCAGGTTGCCGATGACCCGCAGACGGCCGCCGCGCTGCTGCGCGAGCTTTGCGAAATCGAATTCCAGTGCGTCACCCTCGTGCAGCGTCGCGCCGCGCGCCAGGGCCAGCAGCGGGCGCAGCTGGCCGGCGAGATCCCGATCGATCTCCACCGCATCGAACGTCGCGTACGCTCCCTCGAGCAGCACGTGCGTCAGGGCGCCGCGGCCCGGCCCGATTTCCAGCAGATGGTCCGTGGGCCCGGCATCGATCGCGCGCGCGATGCGGCCGATCACACCCGGATCGTGGAGGAAATGCTGGCCGAAGCGCTTGCGGGCCGGGCTCACGCGGCGTGCGCCGCCATCGTGGCTGCCAGGCGCACGGCGGCGGTGAGGCTCGCGACATCGGCCTCGCCGGTCCCCGCCAGGCTCAACGCGGTGCCGTGATCCACCGAGGTGCGGATCAGCGGCAGTCCCAGGGTGACGTTCACGGCCTGATCGAAGTGCGCATGCTTGATCACCGGCAGGCCCTGGTCGTGGTACATGGCCAGCACCGCGTCGTAGCCGGCCATCAGGCGCGGCACGAACAGCGTGTCCGCCGGAAACGGGCCGTGCACGTCCAGGCCCCGCCCGCGCATGTGGCGCACGGCCGGTGCGATCACCTCCAGCTCCTCGCGCCCGAGATGACCGCTTTCGCCGGCATGCGGATTCAGTCCGCACACCGCGACGCGCGGGGCGGGCAGGCCCCACCAGCGCTTCAGGTCGGTGTCCAGGATCCCGAGCACCGCGTGCAGCAGTTCCGGGGTGATCGCCGGGGCGACCTGGGAGAGAGGCAGGTGGGTGGTCGCGAGCGCGACGCGCATGCGGTCCGCCGCCAGCATCATCACCGGCAGCGGTGCCCGGCTGCGCTGGGCCAGGTACTCGGTGTGGCCGGTGAAGGCGAAGCCGGCCTCGATGAGGGTGCTCTTCTGCACCGGGGCGGTCACCATGGCGGCGAATTCGCCGCTCAGGCACCCGGCGGCCGCCCGGTCCAGCATGGCGATCACGGCGGCCGCGTTGCGCGGATCGAGCCTGCCGGGTTCGGCGGCGGTGGCGAGGGGTATGTGCAGCACGCTGAGCGAGCCCGGGACGTGCGCACCGTCGGTCCGGCCGGCGACGTACTCACGCAGCGTCACCCCGAGGCCCAGCAATGCCGCCCGCTGCGCCAGCAGCCCGCGATCCCCGAGGCAGACCAGCTCGCATGGCTGCGGCGCGCAGGCGAGCTTCAGGCACAGGTCCGGGCCGATGCCCGCGGGTTCTCCGGAAGTGACCGCGATTCGCGCCTGCGGCGCCACGCTTATGACTTCAGGTCGACGTAGGCGTCATCGCGCAGACGCCGCAACCACATTTCGGTTTCCTCGTCGACCTTGCTGGCGCGGATCTGGTCGGCCGCATCCTTGCGCTGCAGTTCCTTCGTGTCGTCGAACTTGCGGCGACCGAGCACCTCGACGATGTGCCAGCCGTA
>Ga0335075_10014768_pt1 | contig 11711 bp, 12 predicted proteins | sample Lox_Sample_24_FD_206723 | JGI IMG/M metagenome (GOLD analysis project Ga0335075, IMG submission 206723) | Soil microbial communities from Loxahatchee National Wildlife Refuge, Florida, United States - Lox_Sample_2.4 | ecosystem: Environmental > Terrestrial > Soil > Wetlands | place: USA...
TCTGTTGCCCGAACGGAGGAAGATCGGCGCCGATAGCGGTGTAATCGGTCAGGTCCGAGCATGGCCGCCCGCGCGGCCCGCCGACGGCCTAGTCTCGCGAGCAGGTAGCACAGCGTCCCGGCTGTCATTCTCCAGCCGTGCAGCGACGAGCACTATTCTTGTGCAGTCAGGGCCGGGCGGGGGTATCACATTACTTCGCGGGTGCTCTGATTAAGAAACACAAGCAAGTCCGATCGGAGGCTGGATGGGCGGGCAGGACCTGGACCTGAGGCGGTCCGCGCATCTCATTAGGCGGCACTGGCTCCTCGTCACCGCAATCGCCGTACTCGGCCTGCTCGCGGGAGCCGCATACAACGTGTACCAACCGCCGATGCTCACGGCGAGCACAGAGGTCGTGGTCCCGTACGCACAAGGATTCCCCACCGGGAGCACCGCCTACGCCGACACCCAGGCCGTGATCGCGCACAGCGATCCGGTGCTCGCGCAAGCTCTGCCCGAAGTCGGCACTCCCATGTCGCTCGGTACGTTGCGCGACCGGGTTCAGGTCTCGGCCCTGACCTCCAATGTCATCTCGATCAGCGGAGAGAGCCGGACCGCAAGCCAGGCAGAGGCCATCGCGAACGCGGTGACAAACAGCTACCTCTCTTACATTGACTCTGCCGGAAGCCCGTTCGGCAAGGTGCAGGCTCGGATACTGGGCAAGGCGACGGCTGCGACGGGAACGCCCTTCCACGTTCGCGCAATCGAGACCGGAGCGGAAGGCTTGCTGGCCGGTCTTCTCGTTGGCGCCATCATCGCGATCGCTGTCGGCCGCGGTGACCGGCGCTTGCGCGAGCGCGACCAGATCGCCGACTCGATTGGCGTTCCGGTGCTGGCCTCGGTATCCGCAGAGCATCCTCGCGACGCCGCAGGCTGGGCGAAGCTCTTGGAGTACTACGAACCCACGCCCATCGATGCATGGCACCTTCGGAAGGCACTGCATCAACTGGGGCTACTGGGTACGACTTCGGCCGGCTCCAGCGGCACCAACGGGGCAGCAGCCCGCAGCGCTGCCTCACTTGCTGTGCTCTCACTGTCCTCCGACCCGCGAGCGCTAGCTATCGGTCCTCAGCTCGCCGCCTTCGCCGCTTCCCTCGGTCTGCCCACTGCCCTCATTGTCAGCTCGCAGCAAGCCGAGAACGCCATGGCCACGCTGTACCAGGCGTGCGCTGCGGCACCGCCAGTGCGCTCGGGTAACCTCCTTGTGGGCGTGAGCGAGCACGACGACCTCAGCCAGCTAACGCAAGCAGCACTGACCGTTGTGATCGGCGTCGTCAATGGCGAGAATCCACGGGTCGCTAAGACAGCTCGGGCGTCAACAACGGTACTGGCCGTGTCTGCGGGCGCGGCGACAGGCGAGCAACTGGCACGGGTCGCGACCAGTGCCGCAGTTGACGGCCGTGAGATCGGCTGGATCCTTGTAGCGGATCCGGATCCGGCTGACCAGACGACCGGCCGCATGCCGCAGGTTGGTCGCCCTGCGGACGGGAGGATACCGAAGCGCGTGGTCACAGTACCGACGGAGACCAGACGGTGAGCAATAGCGACTTGCCGGCAGAGTCGTTCCTCAACCGGACGCCGGTCCTAACCGGACCGTCAGGGAATTTTGACGATTTCAGCACAGCCGACGACTTCGGCCCAGACTCTCCCACCGGCCTGGTGAGCGGTGCAGTCATGAAGGCAGCGATCCGCCGTAGTGCAATGTTCTGCTGCATCATGGCCATCGTCGGACTCGTAATTGGCGCCGGGCTGTATGAGAAGTTCCCGGCTCCCTACCAGGCTTCGACGTCGATCCTGCTAACCGATGGTCCGTATGAAAACGGTCTTTCGGCGGCAGGCGACGATCAGGCCTTCGCGCAGACCCGCACGGTGGCCGTGGCCGCCATGCACCAACTCGGCCTTAGCGAGAGCGTCAACTCGTTTTTGACCAAGTACCTGGTGACGGTCGAGAGCCAACGGGTGCTCCTCGTCACGTTCAGCGCGGCTTCCTGGCAGCAGGCGATGAGCGGGGCGAATGCTGTTGCCGATCAGTTGCTGCGGTTCCGCGCAACCCTGCTGATGCAAGAACAGCAGCAGGTATTCGCGGCTCTGGACCAGCAGATTAGTCAGGCTAAGCAGAAGGTCAAGTCGATCGATGCGCAGATCAGCCAGGCACTGACGCAGCCAGCCTCGCCCGCACGGACGTCGCAGCTCCACAACCTGCAGGCAGAACTGCACAGCGCGAACGCCTCGGTGACCAGCCTTCAGCAAACCGTCAGTACGAACGCGGCGACCGTAGCACCTGCCACCAGGGCGGCAATCAAGGGCAGCCGAGTGCTCTATTCGGCGGCTCCGCTCTCGCGCTCGCACTTGAAGCGCATACTTGAGTTCCCGCTGGCGGGGCTGCTCGCAGGACTCGCTCTCGGAATGGCCATCGCGGTGATCCGGGCGATCGTGTCGGACCGGCCGCGCCGGCGCGACGACATCGCGGCCGCACTTGGTGCTCCGGTGCGAGTCAGCACCGGACCCCTGCGCCGCGGTCGGCGGCTGTGGACGGCTGCATTCTGGCGCGGGCGCGCCCGGCGAGCCGACATCGACCGTATTGCCGCACACCTCGGCCGATTGCTGCCGGAACAAGGCGGTGACCTGGCCGCCCTGGCCGTCGTAGCGGTGGATGATCCGCGAGCCGCTGCCTTGCCCCTAGTGTCGCTGGCCAGCTCATGCGCCCTCCAGGGCCACCATGTGGTAGTGGCCGATCTCGCGGCTAGCGCTCCCGCGGCAAGCCTGCTGGGAGCCGGCCCCGGAGTCGGCACCCTGGATGTGCAAGGCGTCCGGATGGTTACGGCGGTACCTACGGCGGACGACATAACACCCGCAGGACCCCTTGACCGGACTAAGGCCCGCGATAGGCACTCCCCGTTCACAACGGCCGTCGCCGCTGCGTGTGCGGGGGCCGATATCCTGCTCACTCTGGTGAGCCTCGACCCGGCCGTGGGCGGCGAGCACCTCCTGACCTGGGCGAGCGATGCCGTAGTCGTTATCACTGCGGGCGACCCTACGTGGACGAAGATCAACGCAGTCGGCGAAATGATCCGGCTCTCGGGGACACACCTCGCGTCTGCCATACTCGTCGCGGCCGACCGCACCGATGAGAGCCTGGGAGCGATCCTCCGCCAGCCACCACGTCCCGACGCCGAAATCGGTGAGAAGCCACTGCGCGCTAAGGGCAACGGCTCCGTGGTCGCGACCGTGGAGGGGGCTGGCAGGCATCGCTGGGCGACCGATGACCTTCCCCCTATCTAAAGCCGACTAGTACTGCGTCCGTTGATCGGCGTTCAGGAGATCCACAAAATTCTTCCGGTTGCCGCTAGGACTCCGCTTGATAGCCGAGTTGCTACCGCCTCTGACTGCGACTGATGCGGAGCTGGACCAAGGAATGGTCGCCTCGCGGACGATATTCAGCCCATCGGCGAGCGTTCCACTCAGACCCATCCAGAACGGGACCCGAGTCCGCCATTCTGCGTTAAAGGCCGTTGCCAGTATCACGGCCGCCCGCAGGTCGCTCATATAAGCGCCCGGCCTAATTGACTTGCGTGAGCGACCCGACTTGCGGCAGCGAATATGGCTAAGGATTGGGGTATCAGGGTCGATGGACGAGCAAACGGTGCAGGCCTTCTGGCAAGACCACGCGTGTGGAGACGCCCAGGTTGGCGGCCTGCGGGAGCGATTCGCTGGTGACTTTGAGCGGTTCTTCACCGACTACGACAAGTTCCGCTATGCCAGCGAGCGGCACATACCTGGCTGCATCGATTCGCTCAACCTGGCCGGAAAGCGCGTGCTAGAAATCGGGCTTGGTCAGGGCTCGGAATCTGAGCGTCTGATCCGCGCGGGAGCGCTGTGGTCTGGGGTTGACCTGACCGCCGAGTCGATTTCCCGAGTCCAAGCGCGCCTGGATTTGCGTGATCTGCCCTTCGGGCAGCTCAGGCAGGGCAGCGTGCTCGACCTGCCGTTCGCTGATGACTCGTTCGATCTAGTCTTCAGCCATGGTGTGCTGCACCACGTCCCGGACATCCACCGGGCTCAGTACGAGATATACCGTGTCCTGCGACCAGGTGGCCAGCTCGTGGTAATGCTGTATGCGCGCTGGTCGCTCAATTATGTGTTGTCCATTGGCTTGCTCAGGCGCGCCGCGCTCGCGACAGCTTATCCGCTTGCTCGGGCAGGATTGATTCGGCCGGAGCGAAACCTCGGGATGCTCGGCGCCCACCTGGCCAACGCGCGTGACCGCGGGCTTCTTCGGTACCTGCAGTTGGGTGAGTTTGTCCACTACAACACCGACGGTCCGGACAATCCGTACGCCGTCGTCTACGACCGGCACCGAGTCGAGCGTGACTTCCCATCGTTCCGGGTCATCCGCATCTACAAGCGGTACATGCACGCTCCGCCCTTGCCAGTGCACCGGATGCCGGGCGAGCGACTGCTCGGCTGGCACCTGTGGGTACACCTAGAGCAAGCGCCGATGGGCTAATCGCGGCAACGCAGCCAACGATCGGGTCTTAGCCTCCGTGATAGCCGAGCGCCACTACTCCAAATGTGCTCTGCAAGCCCAGTCGCTCTGCGAGGCCGTGCGCTAGGCCCAACTGACTTGACCAATAAGGGATGTAGGTAACCTCAGCGAACCGGTCGCCCAGGAATGAGAGCACCGCGTTCTCATCGATACCGTTACGAACAAGATGGTACTCGACCATGTCGGCAGGATTTGCCTCATCGAAAACCCCGCGCATCCTGCGGAACCTGGTCCGTACTCCGTCAACCAGGTTGCCCTGGCCCAAGCGCCAGGCAAAGTACGTTGCTCGCGCGGCACGATAGGCGGCCGGGTGCCGTGGATACCACGTTGGATCCTGCAGAGTGAGGAACGCACCACCCGGCGCTAGTCTCTTGGTCGCATTCTCCAGAAAGGCCATATAGTCCGGGATGTGGTGGAGCACTGACACACACATCAGAAGCGTGTAGTCCTCCCCAGCATCGCTCAAGTCGCCTTCGGGATCGTAGATAAAGCGGAGCTTGGGATTGATGCCAAACCGGCGTCGGAGTTCCTCAATTGACGGCCTCGACATTTCGACCGCCGTCACATCGCAGCCCAGGGCAAGCGCAGGCTCGGTAAAACCGCCATGTCCAGCGCCAACTTCGAGCACTTGCAGCGGCAGTCCCTGCTCGTCGAGGCGTACTGCGACTCCTCGCAGCACCTCCACCAGGCGGTCGTACAACACCCACTGACCGAGGTGCGGGCTGCCTTTTCGGTAATTGACGCCAGCGCGGTAGAACTGTTCCTGAAAGTTCACGGTTACCAATGTACCCTTCGGGCGACAAGCCGGCAGTGATTGCGCTGTCGCATTCTCTCTGATCAGCTCCAGATATCTCGGACGACATTGAGCACGACGCGGGAGCCCAGGTGATCGAGTTTTACCGGGAATTCACGCAGGTGCGATAGCGCAGCGCGCACCGCACGCTGGCGCTCTACCGGGCTCACGACGAGCAGGAAGCCTCCGCCACCAGCGCCTGTCAGCTTGACGCCCGAGGCCCCGGCATCAAGCGCCCTGGCGATCGCCGCGTCGATCTCGTCGTTCGACACACCCGAGGCGAGTTTGCGCTTCGCCTCCCAACTCTCCCTGATGGCCGGACCGATGGCATCCACGTCGCCGGAGCGCAGGCGCTCGGCGGCGAAGCCCGCGAGGTCGCGGAGCCGGTCAAGCTGCGGCCGAGTGTCTTCGACCTTCGCGTTCTGTTCCGCGAGGATCGAGTTGGCGCTGCGCGTGATACCGGTGTAGAAGAGCATGATCTGCCGCTGTAGCGCGCGCCGGTCGGCACCACTCATTTCGAGTTCGTCCGGTACCACTGAATCTCCGGGCCCGAACTTCAGGTCACGGATTCCGCCGAGCGCGGCGATGTATTGATCCTGCTTCCCGATGGGCTTGCCGCAGCGCTCGATCTCGATCTCGCAGGCCCGCTCCGCCAGCTCGGTACCTGACGGTTGCTGGCCCTGATAGGCGAACAGCGCGTGCAACAGTCCGACGGTCACTGCTGATGAGGAGCCCAGGCCCGAGCCTGCAGACGGTATGTCGGCAAGTGTGGTGATCTCGACGCCGCTTTTCACGCCGGTGATCCGCATGGCCTCCCGGACCAGCTCATGCTCAAGGTCGTCAACCCGTGAGACGATTTCCTTCTGCGAATAGTTGACGTAGATGTCCTCGTCGAAGCGCTGTTTGACGATCACGTAGACGTACTTGTCGATAGCGCAATTGAGGACCCTGCCGCCGTTCTCCTGGTAGTAGCTGGGCAGGTCGGTGCCGCCTCCGAGGAGGCCGATGCGTAGCGGCGTCTGCGTAATGATCACCTCGCGGCCCGTACGGGCCACTCCTTCCGGGCGCGGTAATAGGAGTCGGCGGTGCCAATGTCGCGGAAGTAGCCCTCCACCTGCACTGCATAGGCTCGGCCCACTAGGCAAGGCAGCAGGTCGTAGCCGATATCGCTAGGTAGTTTGGCAGGGATCTGATCGAGGACACCGGGCTTGAACGCGTACATCCCGGCATTGGTCAGATCCGACACCGGCTCGCGCGGCTTCTCGACAAAGGAGACGATGCGGCCGTCCGCGGCCAGTTCGACTACGCCGCCAGCCTCTGGATGCTCGGAATGAAACACCGACCACGTCGCGACCGCTCCGCGATCGGTCTGCGCGTCCACCAGCAATTGCAGGTCGAAGTCCGTGAGGTTATCGGCGTAGCAGGCCAGGAAGAAATCCTCGTCCGCTACCCACTGGCGGTTGGCGCGCAGCGTCCCGGCGCTGCCGAGGAGATCTGGCTCAAAGAACGTGCGAACCGCGGGCGGCACGGTACGCGCCGCCAGGTAGGCGCGCACGACGTCGGGTAGGTAGTGCAGGTTCACCAGCACCTCATCGACACCAACCCGGTCGAACGCGTCCAGCCAGATATCGAGCATCGGCCGGTCATCGATCGTCAGCATGCATTTCGGGACAGTATTGGTCAGCGGCCGCAGTCGGGTCCCGAGCCCAGCCGCGAGCAAGAAGGCCTTCACGGCCCTGCTCTGCGGACCACGCCAAGGGCACGCATCCGGCTGTTTGCCTCGGCCAGGACGCCGTCCAAGCCATCCATCCCGGCCAGCCACGCGGCATACGCGGCGACGGACTCGGCCGGTGTCCGCCGGGGCTTCCAGCCGAGATCGCATAGCGCGCTGACGTCGGAGAGGATGTGCCGGGTGTCGCCCACGCGGTAGTCGCCCGTCACCAGCGCGGGCTGATCCGAGCCGTACTGCCTGCGGACGATGTCGGCAAACTCGCGCGTCGTCACCGCGGTGCCGCCGCCGACGTTGAAGACTCGTCCGATGGCGCGCTCGTCCTGCAGCACCAGCAGGTTCGCATCCACGACGTCGTCGATGTTGACGTAATCCCGGATGGCCTCGCCGTCCTCGTACACTGTGGGCGCGATCCCCTGCAGGTAACTCAGGCAAAAGATGCGGCATGCTCCGGAGTACGCGTTGTAGACGGACTGGCGCGGACCCTGCACGATGCTGTAGCGCAGCGCTACCGTCGGGATCTCGTACCGGCGGCCGAGGTTAACCGCCACCATCTCCTGCGCGAGCTTGGACATGCCATAGGGGTTCTGGGGATTCGAGACGAACTCGGGCGTCGGTTGCATCTCGAGCGGCCCTCCGCACTCCGGGCACGGGATATCCCAGGTTCCCGCGGCCAGCGCGGTGGCCGGGCGCATGCCCGGCACTTGCTCGCCGTCGGCTGGGCACCGGTAGAGTCCCTCGCCCATCGCTGCCTGCGATGACGCCACCACCACTCGCGCCAGGTCCAGGCGCTCGGCGACAATGATCTCGTAGAGTAGCGCTGTGGCGACCACATTGACATCGGAGAAGCGCGCGAAGTCAGGCAGGTAATCCTGGTAAGCAGCTAGGTGATACACCGCATCGACGCGCCTGAGCAAGTTGGTGACCAGGTCGCGGTTGCGGGTGTCGCCCTGGTAGAGCTCGACTTCGGGCGGCAGATAAGCAGGCCGTCCGCCGCGGTGTACCGGCGGGTTCAGCGCATCGAGCACAACGACCTCGTGCCCGAGCGCCAGGAGCCGGTCGCAGGTGTGCGAGCCGATGAATCCGGCACCGCCGGTGACCAAGATCTTCATGACGACCGCCGACGGCGGTCGGCGACCTCGCGGTAGACATCCAGCGTCGAAGCCGCCGTCGCGGCCCAGGTGAACTGACTCGCCCGGCGGAGCCCGTGCTCGCGCAACCGCTTCCCTTCCGGCCCGACGGCTTCGATCACTGCATGCCCGATGGATGCCGGGTCGCCGGGATCAGAGAGGATCGCGGCTCCGCCGGCCGTCTCCGGCATGGCACTGATATCTGATGTCACGACTGGGCACCCGCAGGCCATCGCCTCGAGGATGGGCAGTCCGAATGTCTCATTGAAAGACGGGTATACGAACACGTCGGCGGCTTGGTAGAAGCGCACGGTCTCGGCAAGCGGAACGCCGCCGACGAAAACCACATCCCCCGCTATGCCGAGGTCCGCTGCCGTCTCTTGCAGCTTCACTCGGTACTGTGCATCCCGACCGGCACCAACGATCACGAGCTGGCGGTCGCCGAGGTCGCCACGGCGCAGCGCCCACGCTCTTAGCAGGCCGTCACAGTTCTTGTACGGCCACAGCGACGAGACAAACAGCACGAACGGCTTGGTGACCCCGTGCGAGATGAGGCTCGCCCGGGCGGCGTCGGCGTCACCGGGCCGGAAGATCTCGTGGTCAACAGCTTCGTAGATCAGCTTGAGCTTCTGCGGGTCTGCGTTCAGGTACCGCTCTACTTCCGAGCGAAGGCTCTGCGAGTTGATGATGATCGCATCGGCTGCACGTACGCTGCGCGGATAGTTCAGCTGCCGATAGGCACGCACCGGTAGCGGGACCGAGCCCGGAGCCGTATAGGCGTGCAGGGTCTTGAGGTGCAATACAAGTGACCAGGATACGTTCACGACCGGCGCGATACCGGTCGTGTTGAAGACGTCGACGCGGCTCAGCGGCAGTCGGACGGGCGAGTACAGGTGCTCCGACAGCGTCCGCGGCGTGCGGCGCTCGTTCGACCACGGGTAGGTGATGTAGAAGACGTTCTCCCCGTAGCCTTCGTGCAGCGGTCGCACCTTAGGACTGACGAGCAGGTGCAGTTCTTCACCAGACTCGAGCTGCTTGGCCATCTCGGGGATGACCCTGGTCCAGAACCAGTGCGCGCCGGACGGATAGTCCGGGTTGTCCTGCAGCAGGTTGATGGCCACGCGCAGCGGGACTTTCCGGCTCTGCACGAGAGCGGGGGCAGACATTGTCTCGGTACCAGTTCTTCCGGTGGGCGTCATGAGTCAGAACCTCGTCGTGGCGATCGCGTCTGGCGTCATTCGCGACTGCCGGATGTACTGGGCCAGGGCGTGCATGACCGCCTGATGCAGGTCCTCGATGATGCCGTAGTTGGCACTGTCCACGTGAATCGAGACGTCAGCCACCGTTCTGGCGCCTCCGCCGTCAAAGCCCGTCAGCGCGATCGTGTGCAGTCCATGCTCGCGAGCCCAGGTCAGCGCGCGCACGATGTTAGGCGAGCGCCCGGACGACGACACTGCGATCAGCACGTCCTCGGCCGCCGCCTGCGACTGCAACTGATAGGCAAAGACATCCTCGTAGGCAATGTCGTTGGCGATCGCTGTCAGCAGCTCCACGCTGGCGCTGAGACTTATCACCCGCGGCCTGAGGTCGGTTGATGTTCGAATGCCCTTGACGTGATCGCACTGCAAGTGGTTGGCGATTGCAGCAGATCCGCCGTTTCCGCAGCTGAAAACCCCAGCGCCGCGCATATAGGCGGCTAGAAGGATCGCCGCGGCCTTATCGAGGGCGGCAGGCTCGATCGAGCTGGCTGCCCGGCCTGTCGCGTCGGCGTACCCGTCGAAGTACCACGCGGCGCTAGCGATCGCCGAGGACGGGAACTTCACCTCCGTGCCGCAGTCCGCCGGCACGACCGCCGGAAGGTGGTCGATGGAAGTCATGCTGCGATCCGCTCCAGAATGAAATCCGCTGCCGCGGCCAGGCTGCGGAAGGCCCAGACACCCGGCTGCTCGTATCGGTCTGTCCCTAGGTACGCCGCCGAGGCGCCGATCGCCTGGGCTAGCCCGACATCCTCGGGCCGGTCACCGACCACCCAGGAAGCGGTGAGGTCGAGGTTTAGCGCTGCCTCGGCAGCCCTGGCCATTCCGGGCCGGGGCTTACGGTCCTCACTGGTGCGGGCATATTCCTCGACAACGCCCGCCGGGTGATATGGACAATGCACAAAGAGATCGATATGCGCTCCCTGAACAGCTAGTCGCGCTGCGATATACCGGTGAACTCGGGTGACATCTTCGATGCTGTAGAAGCCGCGCGCCACGCCTGCCTGGTTCGTGACTACCGCCACCGGTATACCGACACGGTTAAAGCTCGCGATCGCTGCGGCCGAGCCGTCGATGAACTCGACGCGGTCGATTGAGCCGACATAGCCGTGATCGACAATGATGGTGCCGTCCCGGTCCAGCAGGATCCCCGGCCGCGGCCGTGCACGGCTTACACCCGGCTGGCCGGGACCGACCGCCAGCGCCGTCATTGCGTCACCCCACTCCGCCGGCTGCGACTCGGCTTTCTGACACGTGCGGGTGTGTCAGGCGTGTATACGAGTGCTGAAGCCGTCGCAGTGATACGCCGGCCGACTCGCCACCAGCCGAGGGCCTTCCCGAAGCCAAACCAGCACCGCCGGGTTAAGCCGTCGTCACTAGAGCAGTTTGATCGCCCTTGTCAGCGGCAGCGCACGCCTGTCTCGATCCGACATCGTCGTGACAGGCAGTGGCCATGGGATTGCGAGTTCCGGATCGTCGAATGCGATCGAGACATCCTCGGCCGGATCATGTGGGCGGCCGATGCGATACGACGTGTCGGCCGGGTCGGTGAGCGCCTGAAAGCCGTGTGCGCAACCGGCCGGGACGAACAGCGAAACCTGATTCTCGCCGGTGAGGTTGAAAGTCTCCCAGTTACGGTAGGTGAGCGAGGCAGGTCGCAGGTCGAGAACGACGTCGAAGATCGCACCGGACGAACAGCGCACCAATTTCGACTCGCCGGCTCCGCGCCGGATGTGCAGGCCGCGTACCACACCGCGAGCCGACCTGGACATGCTGTCCTGGACAAAAGAGCCGGGCTCGATGCCGGCTGCGCGGACGACATCGGCGTCGAAGGTCCGGCAGAAGAGGCCCCGTTCGTCGACGTGCGGCGTCGGAGTGAACAGCAGCGCGCCAGCGATGCGCGGCACCGATCGGACGTCCACCAAGGCTCCGTTCCCGATAGTTTCCGATAGTTTCCGATCCACGATTGAGCGTGGTTACCGGATCGTAATACGCGGCAGCCAGTTGCAGCCGCGCAGATTCGATGGAAACCCCAGAAACAGCTCGGCCGGGCCTGTCAGGGGGACGGGCCCGGCCGAGGTGGCAGTGACCTTGTTATTTGGTTGCGGTGATCGAGAAGTTGTTGAGCTGGAAGGTCTCGTTGTGGCCGCCGGTGGAGCAGATTTCCCAGCCGTAGCCGACTAGGCTGAGGCCGAGGTTCTGCGGCAGGTGGCCGTGG
>Ga0335075_10014769_pt1 | contig 11711 bp, 9 predicted proteins | sample Lox_Sample_24_FD_206723 | JGI IMG/M metagenome (GOLD analysis project Ga0335075, IMG submission 206723) | Soil microbial communities from Loxahatchee National Wildlife Refuge, Florida, United States - Lox_Sample_2.4 | ecosystem: Environmental > Terrestrial > Soil > Wetlands | place: USA: Florida...
TTGCCTGACTATGGGTGGTATGCACCGGAGCCAACGGGAGAAGGCTTGCGCGGGGTGAGTCGAGGCTCGTGGCTGGCAAATTTATCCCAGAGGCAGGCAGAGACGCAGAGGGCGCGGAGAAGGATTTATTGATCCGTGCTGGTGGGCGTTTCCCGTCTCACGACCAGCGACTGTCGCCGTGTGCGGCAAAAAAAGTGGGCGCCGGCCTCCGTCGGCGTGAGAAGGTACTGTTCTTGGGTCAACCTCTTGGCTGGTTGGCATTAGGGCGCAGCGTGATGATCGGGGCTTATCCCCCAATCGCCCCTTGCGCCTCTACGTACAGCGCGTAGATCGACTGGCTCGCTGCCATGAACAGCCGGTTGCGCTTGCGGCCGCCGAAACAGACATTGGCGCAGCGTTCCGGCAGCAGAATGCGTCCGATCAGTTTGCCATCGGGCGCGAATACCGCGACGCCGTCATGCTCTGGCCCGCCGGACTGGCCGCACCAGACATTGCCTTCCGAATCGCAGCGGATGCCGTCGGCGAAGCCGGGCGAATCATCAAAGAACAGTCGGCTGTTGGCGAGTTTTGTGCCATCTGCGACCACGTCGTAGACGCGCGTTGTCTTGGGGCCGGTATGGGCCGTGTCCACCACGTATAGCCTGCTTTCGTCTGGCGAAAATGCCAGGCCGTTCGGGCGCTGCATGTCGTCCACGACCACCGACATGCGTCCATCCGCCGGATCGATGCGATAGACGCGGAACGGCAGTTCCTGCGGCATGGTGTGGCCCAGATAATTGCCGCGTGTGCCGGCGCCATTGTCGCTGAACCAGATGGAGTCGTCCGACTTCACCACCACGTCGTTCGGGCCGGTCAGTCGCTTGCCTTCGAAGCTCGACGCCAGCAGCGTGATGCTGCCGTCGTATTCGGTGCGTGTCAGGTGCTGCGTGTCATGCTCGCAGGTGATCAGCCGCCCCTGGCGGTCGCGGGTGTTGCCGTTGGCGTAATGCGAGGGTTCGCGGAATACGCTGATGCCGCCATCGGTTTCGTCCCAGCGCAGGATGCGGTCGTTGGGGATGTCGGAGAACAATAGGTAGCGGCCGTCGCCGAACCAGACCGGGCCTTCGGTGAAGCGAAGGCCGGTGGCGATGCGCTCGATTGCGGCATTGCCCAGGACGAGGCGCTGGAAGCGCGGATCGAGCACGACGATATTGGGGTCGGGATAGCGGATCGGATCCGCGCGCCAGCGTCCGCTCTGATCCGGACCCGGCAAAGTTTGCGTACTCATGACTTGTTCGCTTCCCTCCCGAACATGACGCGGCTGTTCAGGGAAGGACAAAGCTCCCTCTCCCGCAAGGGGAGAGGCAGCCGCAGAATGCAACGGGGCGGGTAAGATCCCCGCCCCGCCATTCCCGCCGCCAGCCGTTCGGCGGTTGGTCAGTTCGTTACTTCGCCCCCTCTCCTCCGTCACCGAAGCCGTAGGCTGTCTCGCCGTGCACCGCTTCGTCACCGACCCGCAGCGTCACCTCATCCATGCGTAGCGGCGTGATGAACGAGATCACCTTCAGGATGATGTAAGTGATGATGACGTTGTAGACGATGATGAACAATGCGCCGTAGATCTGCAGCACGAGCTGGTGCGGATTGCCGTAGATCAGGCCGGTCACGTTCACGCCGGGCGCATCCTTGTCGGTGCCGATGTATTCCAGCATGTCAGGGCAGGCCAGGATGCCGGTCAACAGGCCGCCGGTGATGGCCGCGATGCCGTGCGTGGAGAACACGCTCAGCGTATCGTCCACCTTCATCATGAACTTGGTCCGCTGCAGCCAGTTCATGCTCATCCAGGGGATGGTGCCGGCGGCAAGGCCGATGATCATGGCGCCCCAGCCGTTCACATAGCCGGCGGCAGGCGTGATCGCGACCAGCGAGGCAATCATGCCGTTGATCGCGCCGACCACCGACGGCTTGCCGTAGGCCATCTTGTCGCACAGCGTCCAGACCAGCACGCCTACCGCGGTGGCGGTGTTGGTGTTCAGCACCGCGGCGCCGGCGTCGGCGTTGGCGAAGTATGGATCGCCGCCGTTGAATCCGTTCCAGCCAAGCCACAGGATGCCGGCGCCGACCAGCGCCACCAGCAGACTGTTAGGCGGGAAATGCTCGCGGTCCTGTTGCGTGCGGGGGCCCACCATGGCAGCGGCGACGAAGCCGGACGTGGCGGCTGCCAGATGGATCACGTAACCGCCGGAGAAGTCCACCACGCCCATGCTGGCGAGCCATCCGCCGCCCCACAGGCTGAACGCGCCCACGGTATAGGACAACGTCATCCACAACGGGCAGAAGAAGACCCAGGCCCGGAAGCTCATGCGGCCGAGCACCGAGCCGGCGAGGATGATCACCGTGATGGCGGCGAACACGAACTGGAAGTAGACCAGCGTGGCCATCGGGAACTGGATCGGCGGCATGCCCGATGCGGCCGCCGGTATGGTCGCTTGGCCGGTACTGAACGCAGCGGATAACGCCGGCAGCGGGTGCCCCAGGAACGGAAACCATTGCGGTCCGAACGCCATATTGTAGTCGAATAACACCCAGACCACGAGGACCGAGGCGAAGGCGTAGATCGACATGAAGGCGGAGTTGATCGCCCACTTCTGCTTGACGATGCCGCCATAGAGTACGACAAGGCCTGGAATGCTTTGCAATGCGACGAACGTGGCGGCGGCCAACTGCCACGCATTGTCGCCCGTATCGAGCCATTTAGGGGAAGGTAAGAGCATGGGGGACTCCATGGTTGTTGACGTTTCCCAGGGCGTCTTTGCACCGACACGGCAGCAACCACTCGCCCGCTGCACGGCTGAAAATGATTGACGCCAAGGCGGGCAGCTTAAAGCAAACGACATGCCAGGACCCCTTGCTGGCTGCTGCGGGGCGTTGGCCCCACCGGCGCGCGCCGGCGCCTGCGCCGGCCTTTATTTCAGGTTGGCGAGGACCACCCTCTCGCAGTTGGTAGAAATCCGTTTGATTTTCTACATCCATTGGTTGTGCTTTCCACCGATCGAGCCTGTGTGCGGGCTGTTTGCAATGGTGGCCACTGATCCTTGGGACTATGGAAGCGGCGGATTGCACAATGATTGTGCAGGGAATTGGGTGGTGGGATGGATGGCGCGGCTCGCCGGCACTGGCGGGCTGCGGCCATTTTTCTGGTCAGATCAAGGCTTTGCCGGGAATCCAGGATCGCCAGCCGAACAACATGCGAGCATTTCGCTATATTTCCTATATATGGCCGCTCGAGACCTGGCGTCGGGCGTGCGGACCAGCAATGCGTTTCCCCTGGCGGTTGGGGCGGCCCGCTTCCCGCGGCGCGTGCTTTGCAAGCGCGAGGAAAACGATTTATGGGCGGTGCGGCAGGCGAACGATGACGTTTCTGGTGCGATACGTGGTGGCCGTGGCCACGCTGGCAGCATGCGCGACGGCAAACGCCGCCGGAGCGCAGCCGCGCCTGGCCTCCGCCGTCACCTGCGTCAATCCTTCGAGCGGCGCTACCTGGCAGATCAATATCGACTATGATCGTTCGACCGTTGACTCCAACCCGGCGACGGTGAGCAACGACGAGATTTCCTGGCGCGACGCCAAGGACGGCTGGCACTACACGCTTGACCGCAAATCGGGTGCCCTGACCGTGGTCGTGGCATCCAGCACCGGCGGCTATTTCCTGCACGATCGCTGCCGGCTGCCTTGATGCAGGGGCGCACCAACTGCTGCCGCGCCTGGACTGTATCGGCCGCCGGCAGGCGGGCGGGATGAGCGAGGACCTGACCACCCCGCGGGTCAGTATCGGCACCCATACGGCGATCGGGCCGCGCCCCCGCAATGAAGATTTCGTCGGGGCAGTGCTCGGCTCACAGATCGCCGCGGAACGCCGTGATGTGGCGGCGGCCATCGCCGACGGCATTGGCAGCGCCAAAGGCGGCCGGGTGGCAGCGGAAACCGCGGTGCGAGGGTTCCTCGACGGCTTCTGGGACGTGCCGGAAACCATGGAGGTGCGCCGCGCCGGGGCCCGCATTCTCAATTCGCTGAACGGGTGGATCCATTCGCAGGGCCGCCAGGATGCCAACCTCGTCGGCATGGGGTGCACGTTTACCGCGCTGGTGCTGCGCGGTCGGCTGGCGCATGTGCTGCATGTGGGCGACACCCGCGCCTATCGGCTCAGCGGCGGCCGGCTGATACGGCTGACCGAGGACCACGTGCGCGATGATCGGGGCAAGTCGCCGGTGCTGATCCGCGCTTTGGGTATCGAAGCGGAATTGCGGCTGGATTACAGCAGCCATCCCGTCGCGTTGCACGACCGTTTTCTGCTGTGCAGCGACGGTGTGCACGGCTTGCTGGTGGACGAGACGATTGCCGACGTGCTGCGTGTACGCTCGGCGCCGGACGTGACCGCGCGCACGCTGGTTGAGGAGGCGTTGGCAGCGGGCAGCACCGACAACTGCACCGCCCTGGTGCTGGATGTGCTGGCGCTGCCCACCGCGCGATCGGAGGACGTGGGCAGTGCGATCCGCCGCCTGCCGCTGATTCCGGTGCCGCAGGTTGGGGACACGGTGGACGGGTTCGTGCTGAACGTGCTGGTCTCCGAAGGTCGCTACAGCCGTTTGTTCGGTGCGGTCGACGATGCGGACGGCGCGCCCGTGGTGCTGAAATTTCCCAAGCCGCAGGTCGCGGAAACCGCGATTTTTCACGCCGCCTTCGTGCGCGAGGCCTGGGTGGGCACGCGCATCACCAGTCCCTGGGTGGCGCATGTGATCGAGCTGCCACCGGGGCGGCAGACCTGCCTTTACACGGTGATGGCGCTCTACACGGGCGAGTTGCTGGAAACGCGGCTGTCGCGCCGGCCGATGGTAGGGCTGGAGGAAGGCCGCAACATCGCGGTGAAGCTGGCGCATGCGCTGGCGGTGCTGCATCGTGCCGGCATCATCCATCGCGACGTCAAGCCCGATAACGTGATGCTGGAATCTGGCGGGTCGCTGAAGCTGCTTGATCTGGGCGTGGTGCGCCTGCCGGGGCTGGAGGATTTTCCGCCGGAAAGCATACCTGGCACCGCGGCCTATATGGCGCCGGAGATGTTCCAGGGCGAAGCCGGCAATGTCGCGACCGACATCTATGCGCTGGGGGTGACGATATTCCGGACCTTCACCGGCGTGTACCCTTATGGGAATAGCGATGCCACCAGCCCGCCGAAGCAGGAGCGGCCGCGCGATCTCGCCACGCTGCGTTCGGATCTGCCCGCCTGGGTGCAGGCGGCACTGCACCGCGCGATTGCGCTCGATCCGGCCGAACGGTTCGCGGATATGGCGGAGTTCGCACATGATTTCGAAGCAGGCCCATCATATGCTCCGCCGCCGGTGCGCCGGCCGCTGACGCTGTACGAGCGTTCGCCGGTGGCGTTCTGGCAGGTTGTGTCGGCGTTGCTTGCCGTGGCGCTGGCGGTGTCGCTGTGGTGGCGGTGAGGAATGCTTCGATACGAACTGCCTCGTTGCTGCGAATCGGGATTATAAGGATTTCAGCGATGGAGTGATGTCACGGGTGGATGCGCCCGGATTGTTGGTGCGGGGTCTTGACCGAGGTTGCTTCGCCGCTGCGCTTCTCGCAATGACATCCGGTTGTTAGTGGGCCGACAGGATCGTGGGTTCGATCGGCCCGACGCTGACCGCTAACATTTGCGACGTACCCAGACTCCGGCCGGTGCGCAGATCGGTCAATGTCATGCGGCGGGGGAGGGTGAGACCGACTGATTGCGTTTCTCGTCCGGGGCTGCGCCGCTGCAGGGCGAGGATCGTCCGTGACCCCCGATCGAACCGGTACATCGCGATGTCCGCCGGCGCCGAGACATGGAATGACGCGACGACGCCCGCCTTTGCCAGCAATGTTGACAGCGCCGCGTGGTCATCCGGAGCGATCAGGTGGGCGATCCCTGGCGGCAAGTCGGGCTGCGGCAGGCGCCGGCTGTGCGCATCGAAAATGCCGGGCTGGCGGTCGGCAATGACCATGCCGCCGTGTTTGGCAAATGCGGCGATGGCATTTGCATCGGCGGGGGACAATGCCAGCGTGTCGGGCAGGATCAGCACCTTGTCGCGCAGGCCCGGCAGCATGGCCGCCGAGACGAAATGCGGCTGAAGCCCGAGAAAGGACAGGCTTTGCACATCGCCGCGCATGGCGATGCGGAACGCGTCGTCCTCGGTTTCCTTCTCTGAGCCGCGTTCGATCCACGCCTCGCCTTTCGGCTGCTGGTCGAGCATCCATTGAGTGCGGAAACTTGCCGGTGAATAGAGAATGGCGACCGGGTCCGTGTGCCACGTTGCCGCCGCGAGCAATGGCGCGATGCGGCGCAGTTGGGGAAACAAATGGGCGTAGGTGATGCCGCGCGGACCCAACGCGCCGTCGGGTCGCACGATATTGTCGTTCTGCTCCCACAGGATCAGGCCGCGCGAGCCGCGCAGCAGGGCACGCCAGATTTCGAAGATATTGGCGGGGGCTCCGCCGAACGAAGTGGTGAGCGTTATGAGGTGCGGGTTGAGGGAATGAACGATCGGCAGGTTTTCGTCGCCGTCGTAGATTTCCATCACGTCCACGGCGTGTGCCAGATGGGTGTAGTTGTAGCCGCCCCAGCCGGGGACTTGCGCGCCCTCGATTGCTGCCAGCGCATGCGGATCGGCGGTGTGGACCGCATCGGTGCCGCGGCGCAGCGCTCGGGCGAATGCCACGTCCATCCACGCTTTGAAATCCGCCCAGGCGGCGTAGTTGCCGTCGGTGCGGCGCATTGCCTCGATCGTGGTTTCCGGGCGCACCGCGTTCCAGGTTACGAAATGCGTGTCCCATTCGGCGTTCAACGCGGCCAGCGATGGATATTGTTGATGTAACCATGCGCGCATGCCGGCGAGCGATTCGGGGGAAAAATCGAAATCCCAGAAGGCGGTGAGATCGGCAATGCCGGTCTCGTCGCCGAGATTATAGAACAGGGGGTGGTCGTGTTGTTCCTGGTGGACAACGGCGGTGAGGCGGGCGTCGATGCGTGCCTGCCAGACGGGGTCGGAGAGGCTCGGGTCGCGGATCAGTGCCGCCATGTCATTCGGATTGGCACTGTACTGCTGTTGCAGCGCGACGAAGCGCCAGTTCACCGGCTTGCCGGGGGTCCAGCGGTGATAGGCTGAGTAGAAGTCCGTGGCGATATTCTCGATGTACCAGCGAAGGCCCGCCTTGCGCAGCGGCGCGGTTTCCACCGAAAGAGGTGTGCCGGTGCCGTCGCGGTCGGCGATCACGGCGGCGGCGGTGACGCCGATGCGCTTCAGGGTGGCAAGCTGCGCGGGATTGCGCTTCTGCCATTCGATGATCGGGTAGTTGGGCCAGGGGTTGGCGGACGGGTGCGAGGCTTCGGCTGATGCGGAGGAGGCGAACGTCAGGACGGTGGCGGCGAGGATACAGAATATGTCGATTCGCGCCGGACGATGATGGTTGGTCTGGAGCGGGACTGGCCAGGCTCGTTCCCCTGTCATTGCGCGGCGCCGCAGCAATCTTGTCGGAACGGGCGGACGGACACCTGTGGGCCCGGTGGAACGAGATTGCTTCGTCGCTGCGCTTCTCGCAATGACATGTCGATGTGGATCATGCGACTCACGCTGCATTGTGTGCTCTACGACGAACTGATGAGCTGCATGGATGAACCGATGACAGGTACTACGCATCCGGTGCCTGGCCATTCGCATCCTGCTGCAGCACTTCGCCGGCAAGATACAGGCTGCCGCAGATTAAAACCTTCGCCGGGCCGGGCTGACGCGCGACGGCACGCAACGCGTCCGCGACGTGCGGTCCGGGGCGCGCGATCCCTCTGGAGGCAACGACGATCTCCTCAACGGAGCGTGCATCGTGCTGATGCTCTTCTGCCACCGCCCAGACGGTTGCCGCCAACGGTATCAGGGGTCGCAGGAATTCCTCTGAATCTTTCGACCGCTTCATCCCGACGATCAGATGCACTGGGCGGTCGTTCCAAGTCCGTAAATGCTCGGCAAGGACAACGCCGGCACCGGGATTATGGCCGCCATCGAGCCACAACTCCCAATCTTCCGGCAGCAATGTGGCAAGCCGGCCGTGCAAGCGTTGCAGTCGAGCCGGCCATTCCGCGGTGGCGATCCCGGCACCGATCGCCGTGCTCGGCAGCGACAGGGCTGATGCGCGGATTGCAGTAATGGCGATGCCGGCGTTGTCCAACTGGAATGCCCCTGGCAATGACGGTGGCGGCAGATCGAGCGTTCCGGCATCATCCTGATATCGAAACCCGACCGGCAAGGGGCACACGTGCCAGTCGCGGCCATGTATGCGCGCCGGTGCGCCAACGCGCGCTGCATGCTCCAGTAGGACGTCCAGAACCTCGGGCGGCTGGGCACCGATCGCCACCGGCACGCCTGGCTTCATAATCCCGGCCTTCTCTGCAGCGATTGCGGTCAGCGTATCGCCCAACAGGTCGCGATGATCGAGCGAGATCGAGGTGATGGCGCACGCTGTTGGCTGGTCGATCACATTGGTGGCGTCGCCGCGTCCGCCAAGGCCGACTTCCAGGACGCAGACGTCGGCGGATGTCGTGGCAAACAGGTGGAATGCGACGGCGGTATTGACCTCGAACACCGTGATCGGCGCGCCGGCATTCACATGCTCTACATAGTCGAACGCCGCTTCCAATGCCGTGTCGGAGACGAGTTGGCCGGCGATACGAATCCGTTCATTCCAACGGATCAGGTGCGGTGATGTGTAGACATGCACGCGTTGCCCTGCCGCTTCCGCCATGGCGCGCAGGAAGGCGCAGGTGCTGCCTTTGCCGTTGGTGCCGGCGACGTGCAGCACCGGTGGCAGACGAAGCTGGGGATTGCCCAGCTTGTGGAGCAAGGTCAGCAGCCGGTCGAGGCTGAGGTCGATCAGGCGCGGATGCAGCCCGTGGAGGCGGGCGACGATGCCGTCGATACGATTGGGCATGGTGGGGGTGCGGGCTTCTGCTGCCACCCGTCATGGCCGGGCTTGACCAGGCCATCCGCGCACGGTCGATCGTGCGTAGATGGCCGGGTCAAGCCCGGCCATGATGGTGGCCGTGACGGGAATTGCCTGTTTCACGCTGCTGCCAGTTCTTTGACTTGCAGCAGGCTGATCAGCCGCGCCAGCGTGGCTTTCAGTTCGGTGCGTTTCACGACCATATCGACGATGCCATGCTGGTGCAGGTACTCCGCCCGCTGGAAGCCCTCGGGCAGTTTTTCCCGCACCGTTTGCTCGATCACGCGCGCGCCGGCGAAGCCGATCATGGCGCTGGGTTCGGCGATCTGGATATCTCCAAGCATGGCGAAGCTTGCGGTGACGCCGCCGGTGGTGGGGTCGGTCAGCACCACGATGAATGGCAGCCCGGCTTCCTTCACCAGTCGCGTGGCGATCACCGTGCGCGGCATCTGCATCAGGCTGATCGCGCCTTCCTGCATGCGCGCGCCGCCCGAGGCGGTGAACACGATCAGCGGTGCCTCCTGCAAGACCGCGAGCCGGGCCGCGGCGACGATACCTTCTCCCACCGCTGCGCCCATCGAGCCGGCCATGAAATCGAATTCCATCGCCGCAACGACTGCCGCGTGGCCGTCGAGCTTGCCATGTGCCACCACCAGCGCATCGTCGAGGTGGGTCTTGTCGCGCGCTTCCTTCAGCCGGTCGGTGTAGCGCTTGCTGTCGCGGAAGCGCAGCGGGTCGGCAGGGACTTTCGGGAGCTCGATGCGGGTGTAGCTGCCGTCGTCGAAGGTCCAGACCAGACGCTCGATGGCGCTTGCACGCATGTGGTGGCCGCAATGGGGGCAGACTTTCAGGTTCGCCACCAGGTCGCGGTGGAAGATCATCTGCTGGCACGCAGGGCATTGGTGCCACAGGTTATCCGGCACCTCGCGCCGAGCGAACAGGGTGCGGATCTTGGGGCGGACGAATTCGGTGAGCCAGTTCATGCGGGAAGGACCAGTACCTCGAGCGCTGGCGGGGATTTACTACAGCGGGACGGTTGGCTCCACCCGGGGCATGCGCGGTCCTGTCCCATGACCTTTTTCCACCCCCGTGCCATCATTCCGGCATGACCCCAGTGGTGCCGCAATCCCTGATTCGCTCCATCGTGGCGACTTATGCGCCGCGGCGGATCGTTTTGTTCGGGAGCCACGCGCGGCACACGGCGGACGAGGACAGCGACCTCGATCTGCTGGTCGTGCTCGATGACGATGTTGCCCGGGACGCGCTGTCATGGCGCAAGCGTTATGACGCCCGCAGGGGTTATCCTGGCGCCGTCGATATCGTTCCGTGCCGCGAACATGTTCTGACGGAACGGGCGCGTATCGCTGGCTCATTCGCGGATACAATCATGAAGGAAGGTATCGTGGTCTATGAGCGGGGCAGCGCCTCACCTGCCACTGCAATGGATCGAAGCACAGCGGTGGTTTGCTAAAGCATCCGAAGACTTGCAAATGGCGCAGCTTGCCATGAACGCTTCCGCGCCGCTAACGGAACCGGCGGCTATCATTGCCAGCAGGCGACGGAGAAATTGCTCAAAGGCCTGTTGGTCGGATGCGGTGTCGTGGTGCCGCGCACGCACGATCTTGAACGGCTCGCGCACTTGCTGGGCACGCGCGTGCCTGAAGTTAGCACGGACATGCAGCGGCTGGTTGTGCTGAGCCCGTGGGCGGAGGTCACCCGCTATCCTCAACTTGATAGTGATGCGGGCGTCAGCGACGAGGATGTCAGGCAAGCTATCGCTGATCTGGAGAAACTGAGCGAGAAGGCGTCAACACTCGCGGCACGTCTGACGTCCGGCGGCGGCATGTCCTAGCGTTGTTTCAGGGCCGAGGTCACGCGCTAACGCGCGCCGCACGCACCGCATCCGCCAATCCACGCACTTGCTCCAGCACCACCCGTACCGCGCCAGGCTTCGCCCGGCCTGACTCATCCAGATGCGCCGCCAGCGTATCGATCAGCGCGGATGCCACGACAGCCGCATCGGCCACCCGCACCACCTCGGCTGCCTGCGCTGGCGTGCGCACGCCGAAGCCAACAGCGATCGGCAGGTCGGTTGCTTTGCGGACGCGCGGAATGGCCTCGGCGAGGTGCTCGGCCGTGGCGCTGCGCGTGCCGGTGATGCCGGTGATGGCGACGTAGTAGACGAAGCCCGAACTGCCTTCGAGTACGTGCACCAGACGTGCGTCGCCGGTGGTGGGGGCGACCAGCCGGATCACGTCCAGGCCGCTGGCATTGGCAAACGGCACCAGCATGTCGGCTTCTTCCGTCGGCAGATCGACGACGATCACCCCGTCGACGCCGGATGCCACTGCATCGGCGCAGAAGCGTTCCGGGCTGTAGGACAGGATGGGATTCAGATAGCCCATCAGGATGATCGGTGTGGCGTCGTCCTCGCGGCGAAAGTCGCGCACCATCGCCAGTACGCGTGCCAGCTTTACCCCTGCCTTCAGGGCGCGCTTGCCGGCAGCCTGGACGATCGGGCCATCGGCCATTGGGTCGGTGAACGGCATGCCAATTTCGATCAGATCGGCGCCCGCGGCCGGCATGCCGCGGAGCAAGGCGATGGAGGTGGCAGCGTCCGGGTCCCAGGCTTCGAGAAAAGGGATCAGCGCGCCGCGGCCTTCGCGTTTCAGCGCGGCGAAACGGGTGGCGATGCGGGTCATGGG
>Ga0335075_10014770_pt1 | contig 11711 bp, 4 predicted proteins | sample Lox_Sample_24_FD_206723 | JGI IMG/M metagenome (GOLD analysis project Ga0335075, IMG submission 206723) | Soil microbial communities from Loxahatchee National Wildlife Refuge, Florida, United States - Lox_Sample_2.4 | ecosystem: Environmental > Terrestrial > Soil > Wetlands | place: USA: Florida...
ATTATGAGGGTTGGTAGGAGAGCAGGTGTAGTGAGGAAGACGTGGTGCGGGGAAGTAGTGCGGGGAAGATCACGTGATAAATATGGCTGTATAAGTGTACAGCGATATCCCGGAGAAACAATTATCCGAGCCGATCCCGATACCATCGACCCTGCCCACAGCCTCACCACCAAGAACGGTGCCCACATGGTTATGGATGCGTCTAAAAGGTTTAAAAAAAAAAAATAAATGAATGCTGCGACGCAACGAGGGTTCTTGCTGGAATTACGAGAAAGCAACCATGGAAGCAACGAACCTAAGCGTCAATGTGAGTAAACGGTGAGTTTAAACAGTCAATTGAATGACGGGAGTCACTATTTGTCATTCACTGTGGCTCCACCGAGAAGGAGGCATGTGATAGGCCCTCCTGCCTATATCTACGGCCTCGACACTCTCTTCCAACTCTTCCTTCCTCGACTCACTCATCTTGACTCGTTCTCTTTGGCTGTTTCTGTCCTGAGGGCCAGTATTTCGACAGCTAAACCATTCAAGGAGTCCCCAATCACCGCATCACACTCACAGTCTTGCTGAATTAGCATTCAAAAGTACCTACAACTTGTTCTTTGCAATTTCTCACTTCAACGATGTCTGGCGCACCTCGCAGAAGAGGCATACCAAGAGGCGCACCGAGAAACGATGCTCCTGCTACTCCGCAGCAACAAGCGATGATTCCAACACCCCGTTTGACTTCAGTAACACCTCCATCTGCCGTTCAAGTTGCTGGCGTTCAAGTTCAACAGTTTGTGTCTTCTGCATTGCAGGAGAGCACTGCGCCTACCCTTCAGCTTGATCACCCCTTCCGTCCTGGTCAGCAAGGCACTGTCCGTCAAATCTGGAACGATATCAACAAGAATGATCGTCACCAAGTTGACCAGTTCTTATACGTCGCACAACGAACGATTCAAACTCTTGGACAGACTTCTGCAAACCTTGCCTTCGAGGTCATCAGTCTCAAAGATGAAAGCTCAGTATTACAGAGCATACTGAACAGCAACAAGAATACATATCAGGAAATTGAAGCACTTGCGAAGAAAGAGAAAGACCGTCGTGACCGCAAGGCGCAGTGCATCCGTCGTCTTCTGGAGAGGAGTCAGCCTAAGTCAGCCAAGTTCAGGAGTCTACAAAACTACTATCAAAACACTCTACATCAGGATCCGCCGCAAGATCTTGGTCCCTGGACTTCGGAAGCATTTTTGAAAGGGCTTGTCATTCCTTACGTTGGCAACAGCACTACCACGCTTGACGCTATCATTGAGAGTCGTGTAAGCGAGCACAGCCATTCTCTTACTCCGCTCCAATTGTTACAACGAGCCAGTTTCAACATGGTGATGCGACTGTCAGGACGCATGGGCCAGGTGACTCAGGATCAGCACCCAACTCCTGGAGATATTCGAAATATTTCAACGCGAAATGGTGATTACAACAACAAACAGCAGAGCATGGCAGAACCCGGTGTTCAAGAGACTCTCCGATCCTATAATCTCAGAGAAGTACATGGGATCTTCTTCATAGGCGGTATTCCACCTCGAAATTACAACAATTTGGTGGCAAGTGAGGGTAAACCTGATGTTGTTGTGCGAGCAGAGTCGTATGTGTCAAGACAGATCAACCAAGGACTGCTACCAGGCCAAAGCATTGCTAGCCCTCCAAGTCAAAGAAGAATAAGAGGCAGAGGTGGTGGCAACCGTGGAGGACAAAGAGGAAGAGGTAGTGGGATTGCCTCAGCTGCTCCGGCAAGGAACACGGCTCCTCCCAGAAATGTGCGCTCTCCTAGCGGTGCGCCATCATCTGGAAGCACTTCTTTGCTGAGTGATGCACCTTCTCCCACATCAGCATCAGAAGCTGGCAGTGAAATAGGTGGCGCAAGTCTTGTCCTGGCCGAAGCAGCAGTACGCAATGCGAACAACAGTCGTTTACAATCTCCTACGCCAAACCCCCCACGACCAAAGTCGAATCTCCCCCTTGCGACAGCGCCGGAACCTCCTCAGTCTACTGTTCAACAATCAGCAATGGGAGGTGCAGTACGAGGAAATGATGGAATCTGGAGAAGTGGATCAGCAGCAGGACAACAGCCGAAAACAGTTAACTCAACAGCCAGCGATCTCATAGCCCAATTTCAAAAATCCGCGGACCTAGCGACGTCCGATGATCAGACGAGTCTTCCTCCGTTGGGCGAAGCTACGAAACGAATGCGATCGACCTTGACTCCGCTAAGTAGTACGGCTACTCCTTCTGCCCAGAGTCCTGCAGCAAAGAAAGCGCGGCCTGAGAAACATACAAGCGAAGATGCCATCAATGAAATAATGAGAAATGTTGGGCGCAATGTTACAAAATTCGAGAAAACTAAGTCGCCCCCATCGAACGAGCGCAGCCCTTATCCAAATCCAATCAAAGAACCAACTGAAGAGCAGAGGTTTGCATGGCATTTGGTCAAACAATACGCCGAAGCATTACAGGATGAGCTACGGACTCCTGAGTTAACTGAAGATGAAGTCAACAGTATGAAGAGCTTCGGAATCAAGAAAATGATCAAGGCATACAAAGATATTGCGCAAGGGATCCCTGGCCGCTACAAAAGATCACATCAATACCTTGCAGAGAGAGGAATCTTGAGCAAAGTCCGAGAGATGGAGCGCGCCATTAATGAAAAGAGGGGCACAATGAAGAGTGTCTGGGAAGCTCTTCAGGATTGGGCGAATGCCTTTGGTGGCCACGAGCAACCGATCCGAGGAGGCAACATGAACCATGGAGGAACCACTGTTAACTACATCGAACTACAAACCTTCCTATTCAGCGGAGAATTCCACAATGGATGGCTTAGTGGAAATGTGATTACAGCTGCTATCGCCGCGCATCGACCTTTAAATGCGGATGATGGTATCAACTATATTCCCTTTCACTCATGGAACAAATTCGTTGAAAGAAAGACCCAATATCCAGACTATTGGGGTGAAAAAGAAACGAACATGCGTTACATCATCGTACATGAGAGGAGACATTGGTTTCTCATGGTTGTGAATGGTGCGGAACACTGGTATGCTGTTCTCGATTCTCTTTTCGAGCGAAACAGCCAAGATGACGAGCATCTCGTCCGTCTCGAAGAATTTTTACGGCGAATCTTAGGATGGCAGAACATGCAACGTCGATACGCAAAGAGCAAAGATCAATTCAACAACTATGACTGTGGCGTTTGGGTGTGCATGAATGCCATTGCGATCATGAATGGTGGTCTAGGCGCCGTTGTCAATGTTGATGTGGACCATTACACCCGCACCGAGCTCATCAGGAAGATTCATGAGGCCGTGATAATTGAGCAATGCAAACCAGGCACGTTTTCTAACCTTCCTCGCATTGGTCCGCAACCAATCCCTGAAAAGGCAAATGTGATAACTCTGGAGGATGAAGTGGAAGGCAAGAATGCAAAGAAATTGATGGACTCTGGCATTTGAATAGCAATTTGCTTACTGCCCGACGAGGTCGTCTGGGAGGGGAAATGGGGAGGACTGTGCTGGGGCAGGAACGGCTGTCATAGAAAGGCAAAGGGCTGTACGAGTGTACAGCGATACCTGAGCACGTGACAGTGCATTGGCAATGGTAGTAGGACTTGCAACAGGACAGAGACAGACACTGAAAGATAGGCAACCGAAGGAGACTGTGCTTGAGACTATCGTATTGAGAATGATCGTTATCTTTCCTTTTCATTGTGCTAGGTAACGAGCTCACGGCTCGTCCTCTCCAACTGTGCTACGTGGTATTCCTACGGATACCGTTGCGGTGTTGGTGTTTTGTTGTTGTTGTGTTGTTGTGGTTCCTGCGTCACTTGCCAGGCACCGACCTCGATATCCTACCTGCTTGACAGGCCCCTGTGCATTCTCGTATGCATATGCCGAGACCGACAGCACTGTTACAGTGGTGCTCACTATCGGATCGAAACGCCTTACCCCCTATATTGTCTTGGAAAGGTGCTGCATCGAGGAATGGCAGCGCTGTGACGCGAACTCAACGGAATTGACTGCGACTAGCTGGCGGTGCATGCTCTCTGAAGCGCTGCTGTCAGAACCCTCTGTGCCGAGCTAGGTTGACGACTGGAATCAAGTGGGCGATGCGTTTGACCCTGACAGATCTCACATGAAAGAAATGCCGCGGCTATTGGTGCGGAGAAACTGTTCACGTGAGGAGATGTCAACCGAACATTATTGTGATTGGACGGGGAATGAGGAACATAGGGAGCCTTACCCGTGCCGGGAGGAATCCTATTGGTTGAGTGAACGGCGTGGAAGGCGGATGAGTGAAAATATGAAACAAGTCTGGGGAAGAAGGCTTAGGGGGATAGGACCCTGTCGAGAGGCGTTCGGAGGGAGAAGGAGAAGAATGATGAGAGGTAAGTATATGATTCATTACAAGGATCTGAAAAAGAAAGAAGAGGACACCCATCGTTATCGTTACCTCTTACAACCCGATTATCATTCTCGTTGCAATCGCTGTGAATTAAAAAGTTTTCTTGCTCAAGTGAGCGAACATCGTGTGTGGTGCCCTAGTAATCGTTGTTGTTGCGTCTCGCGGAGTAAGGGAAGAGTTTCAGTGACTGCTCGCGGATGCGAGAGTACTAAACGGCTTGCCCGCTGCCGGAGATTTCCAAGCAAGTTGCTAGGCTATCGTTTATATCAATCGTCGTCGAGATCAGCGGAAGACTGGTCTTATATCTGGAAGGATTGTATATTATTAGTTTTGCAGATCGTACAGCTTTGGCTTTTTGTTCAATTACAGTGCTTTCGAAGTGTTGTGAGAATTCTGGGTTGGACTTCATTATTAGTTGATTATCAAAGTGTGAAAATGTCGGAATCAGCAGGAAATGGAGGAGATAGTGGAGGTTCGACGAGATCGACTAGTTCGGTACCGGTGCAGGGGACGCCGAGTCTGTCTGGTATAGTGTCCGGGAGTGCAGCTGCGGTTCTTTTACAAATGCCCTGGTCGAGCAACAAGGACTCAGGCTTACCGTTTTTCAATGGAAAGAATGTGACGCGGTTTCTTAATGAATTTGATCGGCTGGCGGCTCATCATCGTTTGACGGACGAAGAGCGCGCTGAAAGCGTGGTAAGATTTTGTGGAGCGGACCAAGAATATCTCGTTCGGAACATGCCTGAGCATAAACAGCGTGATTGGTCGAAACTGAAAGAAGAAATGCTCCGTGAGTGGGAAGATGACGATGAAGAGCAAATGATGCTTACTATTCCTTTTCTGGAGGCATTGGCTCAGAAGGAAAGGGGAAAGGAAGACGACATAAGGCTCTATCTACGACAATTCAAGATTGGAGCGGATCATCTAATCAAAACAAATCAGCAATCATCATATCAATGCGGACGACTGTTCTTACAGGGAATGCCAGAGCAATTTCGGCGAAAGATCGTCAAGGATCTGAAAATCAATCATCGTAAACCTCAGACAGTTGAATTTGAAAAGATATACAAGAAGGGAGTGGAATGCTGGGAGTCGGAGTATAACTCCAGCTATTTCAACAACTCGCCTAGTATTCGGACATTCACGAATTTGGTTGAAAGACGCGAAACAAACCCATCAGTCATGAGAGCGAAAGAAAGAAAAGAAAGACGACAAGGAGAAGAAGGAAAAGTGTCTGCGACCTCAAATGTCGCATCTTCCCTGCCTCAAGCTGAGTCGAAAGAGTTACAGCCACAGCAACAGCTACCGAAGAACTATGAGGAGCAATTAGTACGGCAATTTGAGAAGTTAGCGCTGCCAATATCAGCTGCGGTAGAGGGATTAAATAGAGCAGTGAAAGCGATGACAGCGTCGGCGGTTGGAGGAACACAGACAGGAGCGCAGGGAGAGTGCTCTGGAGGGGAATGCGGCCATGATCATTCCCAAGGAGCACAAGGAGGACGTCGGGGAATGTCTTGTTATTTCTGTGGAGGGCCGCATCTGAGGAATGCTTGTCCGGATTTGAAACCGTGGTTTGACCGAGGGCTGATTCATATCAACGGGATGGGCAATATTGCTTTGGGACCATGGAGAAGGAATATTGATGCGCCATCGGTGGTTTTTCCCTCTGGAGTCGACAGAAAAGAATATCTGAATGGTTTAATCCACGGCCCTTCGAAACCGCAAGGAGAAATGCATGTGTCATACATCCGTGCAGCTGTTGACTTGAGTGATGAATCGGAAGAAGAGATGGAACATCGTGTTGGAGTGGCAGCGGCACGTCAAGCAAATCGTGGGAAAGCCAAAGGATCGGAGATGAGCCATGGTCCGATAGGAGTGCCTCGAATTCTGAAACGCAGGGCGGAAGGCCAAGAAGATCTGCCGATTGCAAGGCAGCTGAGGTCTGGACATTATGTGCAAGAAGCCATTGAAGTGGCTGATGAAGAAAGAGAGCCTGCTAGGATGGATGATCGACAAGAAGGAGCCCCTAGGGCAGAGGTAAGTCGCACAGTCGGAGCGGAAGCTCAAAATAGTCAAGATGACACTGTTATGGGTGATTTGGAGCCGTCGTCTATCGCAGTTCGGGTGCCGCGGAAGGTAGGTATGCAAGGAGATATGATCATCCCGAGAGAAAAGCTGCAAAAAGTGTTAGGGAGAGTTGAGGGACCAGAAAAGCTCGCGTCCCATATTTTACAGCAACAACTTGATGGATTGACTGTTCAAACTGTACTTGCCGGTTCAAAGGAAGTGCGGAATCTGATTTTCACAAAGAAAAACTGGGAATATGATGAGGAAAGGGATGAAGTGTTGCAAAAGAAAGCAAAGGTGACGGCAGTGCGTATGGACTATCCGACAGGACCAACGTACAAGAAAGGACTATTCCATGCGAAGTGCCCATTTCTGCAAGTTGAAACGAGACATGGTCGTGAGAAAGCATTGTTGGACAGCGGAGCAGAAATCAATGTGATGTCAGGAGATCTGGCAGAAGAGCTTTCATTACCAATCTCTCCAGCGCGGATGGTAAAGAGCGCGATTGGATATGAGGGCCACTCTGGCGCAGCATTTACTGGAGTGATTGAAAACCTGTTGATCATCGTTGGTGGTGTGGAAGTGACAACTCATGTGTTTGTGGCCAAGGTGATGGATCCTCAATACCGTCTGATACTAGGGACCCCGTATCAGATTGCCGCAAGGATGGAAATGATCAGGAAAGACAACGGAACGTGCATTGTTACCTTGAGGGATCAAGAAACCTCCAAAATGATTAAGATTCGAGCCACGGAAGCTGAAGTTGGTCAAGATGAAGGAACTTCGGAGATGTTGGAGTTGTCGCATGGCCATTTAAACTAAAAGGCGGACAGGAACGACAGAGGCCTCTGTTTGCCAGTGTGAAAGGCCTAAGACTTCCAGCGTGTGGGGAGGTAGTGGAAGAGAAGGAGGCGAGAGAGTTGCGTGAGGAGGAGGTGAGGTTGTTTGAAGAAAAGGGTGAGAGATTGCAGGTCAGCGCGAAGCCAATGGTAATAAAAGGGTCGTTGGAGCACGTGATGAATATGGCTGTACAAGTGTACAGCGATATCCCAGAGAAAAGATCATGCGCCTCCGATGTCGATCAGAGCATGGCAGTGCTGGTGCCAACGCCACGAGCTGTTTGGGATGATTTTCAAATTTCAAGAGCGTCCAGGAGAAGAGATTCCTTCAGTTTAGAACAGGATTTGCAGAACGAGCGATACCGAGTGAAGCTGAAGGCAGAGCGTGCGCCTGAAGCGAGAGTCTTTACGCTGTACAAGCGAAAGGCCGACAAAGTTCTTCCTGTCAGCACCTCTCAAACGGATGGAAGCGTTCCTGGAGGATTGAACGACTGGAGGGAAAGAGCGTTAGCGAGGGAACAAGCCGCAGGCTTGTATTCGGCTCCTTATCGCTATAACCAATGGATTTTGCCTCGTTTTGCAACTTTCAAGAGGGGCACTCGACTAACGCCAGAGCGCTTGGAAAGGTTGTTGATTGGGGACATCCTGTTATCCTCGGAAAGGGATCTGCTTATTGAAGTTTTGTTTAACAGGGAAGGAGCATTGGCGTGGGAGTTCTCTGAAATGGGGAGAATAAAGGAAGAGGTGGCGCCGCCGCAAGTGATCCGGACAATACCGCATGAGGCGTGGCAAGCAAAGAACTTTCACACTCCAAAAGCCTTAGAGAAAAAGGTAATCGAACTGGTGTTGGACCGCGTGAGGAAGGGCGTCCTTGAAGGTTGTCATGGACCGTATCGAAACCCATTCTTCCTCGTTGCAAAGAAGAAACCCGGAGACTATCGCCTTGTCAATGCGGCTATGAATATAAACCGAGTCACTATTCGAGACGCACACTTACCCCCTTCGTCTGATGATTTTTCTGAAGAATTTGCAGGAATGCATATCTTATCTCTGATTGATTGGTTCTCTGGATACGACCAAGTAGGACTTGCTGTTGAGAGTAGGGACATGACTGCTTTCCAAACGCCAATTGGATTATTGAGACAGACCACGCTACCACAGGGAGCGACAAATTCAGTGGCGCAATTTGTCAGGATAACAAATAAAATCCTGGAGGCTCAGATACCGGAGAAAGCAAGGCCTTTTCTTGATGATATCGCAGTGAAGGGACCGAAGACCGATTATAAAGAGGTGGAAGTTGCCCCAGGAATTCGACGCTTCGTTCTGGAACATATACAAAACCTGGATCAAGTCTTGTGCGACCTTGAACGTGCGGGAGCCACAATTGCTGGAGGAAAATCGCAGTTCTGCATGGCCGGGATAAAGGTGGTTGGATATGTCTGCGATAGAGAAGGTCGACACCCTGATTCTGCAAAGGTGGAGAAGATCTTGAATTGGCCGACCCCAAGCAATCCTACGGAGTTAAAAGGATTTTTGGGCATTTGCATTTATTATCGCATTTGGATTGACGGTTTTGCATTTCGCGTTGCTGTTTTCTATCGTCTTTTGAAGAAAGGAGCTGAATGGAAATGGGGGAGAGATGAACAGGTCGCCATGGAAGAATTAAAAGAAGCTCTGACCACAGCCCCTGCCTTAGTCAGCATTGACTATAGTGAGGGAGCTGGCTTGATAATCCTTGCCTTTGATGCTAGTTTGCAAGGATGGGGAGCAGTTTTAATGCAGCTTGAGAGAGATTCAAAGCGGAGACATCCTGCGAGGTATGAGAGCGGACTGTGGTCAAAGGCGGAGTCCCAATATGATGCAGGAAAGAGAGAATGCCGCGCACTGCTGAAGGCATTGAAGAAATTCAAGACCTGGTTATATGGGGTTACCTTCGTCGTTGAAACGGATGCCATGACTCTTGCAGCGCAACTGAACCGATCGGCAACTGACCTACCTGGCGCCCTGGTCACGCAATGGCTCGCGTGGATACGATTATTCGATTTTGAAGTGCGACATGTTCCTGGAGCAAAGAACATTGTGGCGGATGCCTTGTCAAGAAGGCCGCCTAATGAAAGTGATTTAAAGGAGGCAGAAAATGAAGAGGACATTGATGAATGGGTCGCTGCTCAACTCAATGCAGCGCGGCTCTGCCCGATTCGTGCTTATCCAGTCAGTGCTGAGAACGAGCCCTCTCAGATAAATAAGGATCCGCCCCTGAGAGAGGACGAATATTCTGAAAATTCGTTGAAGATTGCGGGGTTCTTGCAAACATTACGACGGCCAGCAGGGATGAGCGACAGTGAATTTAGGAGGTTCAGAAGAGAGGCCCTCAACTATTTCATGAGGAACGGTCATCTCTTTCGCCGACCGAACACCAGCAAACCTGCTCGAAGAGTTGTGGACATGGATACGCAAAAGCAACAAATTCTGAAAGAATTACACGATGATAGTGGCCACAAAGGAAAGGAAAGTACGTACACCCGGGTATCGGACAGATACTATTGGGATGGCATGTACAAAGACGTCGTGAGATATGTGAAAACCTGCAGTCAGTGCCAATTTCGAGAATCCAGACGATTGGAAGAGGAGCTGCATCCAACTTACGTTGACAAAAGATGGGAGCAAGTCCATGTGGATGTGACTCCGATGCCTGGCTCCCATGGCAAGCATTTCCTCGTTGAGGCCAGAAGCAATTTCAGCGGATGGGTTGAGGCGCGTGGAATCGCGAACAACAATAGTGCAACGGTGTCAAAATTCCTATGGGAGGAAATTATATGCCGACATGGTATCTTCAGAAAACTGGTGGTCGATGGTGGGCCAGAAAACAAGGATCTGACAGCAAAGCTCATGGAGAAATACAACATTAAGCGGGTGGTGATCTCCTCATATCATCCTCAAGCCAACGGGCTAGTTGAAGTTGGGCACCGTGCAGCAGCTGATGCCCTTGCAAAGACCTGCAAGCGCCCTGATCGGAAAGATTGGATGGACCATTTACATGCGGTGCTGTGGGCAGACCGCACCACCGTCAAGTCGAGCACAGGCGTCACACCATATGAATTAGAGTTTTTGGACCGTCCAATTTTGCCAATTGAACTGGATATCTCAACGTGGAATGTTCTTCCTTGGGATCAAGTACATGACACTGCGGAATTAGTTGCGATGAGAGCGAGAGCGATGGAAAGGCGTGAAGAAGATTTGGAAGAAGCAAAAGCTCACCTGAGGAGAATGAGAGAGAGAGGTAAGGAGTATTTTGACAAGCGCCATAATATCCGCAACGAACCTCTTGAACTTGGCATGCTTGTGCTGGTACATGACTCATTTGGCGCAATGGACATGTCAAGTGCAAAGAAATTGTCGTTCAGGTGGATGGGACCGTACCGCATATCGAGTGCCAACCCGGCATTGGGCAATTATTTCTTGTCGGAGCTCGATGGCACGGAGCTGCGTGGTCCCTTCGCTGGGAATCGACTAAAGAGGTTCTACCCTCGCGCTGCAGAACATTTCGCACCTCTAGAAGAGCAAGAGGAAAGTGAGGAAGAAGAAGAGCCTCCCAACAGGAGTGGTGTGCGTCCTAAGGGGCAGAGGCTGTGATGGTGTTTCATTTCTTTCACTGTTATGCCATGTTATGTTTTTCTTCTATTGGCTTTTGGCGACGTTTATGGAGAAGCAAAGGAGACTCTGAAGAGTGCTCATCGCGGCTCTCGTCTTGATTCAACATCAATGATAGAGGACGTGGTGGCGGAGCGATCAGGTGTGAGAAGAGTGGTTGGCTTGACTTCAGGGGGAAGGGGAGGCAACTAAACCTTCTCGAGAGTCTCCAGGAGTGTCATTTTGTGTCTACTTTTGCTTTTGAGAGGCAATGAGGATATTCAGAGTGGAATTCAACCTCCACTAGAGGAGATGGTTGTTATCTGAGCGGTGCCGTGTTCTCACTTCATTGTCAGTCAAGTCAAGTTTCCGGGCTCGGAACTCACTCAGCAATGTTTTTTTTGGAAGCTGCAGAGAGCGAGGAGCAGCTGAAGAACAGCGGGCGGTATCTCTAAGAGTGTTTGAGAGCCTGCGCAAGCAAAGGGAAAAGGAGGAGAGACTGTGAGTGTTGTGAGGGTTGGTAGGAGAGCAGGTGTGGTGAGGAAGACGTGGTGCGGGGAAGCAGTGCGGGGAAGATCACGTGATAAATATGGCTGTACAAGTGTACAGCGATATCCCGGAGAAACAATTATCCGAGCCGGAAGATCACGTGATAAATATGGCTGTACAAGTGTACAGCGATATCCCGGAGAAATAATTATCCGAGCTGATCCCGATACCATCGACCCTGCCCACAGC
>Ga0335075_10014772_pt1 | contig 11711 bp, 11 predicted proteins | sample Lox_Sample_24_FD_206723 | JGI IMG/M metagenome (GOLD analysis project Ga0335075, IMG submission 206723) | Soil microbial communities from Loxahatchee National Wildlife Refuge, Florida, United States - Lox_Sample_2.4 | ecosystem: Environmental > Terrestrial > Soil > Wetlands | place: USA...
CCGGTTCCGGTTCCCTCGCCGGATGCGGACCCAATCCACCCGGGGAAACCGGGTTGATGCGGGCCATCAGGCTGATCGTGCTGGTGCCGACGGTGTTGCCGCCGCTCGTGCCGGGCTGGTACGCGTCGCAACCGAGATCGTGCGCCTGCGCGCCGAGCGGACTGGTGGCAGCAAAGGCACCCCGGATGCGCGGCAGCGCAGGCGAAGCGGTCCTCTTGCTGGCACCAGAGCCGTCCCAGGCACCTTCAGACGCGAAGGCGCCCGCGCCGAGACCGGCGAGTGGGCGCATGGCGGCCCAGGCGGCGTTTGCCTCGGCAGCTGGGCTGCCTGACTTGGCCGTGGCCGTGAAGTTCAGCATCTCGGGCACCTCCTCTCGGGCGCGGTTGGTCGGCGTGCGAACAGGTAGCAGCCTATGTAGGGCACCAGGACTGCGGCAACTTTTTTTCTACCTGGGATTTCCGGTTATCCGTCAACCGGGGTGCCGCGGCCGCAGCAGCCCCTCCTGAACTACTGAGACCACTAGCTCGCCGTCACGGGTGTACACCTCGCCCCTCGCCAGGCCCAGCGCGCCACTTGCCACCGGCGAGTCCTGGACGTATAGCAGCCAGCGATCGGCCCGGAAGGGCCGGTGGAACCACATCGCGTGGTCAAGGCTGGCGCCCGAGATCAGGCCGCCGCTCCATGACATCCCGTGCGCGAGCAGCACGGTGTCCAGCAGTGTCATGTCAGAGGCGTAGGTCATGAGGCAGACATGCAGCAGCGGATCGTCTGGCAGTTCGCCATCGGCGCGGAGCCAGACGACGTTGCGTGACGTGATCAGGGACGGGTCACGCGAGGCCTCCAGGGTGAGCGGGCCCACATGCCGGATGTCGATCGGGTTGGGCCAGCTGTACTCGTCGGCCGCAAGACCATACAGCCGACGTAGCCGGTCGGCGGTCGGTTCCACGTCCTCTGGGCCGGGTACTTCGGGCATGGCGTCGGCGTGCTCGAAGCCGGGCTCGGGGTGATGGAACGACGCGGACAGCGTGAAGATCGTCTTGCCATGCTGGATTGCGGTGACCCGCCGGGTCGTAAACGAACGCCCATCCCTGACTGGATCGACGACATACACCAGCGGCACCGTCGGGTCGCCAGGCCTGATGAAGTAAGCGTGGAGCGAGTGCACCGGCCGGTCTGCCGGGACCGTGCGGCCCGCGGCGACAAGCGCCTGGCCCGCTACCTGGCCGCCAAAGACCCGCTGCCGGCGCTCCCCCTCCGGGCTTTCGCCGCGGAAGATGTTTACCTCGATCTGCTCGAGATCGAGCAGGCCGATGACTTCGTCGAGTGCCTTGCTCACGGGGCGGCCTCGCGGTCGGGCAACGTCGCGGAGCCGTCGAGCGCGCGCGTGGCGGTCGGCGACTTATCCTGGCCGGCTGCATCCGCGCATAGCTGGATCACCGCGGCACCGTATCGGTCCAACTTCACCGCCCCGACGCCGGGGATGGCCGCAAGCTCTCCGCGGCTAACCGGGCGCGCGTCAGCGATCGCCTGCAACGTCGCGTCGGAGAAGACCACGTAGGCGGGCACACTCTGCTCGCGGCTCACTGCCAGCCGCCAGTCTCTCAGGCGCCGGAACAACTCGCTGCCAGGATTCGACGGGCCACCAGCCCGGTCACCACCAGCCCGGGCCCCGCCACCACGGGGCCGACCACCACGGGGCCCGGCCTGGGTGCGCTCCCCAGCCGCGCTGCCGCGGCCGCCGAGTACGTCCGCGAGGAACCTGGACGGCTTGCGTGTGCGTCGCCCGCCGGGTGTCCTGGCCAGCGCCCAGGACAGGTAAAGCCGTTCCCGCGCTCGCGTCACGCCGACATACAGCAGCCTGCGTTCCTCTTCGACGGCCTCGTCGGTCTGTGCGTAGACGATCGGCACGTTGCCGTCCGTCAGGCCGGGCATGAACACTGCCTGCCACTCCAGGCCCTTTGCCGCGTGCAGCGAGGCGAGCGTCACCCCTGCCATCGCAGGCGCGTGGCCGATCGCACTGCGCACCGCGAGCTCGCCCGACAGGTCGGCCAGGCCGGCTTCCCGATGGGCGGCGAAGAAGTCCGCGGCAAGCTGGGACAGCGCCGCAAGCGACTCCCAGCGCTCACGCGCGGCACCGCGACCACTCGGCGGCTGCTGGGTCAGGCCGATGGTCGCAAGGATGGGCGTGATCTGAGCGGCCGGGTCGTCGTCCGCTGACGCCGACTTGGCGGCAGCCCGGATCAGCGCGACAGCCCGGCGGACTTCGTCGCGGTCAAAGAACCGCTCAGCGCCGCGCAGCTGAAATGGCACGCCGGCCTGGGCGAACGCCTGCTCGAGGCCCTCGGTCTGCGCGTTGGTGCGGACGAGCACGGCGATCTCGGCCGCCGGGGTCCCGGCCTTGAGCAGCATCTGCACCTGCCGAGCGATGGCTGCCGTCTCAGCAGTCTCGTCGGGGTACTCGGTCAGCCGCGGAGCCGGGCCGGCAGGCCGCTGCGCGATCAGGGAGCCGACCCCGGGCGGGCCGGTCGCAGCGACAAGCTTGTTGGCGAATGTGACAACTTCCGGCGTGGAGCGGTAGTTACGGACTAGCCGGATTACGACAGCTGCCGGGAACTCGGCCTGGAACCCGGTCAGGTAACCCGGAGAGGCACCGGTGAAGGAGTAAATAGTCTGGCGCGGGTCACCCACGACGCAGATCTCATCCCTGCCGCCAAGCCACATGTCGAGCAGCAGCTTCTGAAGCGGGTTAACGTCCTGGTACTCGTCCACCACGAAGCAGGCGTACCGGTCCCTGACGGAACGGGCAGCCGACGGATATTCGGCAAGAATGGCCGCGGTCAGCTCGAGCACTGACTCGAAATCCACCACGTGACGTTCGGTCCGCAGCTCCTCATAGCCCTCGTAGATCCTGGCCAGCGCCGCGGCGTCCAGCGGCGGCGTCCGGCCGGCCTTTACGCTGGCCGCGGCGTAGTCGGCTGGCCCGACCTGGGTGACCTTGGCCCACTCGATCTCGCTCGCTGCGTCCCGCAGCTCCGGCAGGCCGGCCGAGATCCTGAGGCGGCGGGCCGCCTCAGCCACGAGGCTGATCTTGGACTCCAGCACCCGCGGGGCCGGGCCGCCGACAGTGGCCGGCCAGAAATGCGTGAGCTGGCGCAACGCGGCCGAGTGAAATGTCCGGGCCTGAACCCGGTCCAATCCTGCGCCGGGCACGAGCTGGCCGAGCAGGCGCAGCCGCCCGCGGAGTTCCCCGGCCGCCTTGGTCGTGAATGTGACGGCTAGCACACGGGCCGAGTCGGCCTGGGCCGTGGCGGTCAGGTACGCGATCCGGTGGGCGACCGCGCGGGTCTTGCCTGTCCCTGCCCCGGCCAGCACGCATACCGGTCCGGGCGGGGCCAACGCGACCTCCTGCTGCTCCGGATCGAGGCTGGCCAGAACGGCGTCGGGTCCGCTGAGCTGCGAGCTGGCGGCTGCCAGACTGGCCGCCTGGTCTTGCCGCTCAGGCATGTGCATGCCCCTTCATCAGTCACAATGGTCAGCAGGGCACTGGTGCCGCCCGAGCCCGCCTGACTCCATACTGTCGTATGACACCGACGACGGTATGACACCGGCGACTGGCGCTCCGCTTGGAATCGGACGATTACCGTGGGAAGCGGACGACAGTCGCGAGCGTTACTAAAATTCAGTTGACATGCTTGGCGAGAGGGAGAACGAGGGTGCCGGAGCCGCTGACGATGTACAGCACGACCTGGTGCGCCTTCTGCCGTCGGCTCAAGAGCCTGCTGGCAGCCGAGGGAATCGAGATCGCCGAGGTCAATATCGAAGAGGACCCCGCCGCGGCTGACTTCGTCATGTCGGTCAACGGCGGATGCCAGACGGTTCCGACCGTCGTATTCCCGGACGGCAGCGCGCTCACCAATCCTTCCCTGGCAGCGGTGAAGCAGCGCTTGGGTGAGCTGGCTGGTACGCGATGACAAGCAAGCGGGGCCGCCGCGTGCGGGCGGCACGGAAAGCCGACGCCAGTTTCGCTAGCGCTGACGTGGCCAGCGCCAGTGTGGCCAACGACACAGATATCCCCGGCACCGACATCGGCAGCAGCGCGGTGACCTCCAGCGTGGTCCACGGCACAGTCGTCAGCGCGACTGTCGGAGACGGCACGCCAGTCGCGGCGTTCGTGCCGGACGAGGCCGTTGTCAGGCGCACCAAGGATGGCTGGCGCGTGGGCAGCGACGATCTGCCTGACCTGACCTGCGCGATGATCCTGGCCGATCTGCTAGCCGCCGAGAGCGGCATGGCTCCGGCTCAGCCGGCGAAGCCGGATGCGGAGCCGTCCGGAACGGGCGAGACCGGGAAGCTCCGCGCTACCGTCAGCCAGCTCGAGCACGCGCTGGCTACCCGGATCCGCGTCGAGCAGGCCATCGGCGTACTGGCCGAGCGCCACCGGATCAAGCCACGGCAGGCGTTTGAGCAGCTCAGGGAGGCCGCCCGGAGCCGCGGCCGCAAGGTCATCGACATCGCAGGCGACGTCGTTGCGAGCGCGACGAACCCGTTGCTGCAGCTTCCGGACGAGCTTTCCCGGCCGCGTTCCGCGCCGCGCCGTGGCCCGCGGCAGCAGCCGTCCGGCGCCCGCTAGCCTGGCCCGCGACCGCCAGCTCCGTGCTGGTCGGGCGGCGGCGAGGTAAGACGGCCTCGTTCCCGGCGGTATGAACTTGACCTTGGGGTTGACTTGAAGTAGCCGGGGGTAACACCGCGTCGTGGACCGCATGAGGTCCGGGACGAGGGCGGGGGCGTGGACGACGGGGGATCTCCGGCTCGGCTGCTCATCATCGGCGGCGCGGAGGATCGCTGCTGCGGTTCCGGCCTCCTGGAGCGGTTCGTCGAGCTGTGCGGCGGCGACGAGGCCCGGATCGTTCTGGTCACGACCGCCACCGACGTGCCAGAAGAGGTGCTCGCTGAGTACGAGCGGGTCTTTCGCAAGCTTGGCGTCGAGCAGACCACCGAGCTGCGGCTGCGCGGCCGTAGCGACGCCGATGGCGATTTCGCCGTTCAGCGGCTCTCTGACGCGACTGGAGTGTTCTTTAGCGGCGGCGACCAGTCCAGGTTGCGCACCCTTGTCGGCTCGCGGACCAACGACGTCATCTCGGCCCGGCTTGGTGACGGCCTGGCTGTCGCGGGCACGAGCGCTGGCGCCACCGCGATGGGCCGGAGGATGATCCTGGGCGGCGCGGGTTCCGATGTGTCGGCCGCCGCTGTCCGGACCGGGCCTGGCCTCGGGCTGGTGCCGCACGCCTTGATCGACATGCACTTCGGCGAGCGCGGGCGGCTGCCTCGGCTGCTCAGCGCCGTCGCGCTCGACCCTGAGCGTCTTGGCATCGGGCTCGACGAGAACACCGGCGTGCTTATCGACGGTGACGGATTCGAGGTCATTGGCACGGGAGTCACGACTGTTGTCGATGCCGAGGGAGCCACGGTCGTGCACGCCGCAGGCGACGGCGATCCGATCACGCTGTTCGGCGTGCGGCTGCATCTGCTGCCGGCCGGCTGCCTGTTCGACTTCAGCACCCGGACGCCGACCATCGGTCCGGCGCACGACAGGTACTAGGCCCGTCCGCCCGTCGTCCTCGACATCAGCTACGAAGCAAAGGGAGCGGACGTGCGCTTCATTGACCTGCGACATCTGAGCGGGCCAAACGTCTTCACCACCAGCCCGGTGATCATCGCCCGGATCGACCTCGAGGATCTGACCTGCAGGGAAACGACAGAGTTTGCCGGGTTCGCATCCCGGCTCACCGCGCTGCTGCCCGGGCTGGCCAGCCACCACTGCGCCGCCGGCCGGCCGGGAGGGTTCCTGGACGCGCTGGCCCGTGGAACCTATTTCGGCCACGTGACGGAGCACGTCGCGCTCGAGCTGTCCGGCATGGCCGGCCGCGACGTCCACCTTGGCCGGACGATGTGGGCCGGCGCCGACGGGCGTTACGACGTCATGATGGAGTGCCCGCAAGACGAGCCAGCCGACTCGGCCGTGCCCGGCGACTTGCTGCGGCTGGCGATGCAGGTCGTTACCGACGTACTTGCCGAGCAGCCGCCGGGCTTTGACAGCGAACTCGAGCTGATCGCGGCGGCGTGCGAGCGCGAGCGACTCGGGGTGAGCACTGCCGCGATCGCCGCGGCGGCGCGCCGGCGCGGGATCCCGGTCCGGCGAGTGTCGGGCCGCAGCCTGCTGCGGCTGGGCTACGGCTGTCACCGGCGGCTGGTCTGCGCGGCGCTAACCAGCCAGTCCTCGGCGATCGGGGTGGATATCGCGGCTGACAAGCAGCTATCAAAGCAGTTGCTGGCCGACGCCGGCGTCCCTGTCGCGCCGGGCGTCGTCGTTCGGTCGAAGGACGAGGCGGCTGCGGCACTGGCACAGCTTGGCCCCCCGGTAGTGGTCAAGCCGCTGGTGGGCAGCCAGGGCGCAGACCTGACCATCGGCGTTCGCACCGCAGCCGGGGCGGGGGCGGCGTACCTGAAGGCGGCGGCCGGCGGCGATGCCGTGCTCGTCGAGGTGCTCGTTCCCGGCATTGACTACCGGGTGCTTGTCATTGACGGCCAGGTCGCGGCGGCGGCGCAGCTGCGCCCAGCGGCAGTGACCGGCGATGGCGCACGCACCATCGGCCAGCTGGTCGCAGCGGCGAATGCCGATCCGCGCCGGGGCGCTGGTCACGCCAGGGAGCTGACCAGGATAACGCTCGACAGCGAGGCGCTGAGCCACCTGCACACAATCGGGCTTGACGACCATTCGGTGCCGTCCGCCGGGCAAGTTGTCACGCTCCGCCGCAACGCCAACATCTCTACCGGCGGGACTAGCAAGGACGTCACCGAGACGCTGCACCCCGAGGTCGCCGAGATGTGCCGCCGGGCGGCAGCCGTTTCCGGCCTCGACGTCTGCGGCATAGACCTTCGCCTGGGTGACATTGCCGCCCCGCTGCACGATCGCTTTGGCCACTTCCCGGCGCAGCCGTGCGCGGTGCTCGAGCTCAACGCGTGCCCCGGCCTGCGGATGCACCTCTCCCCCAGCGAAGGCACGCCGCGGGATGTGGCCGCAGCCACTGTCGACAGCCTGTACCCGCCGGGCGTGCCCGCCCGGATTCCGATCGTGTCGGTGACGGGAACGAACGGCAAGACCACCACCGTGCGGATGATCAGCCACGTGCTGCGCCAGGCCGGGCTACGGGTCGGCATGTCCTGCACGGACGGCGTCTACGTTGGCGGCACACTCGTCTACGCCGCCGATGCCTCGGGCCCGCGGTCGGCGGAAATGGTGCTTGACGACCCGACGGTTGAAGCCGCGGTGCTGGAGACGGCTCGCGGCGGCATCATCCGGCGCGGCCTCGGCTATGACAAGGCCGACGTCGCGGTCATCACCAACATCACCGCCGATCACCTCGGCGACGACGGCATCGAGGACCTGAACGACCTGATACACGTCAAGGCGCTGATCGCCGAGGAGATCCGGGACGGCGGATCGGTCGTGCTGAACGCCGACGATCCCGCCGTCGCGGCGCTGGCTGACCGGCAGGCCGTTCGGGTGCACGCACCGGTGCTCAGGTACTTCAGCAGCACTCCGGGCAACGAGGTCATCGCGCGCCACAAGGCGGCGGGCGGCCCGTGCTATGAGGTGATCGACGGGCAGCTGACCGAGACCGAGGGCGGGGAACGGCGGCCGCTGCTCGCTGTCGCGGACCTGCCGGGTGCCTACGGCGGGCGGGCGGCGCACATCGTGGCCAATGCGCTCGCTGCGGTCGCGGCATGCCGGGCCGCGGGCGTGAGCGGAAAGGACATCGGGCGCGGGCTCGCCGCATTCACTCCGGCCAGCGACAACCCCGGCCGGGGCAGCGTCTTTCGTGTCGGCCCCAGCCCGGTCATCGTCGACTACGGTCACAATGCCGCCGCGCTGCAGGCGACCGGAAGGTTCGTGCGCGAGGTCTGGGGCGGCGCGCCGGTCGCTGTCGTCACGCTGCCCGGTGATCGCCGCGAAGACCTGCTGGCAGCGACCGCCGGGGCCGTCGCTGCCTGCTTCGGCACAGTGGTGCTCTACGAGGACAGCGACAAGCGGGGACGTCCGGCCGGGCAGATGCTGGAGTTCCTCAGCTCGGCGCTCCGAGCAGCGCGTCCCGGCATCCGGTGCAGCGAGGCAGAGAATCCGGCGGACGCACTCCGGGTCGGGCTGAGGCTCGCTGACGGCCGACCCGTCCTGTTCGTGTACGAGAAGCTGGCAATGGCGCGCGATGCACTGGCCGCTGCCGGCGCCGAGCTCTGGCCTGAGGCTGACAGCGCGATCCTGGACGCTGCCGCAGCTGCCGGGGCCGTGGTAGCAGACGCAGCGGCGGTGGCTGACGCGGCAGCGGCCGTGGTGGCTGATGCTGCCGCTGCTGTCCACGGCAGTGATGCGTCGGCCGACTATGGCCCGATGCCCGGCTGATCCCAAGCCCGCTTGACACATGCCTATATGGGCATACGATTGGGCCATGGCTCGGGCACCGACGACCACGGACGCGTTCAACGCGGTAGCCGAACCGCGGCGGCGGCAGATCGTGGATGTCATCGCCGCCGGAGAGCGGTCCGTCAGCGATCTCGTTGCCGCGCTGGGGCTGCCACAGCCGCTGGTCTCCAAGCACCTTCGAGTACTCAGGGAGGTCGGCGTCGTCGTCGCACGCGACGAGGGACGCCAGCGGCTCTACCGGCTGAACGGCATGGCGCTCAAGCCCATCTTCGACTGGGTGAAGGACTTCGAACTGCTGTGGTCGGAGCGTTTCGCCCATCTGGACATCGTGCTGGCAGAGCTCCAGCAGGCTGAAACCGAGGAAGCGGAGGACAGAGATGACGGCGATGAGCACTAGCAGCTCGGCAGTCGTGACATTGCCCAGCGACACCGAGATCCTGATCACGAGGGAATTCGACGCGCCCAGGCACCTGGTCTACCGGGCGTGGACGACGCCCGAACTGATCAGGCGGTGGTGGAGCGGGGACAGGGGCGAGGTCACCTCCATTGAGGTGGACCTGCGCCCGGGCGGCACGTGGCGCTACGTCATGATCGCTAACGCCGGCTTCGAGGTCGCGTTCCATGGCGAGTACCAGGAGATCGTGCCCGGCGAGCGCATCGTCTCCAGCGAGATTTTCGAGGGAATGCCTGCTGCGGTCGCCGTGAGCACGACGACGTTCGAGGACAACGGCGCCCGTGCGAAGGTGTCGATCCTGGTTCGCCACCAGAACAAGGCGTACCGCGACGCGCACGTCGCGTCCGGCATGGAAGAGGGGCTGCAGGAAGCGCTGAACTACCTGGAGCAGGTTGCGCGCTCACTGTCCTGAGACCGCATACCCAGGCCAGCGTGCCGATCCGGTCTGCGTACTAAGTGCTGGCCGCGGACCGGATCGACGCGCTAGCAGTCCACAAGCCGGTCGCGTCCCGCAGCTCGCTCTCGCAGGGACGCCCATCCGCGACCCGGACGGATGGCACGCCGGAGGTCGGCACCATCACGGTCATGGCGGATCTCGTGCCGTAGCCCTCGACGTGGACACAGGCCGCCGTTACCTCCGGCGGCCAGACCCGGCCAGCGGCGTCAGTCCGCGCCTCTGGGATCGCCGGCTGGTGGCTGCCGAGCACGGACTCCAGAGCAGCGACCGTGCCAGCGGCGCCTTGGTCGCGCTGCATCGAAAGCGCCGAGCTGATCAGCCCGGTGACGAACTCAGCCTTTGCCGACTTCGGCCGCAGCGGAGCGTTCTCCAGGACGTACAGCCCCGGACCCAGCTGCTCGACCTCTGGCTCGCCGTGGCCAGCAATCCCGATGAAGAACAGGGTGCTTCGATCGCCCACCAGCAGCCAGCAAGAGTTGTAGTCGGCCGCGTTCAGCGTCTTTGGCACTGTAGCGACCGCTTCCGCGGCGGTGGCGTACCCGGCGAAAGCAAGCGGCAGCTCACCTCGCGAGCGCTTGGACGGGTCGCGGCCGTTGGCCGACGGCTGGTTGGTCAGCCCTGCCACCACGCCGTACTCGTTAACCGCCAGCCAGGTTCCGCCCGCGAGCTCATCCCGGCCGCCAAGTATGCGCGGTCCATGCTCGCGCAGGACGGTCATCGGTACCGCGGGACGGTCCAGCCGTTCATCCCGGTTAGCTGCAACGATCAGCGGCGCGTCCGCCACCACGCCGGACATCGCAATCAGCAGGCACATGCTCCGACGTTAGCCGATGCGTGATTGTCGTCCCACCCGTACCAGGACGAAACGGGCGCCAGCGCGGCGGCACGTCGGCCAAGTTCGACGCGACTTCATGATCCTGTAAATCTGGCGTGCGTATAGGACGCCTACTCTTCCTCAAAAAGGATCATGACGGAGGCGGCGAGATGAACGGCCTGGATCGCCAGCGAACTGGTGTCTCTGAGCTTGCCGCCGCAGGCGCAATGCAGCCGATGCAGCCGATGGAGCCGATGCAGCCGGCCGGCGGCAACGCGCCCGGCGACGCGGCGCTTGGCAGGCGAGAGTTCTACCGGGCCTACCGGGCGTTCGCCACAACGCTGCTGCGACCGGACTCGACGCTGCGGTTCAACCTCGAGCCTGCGCCAAGCTGCTGCACCCGACGCCGCCGGGCCCAGCGCAGCCGAGCCCGATGCCGCCGTGCCGGATGCGGCGCGAACGGCGGCAGCTAACATCAACGGGTGGGCCTGCCGCCGGATGCCGACGTGCTCGGTCCGAGCGGCGTCCCCTATTACTCGCAGTGGGAATCTCCCGAGCTGGTCCCCCGGTTCCTGGATGGCAGCCTGACGGCTGCCGACGATCCGAACTGGGCCACATCCGGGGCGCAAACGCCCGCTGAGTACGCCTTCTGGGCGTCGCGGGTATGCGGCCTTGCCTGCCTTCGGATGGTGCTTGGCAGGCGTGGCCTGCCGGTCCCGCCCGTGATCCGGCTTGTCGAGCAGGCGCTGGCGTGGAACGCCTACGTCCGGGATGGCGACCGAGTCGAGGGACTGATCTACAAGCCGTTCGCCGACTGGGTCGGGCACGACTACGGCATCAGCGCGACTGTCGTTCCTGACCTGGCGATTGACCAGGTGTGCGCCAGCGCGAGCCCGGCCGCGCCAGTGATCGCCTCGGTGCACAGCTGGATCCGCTGGCCGGACCGGACCCCGCCGCAGACTGGCGGTCACCTGGTCCTGGTGACCGGCGCGGCAGGCGGCGTGCTGCGGTTGCACAACCCCTCGGGCCTGCCGGGCGCGAGCCAGCGCGACGCGAGGATCCCGGTGGCTGATTTCGCCCGGTTCTTTGCCGGGCGCGGGCTGATCGTCGCGGGGTAGCGGCTAGCTGGGCTGGCGATCCCGGACCCAGATCATCAGCCTGCCGGTCTCGCCGGGCGCCTCCGGCCGCCGTTCCTCGATCCGGTCGAGCCGGTAGCCGAGCCGCCGGGCCACGGCCGCGCTGCCGGTATTGGCGGCGTCGCAGTGGATCTCCACCCGGTTCACGCCGTCCAGAGCGAGCGCCACCGAAGTCAGCGCCGCGCTGGCAGATGTCCCGTAACCACGGCCGGCCTGGCCAGCGGCGATCCAGTACCCGATCTCTGCGCTGCCGTCGCCCATCCGGCGGTGCAGCGCAACTTCGCCGACCAGGGTCCCGGTCTCTGCGGTCAGCACCGAGTAGGTGTAGCTGAGACCCGACTCCCAGCGGTGATCAGCTTCGGCAACCCGGG
>Ga0335075_10014773_pt1 | contig 11711 bp, 8 predicted proteins | sample Lox_Sample_24_FD_206723 | JGI IMG/M metagenome (GOLD analysis project Ga0335075, IMG submission 206723) | Soil microbial communities from Loxahatchee National Wildlife Refuge, Florida, United States - Lox_Sample_2.4 | ecosystem: Environmental > Terrestrial > Soil > Wetlands | place: USA: Florida...
ACGAAAGTGAGAGAACGGAAATCGACATGGAACCGTTCAGTATTGTTCCGTCCCTCTTCTCGGGCGCCCAATATAGCGGCACGGCCAACCTCTACAAGCCGTATCCCGGATACTCGAGCATCGATGTGGCGTCCAACGACGCCAACTCGCGCTACAACTCCGTGCAAATCTCTCTGACTTCTCGGTTCCGTAATCTCACCTTGCAAGGGGCTTACACGGGGGCGCGCGCGTACGATCCCACTCAGAACAATGGCGATGGCGGGGACTTCGACACCGTCACCAATCCCTACGCCGGCTGGCGGTACGACTACGGCCCGGCCCAAATCGTTCGCGCCAACGTGTTCTTCGTCGACTTTGTCTACGACCTTCCGTTCTTCCGTGGAGCCAACCGATTCGTGAGCAGCACCTTCGGTGGATGGTCGCTCGCGGGCATCATCACGGCGGAAACCGGAGTGCCGTTGAACCTCGGCGACACGGGCGCAAATATCTGCAGTGCGATTCCGAATTCCGCCGTCAGGCCCAACGTCGTCGGACCGCCGATCGACTACCCCGGAACCACGACCACTCAGAATACTGGCAGCCATCTCGGCACCATCCAGTGGCTTGATCCCGCCAACTATGCCATTAATTACTTGCCGGGGAACAACGCCGTGGCGACCTTCGGCAACCTCCAGCACGATGGTGTTTGGGGGCCGGGCCGCGACAACTGGAATATGTCGCTCTTCAAGACGTTTGCCTTCACTGAGCGGCTTCACTTCGAACTTCGAGCCGACGCTTTCAACATCTGGAACCACCCGCAAATGAACGCGATCGATACAACGGTCGGGGATCCCAATTTTGGCATGGCGACTTCGGCTTGGACTCCTCGCGAGTTCCAGTTCGGTGCCAAGCTCGAATTCTAAACGCACAGCTGCTCAACCTTCCCCCACCCCACCCCGCCGGCACCGCAGTTGGTGCCGACGGGGTTTTGTTTTGCCGGTCCGGCGGCGGCCAATCTCAGCGACGAATCGTTATATGATTTCGCGATGATGGGAGTTCGTGCATTGCGTGTGACGAAAGGATCATCGCGAGCGCTGGCCCGGCAGGCTTCCGGCCTCCGGTTCTCACGCATCCTCACGCGATGCTGCGGGTCGTGCCAGCATAGGGCTTTGCTCTTAGCCGTCGTGTTATCCACGCCGACCTTATTGGCGCAGAATTCGCTTCCGCCGAAGATCCCTGTCCCAGAAGGGCAGTCGCAGCTTGAGCAAGTCGTTCAACATTGGCGGGTCGTTACGGAGCGGAATCCGCGCGATGCCGCGGCGTTCGCGAGCTTGGGTTTGGCCCTGTCGCAGGAGAAGAAGTATGCCGAGGCTGCCTCCGCCTATCGAAAGGCAATCGCTCTCAATCCGAATTTGCGCGGCGTTCAAATCGATCTTGCCCTTGCGGAGTTTAAGCAGGGACACTTCGAAGCCGCTATTCCGCCTTTGCACGCAGAGCTTGCCGCAAATCCGAGCGATATGCAGGCCGAGACCCTCCTGGGGCTGAGCTGTTACGGCGCGAAACGTTTCGCCGACGCTTCGAAATATCTCTCGGTCGCTGCGGCATCGGATCCCAGCAATACGGAGCTGCACCAGACCCTTGCCCAGAGCTGCCTTCTCGCAAAGAACTATTCATGCGCCCTCGACGAGTTTCGCAACCTCCAGCAGCTCAATCCGAATTCCTGGGCCGTGCATAAGTTCACGGGAGAAGCGCTCGACGGGGAAGGGAAGACCGCGGACGCCATCGCTGAGTTCCAAAAGGCGATCGATCTCGCTCCGCGGCAACCTGAGCTACACTTCGCGCTGGGGTATCTGTACTGGAAGGCCCAGCGCTTTGACGCTGCCGCGACCGCTTTTGATGCCGAACTGGCTATCGTTCCCGGCAACGCGCAAGCATTGGCATATCTCGGTGACATCGCCATGCAGCAAGGCAACTACGGCAAAGCGCTGCCGCTGTTGCGCAGGGCAACTCAGCTGCAGAACGACAATCGACTGGCCTATCTCGATATCGGCACAATCTTGATGGACCGGGAAGATTACACTGGCGCGCTTTCGGCGCTTCGTCGCGCCGTCGCACTCGATCCCAATGAGCCGAACGCGCATTTCCGAATCGGCCGCATCGACCAGATCATGGGCAATACTGGCGCGGCCGAGAAAGAGTTTGCCACCGTGCGCGAGCTTAGAGAGAAAGCGAATCAGGAACTCGCCGCAAAAGCCGCTAAGCACCTCGCGTCCGGCAATCAATGATCAGGCTGACCTTCGATTCAGGACACGCCGCCGATCCAACGAAATCACGTCGCGGCAGATTCCTTTATGTTCAGCACACGGTCGCCTGTCACATCATGCAAAGTTTGCACAATTCCCGATGGCCAGCGGATCTCCACCAGCCTCGCACTGCTGTCCGCGCCTAAGCCAAAATGTACCGGACCATGGCTCGATGAGGCGTAACCCACGCTCGTCGTCATGTGATTAAACTGCGCGCCTCGTGGCGTCACGGCCTTAATACGCGCACCGATCCCATCGCGATTGCTCTTCGTTCCTTCGAGGGCAACATCGAGCCAGTGGCCCGAATTCGGCGAGCGGTTCATCCAGATTTCCGCATTCCTGCCCAGCGCCGTCACCACAACGTCGACGCGCCCGTCTCCATCAAAATCGCCAAACGCGCACCCGCGATGCCGCGCCGGTGGCGAAGCGGTTAGTCCTGCTTCCGCCGTGAGCGCTGCCCATTTACCCCTCGCACCGGGATTGCGGAACACACTGTTGTACTGTTCGATTTGGTAGGAAGGGGTCGCGATCCTCTCCACGTGGCCGCGCGAAACGAACAGATCTTTCCAGCCGTCGTTGTCAAAATCGAAAAAGCCGGCGCCGTACCCGGCCATCGACCGCGTCAGTTCGCGCACGCCAGTCTGATATCCGGCGTCTTCAAAGCCTTTCCCCGCTTTGTTCAAGAACAGGGGAAATGTCTGATTGTTCAGCGCGACGTAAATAATGTCCGGGTAGCCGTCGTTATTACAGTCTCGAAAGTCCAATCCCATCCCGGAAATGAAGTCGCCCGTTTCGTCGAGTGCGACGCCTTCCTCGAACGCGACTTCTTCGAATTTTTGTCCGGTGTTATGAAACAGGAAGTTGTACGACGTATCGTTGGTTACGAAGAGGTCCGGCCGGCCGTCGAGATCGTAGTCCGCCACGCCTACTCCCATTCCTTTTCCGACGTGCGCCCGCAGCCCCCATTTTTCCGACACATCCTCAAAAGTTCCATCGCCGCGGTTCAGAAATAATTGATTTGGCTGACCCCGATACAACCGTGGACTGCAGTAGTCGTTCTTGCCCATGAACGGACAGAGCTTCTCCGTTTTCAAGTCCCAGCGCAGATAATTGATGACAACAAGGTCGAGCAGCCCGTCATTGTTCACGTCCACCCATGCCGCAGCCGCCGTCCAAAGTGGGCCGTACTGAGGGTCGACAAAGCGGTTGAGCCCCGCTTTCGCCGTTACATCCGAGAACGTTCCATTTCCGTTGTTGTGATAGAGCGTGTTTCCATGTACTCCACCGACAAAAAGATCGGGATAGCCGTCGTTGTCATAATCCCCGACGGCTGCGGCGCTATCATAGCCGTCGCCCTCCAGACCGGCTTCCTTCGTTACATCCGTGAATGCCCCGTTCCCGTCGTTGCGGAACAGACGGTTGAAAAATTTAGGGGAATCTTTCTTGAGCGTCTCGATATTCGCGCCATTCGCGAAGAAGATATCGGGACGTCCATCTTGGTTGTAGTCAAAAACGGCGCAGCCTCCGGCCATTGTCGCCGGTGCGTGCGGAAACTTCAGCGTTTCATCGGAGTCCAGTTGAAAGGGGAGGCTTTGCGGGGAAAACTGAATTTTTGCCGGCGACGCCTCTCGTTCTTTTGCCAGTGTGTCCTGCAGCGGCCGCGAGGTGCCAAGCGCGCTTGCTGGCCCGGCGGCAATTAGTCCTGCCGTTGCGGATGCGGCAATCCGCAGCCATTCTCGCCGCGAGCGCTGTTGAGTCCTGATGTGGCGGTTTCCGACGCGTTCATCTGGTTTGTTTGCCGACATAGGGGGATCGCGCAAAACAACAGCCATTCTAGCCGAACCGGCGGGTTCTGCGGCCAACGTCACGCGATAGGCGTGCGACCGGAAGAAACGGGGTGAATGCGCCGCCGATCATGGATAAATGTCACTTGATGCAACCCGCAACGCCGCTACCAGACCGTCCAGCGCAGAACTCTGCGTCGAAGCATTTGCCTTGCCGGGCGGACCGGACCACACCAGTCCAAAAGCGTGGTCTGGACCTTGATCGCAACGAAGGATGCTGGCGGCGTTCCGCAGAATAAACTGACGATAGGTCGTTGTGGGCGCATAGCGATACAGCAGAGCCAGGTTTCGCATGAAAATTCCTTTGAACTGGCTGCCGTCGGCTCCGCAGTCAGGTTCGCAGGGCTCGTGCAGAATGCCGTCTGGTCCGGCAAGGTTTTCAATGGCGGCATCGGCGATTTCGTCCGCTTCACGAAACGGAGTGGAACCGTGATCGTGCCTGGCAAGCTCGGCGAGCCCGCCAAGAATCACACCCTGGTTGTATGTCCACTTTGTCTTGTGGTTGTCTTTGCACGTCGAAGTTAACCCGTCGCTGATGAGATGGTTCTTCTCGATCATGCCGGAATCGCGAAACCAGCTCCTTTCCCGGTTGGCCCAGAAGGCGAACTCCGCGCGCCCTTTCTCCGTAGGTCCGCGGTTCGAGAGGTGCGCGGCGACGCTGAGGAACAACTCGTTGGCAATCGCGTTTTTGTATGCGCGCTTCTTGCTCCACCAGATGCCTCCACCGCAGGTGTCATCCCATCCATCGGTCATATCGGCGAAAATGCGTTGCGCCGTTTGCAGATACCTCTGCTGCCCCGTCAGGTCATAGGCGTCTATCCACGCAAGGGCCCACCAGCCTTCGTCGTCGTAGTAATCATTGATAAAACCGCCGTGAATGTTTGCCGCGTAGGTCTGCGTGATCGCCGTCCGGTATTGGGAACTATGTGCCGCCCGTGAGTAGTCGATCAGCGCCGTCAGGGCATTGGCCGAGTTCCACCATCCGGTGGTTTTCCACAAACCCGTCCTCGGGCTGTACCAGGATTGCAACTTTGCGACGGCTTCGTTCGTACCACTCAGCAAGGGTTGATCCGCTGATATCGCCCGCAAAGTGCTTTCAACGCGACGACCAGCACACATTGCCGCAAATGCGAAGAGCACATCGACAAAAACCACCCCGATGAACCGGCCTGTAAGAGAGCGCATCATACCGTTACCATATCAGGCGACGACAGATAGCCTTCGCTGTTTAGGTGACAATATGTCGCGCCTTTCATCGCAGCGAACATGTCGTATGGATTTTGCGGTGAGATTGCGTGACTCCTTTCGCCCACAGCGGCAAGTCTCGTTAGGGAACGTAAGTGGGGGCGAGCGCCTCCGAGTGCTTCCCTCTGTCCCTGGGCCTGTCCCGAAAATCGCAGGGAACTCGTGGTATCTTCTGAAGAGCACGTGCCCAGCATGGACATCAAACTCGATGCCAACATAACCCAGGGTGATCTTTGCTTCCAGGGCCCGCAGTCCGTGAAAATGCTCGCCAACCTATGCAGGACGGGCTCCCGGCTCGTAGTGCCAACTAGGGCTGTTGAGGAAGTGCTCGAACGGTACCGGGAACCGCTTCTCCGCCACGTAAATGCCGCGAGATCGAAATGAACTGAAGTCCAAGGGATAACTATGTCGGACATTGACGAGATGTCTTAGTTGATTCGGAAAAACACGTCACTCTGGTTCGCCGCAAATTAGAAAAAACCGAGCGCTGCTGTCGAAAGTCTGATCTTCGCTGACGTGGGGACCTCCGACGGCGCCGTTGTTGGGTGGCAGATCGATGCCGTGCGGTTGCTGTCTTGGGACGAAGTTTCCCACGTTGCCCGACCACGAACTGGAGGGATAAGCGACATCCCCCGTGTCAGGCCCCCGCCAACCACAGGTTGAAAAACGCGACGCTGCCCCGCCATGGACCGCATCCAAGATTCTGGAGCGTGTGAAATCCGCGTCCAAATGCGTCCAAAATCGGGCTTTTTGCGCCCGAAATTGCGGGGTGGGAACCAGTAAGGTCAACTGAGTTATGGAGCGGGCGATGGGAATCGAACCCACGTCCGAAGCTTGGGAAGCTTCTATTCTGCCATTGAACTACGCCCGCACTCTCAGCTCCAAACGTGGAGATTCTATCATCTTAGGCGGCCACGTCGAAGCCCCCGGCTTGGCAGCCGGGGCGTTGATGGGGAAAGTGGAACAAGAGCAGGTCAGTATCTCAGGTACTTACGGGGGTAGCTTCGCAAAGCGACGAACTGCGACGGGAGAGCTGCTTTTGCTTCGTAGCTTTGCAAACTGAGAACGCCTACTGCTTTGGAGAAACCGGAGTTGCCGGGTTGGAAGAAACCGCAACGGTCGTGACTGCCTTTTGCGCGAGTGGCGCAACATGAAACGCTGCGTTGGCACTGACAACCGAGGGGAAATTACTTTCGTAACTTTCGAGAGCGTGGCACATCACCGGGTGAAGCATCCGGTATCCGAAGTCCCTCATCTCCGTCATGGATTCTTCGGATGTCCAGCCCTGTTGAGCCATCCGATAGGACGCAATCATCATTCCTGTTCGGTCGACTCCTGCATGGCAATGCACGAAGACCTTCTTACCCGGATTGTCCCGCAGGAGGGTCAAGAACTTTGCGAAGTACTCGTCTCTTGGCTCCGTGCAGTTCCAGGAAATCGCAGCGAACTTCATGCCAAGCGCGGTAACTTCCCTTTGTTCGCGTTGCACTTGGTTGCCCTCGCGCAGATCGACGATTATCGCTACGCCCATTTTCGACAAGTTTTCAAACCCGCGCTCCGTCGGCTGGGCCCCGCGAAATAGAGTCGGGGTCACTTCACCAAAATTAGCAACGCCGGGAACCCGGACCCTTTCGGCCATTGCATGCGGAGCTTCGCGCGACTCATCTGCGCGCCTGCTGGCTGCGGCCGTGCTGACCGGCCCGAAACAGAGCGCTGCAGCCGCTATCAACGCACAAACCCGATAAAAGAACGATCGCATGGCTACATACCTTAGATGCGAGTCGGGTCAAGGACGACAACAAAAGTTTCTGTTCTTTATGGCTGCCATGCAGGCGGAACTCATGGGTACGCTTGCGGTTGAAGTGCCATTATTTCAGTATGTTAGCGGCGCCAAGGTCTAACGCAGCTAAGCGGGAGATCATTCGCCCCGACGCATACGGCGACGAAATTCCAGACTTCGAATCTACCTCGCCGCCGTTGCGGTTGCGACGCGGCGGTCCAGAGCGACAACAGCGAATTGAGTGCAACGAGAGAGTTCGCGTTCAAACCATCCTGATGCTTCTCCCGAAAGCGGCGAAACCACCGCGGAAGCCATGCGTGTGAGGCGGTAATACACCGATATCGCGCGCATCTGAGCCGCGTCATCCTGCATCTGCGGCGCGAAACGAATTAGCTGCATCACACGGCCGAAATCAGCAGGGGCGTAGCTCTCGGTTGCAACACCGGTGATTTCCAGCACCCGTTTCGATATTTCCAGTTCGCTGGAATTGAGCAGCAACGTTCGGCAATAGGAGACGGCAAATTGAATGAGCGCTCCGACGCTGAACACGAACATGAGACAGGTCATCATGTAGATTCGGGGGCGTAAAAGGGAACGCCCGGATGTCTCCAATTCGGCGCCATGCAAGCGCCAGCCATTCTGAGTAGGACGGGCTGTACCGTTCTGATCCCTTACTACGCCCGGCTGCGACCTACAAAGTGCATCCGTGATTCCCTTTAGTCCGAAAGATCGGTCAATCTTGCAGCTCGATGAAATCAAAGCAGATCGCGGCCCTTCGGGAACCCGCACTGAACGAAGTCAAACGACGGCAATGTTCTGGCGAGGGAAACGTGGTTCACGATGGCACAAGCCAGACATTTCCGCAGCTAACTGCATTCATTTCAGTGATTGGCGGCGGTAGCCTCCGTGTTAGAGTTGGGCGGCAAAGTCGGCCAGAACCAAGCTACATCGTCGGGAGGGGAAGTGGCCTATCGCGACTTGCGCGATTTCCTGCGCAAACTCGAAAAGAGCGGCGAATTAAAGCGTATCTCTGCTGAGGTTGACCCGATTCTGGAAATCACGGAGATTGCGGACCGATCCGTGAAGGCGGGCGGCCCCGCGTTGCTCTTCGAACGGCCAAAAGGCTCGCGTTTCCCGCTTGCCATCAACGTGGTCGGCAGCGAACGGCGCATGAATTTGGCGCTGGAAGTCGACGCGCTCGATGAAGTGGCTGCGCGCGTCCATTCTTTTCTTGATATGCAATCGCCGCAGGGCCTGCTGGAAAAGGTGAAGATGTTGCCTAAGCTCGCGGAGCTGGGCTCGTTTTTTCCGAAGAGCGTCCGGAGCGGGGAATGCCAGGAAGTTGTGCGGACGGAGAGCTTTTCGTTATTTGAATTTCCTATCCTGCAGTGCTGGCCCGTCGATGGCGGGCGCTACATCACCTGGCCCATGGTGATCACGAAGAATCCGGAAACGGGCAAACGCAACGTCGGCTGCTATCGCATGCAGGTGTTCGACGAGCGCACCACGGGGATGCATTGGCAAACGCAGAAGCACGGGGCGGAGCACTTCCGCAGCGCGCGCGCGAAAAATCCCGGCGGCAAGTTGGAAGTGGCTGTTGCGATTGGTGCCGATCCGGCAACGTGTCTGGCGGGGATTCTGCCGGTACCTCCCGATCTGGACGAATTTCTTTTTTCGGGTTTCCTGCGCCGCGACCCGGTTGAGCTCGCTGCGTGCAAGACCGTCGATTTGGAAGTGCCGGCGAATGCCGAGATCGTACTCGAAGGCTATGTTGAGCTCGGCGAAATGCGCACCGAAGGCCCCTTTGGGGACCACACCGGCTTTTACTCGCTCGAGGGCCAATATCCCGTGTTCCACGTGCAGTGCGTCACTCACCGCAAAGAACCGGTGTACCTAACGACAATCGTCGGGCCGCCACCCCAGGAGGACTATTTCATCGGCCACGCCATCGAGCGGGTTTTTCTGCCCGTGATGAAGATGCAGTATCCCGAAATCGTTGATGTCGCGATGCCCGCTGAAGGAATTTTCCAGAACTTGATGATCGTCGCGATTCGCAAGAGCTATCCCGGGCACGCGCGCAAAGTGATGAACGCAATTTGGTCACTCGGGCAGGCGATGTTCACGAAGGTGATTGTCGTGGTCGATCACGATGTGAACGTGCAGGATTCGCGCGAAGTCGCGTGGAAGGCGCTCTGCGCGATCGATCCCGAGCGCGACATTCAGTTCGTGCTGGGGCCCGTCGACACGCTGGACCATGCCGCGCGCCGCCAGGACTTCGGATCGAAAATGGGTATCGACGCGACCCGCAAGTGGGCGGAAGAAGGCTATATGGGACGATGGCCGGGTGAAATCAGGATGGACGATGCGACGAAGAAGCGCGTCGACGCTTTGTGGAATCAGCTGAAGATTATGGGAGCGAAATAGATGATCGTGCAGAACCGAAAGCGATTCGCCTTGGCGCTCGCGTCCGCCGCAGGGGCCGTTCTAGTGCTCTGGGCCCTCCTTGCTGGCCGGGTGCGGGCGCAGTCAGCGTCATTATTTCCACCTGCGGTGATGCAATACGTGCGCGTGTTAGCGCCGGTGGTCGCGCTGGAGCACGTGCGCGTGATCGACGGTACCGGCGCAGCACCGCTCGACAACCAGACGATTGTCATTGCTCACCGAAAGATTGTATCGGTTGGCCCGGCTGGCTCAGCGAACGTTCCGCCGGGCGCGAAAATCCTCGATTTATCGGGCTACACGGTGATTCCAGGTCTGGTCGGCATGCACGACCACATGTTTTATCCCTCCGGCCGAGTTCCCGTTTACAACGAGATGGCTTTCAGTTTCCCGAAGCTTTATCTGGCTGCGGGAGTTACCACGATCCGCACGACGGGGAGCATCGAACCGTATGCCGACCTGGAATTGAAGCGAGAGATCGATTCCGGGCTGATCGTTGGGCCCAAGATGAACGTCACGGGACCATACCTTGAGGGTTCTGGCGCTTTTACGCCGCAAATGCATGTTCTGACTGGACCGGACGATGCCACGCGGATGGTCGACTACTGGGCGAACGAGGGCGTCACATCTTTTAAGGCATACATGAACATCACGCCGGCGGAACTCAAAGCCGCGATCGATGCCGCGCACCGGCATGGACTGAAGATCACGGCTCATCTTTGCTCGATTGGTTTTACTCAGGCCGCGGACCTGGGCATCGACGACCTGGAACACGGTCTTTTGGTGGACACGGAATTCAATCCGGGCAAGGTGCCCGGCGTCTGCGACAGTTCTGCAACCTTTCCCACAATCGCCAAGCTCGGCCTGAACAGCGCTTCTGTGCAGGCCATGATCAAGGACTTGATTGCGCGTCACGTCGCGGTCACTTCGACGCTGCCAGTATTCGAGACATTCGTGCCTAACCGGCCGCCACTCGAAGCCCGGGTGCTCGAAGCGTTGCTTCCGCAGGCCCAGATCGACTACCTGGCAATACGTGCCCGTACCGCGAGTAGTCCTCTTTCGGTCGCAATTGCGGGGGAGTTCTTCAAGAAAGAGATGGAATTCGAGCGGATGTTTGTCAAAGAGGGCGGGCTGCTGTTGGCGGGCGAAGACCCAACGGGGTACGGGGGCGACCTGGCCGGATTCGGCGATCAACGCGAGATCGAATTGCTGGTCGAGGCGGGGTTCACACCGATTGAGGCGTTGCGAATCGGCAGCTACAACGGCGCCGAATTCCTTGGCGAATCGCAAGAAGTCGGGACGATTGCTGTCGGCAAGGCCGCGGACCTCGCGGTGATTCACGGAGACCCCTCGAAAAATATCGAGGACATCGAAAAGACTGAGATCGTTTTCAAGGACGGTGTTGGCTACGATTCTGCGAAACTGATCGATGCGGTTCGCGGTCAAGTAGCGTTGCACTAGACACAATTTGTCGTTCACCCCAAATGACTTTCTCCTCATGTTTGTTGCTCAGCCGGTAAACGGCGTGCCGCATTCCGTCCACGCTTCTTTCACCTTTTCATCGATCGGTAAATAGGTAGCGAACGGCGAAAACGCTTCGACCGCGGAGCTCGTCGAGCACCCCAAATGCTTTCCTACCTGTACTTTCACCTGTACTTTTCGCGAACCTGTACTTTCGTACCGGGGTTTCAAGCAGAGCACACACGCGGACGTGCTTTGTTGACACTCTGTGTTGCGGATGTAATAAACGGTCCATGCAGCGCAGCACCGGGTTTCGGGAGTACTAGGGACTGCGCGATTGACGGCCGCCTTTCCGTGTGGGGTTCGGAGGGGAAAAGGCCGGGCGTTCCGAGAGAGTTTCTTGGGGGATTACCCAGGCAGGTTTGAGGAGTCACCGCCCTGCAAATCGGGCGAGTGAGGAGCGAGGCCGCACGATGTTTAATTTCGGCAGCACGAAATCCCTGATCGGCCTGGACATCGGTTCCAGCTCCGTCTAGGCCGTCGAACTGAAGAAATCCAAGAACGGCTACGAACTTGTCGGCTTCGGCTTGGAGCCGCTGGCCCAGGACACCGTGGTGGACGGCGCGATTATGGACGCACCGTCTGTGGCGGAGCGGATCG
>Ga0335075_10014774_pt1 | contig 11711 bp, 11 predicted proteins | sample Lox_Sample_24_FD_206723 | JGI IMG/M metagenome (GOLD analysis project Ga0335075, IMG submission 206723) | Soil microbial communities from Loxahatchee National Wildlife Refuge, Florida, United States - Lox_Sample_2.4 | ecosystem: Environmental > Terrestrial > Soil > Wetlands | place: USA...
TGAGTGGCCCCGCGCGAGCTGGCCGGCCATCATCCCGGCCATCCCGGCCCCGGCGACCCCCGCGCCCAGGTAGCCGGCGGCGCCGGCGTGACCGCCACCCACCATCACCACGGTCCCGGCGGCCATCGCGGCCATCGGCAGGTAGACGAGCGCCTGCGCTAACCCGCCCCCGCCGGTGTCGGGGAGCTCAGGCGGCGGGTCCAGCACGATCTGCGCGCGCGCCACCTCCGGCGGCTGGGCCGGCGTGGTCTCGACGGTGATCGTGCTCACATGCAATGAACCGTTCGCCCGGGCCGATCCGTTCGATTCTGCCGAGAGATTTTTCTGGGGGCGCGATGAGCATCTGCCGGATCACTGTGACAGGACCGCGGTCGCGCGTGGACGTGGCCGTGCCGTCCGGGGTGACGTTTGGCGACTTCATTCCAGTGGCGGTGCGGGCGTGCGAGCTGACCGACGAGGAGCTGACCGGCCCGCCGGGCGGCTGGGTGCTGCAGCGCCTGGCGGAAGCACCGTTCGAGGCCGATCAGACGTTCGCCACCGCCGGGGTTTGCGACGGCGACATCGTGCACCTGCGGCCGAGGATCTGGGCCCTGCCGCCGGCTGTGCGCGACGACCTGGCCGACGAGCTCGCCTCGGTGCACGACGGCCCGCGCCGGTGGACCGCACTGGACGCCCGCCGTCTGGCGCTGGGCGGGTGCGTGGCCGCACTGCTGACCGGCGCGTTCGCGCTGATGCGAAATGGTCCGCTGCTGGCACCCGGCGCCGGGCAGCATGGCCACCCGGCCGGGGCGGGCGTGGCTCTCGCCATCGCGGCGGCGTTCGCGATGCTGCTGCTGGCCGGAGGGTGCGCCATCGCCCGGGGCGCCCGGGACGTCACCGCGGGCTCGCTCCTGGCCTGGGCTGCGCTGCCATACGCGTTCGCCGCCGGTGCCTGGGCGGTCGCCGCGGCGCACCACGCGGCGTCCTCCCCCGGTTCGCTGTCCCGGCCGGGCCCGCTGGCGGCGGCGGCCGGGCTGGTAGCGGTGTGCGCGGTGGCCGTGGCCGGCGTCGCGCTGATACCGGAGCCGATGCTGTGCGGACCGGCGCTCGCTGCGCTGGCCGGGGTGGCAGGGGCCGTGCTGGTGCTCGAGCACCCGGCGGCCGGGGCGGCCGGCGCCGCCGCACTCGTGGCCGCCGGGCTGCTGGCGCTCAGCCCGCTGGCCGCCGGGACAGCGATCCGGCTGGCGCGCTTCCCGGTCCCGGCGGTACCGGTATCCGCCGCCGACGCAGCGGAGATGGAACCCGCGCCGCCCGGCACGCGCCCGCGCGCCGTGCTGGCGGACCGGCTGCTGGCCGGGCTCGCCGCCGGGACCGGGCTCGCCGGCGCGGGTGCGGCGGTCATCCTGGCGTTCGCGCACGGCGTGGCGGCCCACCTGATGCTCGCGGCGCTCGCGGCGGCGCTGCTGCTGCGCTCCCGGGCCTTCGCCTCCCGTGCCGCCAGGCTGTGGCTGGCCGTCCCCGGCTACCTGGCCGGCGCGGTGGCCGCCGCCGGCCTCGGCGCGCACATCGCGCTCGCCGTGGCGGCCGTGGCGGCGGCGGTGCTGGCGGCCGCCGCGGTCCGGCTGCCAAGCCGGCGGCTGTCTCCGTGGTGGGGCCGGCTGGCCGACATCGGCGACGCCGCGGCGGTGGTGTCGCTGATTCCGCTGGCGCTGGCGGTCGCCGGGGTATTCGCATTTCTGCGCGGGCTGGCGGGCTGAGGGATGTACGACCGTCGCGACCTGCTGCAAGCGCACCGGCTGGTGACGCACCGGATGTCGCAGGCCCTGCTCTGCGGCGAGCCGGACTCCCGGAACCGGCCGCTGCGCCGGATGTACACCGCGTCGGCTTCCTCGCTGCTGCTCGCCGTGATCGCCGCGGGCGTCTTCGGCGTGCTCGGGACGTTACTGCCGGGCCGCGCGACGGGGCTCAACCAGCCCGGCACGCTGGTGGTGGACACCGACACCGCGACCGCCTACGTTCCCTGCGCGCGGGGCGAGCTGTGCCCGGCCATGAACTTCGCGTCCGCGCTGCTGGCCCTGGACTCCCCCGGCACGGTGCGCCGGGTCACGGTACGCCAGGCCGCGCTGGCCGGATACGTGATCGGGCCGCCGGTGGGGATCGCCGGGCTCCCGCCGTCCCTGCCCGCCGCGTCGGCCCTCGTCCGCGGGCCCTGGTCGGTCTGCGCGAAGGGCGGCGCGACGGTCCTTGTCGGCGGGGCGTCCACCCGTGGCCGTGAGCTCGGCCCGTCAGGCGCTGCGCTCGTGTCGGCGGGCGGCGGGGAGTGGCTGCTGTGGTACTCGGCGCGGCTGGCGATCCGGCCCGCCGTGGCCCAGACGCTGTTCGGGGCCGGCCCGGTCGGTGTCCCGCTGACCTGGCTGGACTCGCTCCCGCGCGGCCCGGACTTCGCCGCCCCGGCGCTGCCCGGCGCCGGCCAGACCGTGACCGGCCCATCCGGCACCCCGGCACCGGTCGGGCAGGTCTACGTCCAGCAGTCCCCGCTCCAGTACTACGTGCTCACCGCGGGCGGCCGACTGGCGGCAGTGACCCCGCTGGCCGCCGCTTTGCTGGAACGGGTCGCCGGGGCTCAGCCGGGCCAGCCGGTGTCATCGTCGTCGGCAGCCTCCGACCTGGGCGGCACCACGGTCCAGACGCCCGGGCTGCCCACGACGGTGCCACGCCTGGCCGGGGCATCGCCGGCGCTGTGCGCCGTCTACCGCGGCGGTGCCGGGCCGGTGATGACCGTCGGCGGGGTGGTGCCGCCCGGTGGCGCGACGTCCGGTACCGTGCGCGCCTGGTTCCCGCCAGGCGGCGGCGCGCTCGTGCGCTCGGCGCACGGGTGGCTCCTTCTGGCCAACGCGCACCGGTACCCGGTCGGGTCGGCGGCGGCCGCTCAGGCACTCGGCTATGACCTCGGCCGGGACGCCGTTCCGCTCCCCGCGAGCGTGGCGGACCTGCTGGCGCCCGGTCCCGCGCTTCGAATAATGGCAAAAGCGCCGACATCCTGAACCGCCGCCGAGCAAGTGCTCGTTCTATTAAGTAACGGGCGAACATATCGCAACGGGGAATTCACGAAGGGGAAAGCGGGGTGGCCCGCATGGCAGCGGGAGAAACCGCCGTCGACAGGGCGGCTATGGCCCAGGCGGCACAGCAAGTCGAGGCGGCGGTCGGCAGGATCGCCCAGCTTCAGGGAATCCCAGCTCAGCGCCGGCTGGCAGGGGAACGCCGCGGTGGCGTTCACACGCACCTACGAGATGTTCAGCGCTGACTTCGCGAAGGTGCTGAGCTCACTGCAGGTGATCCACGAAAAGCTGGTGTCCACGTACAACACCTACCAGGCAACGGAAGACGCCAACGTCGCCCAGGTCAACCAGCTCGCGGGCGTGATCGGCGGTGGCGCCACCGCGGGTGGTACCGGGATGGCAGGCGGCCTCGGCAAGGGCGTGGCGGACATCAAGACGAACGCCGTGGCCGGGTCAGGCGCAACCGGCCTGGCCGCGCCAGTCGCAGCAAGCGGATCCGGGTCAGGCGCAACCGGGCTGGCAGGCGGGATCGGGGACATGATCGGGGGGATGACGAAGTGAGCGAGTACACGCTGGCGGTCTTCGGGACCATGGAGCAGACGCAGGCCGACTTCAAGCAGACCTACAGCGGCCTGGCCACCGAGGTACAGACGCTGGCGGCGCAGCTGCGGTCGGGTCTGTCACGGTGGGCTGGTTCCGCGCAGCAAGCCTACTACCAGCAGCAGGAGCAGTGGAACGCTGCCATGGCGCACATGGAGCAGGCGCTGGTGCAGCTCGGGGTCGTGGTCGGCACGGCCAACCAGAACTACCAGCAAGCCGAGCAGTCGAACACCACTCTCTGGGCAGGCTGACGTTCACGGATGCGGATGCGGATGCGGGTGCGGGGCACCGCGCGTGCCCCGCACCCGCATCGCTTCACCGGGAAGGGGGCGGTAACGATGCCGGCGACCAGCGGCTCTCTGAGGGTCCGCCACAGTGTCCTGATGTCGGTGGCCGCCGCGATGCGGATGGACGCCGCAGACCTGGACGCAGTGATCGAGCGGCTTGGCCGGGCCGTCGGCGCCACCGCCTCGCTGGGACGATGGCCGGCCGGCCAGGCCTTCCACGAAAGCGCCGAAGCCGCGCTCGCGACCCTCGAGGAGACGGGGCGGCGGGCAGTCGATGACCAGGCCGACGCGGCCAGGAAGCTGACCGACACCGCCCTCAACTACGAGCAGGCCGATGCCGCCATCCGCCGCGTCCTTGCGAGGGCCTCATGACTGCCGAGGACGTCATGGAGATCCTGCGCGGTCTCGATGCCGGATCCGTCGCCGCCGCCGGCGCTTCGTACGGCGAGGCAGCCAGCGCGCTGGAGACAGCCGCCGAACGCATGGCGCAGCACACCCGGACGCTGTCGGAGCACTGGGACGGCACCGCGGCGGACGCTGCCCTCGCATCCCTGCGCCTATCCCGTGAGCGTGCCCTGGACGGCGCGGCCCGCGCGAAGCGGACCGGCGCGGCCCTGACCTGGCTCGGCACCGAGGTCCTGCCGGCATTCCGCTCCCTGCCCGATCCGGCGGGCCAGGCAGGCGCGCACGCCGTGGCTTCCGGATACCTGGCCGAGCTCAACGGCCACCTGACCGAGGTGGCCGACGCGCTGCTGCTGGATCGGACCGCACCCGGCTCTCCGGCGCTGCGGCCGAGCGCAGTCCTGATCTGAGCTACGGTCGCCCATTGTTACCTGGTCGCGCCTGAAGCGTAACCAGGACAGAAAAGGCTCAGTGCGCGCACTTGTACCCCCAACAGGTCTTGCGCGAAAAAGGGGTATTACTCCCCCTGGCCGGTGGCTCGGCGGATCTGGGAATCTGCAGGGAACCGTGTGGGCGTTCAGCGCGGTCATTTCCGACCTCAGGGGGATCGATGAAGCTCCGAATGGTGGGCCTGCGCGCCGTTGCCTGGTGGAACAGGACCCGGGCCGGAATGCTGGCTCTCGCGGCGACCGGTGCCCTGGCTCTCACTGCCGCGACCGCGCTCGCGCTGGGCGGGCCCGCCGCAGGCGCGCAGGCAGCCGCGCCGTCGGCCGCCCCAACCCCGGCGCAGGCTATCCCGCTGCCGGACATCCTGCGGGGTGCCGTATCAGCAACGCCAGCGACGCCCGCAGTCCCGGCAACCCCTGCGGCGCCAGTGAGCCTGAGCGTCCTGGACGGTGTCTTCTGCACCTCCAGAACCAGATGCTGGGCCGTCGGCAGCCAGATTGGCGCGGGCGGCACAAGCATCGCCAATCAGGTGATGCGCTGGAACGGCACAACGTGGCGGCAGGTTTCGGTCCCTGATCCTGGCGGGAGCGGCGCCAACAGCACCAGCGAGCTGGTCGCCGTCCGCTGTTTGGCCGCGGCGAACTGCTGGGCCGTCGGCGAGCGCTCCAGCGGCAGCGCCATGCTCAATCAGGCGCTGCACTGGAACGGCAGCAAATGGACCTCCGTGCACACCCCTAACCCGGGCGGCACCGGCAACGGCAAGATCAGCGAACTCGACGACTCCACCTGCGTCACGCCCGCCGACTGCTGGGCCGTCGGTGACTTCGGCAGCGGGACCCAAGGGCCGGCCGAACAGCGCCTCAACCAGATCCTGCACTGGAACGGCAGGAAATGGACCCGGGTCAGCGTCGTCAATCCGGGCGGGACGCGCACCGGGCACCTGAACACGCTTTACTCCGTGCGCTGTCTGTCGGCCAGCGACTGCATCGCGGTGGGCGACTACGGGACCACATCGGCCAACGGCGTCCTGCACAACCAGGCCATGCACTGGAACGGCAGGAAGTGGTCACCGGTGAGCACCCCGAACCCTGGCGGCACCAAGCCTTACGGCGAGAACGAGGCCTTCGCCCTGGGCTGCGCAGCGGACAGCTGCTGGGCAGCGGGCACGTTCGGCAGCACCAAATCGCCCGGCACGAACCTCAACGAGATGCTGCACTGGAACGGGAAGGTCTGGACCAAGGTCACCGTGCCCAACCCGGACGGTACCGGCACCGGCGCAGGCAACCAGCTTGAGGCAGCCACCTGCGTTTCGTCAGCTGACTGCTGGGCCGTCGGTAACTACGGCAGCATCACTCCCGGCGTTGGGGTAGGACGCAACGAAGCCCTGCACTGGAACGGCAGGGCGTGGCGCAGGGTCAAAACCCCCAACCCCGGAGGGACCGCGACCGGCGAGGTCAATGCGCTGCTGGGTGTGCGCTGCGTGTCGTCCGGCAACTGCTGGGCCGTGGGCGTCCTGGCGAACGCAACCACCGGCTACCGCGATGAGATCCTGCACTGGAACGGGACAAAGTGGAAGGACGTCCAGCTGTTCTCGCTGGCTGGCTGATGAATCAGGAGCCGGCGTCCCGCGCCCAGAGCGCCCATCACGACCAGTTCGAATGGCGTGATGGGCGCTCGCGCTGCGCCGAGCGCCGAGTGTGCTGACCTGGCCTGGGGACGCGATCGGGCACCTCGCGGACTTGAGACCAGCCAGAGGCTTATCCGGTCGGTGACAACTTCCGGCGCTGCGGTGACGTGTTAAGGGCCGCAAGAGCGAGCTGACCGGAGGTGATAGTGAGGGCGAAACAGTGGACGGCGTTCGAGGAGTTCGCGCAAGTCCACGGTGACGCGCTGGTGCGGCTGTCGTTCGCGCTGTGCGGTGATCGCGGATGGGCAGAAGATGCTGCCCAGGAGGCACTGACCAGGGTGTACCAGCGCTGGTCGCGGCTCAGTGACCCGCTGCCCTACGCCCGTCGCGCCGTGGTGAACGCGACCCGAGATTCCTGGCGGCACCGCAGCCGCCAGCAGCAGCGAGAGCGCGTCGTGGCCGGGTACCCGGCGGAACAGCCTGCCGCTGTCGACGACACGGTCGCCGACCGGGACCGGCTGACAAGGGCACTGCTGCGGCTGCCCTACGGCCAGCGCGCGGTCGTCGTGCTGCGGTTCTGGCACCAGCTATCGGAGCAGGAAACCGCCGACGCGCTGGGGAACTCCGTCGGCACCGTCAAGAGCCAGGCCAGCCGTGCCCTGGGCCGGCTCCGCCAGGAGCTCCAGTCCGATCTTCTGCCCGTTAACCAGAACCACAGGGAGTACCGATGAATGACGCACAGCTGGCCGAGGACATCCGGGCGGCGCTGGACGAGGCGACCGCGGGCCTGAAGGCGCCAGCGGGCGCGGCAGCGTGCGCCCGGAGCAGGAGCCAGCGGCGCCGCGTGGGCCGCGGGCTGCTCGCGTTGGTGCCCGCCGCTGGGGTGGTCGCCGGGGTCGCCATCGCCGCGCACAGCGGCACCGCCCCAGCCGGCCGGGCCATCGCGCCGCCCGCGCCGCGCGGCACGGTACAAACGGACGCCCAGGTCACCCGGCAGGTCGAGGCGGTCCTCGCCACCGCGGACAGATTCATCATCGAGACCAGCGCCAGCAGCGGTCCGGGGCAGGTTACGACTACCTATCTGGACCCCGCGACGGGCACCACGCGCTCGGTCGTCTCCGGCGCCGGCGACAAGGTCACCTACTGGATCCAGGTCCATGTCAGCGGTAACGAGGACCGGTGGCGGACCACTTACGTCGACTACACGAACCGGACCTGGTGGACCAAGACCTCGCACTCCGGCCCGCTGGGCCGCAACACGTCCGGCATCCCCGTTCTGTCGGCGCAGACGCCGCCCTCGCAGGTCCGTAAAGCCCTTGCCGCAGGTGAACTGAGGATCGGTCGCAAGGGCCAGGTCAACGGGCGCCCCGCGATCGAGCTGGTCTACGCGGGCAAGCTGGCGGCCAAGGCGGACGCGATGCGCTACTGGGTCGATGCCGCCACCTTCCAGCCGGTCCAGATAGACATGCCGCCGTTCACTGCCGCGAGCACCATCAGCGAGTCCTGGATCCCCAAGACCGCCGCCAACGTGGCCCAGACAGACAAGCCCCACGTCCCGGCCGGCTTCCGCCAGGTACCACCGTCCACCACATTCAACTAACCGCGACCCAGCCCGTGCGGCCTGGCCGTTGTGGAACCCTCCCACAACGGCCAGGCTCATGTATGAACGCGCCGGTCAACGACCTGGGGCTGGGCAGGCTACCGTTGGGGTACCGGGCTGGGGCCTGGCTGGATTGCACCTTGACCAGCCGGGGGGAACGGGAGGGACTCGGGCGTGTTGGCGGCCTCGCTGGATGTTCTCAGCATCGGGCCGCCACGCCTTACCGCTGGCCTGAACCAGATGCGGCGGCTGGACCTGGCCGCGTCCCGGCAGATCTTCTGGGACGTCCCGGACCTGAGCGCCGACGATCTGGTCGCCATGACCGCTCAGGTTGACCTGCGCGGCCGCGGCGGCGCCGCGTTCCCGCTGGCGGACAAGATCGCGGCCGTGCAGGAGGCCGCCCGCGGACGCCGCCGCCGGCCCACGGTCGTCGTCAACGGCGTCGAGAGTGACCCGGGCAGCGCCAAGGACCGGATGCTGCTGCTCAGGTCGCCCTACCTGGTGCTCGCCGGAGCCCTGGCCGCGGCCCGTGCACTGCGGGCCCGGCTGATTCTCGTCGGTACCGCCGACGCCCTGGTGGCGCGGTCGGTCAGCGAGGCCGCGGCCGCGGACCCGGTGCTCGCACGCCTGGTGCACGTGATGCAGGTACCCGGCCAGTTTGTGTCTGGCGAGTCCGGCGCGCTGATCAGCGCCATGAACGGGCGCGAGCCGCTGCCCCCCGCGCGCCGGACCCACGCCAGCCACCGCGGGCTTGGGGGCCGGCCGACCCTGCTGAGCAACGCGGAGACGTTCGCCCAGCTGTCGGTGCTGGCCATGCTCGGGCCCGAGGGGTATGCGACGGCTGGTGACCCGGCCGAGCCCGGCACAGTGCTGCTGACCGTGACCGGAGCGGTGGCGCGGCCCGCTGTCGTCGAGGTGCCGTCGGGCTGGCGGCTCGGTGACGTGCTTGGCCTGTGCGGAGCCCAGGCCGCGGAGGGGGTGCTGGTCGGCGGGTATCACGGAAGCTGGCTGGCGGGTGCGGGCGCCTACGAGGTGCCGGCCAGCAGGGCCGGGCTGGAGGCCGTCGGCGGCATCCTGGGGCCGGGCTCGGTGTTCGTGCTCGGGCAGGAAGGCTGCTCGCTGGCCGAGCTGGCTCGGGCGGCCGCGTACCTGGCCAAGGAGTCGTCGGGCCGGTGCGGGGCGTGCCTGCGGAGTTTGCTCAGCCTGGTGCGCTGCCTCAACGCGCTCGCCGACGGCTCGGGTGGCGAGGAAGCGCTGGACGCGGCGATCCGCGAAGCCATGGCGCTGCGCGGCGCTGCAGGCCAGCGCGGCCATGGCACGTGCTCGCACCCCGACGGCGTGGCCAGGTTCGTACTGTCGGCCCTCGCCGTGTTCGGCGACGACCTGGCCTGGCACGTGTTCCGGTATGGATGCGGCCGGCCGACCGGCCGCATCCTGCCGCTGCCTTCGGCACCCGGCGAGGCCCGGCTGGCCGTCGACTGGAGCCGCTGCAAGGGACACGGCCTGTGCGGTCAGATCGTGCCGGAACTGATGCAGCCGGACGGCCAGGGCTACCCGGTGATGCTCGACATGCCCGTCCCCCCATGGCTGGAGCGCAAGGCCCGGCGGGCGGTTAAAACGTGCCCGGAGCTTGCCCTCCGGCTCGTCCCGGCCGATCCGGCCAGCCTGGCGGCCCTGTCCGCCCACACGATGGGCAACCGCGCCGTCGGCCAGCGGCAGGTCATCGCCATCGAGCGCGGCCAGGACGCGGACGCCGCCCCCGGCCTGGCGGTGTCCGAGGACTGAGTGAGGTGGTCAGGCCAGCGCCCCGGCGGCCTCGATCAGCTCCTTGAAGGGGATCATGTCCTGGCTTTCTTCCGGGTGCCATTGCACGCCGATGGCGAACCGGCGTTCCGGCCCCTCGATCACCTCGACGACCTCGTCGCGGGCGCGTCCCGTCACCGTGAGGCCTTCGCCCGAACGATCGACCGCCTGATGGTGGTGCGAATTCACCCGCGTGGTCGTCCCGTACATGCGCTCGGCGCGGCTGCCGCTGCTCAGGTCGACCTCGTGCAGGTTGAACGTGCCCCGCTCGATCAGGTGCTCCCGGGAGGCGCCGGCCATCGGCAGGTCTTCGATGAGCGTGCCCCCGCGGGAGACGTTGAGCACCTGCGCGCCGCGGCAGATGCCGAGCAGCGGGATATCCCGTTCCCAGGACCGGCGCGCCAGCGCGACCTCGAAGCTGTCACGCTCGTCGTTGTGCCCAGCGTGCTGGGAGTCCGTCTCCTCGCGCCCGCTCCACACGCCGCACACGTCCTCACCGCCGATCAGGACGACGCCGTGAACGCGGTCCAGCATCGCGCCGATCGCATCCTCGTGCGCCAGCACGTTCGGGAGGAGGAGCGGGATGCCGCCCGCGCGGACGACGCAGTTCAGGTACGTGCGCGGCGTCAGGGCGGCGTCGCCCCTCCAGGTTCTCCAGTCCGCGTGCACGGAATAGGTGCTGATGCCGATGACGGGAATGGTCGGGCGCACCGGCCTTCAGAGCACCTCTCTGTATTCGCGGATCTCCCAGTCGGTGACCCAGCTCTGGAACCGCTGGGCGACGTGGCAGAGCATGGCGCAGTAGTCGTCGACGAGCTCGGGTCCCAGGGCCTCACGCAGGACCGTGTCGTCCGCCAGCGCTCGCGCGGCCTCCGTTATGTTGCCCGGCAGCGGGGCGGTGACCGGCCCGGTGTGCGTGCCCGGGTTCGACGGCGGCGCCTTCAGGCGGTTCTCGATCCCGTCGAGCCCGGCTGCGATCTGCGACGCCGCCAGCAGGTACGGATTGGCATCCGAGGCGCCGAGCCGGTTCTCGATCCTGGTGTTGGTGCCTGCGAGGATGAGGCGCGCGAGCGACCCGCGGTCCTCGAGCAGCCAGCCTGCCGACGTCGGGGCGTACGTGCCCGGCCGGTAGCGCTTGTAGGACGTTATCGTCTGTGCCGCCGTGGCGGTGAGCGCCGGCGCGTGACCCAGCTGGCCGGCGAGGTACTGCATGCCGGCCTCGGAGAGTTCGCCGGCGGCCTCGCCCGGCCGGAACACGTTCTCCCCGCGCCGGTCGAGCAGGCTGTGGTGCAGGTGATAGCCGGAGGTGGCCACTTCCTCGAAGTTCGCGGGCTTGGTCATGAACGTCGCCTTCAGCCCGTGCAGGAGGGCGATCTCCTTGATGGCAGCCTTCATGACGAACACCTGGTCGGCCCGCTCCAGCGCCGGTCCCGGCAGCAGGTTCGCCTCCATCTGGCCGGCGCCGTGCTCGTTGAAGATCTCGTAGACCGGAACCCCCAGCGCCGGGAGGTGAGTGTGCAGGTCATCCAGGAAGGCAGCGCGCTTTCCCAGGGCGAGGTCGGAGAACCACTCGCGCATCCCGACTTCTGACGAGTAACCCGGATCGTCGGCCCGGAACACGTAGAACTCGACCTCATTGCCGATCACCGGGGCGTAGCCAAGCGCCCGGGCCGCGGCCTCGACCCTGCGCAGCGCCGCGCGCGGTGTCGGGCCCTCGGCTCCGTGTCTGGTGAAGTCGCAGACCACGTGCGCTGTCGACGGCCGCCACGGCAGCACCGCGAACGTGCCCAGGTCCGGGATCAGCTGGCCGTTGTCCATCAGAAGGTGGCGTGACTCGTCGTAGTCCTGCAGGAGATCGACCGAGAGCAGCGGCGTGGCGTAGGCGTGCCCCGTCGTCAGGATGCCGG
>Ga0335075_10014775_pt1 | contig 11710 bp, 10 predicted proteins | sample Lox_Sample_24_FD_206723 | JGI IMG/M metagenome (GOLD analysis project Ga0335075, IMG submission 206723) | Soil microbial communities from Loxahatchee National Wildlife Refuge, Florida, United States - Lox_Sample_2.4 | ecosystem: Environmental > Terrestrial > Soil > Wetlands | place: USA...
GCAATAGCGGGCGTTGCCGGACGTCGGCGCGGGTCAGGACGGCACCACGCGGTTGACGAAGCCCTGTCGCCGGCCAACAATGGCGCCGACGGTTGGAGACTTACAATGGCCGCGGCATTGAAGGCGTTCTGGCAGCCTGGATGAACGAGCTGCCTGAGACTCAAAGAGTTTCTCTCGGTCCGGGGGATCGAGTTCGAATCCATCAATGTGCTGGAAGACGGGGCGGGCCTGGCTGAGCTGCGGCGTTTGGGGGCGCGTTCCGTACCGGTGCTGTCGCGCGGCGACGAATACGTCTTCGCGCAGAACATCGCGCATGTGGTGACGTTTCTTGGCCTGAAAGAGAAGGCCGGTCCGGTGCTGTCGCCGCCGCAACTGGTGGAACGGCTGGAGCAGTTTCTGGATGTCGGGGTGCGCATTATCCCGCAGATGCCGGATGACCGTCTGGCCACCGAGGTGCCGAATCGTCCGCGCAGCTATCGCGTGCTGGGACATCACATGTTCCGCGTGGCTGAGACCTTCCTGGAAGTCGCCGGTGGCGACGCGCTGACCTATGAAAAGCTGACAGCGTCTCCGCCGGATGCGCTGCGCACCACCGCGGATATCGCGGCGTACGGTGCCGATGTTCGGGCACGTCTGGCGGCGTGGTGGGATGCGAAGCCGGACAAGTCCGGCAAGCAGACGGTGCAGACCTATTACGGTCCGCAGCTTCTGCACGAGTATCTGGAACGCACGACGTGGCATGTCGGCCAGCACACGCGGCAATGGGTGATGCTGCTGGGGATGAACGGAATAACCGCGGATGGCCCGCCCGCTCCCGCGGATTTTGCCGACCTGCCAATGCCCAAGGAAGTGTGGGACGGCTAACAAACCTCTCCCGCGACGCGCTATTCACGTGGGGTTGAGCAGCGAAACGGATCACCGCGGTTGGATCGCGAAGCGAACCAACCGCAACGTCAAGGGTGAGCGTGATCGGGTCGGCACATCGCCAAAAAGCCACGAGCCGACCCGGCCACTTTCGACGCCTAGGGCGTCTCGACCTCTCCCGCCACGCGGGCAAAGTGAACAACCGGCGATGCCTTCAAGGTCTGCAAAATCACGCAATACCGTTCCGTCGTCGCGATCATCCGTTCCAGCTTCGCGGCATCGGCATCGCTGTCCACCTCGAACGATAGCGTAATATCCGTCAGCCCCACCGGCGCTGCGCGGTCCACACCCAGCGTGCCGCGTGCGTCCCAATGCCCCTCCGCCACCACGCGGCCGCTGCGCACCGTCACGCCCATCGCCGTCGCCACCGCCCGCAGCGTCACGCCTGCGCACGCCACCAGCGCTTGCAGCAGCATGTCCGCCGAACAAGCCAGTTCGCCCGACCCGCCGGTCGCCGGATGCAGCCCGGCATGAACCTCCCCATGCCAGCCCGGCACCCGGCAGGCCACGTCGTCCGAGTCCAGCAACGCCTCCGCCCGGGCTGGCACACGGGCGGCATCCGGCTCTTCGCGATAGCGCTGCTTCAGCGGCGCCTGCGCCGCACGGAGTTGTTCGGCATTCATCGGCGTCTCCTTTCCGAACCGCCCCCGTCCGGCCGGACGGCTTAGGCGAGGCGCCGATCTTGCCGCCGCCTAAGCCGCCTTGGCCAGCCCCTGGAAGGCCGCGAAGTCCTTGTCCTCGCGCCCGATATGGTCCTGCAGCCAATCCGCCATGTAGCTGAACAATGCCTCGCCGGCCTGCGGTAAACCGGCATCCACGTCGCGCCGCAATGCCGCAAGACGTTGCAGAAATACCTGGTGCTGGCTCCGATGCGCCGCTAGGCCGGGGTAACCCCGCGCCCGCATCTCGCCTTCCTCTTCTGCGAAATGCTTCTCCATCCGGCCCCCCAGGACCTCTGCCATATGCCGCGCCGCCGCAACGCCCTCGCCGCCCGTCATGCGGGCAAAGAACCCGTTCAGTTCCTCGAACATGGCGCGGTGATGCCGGTCGATCGTCGCCACCCCGGTCCGCAATGCATCGTCCCACACCGCAAGCCGAAGCTCTTCCTGGTCCGAGCGTACATTGTCCAGGAACCGCGTCACTTCCAGACGCAGGCGCTCGGCCTGCTTCGAAAGCTCGGTGGCGGAGATGTTGATCTGCTGCGCCGCCTGGCCCGTCTCCCGCGCCGCGCTCTCCACAGTCTCGATATGCTTCGTCACGTCCGCCGTGCCCGCCGCCGCTTGTTCCACATTCCGCGCGATCTCTCCCGTCGCCGCGGTTTGCTCCTGCACCGCCGCCGCCACGGTCGCACTGATCGAGCTCATTTCTGCAATCACCTTGGTGATCGCGCTGATGGCGTTGACCGCGTCGGCAGTCCCGCTTTGCACCGAGGCGATCTGCGACGCGATCTCACTGGTCGCCTTCGCCGTCTGCCCCGCCAGGCCCTTCACCTCGCTCGCCACGACGGCAAACCCTTTGCCGGCGTCCCCGGCGCGCGCGGCCTCGATCGTCGCGTTCAACGCAAGCAAGTTCGTTTGGCTGGCGATGTTGTTGATCAGCGCGACAACGGTCCCGATGCTGGTGACACTCTCCGACAGCCGCTGGATTTGCTCCGTGGTCTGCGATGCCTCGGTATCGGCCCGCCCCGCGACACTGCGGGAACGCTCCACCTGCGTACCGATCTCACCGATCGAGGCCGACAGTTCCTCGGTCGCCGAGGCCACGGTCTGCACGTTCGCGGATGCCTGCTGCGACGTGCTCGCCACCGCCGTCGCCTGCTGGCTGGTGGCTGCGGCATTTCCCGCCATCTGTTGCGAAGCCGCCTGAAGCTGGGTCGCCGCTGCGGTCACCGCTTCCACCACCGAACCGACCTGAGCCTCGAATCCATCCGCCAGCTTGCGCAACGCCAGCTTCCGTTCCTCCGCCGCCCGCCGCTTCTGCGCCCCCTGCTCGTTGCGAATTCGGTCCATCTCTGCCGCATTGCTGCGGAACACCTCGACCGCTTTGGCCATGGCACCGATCTCATCACCCCGATTCTGCCCTGGCACCGTGATGCCATGGTTGCCGTCCGCCAGCGCCGCCATGCAGCCACGCAGCGCCACCACAGGCCGGGTCAGGCTACGGGTGGCGATCGCCGAAACTGCAGCGCCAAGCAGCACCGCCGCGAACATCAGGCCAAGATTGAGATACATCGTGCTGGCGCGCTGTGCCTGTGCCGCCTGCATGAACGCCGCGGCCTTGTCGGTGGAAAACGCGATCAGCGGCGCAATGGCATCGTTCAGTGCGCGTGCAGCCTCGGCGCCCGACCCGCGCAGGATTGCCATAGCATCGACGGTCTTGCCTTGCCCCAGCAGCCCGATCACCTGCTGCGCCGATCTGTTGTATTCGTTCAACGCCGTCTCGGTTTTGTCGAACCCGTCTTTGTCTCCCAGGAATGCGGCGCGTCCCGTGTGCAGCGCCCGAAGGGTGCCGTCGTACTCCGTGGCCAGCGTGGCCGCGTATCGGTCCCGCTCGGCCGGTGTCTGCGCCAATATGGCGTCGCGCACCGCGATCCGCATCGACCGCATGCCGCCATCCGCTTCGAGCACGGCTCGAATGACCGTGTGCGGATGCTCGTAGAGGTTGGTGGTCAATGATGCCACCGCATCGACGCTGCGAATGGCGTTGATCCCCAGCACCGCGGTGAGCGCCAGGACCAGGGCAAAGCCGAGGCCCAGCCGGTAGGCGATCCGCAGATTACCAACGGAGCCGACGGTCATGGCGTGTGCACCTCCGCAATGAGATAGCGCGGTGTGCCAGAAGAGCCTTAACGCTTCCTGAACGCAGCGCGGCAAAATCCCAGCCAGTCGGTGTTTGCAGGCCCGAGGCCACGGACCGGGCTGCATGGCCGGCCGCATTATCCCATGCAGCCCGCCGCCTTGCGCGCCGGCTGGCTTTATGCAAATGACCCTCTTCACAGAGATCAAAATTGGCGAAGGAGACGTCTGGGGGGTGGCTGACATCATCCTGGAAACCGATGGCTTGACCCGCGAGTTCGGTGGCTTTGTCGCCGTGGACAACGTGTCGTTGCGAGTTAGCACCGGAACCATCCACGCCTTGATCGGGCCCAACGGCGCCGGCAAAACCACCTGCTTCAACCTGCTCACGGCCTTCCTGCCGCCCACCCGCGGCACCATCAAGTTCAAAGGCCACGACATCACCGGCCGCAAGCCCGCCCTGGTGGCGCGGCTTGGCCTGGTGCGCAGCTTCCAGATTTCCGCCGTCTTCCCCCATCTCACCGCATTGGAAAACGTGCGCATCGCTTTGCAGCGCGCCCGCGGCGCCAGCTTCGATTTCTGGCGCTCCGAGCGCGTGCTGAGCAATTACAACGATCGCGCACACGAACTTCTGTTCGATGTCGGATTATCCAATCACGTGAACACCGTGGTCGCGGAACTGCCCTACGGCCAGAAGCGCGCCTTGGAGATCGCGACCACGCTCGCGCTGGATCCCGAAATGATGTTGCTCGACGAGCCCACCGCCGGCATGGGCCACGACGACGTGGACCGCATCGTGGAACTGGTGAAGCGCATCCGTGGCGGCCGCACCATCCTGATGGTGGAGCATAATCTGTCGGTCGTGGAAGGCCTGTGCGACACCATCACCGTGCTGACCCGCGGCAGGATCCTCACCGAGGGCGACTACGCCACCGTCTCAAAAAACCCTGACGTGATCGCCGCCTATCTGGGAACGCCCCATGCTTGAAGTCTCCGGCCTCAACGCCTGGTACGGCGAAAGCCATATCCTGCACGGCATGGAATTTGAAGTCCGCGAGGGCGAGGTGGTGACCTTGCTCGGCCGCAACGGCGCCGGCAAGACCACCACGCTGAAGTCGATCATGGGCCTGGTCCCGCGCCGCGAGGGCAGCATCAGGTTCCGCGGCGCCGAGCTGGCGCGTCTGATGCCGCACCATATCGCGCGCCACGGCGTCGCGTTCTGCCCGGAAGAACGCGGCATTTTCGGCTCGCTGTCGGTGACGGAAAACCTGCTGCTGCCGCCGATCGTCGCGCCCGGCGGACTTGACGTGGACACGATCTATCAGCTTTTCCCGAATTTGAAGGATCGCGCCCGCACTGCGCATGGCACGCGGCTCTCCGGCGGCGAGCAACAGATGCTGGCAATCGCGCGGATTCTGCGGACCGGGGCGAAGATGCTGCTGCTGGATGAGCCGACGGAGGGGTTGGCTCCGGTCATAGTGCAGCAGATCGGCCGCACCATCCGCGAGATCAAGGACCGCGGCTTTACCGTTTTGCTGGTAGAGCAAAACTTCCGGTTCGCACAGACGGTGGCGGATCGGCACTATGTGGTGGAGCATGGAAAGGTGATCGACATGATCCCCAATTTCCGGCTCGAAGCCAGCATGGACAAGCTGCACGAGTATCTGGGGGTATGAAGACGCAGCTCGCATGGCCGGTCGGTTCCTCGTCATTCCCGGGCTTGCCCCGGCCGTCTATGCACCGCGGATCAGGCGCTACAGACAGGTGCACCCGATCTGTCCGAGTGGATGGCCGGGTCGGGCCCGGCCATGACGAGCAAGTCCGAGCCTGCCTGGCCCCACTTGCGCGCGTAACGAGAATGCGCCCAATTCATAACAAACGACGGGGTGCACATACCCTGCCGGACCGGCGAGTCGATGCCCGCCGCGGAGGATTCCAGGATCGCACCATGATCCCAAACTCCTGGAAGGAACCCCTGCCATGACTCTCTCCCGCCGCACCCTGCTGGGCACCGCTGCCGCAGCGACAACGCTGCCGCTGACTCGCCGCGCCCATGCGCAGGCGCCGACACTGAAAATCGGCGTGTTGAACGACCTGTCCGGACCGTATCGCGACACTGGCGGCGTCACCTCGGTGATCTGCGCCAAACAGGCGATCGAGGAATACGCCGCCGCCAACGGCCTGACCGTGGAGGTGCTCTCCGCCGATCACCAGAACAAGCCGGATCTTGCCGTTTCGATCACCCGCCAATGGTTCGACCGCGACGGCGTCGATGTGCTGATGGACGTACCGACGTCTTCGGTCGCGCTGGCCGTGCAATCGGTGGTGCGAGAGAAGAACAAGGTGTTTCTCGCCGTCGGCCCCGCCTCCATCGCGCTGACCACCTCGCAATGCTCGCCCAACATGATCACCTGGGTGTACGACACCTACATGCTGGCCAAATCGACCGGCGGCGCGATGGTGAAGGCCGGCGGCAATTCCTGGTACTTCCTCACCGCCGACTACGCGTTCGGCAAGCAGTTGCAGGCTGACACGACGAAATTCGTGCAGGCCGCCGGCGGCAAGGTTCTGGGATCTGCACCCTATCCTTTCCCCGGCACCACGGATTTTTCCTCCTTCCTGGTGCAGGCGCAAGCAAGCGGAGCGAAGGTGCTGGGATTGGCGAATGCCGGTGGCGACACGGTGAACTCGATCAAGCAGGCAAACGAGTTCGGCGTGAACAAGTCGATGAAACTCGCCGCACTGCTGATGTTCATCACCGACGTGCATGCGTTGGGGCTGGCAACGGCGAAGGGCCTGGTGCTGACCGAGAGCTACTATTGGGACCTGAACGACGGCACCCGCAACTTCTGCAACAAGATCAAGGCTAAGTCGCCGAACAACTGGCCGAACATGATCCATGCCGGCTGCTACTCCGCGACGCTGCACTACCTGAAGACCGCAAAGGAGATGGGCGCCGCCGAGGCGAAGAGGAACGGCGCGGCTACCGTCGCGCGAATGAAGAAGCTGCCGGTCGAAGACGAATGCTTCGGCAAGACCACCATTCGAGACGACGGCCGCCATCTGGTCCCCGCATATCTCTTCGAGGTCAAAACGCCTGCCGAGAGCCACGGCCCGTGGGACTATTTCAAGCTGCGTGGGACAACGCCGGCCGACGAAGCGGCGCTGCCGCTGTCCGAAGGCCGCTGCGCGTTCATCGGCAAGGCATGAGGCAGAAGGCTGGCGGCATGGAAACAAGAAGCTCCCTCTCCCCTTGCGGGCTTGGGCCGCGACGCGGACCAAGGAAGGGGGGAGGGGTGATGCATCGGAAATGGGATTGGGGAGGACCAACCCCATGATCATGATCTTCGGCGTTCCCGGCCCGCTGTTGTTCGGCCAGCTCTTGCTCGGCCTGATCAACGGCGCATTCTACGCCATGCTGTCGCTCGGCCTGGCGGTGATTTTCGGCATGCTCAACATCATCAACTTCGCCCACGGCGCGTTGTTCATGATGGGCGCCTTTGCCGCCTGGATGCTGCTGCAATACGGCGGCATCGGCTATTTCCCCGCCCTGATTCTAGCCCCGCTGATCATCGGCGCCTTCGGCATCCTGCTGGAAAAGACCCTGATCCGGCACATGTACAAACTCGACCACTTGTATGGCCTGCTGCTGACTTTCGGCATGTCGCTGGTGATCGAGGGATTGTTCCGTAACTACTATGGCAGCTCCGGCCTGCCGTACCAGATTCCATCAATATTGGATGGCGCCACCAATCTTGGCTTCATGTACCTGCCGATCTATCGCGGCTGGGTGGTTGTCGCCGCGATGGTGGTGTGCTTCGCCACCTGGGCCATTTTGGAAAAGACCCCGCTCGGCGCCACCCTGCGCGCGGCCACGGAAAACGCCCAACTTGTGCAGGCGTTCGGCGTGGACGTGCCGCGCGTCATCACGCTGACCTTCGGCGGCGGCGTCGCCTTGGCCGCGTTCGCCGGCGTGCTGGCGGCGCCGATCTATTCGGTAAACCCCGACATGGGCGACAGTTTCATCAACACCGTGTTCGCCGTGGTGGTGATCGGCGGCATGGGCTCGATCCTGGGCGCCATCCTCACCGGCTTCGGCCTCGGCGTGATTGAGGGCCTCACCAAAGTGTTCTGGCCGCAGGCATCCGCCACCGTCGTGTTCGTCGTCATGGTGATCGTCTTGCTCACCATGCCACGCGGCTTGTTCGGCAGGAGGGCCTGACATGTTCGGTTTCTCCCCCGCGCAGTTCAAGGGTTTCGTGCTGATGGTGGTGCTGATCGCCGTGCTGCCACTGATCGGCGTCTACCCGATCTTCCTGATGCGCGTCTTGTGCATGGCGTTGTTCGCCTGCGCGTTCAACCTGATGATCGGCTATGTGGGCCTGCTGTCTTTCGGCCACGCCGCGTTCTTTGGCATGGGCAGTTATATCGCCGCCTGGACCATCAAGTATTGGCACGTAGATGCGGTGGTGGCGATTTTCCTCGGCGGCCTGACGGGCGCTGTCCTGGGCCTGTGCCTCGGCTACCTGGCGATCCGCCGCTCCGGCATTTACTTCGCCATGATCACGCTGGCGCTGGCGCAGATGGTGTATTTCTTCTGCAACGAAGCGCCCTTCACCGGCGGCGAGGACGGCATCCAGCAGGTCCCCCGCGGCCATCTGTTCGGCGTGATCAACCTGAACCACGACATGGCGATGTACTGGGTGGTCGCCGCGATCTTCATCGCCGGCTTCCTGTTGATCCACCGCATCATCCACTCGCCCTTCGGCCAGGTGCTGAAAGCGATCCGCGAGAATGAGCAACGCGCCACGTCCCTCGGCTACCGCACGGACGACTACAAGCTGATCGCGTTCATCCTCTCCAGCATGTTGGCCGGCGTAGCCGGCGGCACCAAGGCGATCGTGTTCGGCATCGCCACGCTAACCGACGTGCACTACTCCACATCTGGCGAAGTGGTGCTGACAACGTTGCTGGGCGGCCTGGGCACCGTGTTCGGCCCGGTGGTAGGTGCGACTGTCGTGACGGGGATGGAAAACTACCTGGCGCAGTTCGGCTCCTGGGTCACGGTGACGCAGGGCGCGATTTTCATGATTTGCGTGCTGGCCTTCCGCCGCGGCATCGTCGGCGAGATCGGTGCCGCACTGAAGTTGCGGCTATAGGAAAAACCTCGCCCACGCAGTGCGAGAGGTCGAGATGTGAAGCATCGAGGGTGAGGGTGATCGGGTCGCTCCGCACGCCTCCCCATTGCGCTTTATCCGACCAGCCCCGACCTGCCGGCGCTACTTAACTCAAATTGACTTGCCGCGCGCAAGAACGTCGCGCAAGCCTACCATCGGTCCATCACGTGCAGGGGACGTGGCTGGTTCCGAATGGCGCGCGCAGGAGGTCTCATGTTCAAGGGCTTCGTCCTTGGGATCGTATTCACAATCATCGCCGCAGCAGCGGCCGGCTACGTCGTGCTGGTCACCGGCACCATCCCCGCGGCCGCCAACGGCAAGCCCCTACCTTTAGAGCATTGGGCAGCCCGAACCTCGCTGCGCGCCACGCTTGCGAATGACGCTCCGAAGGGTCCCAATCCCGTGCCTTTGACCGATGCCAATCTGATCGCCGGCATCCGACTGTACGGCCAGCATTGCGCAATCTGCCATGGCACGGCCAAGGGCGACTCATCCGCGTCTCCGATCGCCAAGGGCGAATATCCCGCACCCCCACAACTGGCCTCGGACGGCGTGGAGGACGATCCCGAAGGCTGGACCTGGTGGAAAATCCATAACGGCATCCGCTGGACCGGCATGCCGGCCTGGAAGGACACGCTGAACGACCAGCAGACCTGGACCCTCGCCTTGTTCCTCAAGCACATGGACAAGCTGTCGCCCGGCGCGCAACAGGCATGGCAGCAGGTAACGAACTGAGGCGCACTCGCTACTCGGTTTTGTCACATGCGGCATGTTGGAAGCGGCGAGGCACGCTGGTAGAGGTTGCACCATCTTCCACGACCCGAGATGCGCCATGGCCCGAGTGTCCGTTTCGCGCCGTTCACTGCTGTTGGGCGCCGTCCCCGCGATCGGGTTGCGTACTGTTCCCGCACGCGCCCAATCGCCCGCACTGAACTTCGTCGTGATCGGCGACTGGGGACGCGACGGCTGCTGCCACCAGACCACGGTCGCGGAGCAAATGGCCAGGAGTGCCGTGGAAATCCGCAGCAGCTTCGTCATTTCGGTCGGCGATAATTTCTACGAGAACGGCGTATCCAGTATCCATGATCCGCAATGGAAGACGTCGTTCGAGGACATCTACACCCGCCCCGGCCTGATGACGCGATGGCACGTGATCCTGGGCAACCACGACTACCAAAGGACAGGCCGCCCGGAAGCACAAATTGCTTATTCGTCGATCGATCCTCGTTGGTCCCTGCCTTCTTTCTACTACCAGCGCAGCGAACACCTGCCAGACGGCACCACGGCAGACTTTTTCTTCCTCGATACCAGCAGCTACATCCAGCATTACTACAAACCCGGTTCCGACGTGCATGTAGACCGCGCGCAACAGGAACCGCAGATCAAGTGGCTGGAGCGTGGCCTGGCGACATCGCAGGCGGCATGGAAGATCGTCGTCGGTCACCACCAAGTTTACGCCGCCACTAACCCCGGCGACTACGTGGGCGACGACATGATCCGTTGGTTCAAGCCGTTGCTCGATAGGTATGGCGTGCACATCTACATCAACGGCCACGAGCACAACCTGCAACACATCATGCAGGACGGCGTCCACTACATCACCTGCGGCGCCGGCTCGCAAACCTTCCCGGTGCAGGCAGCGCCAGGCCAGTTCGCCAGTGGCCGACAAGGCTTCATGACGATGCGGCTGGAGAAGGACACGCTGGGCTTCAGTTTGATCGACGACCAGGGCACCACGCTATATCGCGCCAATATCCCGCGCCAAATCTAGGCTTCGCGGACAAATATTCTGGAAATACAACATAATTACCGCCCAGGGGCTTGCATCCGGCCTGCAATGCCACAGCCTGACAGGTCTGAAGTGCTGGTGTCTGGCAAATTCATCACTGAGGAAGAGAAGGCGCAGAGCAAGCAGAGTGCGTGTACCGATCTGCATCTGCGGCAGCATCTCCAGTACTCAAGCAAATGCGGGCTGCAACGGTTTCAGTTGCATAGACGGAAGAGCTCCGGGCGCCGATGGCGTAGGAAAATCGTGGATGAACGAACCCGCTCCGCGGGAGAGCCAATGACCGAGAGAGACCAGGGCTATTGCCTCCCCAGCCTTACTTGATAGTATCGACGCCAGCCGCTGGGTGGCGACGTTATGAACTTCGACTTCTCCGACGACAGCAAGCTGCTGCGTGAGCAAGCACAGCGCTTCTTGCGAGAGCAATGCACGCCGAAGGCCGTGCGGCACGTGCTGGACGGCCACGCGCCTTACAGCGCGGAATTGTGGCGTGCGATGGCAGACATGGGCTGGCTCGGCGCCGCAATTCCCCAACGCTATGACGGCGCCGGTCTTGGGCATGAGGTGCTGTGCGTTCTGGCCGAAGAACTCGGCCGCGTGCTGGCGCCGGTGCCGTTCATCTCCACGGCCTGTCTCGCCGCCGAGGCAATTCTCGCCGCCGGCACAGAAGAGCAAAAGCGCGAGTGCCTGCCGAAGATGATCCGTGGCGAATTGATCGCGACCTTCGCCCTGGCCGAAGGCGCCGGAGAGCCCCGCGAGTCCACCGTCCGCACACGGCTCGCCGACGGCCGGATCACCGGCAGCAAATGGCCGGTCCCGGATGGCGGGATAGCCCAGCTCGCCGTGGTGGCGGCGCGCGACGCATCGGGCGTGTCGCTGGCGCTGGTCGATCTCACCGCGCCAGGCGTCACGCGCACGCCTCTGGCAACGGTCGATCCCAGTTGCGATCACGCCAAGATCGGATTCGACAACGCACCCGCAACACTGCTTGGCGCGTCCGGCCAAGGCTGGGATATCGTGCGCCGCTT
>Ga0335075_10014776_pt1 | contig 11709 bp, 8 predicted proteins | sample Lox_Sample_24_FD_206723 | JGI IMG/M metagenome (GOLD analysis project Ga0335075, IMG submission 206723) | Soil microbial communities from Loxahatchee National Wildlife Refuge, Florida, United States - Lox_Sample_2.4 | ecosystem: Environmental > Terrestrial > Soil > Wetlands | place: USA: Florida...
ACCGCGAGCTGGTGCCCGCGGACGGAGAGCAGCACGCGGTCCGGGAGGACCTGGCGGGCCGTGCACTGCCCGGGGCCTGGCGCCGGTCGGCGCGGCCGCTGCTGGTACTCGCCCAGCTGTCGGACACTCACGTGATGGACCACCAGTCCCCCGGCCGGGCCGAGCTGCTGGACCGCTACTCCGACCCGGACTCGCCGCTGCGCGCGGATGTCGGCATCGTGGGGACCTATCGCGCCCAGGAGCTGTTCACCTACCAGGTGGCCGAGGCCATGGTGCGCGCGGTGCGGGCGATCGGGGCCGCCCCGGTGTCCGGCGCGCCGATCGACTTCGCCGTGGTGACCGGCGACGCGACCGACAACTGCCAGCTCAACGAGCTGCGGGCGTACATCGGCCTGCTCGACGGCGGCCCGGTGCGGCCGGACTCCGGGGATCCGGACCGGTACGAGGGCGTGGCCGGGCCCGAGGTCGAGGACGAACGGTACTGGCATCCCGACGGCGGCGAGCCCGACCTGCCGCGGACCCGGTACGGGTTCCCCGGCGTGCCCGGGGTGCTGGCCGAGGTCCGGCGGCCGTTCCGCGCGGCCGGGCTCGGGCTGCCCTGGTACGCGGTACACGGCAACCACGACAACATGCTGCAGGGCACGGTGCCCCCGGAGGGCTGGCTGCGCGACTACCCGGCTGGCGCGGTCAAGTACGTCACCCCGCCGGACGGCATCGACGCGGCCGAGGCGCTGAGCCGGTTCGAGACCGCCCAGACCGACGCCCTCCTGGAGCTGGGCGCCGGCCAGCGGCTGACGGTCACGCCCGACCCGGCCCGCACCCCGGTGACCCGCATGGCTCACGTGCGTGAGCACTTCCGCAGCCCGGGCAGGCCGGCCGGGCACGGCTACACCAGGCGCAACGCCGACGAGGGCACCGCCTACTACGGCTTCGACCACGGCGTCGTGCGGTGCCTGGTGCTGGACACGGTGAACCCGCACGGCGGCTGGCAGGGCTCCCTCGACTCCACCCAGCTGGGCTGGCTGGCGGCCGAACTCGACGAGCACGCAGCCCGGCCGGTGGTGCTGTTCAGCCACCATCCGCTGGAGACGCTGGTCAACGACCGCCGGCCGCCCGGGGCCGATCGCCGGATCCTCGCTGACGAGCTGCGCGACTTGCTGCTGGCCCGCCCGTGCGTGGTGGCCTGGGTGAACGGGCACACCCACACGCACGCGATCACCGCGATCCGCCAGGACGGCACTCCGGGCGGGTTCTGGCAGGTCACGACCGCGTCGCACATCGACTGGCCGCAGCAGGCCCGGATCATCGAGCTGCTCGAAACACCCGCCGGGCTGGCTCTGGCGTGCACGGTCATCGACAGCGCGGCACCGGCCAGCTACGCCGCTGCCGACCCGGCCGGCCCGGCGCGCCTGGCCGCCCTAGCCCGCGAACTCGCCGCCAACGACTGGCAGGTCAGGGACCTGATCACGGCCGAGGGCGGTGCGGGCGCCGGGACTGCCGCCGACCGCAACGTCGTGCTCGCGATCGACTGGCGCCCGGCTCGGTGACCGGCCGGCCGTACCGGCAGTACCTGGCCGTCCCTAATGGGAGCAGGCTCGATGACGGAGTCGCCGGCGGGCCGCCCGCCGGGATGGCGGGTGGCACCGGGTCAGCACCGTCCTCCCGCGCCAGCGGGAGAGACAGTTCGACGTAAACGGTCTTGCCGGGACCGGCATCGTCGTCGATGACGCCCCGTTCGCCGCCGTGCAGCTCGATGAGCCCGTCGAGCAGTTCCAGGCCCCGGCCACATTCGTCGTCGGGCGCGACGTGCTGGCGGACCGGCCGCCCCACGCCACTGTCGTGGATTTCGACCCGCAGCTCACCGTCGGCATACCGCAGCCGCATCTCGATCAGCCCGGCGCCATGACACAGCGCGTTGGTCACCAGCTCACTCACGACCAGCTCGGCCAGGTCGGTGTGCTGGTCCAGGCCCCAGCCGGACAGGGCCTGGCGGGCCTGTTCCCGGGCGTGGCCGGCGTGCGCTGGCTCGCGGCCGAGCCGGCAGGCGACGGACATTGCGCCGGTGGCAGTCAACGACATCCAGCGCTCCTCACCGGCACCTGGAGCCACGGCCGTTCACGTTGCCACCAGCGGCTGGGGCGGGGGGACGGTATACCGGTCTTGTCCGTTAAGGGTGGGCTTGGTTAGCACAATGCCTCAAGGGGCTGATCCATCCGTCACTCCCGTGCTGGGTCATGATTCCCACATTAATGACGACGTGACCAGCGAGAATACAACCTGTCTGGTGATGCGGTTCGCACGGCTCCCGCTGGAACCGGGTTGCGGCGAGCTAGGACCCGCCGCCCGGGACGCCGAGCAGCGGCAGCAGATCGGCGATCGTGTCCAGGATCACCGGCGCCTTGGCCCGCTCGAGCTCCTCCCGGCTGCTCGAGCCGGTCAGCACCCCAGCCACCAGCCCGGCCCCGGCCCGCAGGCCGGACTCCACATCGCTGCCCGTATCGCCGGCCACGGCCAGCTCGCTGACCGCTCCCCCGCCCAGCCGCAGCAGCGCGGTGAGCGGCAGGTCGGGCCACGGGCGGCCGCGGCCGACGTCGGCCGGCGAGAGCGCCAGGTCGATCAGCGGCCACCAGTCCAGCGCGTCGAGCAGGGCGTCCCTGGTCGCCGGGGAGAACCCGGTGGCCAGGCACACCTTGATCCCGGCGGCCCGCAGCGCGGCGAGGGTCTCGGCCGCGCCCGGCAGCGGGGCGACCTGGCCGGCCCGGACCGATCGGGCGTAGTGCTCCTCGAAGGCCGCATTCGCCTGCTGCGCTTCCTGCGCCCCGAGGAGGTGCCGGAACACCTCGATCTTGGACTGGCCCATGGTCTGGCGCACGTAGGCCAGCGCCTGGTCGTAGCCCGGCGTTCCCCGGGGCAGCCCGAACTGCCCGACCGCGGCCGAGAACGCGGCGATCACGCTGCCGTCGTCGGCAACCGTGGTGCCGGCCATGTCCAGGCAGGCGACGGTGATCGGCATGGGCGTCGGGGTCACAGGAAGGTCTCCTCGGCGATGGCAGGTGCGCAGGTCATGCCCCGGCCGCCGGGCCCGGTGACCAGGATGACGCCCGGGGCGACCTCGGATCTGTGGTAGAGCTCGGGGCCGGTCGCCTGGCTGTAGACGCCGGCCCAGCGCCGCTCGGCCGGTGGCAGCGGCGTGCCGAGCAGCTTCTCGGCCTTGGCGCGCAGGTGATCGTAGGCGTTCTCATGCACGTCGAAGGCGAACGGCTCGTCGTATTCGTGCGTGTCGCCGATCGTGAGGCTGCCGTCGAGCCGCTGCACGAGCAGCAGCTGCGCGGCCGTCGCGGCCGCGGCCGGCTCCTGCGGGGCCAGCCTGGCCCGGCCGGGCAGGTCGAAGGCCGGGTAGTAGCGCAGCGAGTCGCCGTCGGCGACCGAGGTGGTGACGCGGCTGTCGAAGGCTCGTGTCTGCATCATCTGCAGCCGCACCCGGCGGACCGGCGGCCGGTGGTAACCAGCCAGGTGCGGGCCTGCGACACCGGTGTGGCTGGCGCCGGTGCAGACCACGACGAGATCGCCGCGATGCCACTCGCCGGTGTGGTCGCGGACCGCGTGCGGCGCTATCTCCGCCGCCTCACGGCCCGGCAGCCAGCTGTACCCGGCCGACCGGTCGCTGCCGGCCAGCAGGTGCGCGCGGACCGCGGGCAGCACCCGGCGGGGTTCGACCGCGGCATCCCGGCGGCAGCGCAGAGCCCCGGCGAACTCGCCGCGCAGGGCCGGGTTGACCTCGCGAGCGTCGGGCGCGTCGAGGAACTCGAAGCCGCGGACCGTCGCGTCAGGTCGCGCGGCCGCCTCCTTCAGCAGCTGCAGCTCGGCCTCGTCGGTGGCCAGCGTCAGCGACCCGTTCGGCCGGAAACCGGTGCCCGGTACCTCGGCGGCCAGCTCCTCCCAGCCTGCCCTGGCCCGCAGGGCCAGGCTCAGCTCGGGCCCGGGGGCGCGGCCGCTGACCCAGATCAGGCCGAAGTTGCGGACGCTGGCGCCGCGCGGCTCCGGCTCTCGCTCGAGGTGCAGCACGTCGAGCCCGCGCCGCCGAGCCGCCACGGCGTGCATCGTGCCGAGCACCCCGCCGCCGACCACTACAACACGTTCCATGGCCTGGCGCCCTCCCGCCGCTGGTAGCCAGCCTAGTCAATCGGGCCATGATGACGTAGAGGTGAACGGCCAGCCGGCCTAGCGGCCGCCTGCCGGAATGCCTACGCTGTCCTCGCGCACTGCAGGCGATCAGCGGACATGATGGAGGCGGCATGGCTCACGCACTGGGCGTTGACATCGGCGGCACCGGCATCAAGGCCGCTCCAGTCGACCTGAGCACCGGAAAGCTGACGGCCGAGCGGGTCAAGCTGGATACCCCGCACCCGTCGCTGCCGGATGCGGTCGCCGCCGTGGTGCGCGAGCTGGTGACCGGCTTCGCCTGGACCGGCCCGATAGGCATCACGTTTCCCGGCGTGGTGATGGACGGGGTGATCAAGACCGCCGCCAACGTCGACAAGTCATGGATCGACACCGACGCCCGCGAGCTGTTCGGCCAGGCTACGGGCCAGTCGGTGGCCGTGATCAACGACGCCGACGCCGCCGGGCTGGCCGAGGTGAAATTCGGGGCGGGCGCCGGCCAGAAGGGGACGGTGCTCCTGCTGACCCTGGGCACCGGGATCGGCAGCGCGCTGTTCATCGACGGCACCCTGGTGCCGAACACCGAGTTCGGCCACATCGAGATCCGCGGCCGGGAGGCGGAAAAGCGCGCGTCGGAGAGCGTCCGGGAGGAGCACGACCTGAGCTGGGGCAAGTGGGCCGGGCGGGTCGACGAGTACCTGGAGCACATGGAGCAGCTGCTGTCGCCCAAGCTGTTCATCATCGGCGGCGGCATCAGCAAGAAGTCGGGCAAGTTCCTGCCCCGGCTGACCGCCTTGCGGGCCACGGTGGTCCCGGCGGCCATGCTCAACGACGCCGGGATCGTCGGCGCCGCCATGGCGGCCCCCTGACCTGCGGGCCACCGGGACTCCCGCGTGCTCGTGAATCGGGAGCGCCAGTTTCGGCAGGCCGCCGAGCTCGGCGATGAACGATAGCGGACTGGTGTAGCCAGAAGTGACCCAGATGCACTTTCATCCGGCCGACGGCGGGACGGCATAATACTTAGCCGTATCGATTACATTTAGTCATCGCAGTGTTACTATCTGTTACGCAAGTACGGGTCAATCAGCCTTCCCCGGGGGCAACAGGTGGCCCGGCCGCATCCGGTGGCCGGGCCATCCACCGGTTAGCCGGGAGGCCCCGGCCGCATCCGGTGGCCGGGCCATCCACCGGTTAGCCGGGAGGCCGCTCGGCCCCCTGGACCGGCCACGGCCCAAAGGACTGCGAGCCGGCCGGCCCGCTCTGGCCGGTCCCCCTTCTTCGCCCGGCAACCTGAGCTGCCCGGCGCTCCCGCAGCATGACAACCGCCTCGATGCCGCCAGCCAGCAAGCCGGCGGCCAGCGGCCAGAACGCGAGCACGCCCAGCCCGCCCAGCGCCAGTGGCGCATGCAGCAGCGCCCCCGAATGGCCGACCGCGAGGGCGTGGTTGAAGGCGGCCGCTCCCGACTGCTGTCCGATCCATTTGCCGATCAGCGCCGCGGCCAGCGCGCCCACCAGGACAGCGGCCATCGCGGGCGCACCGTGCCGCCGGACCGCAAGCGCGTAGCCGAGCAGGCCGGAAATGATGCCGCCCACCACCGTCAGCAGGGTGAACCAGGCTTCCGCCACGATAAAGGCATTGGTCTCCGGGTCCACCACGTCGGCGGAGCCGCGGCTGACCACGACGACCAGCGCACGGGGCGCCACCGCCGCCCAGATAAAACCGGTAGCCACGCCGAGCAGCGCCGTTCCCACGATCACCGCGGCGAGCGTGACGGCCAGGCGCATACCGGCCGCGCCGGTGCGCCCGTCGCCAGGCTCACGCCTGCCACGGCTCGATGAGGTCGGAAGCTGACTGGGTTCGGCCATTCTTTGCAGCAGCGTACGTGACCGGCGGCCGCGCCCGGCAGCAAGGTCCGGGCAGCCGGGCCGGCAGCCAGGAAGCCAGCCGGGAAGGCCACCAGGGAAGGCGAACCAGAGAAGGCCACCGGCCTGTCGGCGCGGGGCAGCCGGGCCGGTCAGCAGTGGGCGGCCGGACCATTCGCGAGCCCGCAGCCGGCGGCAGGCGCAAAAGCGCAATCCGCCGTATCCGCAGTTTTACGGATCATGTCGAAATATGAGACAATCCGGGTCGAGGGGACGGCCACGATCCACTGTGCGCAATCCGGTTTGACTGGCCGCCAGTATACTGATATCACTTTTTCAAGACACGCCAGCGGGACGTCACGGGGCCGATGGAAAAGCTTGCTAGCTTAGGCGTGGACATCGCACGGCCCCGGTATCCAGGTTCGCGACAAGGAAGCAGCTGCATGATCGAGGTACACGATCTGACTAAGCGCTACGGCGAGAAGGTGGCGGTCGATCACCTGAGCTTCACGGTCGAGCCGGGACGGGTCACGGGTTTCCTCGGGCCTAACGGCGCGGGCAAGTCCACGACGATGCGGCTCATACTCGGCCTTGACCACCCGACCAGCGGAACCGCCACCATCAACGGCAGGCCGTACCGCGACCTCCCCCAGCCACTGCACACGGTCGGCGCCCTGCTCGAGGCCAAGTCGGTGCACCCGGGCCGGAGCGCCCGGAACCACCTGCTGTTCCTCGCGCAGACTCAGGGCCTGCCGTCCAGCCGGGTCGACGAGGTACTCGGCCTGGTCGGGCTGCGTGACGTGGCCAGCAAGCGGACGGGCGGCTTCTCACTGGGCATGGGCCAGCGGCTGGGCATCGCCGCCGCGCTGCTCGGCAATCCGGAGGTGCTGCTGCTCGACGAGCCCGTGAACGGCCTGGACCCCGAGGGCGTGCTGTGGATCAGGAACCTGATGAAGCAGCTGGCCGCCGAGGGCCGGACCATCCTGGTGTCGAGCCACCTGATGAACGAGATGGCCGTTACCGCCGACCACCTGATCGTGATCGGCCGCGGCAAGCTCATCACCGAATCCACCACCGAGGAGGTGATCGCCCGCAGCACCGACAAGTCGGTCCGGGTGCGCACCCCAGACGCGGAGCGGCTGGCCGGGCTGATCACCGCGGCGGGTGGCAAGGCAACACCGGGCGCCGCCACGCCTAGCGAGAACGCCACCGGCAACGGCGCCCCGCTGCTGACGGTCACCGGCATGGACGCGGCGCGGGTCGGCGAGATCGCGGCGTCCGCGTCGATCGTGCTGCACGAGCTCACCCCCGTGGCCTCGCTGGAAGACGCGTACATGGAACTGACCTCCGGCAGCCTGGAGTTCGGCGAGCACGTGCCGGAGCCGGTGAAAGCTACTCAGGGGAGTGCCCGATGACCACCGCCACGCCGGTAACGCCGGCCCGCGTGCCCTCCGTCCCTCCGGCTGGCCACCGGGTCGGCTTCGGCCACTTGATGGTCTCCGAGTGGACGAAGATCCGCTCGGTGCGGTCCACGGCCTGGACGCTGATCCTGTTTGTCGTGATCACTGTCGGCTTCACTGCCTTGTTCACGTGGCTGACGACGTCGAACTGGAACGGCCCGCACGCGGCGGCCCGGGATGCGAGGGTCATCACCGATCCGGTCGGCTTCCTCCTGGGCGCCGGGCTGGGCCTGGGCCAGCTGACGCTCTGCGTGCTGGGTGTGCTGGTGATCACCACCGAGTACTCGACCGGCGTCATCCGCGCGTCGCTGCTCGCCGTGCCGCGGCGGCTGTGGATGCTGACCGCCAAGTGCCTGGTGTTCGCGGTGCTGCTGCTGGTGATCAGCGAGATCGTCGTCTTCGGCTCGTTCTTCATCGGCTCGGCCATCCTGCACAGCCACGTGCCGGTGTCGCTCAGCGACCACAACGTCACCCGCGCGGTCCTCGGCGCGGGGCTGTACCTGACTGTGCTCGGCCTGTTCTCGCTGGCCATCGGGGGAATCATCCGGCACACCGCGGGCGCCGTCACCACGGCCATCGGTGTCGTGTTCGTGCTGCCGATCCTTTCCGGGCTGCTGCCCAACAGCTGGGGCGCGCACGTCAACGGCTACCTGCCCGAGCAGGCCGGCACGCTGATCGGCCAGGCGCATCCGACGGGCAGCGGCAACGTGCTCTCCGCGTGGCAGGGCTTCGGCGTGTTCTGCCTCTGGACGGCGGTGCTGCTGGCCATCGCGGCCTACATGCTGCAGCGCCGCGACGCCTGAAGCCGGCCCGTCGCCCCCGGTCCCGGCGGCTCGCTCATGTCGCCGGGGCCGGCGTCGGCGCCGGCACGGCGATCGCGGCGTGCACGTCGAGGACCCGCTGATAGGCACGGCGGACATCGGCACGGTCCGATTCCTCGTCCACAGTTGCCGCGCTCAGCCGTTCGATCATCGCCGCCTGATCGAGCAGCACTTCCCAGTCGTCCGGGGTCGCCGCCCGTTCCATGATCTTCGCCAGCGCGTCAAGCTGCCTGATCATCACGGCCGGCATGCCGCGGCCGGCCTGGCGAACCTTCTCGAACGCGCGCTGGACCAGGCGCTCGTAGGTGGTCTGCGTCGCGATCAGCCGCACCACGCCGGCCTGGTCCCGGTAGACGCTCGTCGGCTGCCACCGGCCGGTCACCTTGCACAGGCTGTCGCCAATCCAGTCAATGCAGGTCAGCGCCGTAAACGTGTCGTTGACCGCGGGAGAAAGCGCCCGGATGCAGATCTCGACCAGCTGGTCGACCCCGAACGAGACGTCCTGGGCCAGCGTCCGGTATGGGCCGGTGGCGTGGGCCCTGGCCAGCTCGCGCGCCACCTGGTCCGCGGCGCGGGCCGGCCACACGGTCGCAAACGGGTGGCCCTGCACCAGGAAGTGGCCGGGCCGGTACCGCAGGTGGATCACGGCGTCCTTCTTGGCGGCGATCCGCACTAGCGTCCCGTGCTGGATGTACTGCAGGTAGCCGCTGCGCGGCGCGGCGACGTCCCCGCCCGGCCCGTCCATGTCCGCGATCAGCAGCGCGGCGTAGCGGGCGTCGGCACCCACCGTCGGGTCGCCGGCCTGCAACTCGATGGCCTGGGCCAGGTCGCCGGCGATGCCCGCGATGACCTGCGGCAGCTGGATCTGGACGGCGATGTGGTGCAGGAAGTAGATCAGCACCGCAAGGTCGACCACCATGAGGAACAGCAGCACCGTGATCGTGATGTGCGGCACGAAGGCCCCGTGAGCGCCCTGGCCGACCGACCCGAGCGCCAGGATCGAGTAGACAAACGTGGCCACAAACGTGCCCAGGGTGAGCTGGGTGCCGCGGTCCCGGATGAAGTTGCGCAGCATGCGCGGCCCGAACTGGGTGGAGGTCAGGGTCAGGGCGACAATCACGATCGAGAACACGACACCGACGACCGTGATGATGGCCGCGGCGATCGCGGTCAGGATCTGCCGCGCGGCGTCGGCGGACCCGCTGATCGCCCACCCGGGGATCTGGAACACTCCGTCGTAGGACGCCCGGTCCAGGGAGTACGTGGCGACGAACAGGAGCGCGGCGATGATGACCTCGACCCCGGGAACCAGCCACAGATTGGTGCGCAGCACGTCCCGGCGCCACTCCGAGCCGCCCAGCAGCCTGCGGATCACCGGGACTGCTTCTCGCGATAGCTGACGGCGTACATGGTGAGCCTCCCCTAGACCGTAACCAACCCGCCGACCAGGCTTCCCGGCTCACCGCTGGCAATTCTAACGCGTTGCATACGGCTCTAACGAGTTGCATACGGCCGGAGCGGAGCGAGCCAGCGGCGGAGCCAGCGGAGGGACGGAGAAGATGGCCCGCGGATCAGCGGGAGACCCGGGAATCAGCCCGCGCAGGCCGGGCCGAGCAACTGCTTCAGGTCGGCGAGCAGGGATGGTGACGGCTTGACGCGCAGCTTGTCATCAAGCCGAACCACCTTGGCCCGGGAGCCAGTCAGCAGCCTCAGATGCACCTCGGTCGGCCCGGGGTGGGTGCTCAGCACCTCCCTGAGCCGCTCGACCACCGGTGGCACGCATCGCGCCTCCATGATCGACACCACGAAAGGGCCCTGGCCATCCGCTGGCAACTCGGGGACATTCACCTCCATCGCTACCAGTTTCGGCACCTCATCGCGCCGGTCCAGCCGCCCCTTCACCACGACGATCGCGTCATCGATGATCAGCGACATGCAGGCCTGGTAGGTGGACGGGAAGAACATCACCTCGACCGCGCCCTCGAGATCCTCGAGGACGGCGGCCGCCCACGGGTTGCCCTGCTTGGTCACCTTCCGCTGCACCCCGGACAGGATGCCGCCGACGGTGACCACCTGCCCGTCGCCGCGCTCGCCTGGGCCGCCGCGCCCGGCCTCCTGATCAGCCGACCCGAGAAGCTGGGCCACCGAGCAGTCGGTGGCCGCGGCCAGAACGTGCTCCAGGCCGAGCAGCGGGTGATCGGAGACGTATAGCCCGAGCATCTCCCGCTCGAACCCGAGCAGGGTCGACTTCTCCCACTCACCGTCCGGCACCGGTACGTCAAACGCCGACGAGACCTCGGGATCCTCGCCGAACAGCGAGTCCTGGCCGATCGCCTCGTTCCGCTTGACGTCGATAACGGTGTCGATCGCCTGCTCGTGGATGAGCACCAGGCCCTTGCGCGGGTGATCGAACTCGTCGAACGCACCCGCCTTGATCAGCGACTCGATCACGCGCTTGTTGCACACGTTGACCGGCACCTTGCGCAGAAAGTCGGCGAAGCTGGTGAACGCACCCTTGGCCTTGCGCGTGGCGACGATCGACTCCACCACCGCGGTGCCGACGTTGCGGACCGCCGCCATGCCGAACCTGATGTCCGCGCCGACCGGGGTGAACATCGCCGTCGACGCGTTCACATCCGGCGGCAGCACCTTGATCCCCATCCGCCGGCACTCGTTCAGGTACAGCGCTGACTTGTCCTTGTCGCCCGCCACCGAGGTGAGCAGCCCGGCCATGTACTCGGCCGGGAAGTTGGCCTTCAGGTAGGCGGTCCAGTAGGAGATCAGCCCGTAGCCGGCCGCGTGCGCCTTGTTGAAGGCGTACCCGGAGAACGGGACCATCACGTCCCAGATCGTCTTGATCGCGTTGTCGGAGTAGCCGTTGGCCTTCATGCCGGCCGCGAACGGCTCGTACTCCTTCTCCAGGATCTCCTTCTTCTTCTTGCCCATGGCCCGCCGCAACAGGTCGGCCTTGCCGGGCGAGTACCCGGCCAGCTTCTGCGCGGCGAACATCACGTCTTCCTGGTAGACCATGAGGCCGTAGCTCTCGCCCAGGATGTCCTGGAGCGGCTCGGCCAGCTCCGGGTGGATCGGCACCACCTGCGCCCGGCCGGTCTTGCGGTCGGCGTAGACCGGGGCGCTGGCCATCGGTCCCGGCCGGTACAGCGCGATCACCGCCGAGATGTCGCCGAACTTGTCGGTCCGCATGGCCCGCAGCAGCCCGCGCATCGGGGCGCCGTCGAGCTGGAACACGCCCAGGGTGTCGCCGCGGGCCAGCAGCTCGTAGGTCGGCTTGTCGTCCAGGCCCAGCGTCTCCAGGTCGATCTCGATGCCGCGGTTGTCCTTGATGCCGCGGATCGCGTCGTCGATCACGGTGAGGTTGCGCAGCCCGAGGAAGTCCATCTTCA
>Ga0335075_10014777_pt1 | contig 11708 bp, 10 predicted proteins | sample Lox_Sample_24_FD_206723 | JGI IMG/M metagenome (GOLD analysis project Ga0335075, IMG submission 206723) | Soil microbial communities from Loxahatchee National Wildlife Refuge, Florida, United States - Lox_Sample_2.4 | ecosystem: Environmental > Terrestrial > Soil > Wetlands | place: USA...
CGCGGGCCACCGACGTGTCGAGCGAGGTCACCAGGTCGCGGTAGGCGGCGTCGGACATGCCGCGGGCCCTGGCCGCGTGGTGGGAGTGCATGAGCGCGCGGTAGCGCAGGAACGGGTTGGCCTCGTCGCCGACTGGGAATGAGGCGCCCGGGCCGAGCACACGGGTCAGCACGTGGTCGGTGTCGTCGGTCCCGGCCCGCGGGCACCGGAACGGCAGGTCGCCCGGGCCGGGCACGTAGCCACAACCGGCGCAGCGGATGATGCTGCCGGGCCCTGTCCTGGCGGGCCCTGTCCTTGCGGACGCTGTCCTTGCCGGCACTGTCATGCCGCCAGGCCGGTCCGTTCGTTGAATTCCGTGATCAAGGCATCCCAGGCCGGCAGCAGGTCGCGGAGCCCGGCCCAGAACGACGGGTCGCGCCGCGCCTCGAAGTCAGCCAGCGGAACCCCTTGCTGCTCGACCCACGTGTAGTAGCCGAGGTTGAAGATGCGATTGCGGTCCGCCAGTGTCGTGTCGAGCAGGTCATCGGTGCCGGCCGCGAGCATCCACCGGCCGAAGGCCCCCGCCGCGTCGGCCGGGCTGAAGCCGCCGGGGAAGTCGCGGGCGGCGATTCGCTCCCGCTCGCTTGCGTACATCCGTGCGCCGTCCGTCGCCACCGTGATGATCACGTCGTCCGGCCCGAGACGCAGGTACTTCGCCGTCTTGACCGCGGCGAGCACGTTGCAGATGCTGGACAGCCCGAAGGCGCTAAGCGACGCCAGCACGTGCTCGGGGACCATCCGGCCGGACCGCAGGTACTCCAGGCCCGCGGGCTCGGCAAACAGCACGGACAGCTGGTCGGTGGCCCGGTCGGAGACGTCGGCCACCAGGTCGGTATTCATCACGTTGTGGATGAGCGGGATGTGCTTGTCGCCGATGCCCTGGATGTTGTGCTCGCCGTAGCCGTTGGCCAGCATGGTCGGGCACTCCAGCGCCTCGACTGCGACGATCTTGGCGCCGTACCGCTCCTTGAGGTAGTCGCCGGCGCCGAGCGTGCCGGCCGAGCCTGACGCCGACACGAAGGCACGCAGCCGCAGGCCCGACCCCGGAGGCGAAGGCGGAGGCGCCGATTCGCGCATCGCGTCGAACACGGCCCCGAGGGCCGGGCCCGTGCACTGGTAGTGGACCAGATGATTACCGAACTCGGCAAACTGGTTGAAGATGACGTTGCCGGGATCGGCGGCCAGTTCGGCGCACGCGTCGTAGATCTCCTTGACGTTGCTCTCGGTGCCCGGGGTGCGAATGATGTCCTTCGCCGGGTCGGTGACCCAGTCCTCCAGCCAGGCGAACCGTTCCCGGCTCATGCCCTCGGGCAGCACGGCCACCCCGCGGCAGCCCATCAGGCGGGAGATCGCGACCCCGCCCCGGCAGTAGTTCCCGGTGGACGGCCAGACGGCCCGGTGCCCGGCCGGGTCGAACCGGCCGGTGACGATGCGCGGAACCAGGCAGCCGTAGGCCGCGAGCACCTTGTGCGCCCGGATCATCGGGAACGTCTCGCCGATGGCCACCACGATCGGCGCCGGCACGCCGGTGAACTCGGCCGGAAGCACCACATACGCCGGCAGCGCCGCCTGGCCGGTGCGGTCGAGGTCGTTGTACCAGTGCACGCGGAACAGGTTCCACGGGTTCGCCTCGTCGGGATCGGTCGCCGACAGGCGCCGGCGGATCCAGGCCGGGACGGTCCCCGGCTCGGCCAGCTGGGCAAACGTCGGCAGGACGATGCCCGCCTGGCGGAACCAGCCGACAGCGCGGTCGTAGGTGCCGCGGTCAGCGATGTCTTGCTCGAGCCCAAGTGAGGTCATGTCAGAATCCGGTGATGACGGAGAAGCCGAGCGTTTCGTAGGAGTCCATCGCGTCAAGCACCTCGCTGGCCTGCTCCAGCGACACCGTCTGGCCGACGATCCGGGCGGGCCGCAGTATCCCGGCCTGCGCCAGCCCGAGCAGGCGCGGGTAGTCCACGTGCGGGTTCCCGACGCTCCCGGCGATCTCGATCTCGGCCTCGATGATGTAGTCGAGCGGTATCCGCACGTACCCTTGCTCGGCCTGGCTGGTCAGGCCGACCTGGACCAGCCTTCCGCCCTTGCGGAGCGACAGCACGGCCGACTCGACAAGCGAGGCCGCCCCGAGGCCGCCGATCGCCAGGTCGGCGCCGCCGCCGGTGATGTCTCTGACGGCGGCGACGGCGTCCTGCGTCCCCGCGTTGACCACGTGCAGCGCGCCTTCCTCTTGCGCCTTGCGCAGCTTGGCGTCGGCCAGGTCGACCGCGATGACCCGGCCGCCGAGCGCGGCCGCGATCTGCACCGCAGACAGGCCGATGCCGCCGGCCCCGTGCACCGCGACCCACTGGCCGGCGGTCAGCCTGCCCTGGCGGGTCACGGCGTGGAAGGCCGTCATATAGCGGCAGCCCATTGCCGCGGCAGCCAGCGCATCAATGCCTTCGGGCAGCTTGATGCAATTGAAGTCCGCGTTACGGATGGTTGCGTACCTGGCGTAACCGCCGTCGTGGGTGAGGCCGAGAAATTCCATGTCGTCGCAGAGGTTGGACCGGCCGGCGCGGCAGTAGCCGCATCGGCCGCACGACTCGTGGAACGGAGTCGTCACCCGGTCGCCGGCGCGCACACTGGACACGCCCGGGCCGACCGCCACCACCGTTCCGCCCAGCTCATGCCCCATCACGAGCGGCAGCGTCGGGGTCAGGCCCACCCAGTCCCAGTCGCCGTTCCATACGTGCCAGTCGGTCCGGCAGATCCCCTCGGCCTCGACCTCAACGACCACGTCGCCGGCTGCCGCCTCCGGATCGGGCAGGTCGGCAAGCTCCAGAGGCTTCCGCCGCTCGATCAGTCTCGCTGCCTTCACCTGTGGTGCTCCTTTCGTGTGGCTGAGGGCCGCTGGTCGAGCAGCGCAAGGATCCGCTCGGGCGTCATCGGCAGCTCGGCCGGGTGGACCCCGATCGCGTCGGCGATCGCGCTGGCGATGGTGGCGGCGACGTTCCCGATCGGCGGCTCGCCGATGCCGCGCGCCCCCAGCGGGCCCTTGCCCTCGCCGCTCTCGACGATGTCGACTTCGACGTCGGGGAAATCCCGGGAGTTCGGGATCAGGTAGTTGGCGAACAGCCCCGCCTGCACGTAGCCGTCCTGCACGGCCAGGTCCTCGGCGAGCGCGTAGCCGAGGCCCTGCATGGCACCGCCCTGGATCTGGCCCTGCACCCGCATCGGGTTGATGGCCCGGCCGACGTCGTGGCAGGCGGCGTAGCGCACCACGGTGACTTGCCCGGTCTCGACGTCGACCGCGACGTCGGCCGCGTGCGTGCCGTAGGTGTAGTCGGGGAAGGTGTCGCCCTGCCCGGTGCGCGGGTCGAACGAGCCCGACTCCGCCCGCCAGGTGGCCAGGTGTGCCGTGCTGATGGCCCGCTGGTCGCAGGCGGCGGCCAGCTCGGCCAGCGTGATGCTCGGCCCTTCCGGGTCCGCATGAACCCGGCCGTCGGCAAACTCCAGCTGGTCTGGTGAGGAGCCGAGCATTTCCGCCGCCACAGCCGCGATCCGCTCGCGCAGCTCGCTGGCCGCGTGCAGCACGGCGTTCCCTGACATGTACAGCTGGCGGGTGGCGAACGTGCCGCCGGCCGGCGGGTTGAGCGCGCTGTCGCCGATGTAGACGCTGATGTCGTCGAGCGGCGCGCCGAGCACCTCGGCCGCGATCTGGCACAGGCTGGCCGCCTGCCCGGCGCCCAGGTCGGTGACGCCCGAGCGGATCAGCACCGTGCCGTCCGGCTGCAGGCTCAGCCATGCCGAAGCCCGGTCGCGGAACCAGATGGTCCGGCCGTAGGGCTGCCGGTTGCAGCCGATCCCCCGCCCGGTCAGCGTGCCGGGCCGGGGCGGCCGGGGCGGCTCGCCGAGCAGGGCGAGCGCGCGGCGCATCGTCTGGCCCACCTCCACGCAGGTGTCGAGGCGTTCCCCGGTGGGCAGCAGGTCGCCCTTGACCAGGAAGTTGCGCTCGCGCACCCGCGCGCGGGACAGGCCAAGCCGGTCGGCCAGCAGGTCCATCTGCCCCTCGTAGGCCAGCGTGACCTGCATCGCGCCGAACCCGCGGAAGGCGCTGGACGGCACGTTGTTCGTGAACACCGCGCTTGAGGTGATGGCGGCGTTCGGCACCCGGTACGGCCCGCAGGCGCAGGCCGCGGCCGCGAACAGCACCCGGGGCGACAGGTTGGGATAGGCGCCGGCGTCGCCAATGATCTCGACCTGCTGCGCGGTGATCGTGCCGTCGCGGTCCGCTCCGGTCCGGTACCGCATGAGGAACGGGTGCCGCTTGGTGCTGGCGACCAGCGACTCCTGCCGGTCCCAGATCATCCGCACCGGCCGCCTGGTATGCCAGACCAGCAGCGCCAGGTAGGGCTCGACGGTCATGTCCTCCTTGCCGCCGAAGCCGCCGCCCATGTACGTGGCGATCACCCGCACCTTGCTCTGCGGCAGCCGCAGGATCTGCGCGATCGTGGCCGCGTGCTCGATGATCTGGGTGGATACGCGCAGCGTGAGCACGCCGTTCTCCAGCCAGCCCACGCCGGCCTCCGGCTCGAGGTAGGCGTGCTCGACGTGCTGGGTGCGGTACTCGCCTTCGACCACCACGTCGGCCGCGGCCAGCGCGGCCGCCACGTCGCCGCAGCGTATCTGCCAGGTGACCAGCGTGTTGCCCACGTCGTGCACCAGCGGCGCCCCGTCGGCGCGGGCGGAGGTGACGTCGAACACGCCGGGCAGTTCGGCGTAGTCGACCGCGACGAGTTCGGCCGCCTCGTCGGCGATCTGCGGGGTCACGGCCGCGACCACCGCGACCGGCTCGCCCATGTACCGGACCCGGTCCGCGGCAAGCACCGGCATCGCCACCTCGAGTTCGGCCAGGCCGCCGCTGGCGCGTTCGGTGATGCGGTTGTCCGGGATGTCGGCGGCGGTGAGCACGGCCACGACGCCGGGCAGCGCCCGGGCCGCCGCGACGTCGATGCCGGATATCCGCGCGCTGGGCACGGGGCTGCGGACCACCCGGCCGTACAGCATGCCAGGCAGCTGCCAGTCCGCCGCGTAAAGCAGCGAGCCCCTTACCTTGTCGACGAAATCGTGGTGGGCGGGCGAGGTGCCGACAACGCGGTAGGCCTGCCCAAGCTCGGTGGTGGTCATGGTTCTGCCGCCAAATCGGCGTATTCCTCGACGGCGTCGAGGATCTTGGTGTAGCCGGTGCACCGGCACAGGTTGCCGACCAGCGCGTCCCTGATCTCCTCCCGGGTCGGCCGGCCGAGCCGCTGGACGACGTCCAGCGCGGTCAGCACCATGCCGGGGGTGCAGAAGCCGCACTGGGCGGCGCCGCGGCGCAGGAAGCATTCCTGCAGCGGGTGCAGCACGTCGCCCGGGCCCATCAGGCCGCGCAACGTGGTGACCCGGTGGCCCGCGGCCTGCACGGCCAGGGTGAGGCAGCCGCTGACCGGCTCGCCGTCAAGCAGCACGGTGCAGGTGCCGCAGACCCCCTCGCCGCACCCGTAGCGGACGTCGGCCAGGCCCAGCTGGTCGTGCAGCACGTCGAGCAGGGTGTCCGACGGCTGAACCCAGGTCTCGTGGTCCCGGCCGTTGACGTCAAGTACGACCCGCCGCTTGGTCACCGGACGGCTCCAGCCGCCCGGTCGCGGGCCTGGCGGAGGGCGCGCGCGACCAGCACCCGGGCCAGGCGCCGCCGGTAGGCACCGGAGGCGTGCACGTCGTCGGAGGGCTCAAGGTGCTCGGCGATCCGGCCGGCCGCGGCGTCGAGAGCCTCGTCCGTGGTGGCGCTGCCGGTCAGGCCCGCGAGGTCCGGGTCGGCGAGCACCACGCGGTCGGCCACCCCGGCCAGCGCAATGGTGGCGGAAGCGATAGCCACGGACCGTTCGGCCAAAAAAATTGTGGCTGCGACGGCCACGATGGCGAAGTCGGATGTGCGCCGGACCATCTCAAGGAATGACCAGCCCTGCCCGGGGCGGGCGGCGGGGATCAGGACGTCGGTGATGACCTCGGACTCGGCCAAGGTGGTGGACCAGTAGCCGGCGAACAGGTCGCCGGCCGGCACCGTGCGGTCGCCGTCGGGGCCGCGCGCGACGACCTCGGCCCCGGCGGCCAGCGCGCAGCAGCCGATCTCGGACGTCGGGTCCGCGTGCGCCAGGCTGCCGCCGATCGTGCCGCGGTTGCGGACGCGGACGTTGCCGACGTGCCGGACCGCGTCGGCAAGCAGCGGGCAGTGCTGGCGCACCAGGTCGTGTTGGAGCAGGACTCGGTGCCTGGTCAGGGCGGGCAGCCGGAGCATGCCGTCTTTCACAGACGGTTGGCGCTCGTCGGCGGAGCTGATGTCGATCAGCAGCCCGGGGTGGGCCAGGCGGAGGTTGAGCATCGGCATCAGGCTCTGGCCGCCGGCCAGGATTTTCGCCTCGTCACCGTGCGCGGTCAGCAGGCGCACGGCCTCGCCGTAGCTGTCGGCGGCCACGTAGTCGAAGGCGGGCGCGACCATGCTTCAGCCGCCGCCGGTGCGCGGAGCCAGCGCCCGCAGGCGGGCCACGGCGGCGGCCAGTACGGCCTGGTTGCTTGTGACCACCGGCAGGCCGAGCCGCTCGGAGATGGCGGGCCTGGCCGCCATTGCGCCGAAGTTCGTGCAGGAGGCGAAGGCCAGGTCGATGGTGCCGCCCGCGGCCAGCGGGCCGAGCGCGCGGACCGCGAACGCGACGATCTCGTCCTGGCCGACCTCGGCGATCTGGAAGTTGTCGGTGATGCCGAGCCCGTAGATCCCGGCCACATCAATGCCGTCCGCCTCGATGCTGGCCTTGATCTTCTCGTTCAGCTCGTCGACGTACGGGGTGATCACGCCGACGCTGGCCGCGCCTGACTCCTCGATGGCGGTCCGGACCGCGCCGATCGTCGACACGACCGGCGCGCCGGTCAGCTCGCCGATCCGCCGGCACAGCTCGGCGTCGTAGTCGTTGCCGCGAAGCGCCCCGGCGCTGGTGCAGCCGAACACCACCACGTCGGGCCGCGCCGTCCCCAGATCGCGGGCGGCGGGCAGCGCGAACTCGTCGAGCATCCTGTTCTCGCCGGCCGGGGTGGTGTCCTCCATGAACATGCGCGCCGTGTGCAGGGCGGTGCCCGGGGGCAGCTCGCGGGCGAAGTCCGCCTCCATCATCGTGTTGGAGGACGGGATCATCAGCCCGACCCGGGCGGGCCGGCCGCTCACGGCGCCTCCACGGGGGCCCGCACCGGCCCGTCGCGTAGTTCGCGGTAGATGGCGACCTCCTTCGCGGTGGGCGGGGCCAGCTCGGTGACGTCCTCGCCGATCAGCAGGTCGAATCCGGTCTGCGCGCGGACCTGAGCCTCGGTCACGCCCGGCTGCAGCGCGCGCAGCCGCATCCGGTGGCTGGCCGGCTCGAAGTCAAGCAACGCCAGGTCGGTGACCACGGGCCCCAGCCGGCCGGCCACCAGCCCGGCCCGGGTCCGGCTGTCCCCGCCGGAAAGGTAGCCGGGGCTGGTGACGAAATCGACCCGCTCCACGAAACGGCGCGGCTCGTGCTGGGTCACGATCAGCACTTCATTGCACAGCGAAATGATGTCGTTCGCCCCGCCGCTTCCCGGCAGCCGCACCCGCGGCCGCTGCATGCTGCCGATGACGCTGGTGTTGATGTTCCCGTACATGTCGACCTGGGCCGCGCCGAGGAACCCGTAGTCGAAGTACCCGCGCTGTGCGTACAGGAAGATGTCGGTGATGTCGGTGAGCATCTGCGCCCCGTAGGCGGCCCGCATTTCGTTGGTGGAGATCGGCAGCTTGCCCGGCAGCAGCATCGTGCCGATGATGCCGCCCTCAAGCACGATCGTCAGGTGCGGCGCACGGGTGCGCCGGGCCACGGCGGAGGCGAGCAGCGGCATGCCGACCCCGGCGAAGACCACCTTGTGGTCGTCGAGCAGGCGGCCGGCGGTGATCGCCATAAGCTCTTCGGCGGTGACATCGCTCATGGGCCGGTCAGCTCCCCCCTCGTTGTTAGCTCCTGAGCGTCGGCGGCCAGCACGGCCAGCCGGGCCGGGCCCGCCGCGGCGAGGAACCCGGCGAAGTCGGCGTGCGCGTCCACGTTTTCCTCCACATAGCGCAGGCCCCCGGCCGCGCCGTGCTCCCGCGCGGCCGCGGCGTAGGCGTCGAAGTGCGCCAGATCCGGCCCGTAGCGGCCGTAACACTCGTGCGGGTAGGCCCCGTATGGCGCCTCCACCACGGCATCGACCGCGAAGTGGGGCAGCAACGTGCGGTCCGGCCAGGCCGCGATCTCGTCCGGGCTGACGATCTGCTCGGCGCTTACGATCACCGTCCGGGCGGCCCGGGCCATGTCGGCGTCCATGTGCGGGTAGCCGTCGACCTGCGCGTTGCCGAACATGTCGGCCCGGTGGGCGTGGATCAGGGTCACGTCGGGGTTGAGCGCCGGGACCGCGGCCAGCCGCTGCCCGGTATAAGGGCAGCTGACGGTCTGCAGGTCAAGCGCGGCGGCCAGGTCGGAGCCGAGCATGGTCAGGCTGGGCAGGAACGGCACGCCCATCGCGCCGGCCTTGTAGCGCAGCCCCATGGCCAGGTGGCTCCACTCGTCGTAGCTGGCCTTCCCGTTTTCTACGTAGTGCCGGAAGATCGGGGCCAGCCCCCAGGGCAGGCCGATGCCGACCCAGCTGGTGACGATCCGGTCAAGCATCCCGGCCGACAGGAACAGCTCGATCTCGTAGCAGGCCAGCGGCCGGGACACGGTCAGGTGCCGCCGCCGGTGCCGCAGCAGCGCGAACACCAGCGCCATCGGCGTCCGCGAGTACAGCGTCCCGCCGATCGCGACGTGGTCGCCGTCGCGGATCAGCGCCGTGGCCGCCTCGGCCGTCGTCCGCTTGTCTACCGCGGGCCTTCCCGTGGCCTCTCGCTCGGCCCGGGCCGCCAGGACCGCGACGTGCTCCATCAATCCGCCCCGTGCATTACCGGCGCGGCGACCTGGTCTTCGGGACGTAGCAGGGGCAGCACCTCGGCGGCCAGCCGGTGCACCTGGTCGGCCTGGTAGTTGTACGGGCAGAACACCAGGTGCTTCACGCCAGCCTCGGTGTAGGCAGCGATCTGCTCGGCGCATTGCTCCGGCGTGCCGCGGACCGCCGAGTCCGGCGTGGCCTCGCTCCAGGCCGGCACGTCGAAGTACTCGCCGACGTAGTCCCTGGCTTGGCGGCTCGCCTCCTCGTAGGACTTACCGATGCACAGCGGGACCTGCGCGACCAGGCCGAGTTCGTCCGGGTCGCGGCCGGCCTGCTCGGCGTAGCCGCGGATCCTGGCCCACGCCCCGGCGATGGACGCGGGCGCGTAGAAGTAGGTCACCCAGCCGTCCGAGCGGGTGGCCACGCGGCGCAGCACCCGGTCCACGTACCCGCCGATGAGGACCTGCGGGCGCGGGTGCGGCCGGGGCAGCATCCGCACGTGCGTGAGCACCCGCCCGTCCCATTCGCCGGTCACGTCGTCATCGGCCCACAGCCGGTACAGCATGTCGAGGTTGCGCTCGAAGATCCGGCCTCGCTGGGCGAACGGCACCGCGGTGGCCTGGAACTCCCGCTCGTACCAGCCGGCCGCCACGCCGAGCATGACCCGGCCGCCGCTGCCGAGCTGGAGCGTCGCGACGGCCTTGGCCAGGATGGCCGGCTCGCGGATCGGCAGCACCAGAACGCCCGTGCCCAGGGCGATCCGGCTGGTCCGCGCGGCCACCATGCTCAACGTGGTCAGCGCCTCAAGGAACGGGAACGGTCGCCTGGCCCCGAGGAACAGATGATCCCAGGCCCACACCGAGGCGAAGCCGAGTTCCTCGGCGGTGATCGAGTACGCCGAGACGGCGTCCATGTCCGGAACCTTGCGTTCCGGGGTGAAGTTCTCCAGAGCCAGACCGAACTCGACAGTCATAGCAGGATCGTATGCACGGGCCACCGGCCGCTTCATTGGCAGGGGCTGCCAGCAAGATCCGCCATTCTTCGGCAACTGGCGCCATATCGCTGGCCCGGCCGGAACCGAGATAGTGACCAATAATGCCAGGCCTGTATCGTCCTGGGCCCAGCGGTAACGAGGAGATGCCATGAGCTCTGCATCTGACCTGGAAGCGACGAGATCGCGAGAAGAACCGCTGATCCTGGAGCGCCACGGGATCGACTACATCCCTCCTTCTGAGCGCCACGGCAAGCCGCACACCCTGTTCACGTTCTGGGCCGCCAGCAACGTACAGATCCTCGCCATCTCCGTCGGCGTGCTGGCCGTCGTGTTCGGCCTCAGCCTGCCCTGGGCCATCTTCGCCATCATCGTGGGGAACGCCGCCGGCGGGCTGTACATGGCGCTGCACTCGGTGCAGGGGCCGCGACTGGGCCTGCCGCAGATGATGCAATCCCGCGCTCAGTTCGGGATGTACGGGACCGCGCTGCCGAACCTCATCGTGGTCCTGATGTACATCGGCTACTTCACCTCAAGCGCGATCCTCGGCGGGCAGGCCGTGGCCAGCCTGTTCCACGTGACCACGACCGAAGGCATCATCATCGTCAACGCCTTCGTGCTGCTGATCACCTGGTTCGGCTACGACATGTTCCACTCCTACAACAGGATCCTCACGTACCTGTCTACGCTGGCGTTCGTCGCCATCCTGATCAAGCTGATCACCATCCTGCCCAGCCACCTGCCGGCCGGGGACAATTCCGCGGGCAACGTGCTGCTGGCCATCTCGGTGTACGTCGCGTGGCAGGTCACCTGGGCGCCGTACGTGTCGGACTACTCGCGGTACATGCCGGAGAAGACGCCAAGCGCGAGAACCTTCACGTATACCTACGTCGGGTCGGTGGTCGGCGCGTCCCTGGTCATGTGCATCGGGGCCATCGCGGCGGAGGTGGCCTTGGGGAAGGTGAGCGCGGACGCGCCCGACTACCTGGCCGGGCTGCTGTCCGCCAAGTGGCTGTTCCTGATCATCTTCATCCTGGGGGTCGGCTCAGGGAACTTCGGCAACCTCTACGGGCCGTACCTCACGTTCATGGCCATCATCTCGCCGTCGGGCAAGCTCGCGTCCAAGACCACCGGCCGGTCCGCCCGGCTCATCGCCACCACCGTGGTCGCGATCATCGGCAGCATCATCGCCATCGAGGCCAGCAGCCACTTCATCACGGACCTGTCCAACTTCCTTGTCTTCACGCTGTACCTGCTGGTCCCCTGGACCGCGATCAACCTGACCGACTTCTACGTGATCAGGCACGGAAAATACGACATCCCCGAACTGTTCAAGGCCGACGGCAAGTACGGGCAGGTCAACTGGTTCGCGCTCATCGTGTACGTGCTGGCGGTCGGGGTCCAGTTCCCGTTCATGAACAACGCGTACTACGTCGGCCCGGTGGCGAACTCCCTCGGCGGCGCGGACATCGCGTGGATCGTCGGATTCGTCTTCGCGTGCATCGTGTACTACGTGGGCGCGCGTATGGGCCTCGCGACCCCGGCCCGGGCCGGCCGCGCCAAGGCGAACGTGTTCAGCGCGTAACGAAGAAGACATAAACCAGGACACGCAGCAAAGGAGACGTAACGCCCCCGAAACCAGCGGAATACAGTCAACGGTCCAATATTGGATCCATGGATTAGCGGGTCCGTTGCAGGGCGG
>Ga0335075_10014778_pt1 | contig 11708 bp, 9 predicted proteins | sample Lox_Sample_24_FD_206723 | JGI IMG/M metagenome (GOLD analysis project Ga0335075, IMG submission 206723) | Soil microbial communities from Loxahatchee National Wildlife Refuge, Florida, United States - Lox_Sample_2.4 | ecosystem: Environmental > Terrestrial > Soil > Wetlands | place: USA: Florida...
AGGGGCTGGCGTGGCCCCTAGCCGCCGCGCTGATCCTGCTCGCTTCCCTTCTGGTGGGTTTCGTCAACGGCCTACTCGTGACGTTTTTCCGCATCGATTCCTTCATCGCCACCATGGGCACGGGGACACTTCTCTACGGCGTCACCAACTGGTACACCAACGGCGAACAGATTCCGGGCATGAGCCTGCCGGCCGGTTTCACCGGGCTCACCCAGATCGTTCACGGCGTTCCGCTTCCGGCCGTTTATGTTGCGATCATTGCGGCCGCGCTGTGGATCGTGACAGAGCGCTTGCCGGTCGGCCGCAACCTCTATGTGATCGGCGCGAATGTTCGCGCCGCCGAGCTCACCGGCATTGACGTTCGTCGCCATGTGATGGGAGCATTCGTCGTCGCGGGTCTATTGAGCAGCTTCGCTGGCGTGGTGCTCGGCAGCATTCTTCAGACCGGCACGCCGAGCGTAGGCCCCGAATATCTTCTGCCGGCGTTCGCAGCGAGCCTGCTAGGCGCGACCTCGATCAAGCCCGGCCGGGTCAACGTGATCGGGACCTTGCTTTCGGTGCTCGTGCTCGCGTTTTCGTTCTCCGGCGTGCAGCAGCTTGGCGCGCCTTTCTACATCCAGTACTTCTTCAACGGGGCCATCTTGGTCGTCGCGGTCGGCCTCTCGGTCTACGCCGCCCAACGGCGCCAGCGCACGGCCACCGCCGCGAAGCCAGGCGCAAACTGAACGGAGGAGGCCCATGGAGGTGTTCGAGACGCTCGACAAGCGCTTTGCCTCCTACACGATCCCGATCGTGTTTCTGGAGAAGCTGCACACCGGCCTGCGCTGGGCCGAGGGTCCGGTCTACTTCGCCGACCAGCGCTGCCTCTTGTTCAGCGATCTGCCCAACAATCGGATCCTGCGCTTCGATGAGCAAACCTTACAGGTCACCGCTTTCCGGCCGGACTCGAATTTCTCCAACGGCAACACCCGCGACCGGCAAGGCCGCCTCGTCACCTGCGAGCATCGCGGCCGCCGCGTGACCCGCACCGAATATGACGGGACCATCACCGTCCTCGCCGACCGCTACCAAGGCAAGCGGCTCAACGCTCCAAACGATGTGGTGGTGAAATCGGATGGCGCGGTGTGGTTCACCGACCCGACGTATGGCATCAGCGCGGCTTACGAGGGCGGCAAGGCGGAAAGCGAGATCGGAAGCTGCAACGTCTATCGCCTCGATCCGCGCGACGGCTCGCTCAGCATTGTCGCGGAGGACTTCCGGCGCCCGAACGGCCTCGCCTTTTCGCCCGACGAAAAGCTCCTCTACATCGGCGATTCCGGTTTCTGGCCGAATCCAGACTGGCCGCGCCACATCCGCGCCTTCGAGGTCCTGGACGGCAAGCTCGGCAAAAGCCGCGTGGTCGCCGAGGTCTCGCCCGGAATCCCGGATGGTTTCCGGGTCGATGTCGAAGGCAACATTTGGACGAGCGCGGGCGACGGCGTTCATTGCATCACGCCGGAGGGCGATCTCATCGGCAAAATTCCCGTTCCGGAAAAGGTCGCCAATGTCTGCTTCGGCGGTCCCGCGCGGGACCGCCTTTACATCTGCGGGCATACGTCGCTCTACGCCATTCATGTCAACACGCGCGGCGTGCAAACGCCTTGAGCGCTGGTCGGAACTGGGGTAGTCGGTCACGTTCCATGCTCCTTTCGGAGCGACGAGCCCGAACTCTCCCAGATAGCCGCGCAGAGCCTGAATCAGCTTCGTGCACTGCCGTACGAGAAGATCACGCGCCCGATGCAGAGCCAAGACGCTTTGCCGATGGCTGCTCTTGACGGCGACGAAGCGCATCGTCGGTCGGCTGGCCGCTTCACAGATCGCCTCGGCATCGGCGCTGTCGGTCTTGTTCCACTTGACGAACGGTTTCACGTACTGAGGCGGAATCATCCTCACTTCGTGTCCGTGTTTGGCTATCTCCCGCGCCCAGAAATGCGCGGTGAAACAGGCTTCGAGCGCGACCAGGCACGGCGGGAGGCTGGCGAAAAACGCGAGGATCTGGCCTCGTCTGATCTGCCTCTTGAACACACGGGCGCCGTTGGCGTCGGCGCCGTGAACCTGAAATACGTTTGTGAGTCGGCTTCAGAGTTTGACCCTTCCTTGTTCAGACAAGTCAACGACTTGCCGCGCCGATCGGCGTTCGGACCCCACGCCGAATGACAATATCTGGCACCTGGACGAGGTCCTCATCACGATCAACGGCGAGAAGCGTTGGTTGTGGCGCGCCTTCGATCAGGAGGGTTACGTTCTCGACGAAATCGTCCAAGCCCGCCGCGACACGAAGGCTGCGAAACGCTTGCTGGCGCGGTTGTTGAGAAAGCAGGGATGCCATCCAAAGCGCATCATAACCGACAAGCTGCGATCCTACGCCGCCGCCAAGCGCACGGTGATGCTTGAGGTCGAGCATCGGTCTCACAAAGGGCTGAACAACCGCGCCGAGAATTCCCACGTCCCACTTCGAAAACGAGAGCGATTGATGCAGGGCTTCCGATCATGGTCGGTCTCCAGCGGTTCGTCCCAATCTTCTCAGCCGTCCGCAACCTCTTCGTTCGATCCCGCTCATCCCGCTCCGCAGCCGCCATCCATCTGCATCGCCTCAACGCGATGGCGGAGTGGAAATCGGTTACCGCCGCCGCCGCATAACCTCCGCGGCCGCGGTCTCGTCGCGTCCATTCCTAGTTTACGTGACATCGCCTCTCCCTGAAGTCGTTCGACGGACCAAGGATAGCGACCTTGGCCGCCGGTTGCCGTCATAGGATCCTCACCATAGCGGGATGCCCGCTCCGGCTATCGGGGATCAAGCCTTCGGCTCATGCGCGGTAGGTGCGGTGCCGGATCATGTAGGCGTCGAACGCCAGAGCGACCACCAACACGACACCCTTGACGATCAATTGGATGAAAGATGACACGTTGAGGATGCTCATGCCGTTGTCGATTGTCGCGAGCAACACCGACCCGACCATCGCGCCCGGTACCGTCCCGACGCCTCCGCGCAACGACGTGCCGCCGATGACAGCGCCCGCAATGGCATCGAGTTCCATGTAGGTGCCGGTGCTCGGCGTCGAGGCGCCCAGCCGCGCTGTGATCAAGACGCCAGCTATGCCGTAGAGCACGCCCATAATCAGGAAGCCGACGAAAAGCTGCCGGCCCAGGGCGATGCCCGCAAGCACGGCGGCTTCACGATTCGAGCCGACCATGTAGGCGTTGCGGCCGAACTTGGACCGGGTCATGAGCACCCAGAGCACCAGACCGCTGCCGCCCATCCAGAGAAGCGCCATCGGGATGCCCAGGAAGCCGCCGAAGATCCAGGCCAATAGCGCTACTGCGGCAACCATCAGGACGAGTTGCGTGAAAAGCCTCAAGCGGTCGATCTGATCACCATCCTTCGCGCTCCCGCGCTGCCGCCGTACGATATAGCCGCAGGCGAGCACCAGGATGACCGCGAGCGCGACATACGACGCCGTCGGGGGAATGAATCCTTCGCTGAGATTGGAGAATGTATCGCTGACCGGTGCGATCGTTGAGGCGTCAGTCGCATAGTACCCGATGCCGCGAAATGCTAGCAGGCCCGCGAGGGTGACGATGAAAGACGGCACCGAGACCCGCACCACAAGAATGCCCTGCAAGGCCCCGAGCACGAGGCCGGTGATGATTGTCAGCAGCACCGTCAGCGTTGTCCCGACACCGTAAGTCACCTGCAGGCTCGCTGCGACCACGCTGCACAGGAAGACGGCGCTGCCGATCGAGAGGTCGATCTCGCCCATCACCATCAGGATCGAGACGCCGGCCGACACCACGGCGACGATCGATGCCTGCCGCAACAGCAGCGAGAGGTTCCGCGGTTGGAAGAAGATGCCCCGGGAACCGACATGAAAGAAGATACACAACAGGACGAAGACCAGCAGCATCGAGACGACGCGGCCGTCCGCAACCTTAGCGACACGCCGCCAGGCGGTTTCGGGGCCGGATGCCCTGCTCGCCTGCGCGGCCGACCTTGTTGTCGCCTCCTTCGCCAGTCGTACCGGCATCTCAGGCCCCTTCGCCGGTCGCCGCAGCCATGATCGCGTGCCGGTCTGCGCCATGGGTGAATTCGCCCATGATGCGCCCCTTGTACATGACCAGGATGCGATCGCATTCCTCGACGACCTCGTTGAGGTCGCTGGAAATCATCAACACGCCGCGGCCGTCGTCGGCAAGCGCGCGGATCAGGCGGTACAGTTCGAATCGCGCGCCGACATCGACGCCGAAAGTCGGTTCATCGAGGATCAGGATCCGCGGATCGGTGGCGAGCCAGCGGGCGAGCAGAATCTTCTGCTGGTTGCCGCCGCTGAACGCGTCCACCGGCATGTCCAGCCTCGGCGGCCGCACGTCGAGCTTGTGCACCAAATCGCCATCACGTGCGCGCTCCCGGCGCTCGTCGATGAACAGGGCGCCGCTGACTTCGTCGAGGCTCGCCGCGCTGACGTTCGAGAGAACGCTCTGCCCCTCGATCAGACCAGTCCGTTTGCGGTTTTCTGTAAGCATGCCGATACCCCGGTTGATCGCCTCTCGCGGCGTCTTGGGGCGGCCCTCGCGGTCGTCGATGCGCACCGTCCCCTCGACCTCGCCGGGCCACGCGCCAAAGATCGCCTGCGCCAGCTCGGTGCGTCCGGCTCCCACGAGCCCGAACAGGCCAACGATTTCGCCGCTGTGCAACGTGAAGCTGACGTCGTTGACCCGCTTCTTGTTGGCGGTGTGCGGGTCAGGCAAGGTCAGCCGCTCGACCCGGAGGACCGGTGCGGCCCGCGCGTTGCGCTGCCGCACCGGTGCACGCTCCGGATCGCGGCCGATCATTGCGCGCACCATCGCGCCGCGATTGCCGCGCGCGGTATCGAACCGAGCGACGACGCGGCCGTTGCGCATCACCACTACGCGGTCTGCGATGTGCTCGATCTCGTCGAGCCGATGCGAAATGTAGAGGCAGCCCACACCCTGGTCGTGCACTCGCCGGATATGGGCGAACAGATGGTGCGCCTCCTGCTCGGTCAGGGCGGCCGTCGGCTCATCGAGGATGATCAGGCGAGCCGACTTCGAGAGTGCGGAGGCGATGGTAACCAGACGCTGCTCGGAGGGGCTGAGCACGCCCGCCGGCGCGTCCGGCCGCGTGGCGATGCCGAAGAAGCGAAGATGTTCCTTGGCGAGTGCCCGCAGCTTCGCCTCGTCCACGAATCCGAAGCGCCCGGGCAGCACGCCCATGAACATGTTCTCCGCGATGCTCAGACCCGGCGCAATATACAGTTCCTGCGGAACGAGGACGACACCGGCTGCCTCGGCGTCGCGCACCGAGCGGAAGTGGCGCGGCACTCCCTCGATCAGCAACTCCCCCTCGAACGTGTCGGCCGGATAGACCCCCGATATGACCTTCATCAGGGTCGATTTGCCGGCGCCGTTCTCGCCGACAATACCGACGGTCTCGCCGGGCCGGACGATCAGGTCCACATCGACGACCGCCTCAACTCCGGGGAACGACTTGCTGACATGCAGTAGCTCCAGCACTCGGCGCGACTGCTCCACGTCCGCGCCGTCATTGTTGACGGACAAAGGCCGATCTCCCGTTAACGCGCCGAGGCGGGGCCGGCGACGGCGTCCGAAAGTTGCAGCCCGCCGCCACCGGTCGAGGCGCGGCCCGCGCCTACTTGCAGGCGTTCGGGTTCTCCGGGAACACCTCCTTGCGCGTCACCCAGCCGGCAGGGGCAAGTTTGGTGATGAAGTCGCAGAGATTGTCTTTGTTCACCTCGGACACCTTGACCAGGTGCGTCGGCACCGGGCCAGCGCCGGCGCTTTGCATTTCCGTGCTGAAGCCGAACTTCTGATGCTTGGCGAGATCGACCGCGCCCGCGACGGCGGTCGTGCCTTCCTCAGTGAGATCGGTCCAGACCGTCATGGTCTGCACGCCCTGGGCAATCAACTGCAAGTTCGAGGGATCCGCATCGAGGCCGGAGAGATAGACCTTGCCTTCGAGATGGCGCCCCTTGATCGCCTGCCCGACGCCGGTCGCCATGCCGTCATTGGAAGTGACGAAGGCGTTGACGTGGTCGTTCTGCGCGCTGAGCACGTCCTCCGCGTCGGCTAGTGCCGTCTTGGGGTCCCAGTTGCGGACGAACTGGTTGAAGACGATTTTAATGTCGGGTTTGCCAGACAGCACCTTGTCGTACGACTTCGCCAACATCTGCGCGACATCATTGCCGGGGTCGCCCTTGATCAGCGCATAGACGCCCTTGGGCGCCATCTTTAGCGCGCCTTCCGCCTGCAGCACGCCGACGAGCGGGTTGTTGCGCACGACCGACAGATCGACCTTGGCGGTCGAGATGCCGATGTCGTACCCGACGACAGGAACATTCTGCTGATGCGCCTCGTTCACGATGCGTCCGGCCGCCGTGGTATCGACGGGCACGAGGATCAGCGCACTCGGGTTCTGGCTTAGCAGGTTCTCGACTTGCGAGGTCTGGGTCGCGGGATTGTCGTTAGCCCACTGGAAGATCAGGGTCACGCCGAGCTTCTTCGCCTCGGCCTTCATCGCCTCCGCGTCGAACGCCCAGCGCCGCTGGACCTGGGTCTTCATCGCCACCGCGATGGTGATGTCCTTCGCTGCCGCTGCGCATGGCGGCGCCGTTGCAGCGACCGCCGCGACCGCAAGCGCCAAAGCGCCAAATGCAACCCTGCGGCGTAGGATTGTAACGATGTTCTCCATAGCTGTTCCCTCCGTCACCTTATTTTTTGGCCGCCACCTCGCCGTTAGTGTTTGGCGTCCACCATATCGGCGGCTGTCCAAACTCGCGCCTCCGTCGGCAAGGGCGGATAGCCGTGGACTTGGGGCTCGGCGCCTTCGATGTCGAGGAGGAAACGCTCCGCCCGCCCGGACCGCCGATACAGATCGTCCGTCAGGTGCTCGCGCTCGACCAGTTGCTGCGGGACGTCGCGCCGTCCGATCGCGAGATGCAGCACTTGCCGGGAAGCGCCGCTCTCATTTCGCGTTCCCCCGTGCCAGATATGCCCATTGATGACCGCGACTGATCCCGCTTTTCCTGTCAGCCTAACCTCGCCGGGATAGGTGGCCTTGGGATCGGTAGGGATTTTTGGCCTCTCCTCCGGGGGGATCTCGATATGGGTGACCTCGGCCATGTTCACGTCGGGCACGTTCAGTGGCACCCAATTCTGTGAACCGGGCACAACACGTGTCGGCCCGTTGTCCAGAGTCATGTCATCGAGCATCACCATCGAATTCACTAGGCGCCAGTCAGTTGGATGCACTCGCGGGACGTCGGCATGCAATAGTTGCGCGCCCTCGCCCTTACTCGGATTGCGCGCGTTCAGGGAATAAACCTTAATCTCCTTGAGAAGGTAGCGCGCGGCCGCAAGGGTGGGCTGACAACGTAGGCATCGATCGAACGCAGCTGACTTGTTGAACAAGTTTGATAATCGGGGCGCGCCAGGTTCGATATGGACTTCATGGCCGCCGAACGTACCCTCAAGCGCGGTGAGGCGCGCAATTTCGGCTTTCATCTCAGCCACTTCTGCCGGCGAAAAGACATTCTCGACAACGAAATAGCCTTGTTCGTCAAGCGCGCGCTTTTGCGTGTCGGTGAGGTCGGGATTCAGTCCGAGAGCTTGCATCGCTTCGAGAGTGTTCATCGCTCACCTCCCTGTGCAGAACGAGCGCGGTGGCCCGTTTCGCATCGAATTGCTTCTTTTAGTTGATGCATTGCAGTCTGGGAGAGGCTATCTCGACTGTCAAGGTGGCATGTTAGTAACCGTGGCGAGGCTAACCGCGTTCCTGAGTGGCCCAGGGCCTCGGAAACGACCGCTGTCCGCGCCATCATGATGACGCCGCTGACTAGGAGCTATTTTTCGGGGTTGCGACGGTCGTGGGTGCAATCGTAGCAGAACCAAGAAGCGGGTATTGCTTCTCCGCAAGTAGCGGCAACCGTTCAATCAAACCACCGATATCGCCAGAAGTCAGAAATAGTACAGCGTCGTCCATGCGTAACTCGGCGCCAATTTTCGCCAGTCCCTCGTCGCAGGAATGTACTGGCGTGGCGTCCACGCCCGCGGCGCGCACGCGTTCCATAATCTCGTTAAGACTTGCCTGCTCATGGGTGCCGGCCCCTTGGTTCGCCGGCTCGAAAATGAAAACGCGATCACAGCCGCTGAATACATCGTCATACCATTCAAGCTTGTTGCGGTTGCGCCACGAGAACGTGTGCGGCTCGAACACGACAAGCAGACGACGCTGCGCAAAATGCTTTTTCACCGCGGCGATCGCGCTTTTGGCCTTGTCATAAGACGATCCAAAGCCTTCGAATATTTGCACGCTGGTATGATCTGATTTCCGGTCGAGCCGGCGCACCACGCCGCGGAAGCTCGCCATCGCCGCTGCGTATTGCTCGACGCTGGCAAGGCCGCGGCTCAGCACAAACGCCCCGATCCCAACCATGTTCTCGATGTTGTGCGCGCCGAGTTGCGTGGTCTTTACTCGAGCGACCTCGCGACCCTGCTCGGCCAATGTGAATTGTGAGATTTCGCCATACTCGATATTTTCCGCGCGCCAGTCGCCTCTTGTGAGGCCAAAGGTCACGACATCGCGTTTCGCTCCGGCGAGAAATCGCTCGCTGAGTTCGCCTGAGGTCGCCGCAACGATGAGCCCTCCGCGCGGCACCAGATCAAACAATTGATGGAACGGCGCGAGATAGGATTCGACCGTCGGAAAGACGTTGACGTGGTCATGTGACAGCGGCGTCAGCAACACGTGCGCAGGCCGATAGTGCAGGAACTTCGACCGATTATCGGTGTTGGAAGAGGGATATTCATCGCCTTCAAGCAAGAATTGTCTTCCCGTACCAGCATTGGACGCTCGAGAAGGCGACAACGGCACGGCGCCGATCATCCACGAGGGATCGAGCCCTGCGCTCGCGAGGCAATGCGCCAACATCGAAACGCTCGTCGTTTTGCCGAACGACCCCGCGACAACAATATCTTCGTGTCCAAGCGACAGAAGTGCGAGCACTTCGGGGAAGGACAGGATTTTCGGCCCTCCAGGTCTTGCGGCGCGTGTGAAAGCCTCCGCCACTTCATCATTCTCGTTCGGAACCAGCCGCGCGTTTTTGCCGATAACGATAAGATCGGCGTCGTCAGGAATATTCTTCGCCCCATAAGGCGTCCGGCACGCGAATTTCTCGCGCGCCAGCACGTGCGAGATCGGCGGATAGATGGCTTCGTCAGAGCCGGTTACGACAACGCCGCTGTCACGCAGCAGGACAGCTGTCGCACTCATGCCCACGCCAGCAAGGCCGATAAAGTGAGCTTTACGAAAGGGAAATGCGGTCATTGTTGATTGATCTGAAAGTCCATCGATGATGCCCCACCGAGTTCATCGAATCAGAGCGGGCACGACAGCGAACACCTGCGTTATGCCAGTGACCTCAGCAACAAGGAATTGTGCGCTTCGTCCTCCAGCGCCCTTCATCCGCGCATTGTCTCGGAAACATTCTCCGGATCGGCCGCGAATATTTGGGCCGCCTCGCTGAACAAGGCTGCACCAGTAGACGAATTCAAATCGTCGAACCTTTCGAAGCTGAAATTGTTGCGACCCATGCGCTGTTCGCCAAGGCGCCCAGCGTAAGGGTCGGTGACGGCTGCGCCGCGCTTCGTGGCCGCGAAATATACGCTGATGTAGTTCTTCTGCAGCGCCACGCCGACAACCGGCCACTCGACCTTTTCGCCGGTCGTGGCGCGATAGAGGGATTCGCCGTAACCGATCATTTTGAAGCGCATGCCCGGTTGGCCCTCCGGCGCGCCCTTGTGGAAGTAGCGCTTCAGGCTGGGCGCCGCCTTCAGGATGAGCCCATCCAATTTGCGAAGATCGGCTTCTCGCTTCGGATCGAAGGCGAAGTAGGCTTCCAGGGTCTCCACGTCGACACGAAACATCGTAGCCTCGAAACCGTGGGTCGTGGCGATTTCGGCGCCCGCGCGCGGATGATCCCACGAGCGCTGCCCCGCGCCAACGTCGGCCAAGATCACCGCTCCAACGGCGCCGCTCCGTTTAATCTTGTCCGCGCAGCCACTGCAAGATCGGCGAGCTCGCCTCCATGAAGTTTGCGAGATTTCCGGGAGCGCACGTGTTGGCGCGCTGTTCGCCGTCGTCAAGCCGACGAAGGTGCTCTACGACCAGCATTTCGCGGACCAATGCGAATATTCGCTTCCGCGTGGCTTTGATGGCTGCGTCATAGGCGAAGCGGCAGCGGGATATTCCAGCGACCACTGACAATTCGTCGAGCGACGCCTCGCCTCGGAATCGGCCCTCCACAGACGTTCGAACGCTTTCCATTATCGCACTCCTGGCGACGCGAGCGCGTCTTTAGTCGTCCAGCGGCATCCAGATCTCAATCGTTCCGAGACCCGTCCCGGGGTCGAAATCTTGATGGTACAGCTCGAAGTTCGGCGCCGAGCAATTGCGTGTTCATTCTTCGGCGCCCAGTCATTCATGATCGTGTAATGGCTGCGGTGCAGTCCTATTACGTGACCCTTATGCTTGAAGACGGCGTAGCGCCGGGGCTCGATCACGACAGTCGCGAATTCTCCTGGCGTCTCCGAAAAATCACGCACCCGGACGCCGGCGAGGTAGGTGAAGGTCCCGGCGTCGTCGAAATTAAAGGCGACCCCATAGGTTTGCGGCGTCAATTGCCCCGGCACGTGGCCTATGTGGGGGCCGAAGCGTCGCCATTGATCGGGAATGCCTTCGCTCGCCTCGAAGGAGTATCGCGCGCCGAGCCCTGCGATGCAGAGCCTCTCGCCGTTTTCGAAGCGCGGCGGGTCGAGGTCGATGAGTTTTGACTTGTCCATCTGAACGGGCTCCGTCAACGAAAGCGCGTATTGCGCCGGATTTCGCCGAAACGCCTCGGGCGTCACGCCGAACTCGTCGCGAAACGCGCGGGTGAACGCGCCGTGCGACCCGTATCCATGGTCCAGGGCCACCGCCAATATGCTGGCCTCGCCGTCGACGAGACGGCGGACCGCCTCCGTCAGCCTGCGCCCGCGCGCGTAAGCCATGAGCGAGCGACCGGTCGCCGCCCCGAAGGCGCGCGCGAGATGGTGAGGCGAAACGCCGACATCCTCCGCGACGCCGTGCAGGGACATCTCGTCCGAGAGGCGGTTCTCGATGAACCAGAGCGCCCGTTGGACCGGACCCGATGATCGTTCGTTCGGCATTCACGCCTATTACCGACAGAGCGGGGGCGAGCGCTTCACCGGGATTGACGCCCACCAAAACCCGGCAATTGGATGAGACCCAATGCTTTGATGTCCGCCAGTGAGTCACGTCCGCTTTGCTGTGCTTACCTCCGGTTCATACCGTCGATCCTGAAGGGCAAGAACGGGTCGAAACTTGGCGTTTCTGATTGATGGAGTGGATGCCCCCTCCTGACGGCATCGCGATGTGCCAAGGTGGCGATGTTTGCGCATCCCACGAATGAAGAGGGCATCCATGGAAAAAGTTAGCATCATCGGTCTCGACCTTGCAAAGCGGCGCCTTCAGGCGCATGGCGCCCGCACCGACGGCGGCGTGGCGTTCCGCAAGACACTTTCGCGCGATAAAGTCCTCGCTTTTCTGGCCGAGCACCCACGCTGCGTCGTCGCTA
>Ga0335075_10014779_pt1 | contig 11708 bp, 11 predicted proteins | sample Lox_Sample_24_FD_206723 | JGI IMG/M metagenome (GOLD analysis project Ga0335075, IMG submission 206723) | Soil microbial communities from Loxahatchee National Wildlife Refuge, Florida, United States - Lox_Sample_2.4 | ecosystem: Environmental > Terrestrial > Soil > Wetlands | place: USA...
CTTCGGAGGCTGCCACTCTATCCAACTGAGCTACGGGCGCGCCGCCCCGTGGGGACCGGGAATGATACGCGGACACGCGGCCGGGCGCCATTTGCAGGCCGGCCCGGTCCTGGGGCCATTTACGAAGGCGGGAGCCGAACGGCTATACTTCGACTTTCGTGTTCGAGTCGCATGCGAGGCTTCGGTGAGCAAGCAGGACACCCATTTCATCAACATGTTCAGCCTGGTGATCGGCATTCTGGTCGCCTTCGCCGTCGTGCTGTTCGTCGTGGCGACGCATATCGGCGCCGCCACGGAGGGCAAGCAGGCCATGAGCGGGCCGGACTATTACAAGGCCGTCGAAACCCGTATCGCGCCCGTCGAGCAGGAAGCCGTGGCCGGCCAGAACAACGCCGCCCTGGCGATCAAGCCGCCCGAAGGCGCCACGGCACAGGCGGGCGGCGGCTCCTCGGGCATGGCCATCCCGACCAGCGGCAAGGAGCTCTTCGAGCAGACCTGCAGCGCCTGCCACGGCGCCGGCATCGCCGGCGCGCCGAAAGCCGGTGACAAGGCGGCCTGGGCCTCGCACATCGCCAAGGGCCTGCCGACCCTCTACGACCACGCGCTCCACGGCTTCACCGGCACCACCGGCACCATGCCCGCCAAGGGCGGCCGCACCGACGTGCCGGACGCCATGGTGGAACAGGGCGTGAACTACATGGTCTCGCTGGTCGATCCGGCGATGGTCAGCGGCAAGAAGAAGTAACCCGCTCCCGGTCCAGACATCGCAGCATCACCGCCTCGCCGACGTGGCTGTCGGCGATGGTCTCTTCGCCGTCGAGGTCCGCGATGGTGCGAGCCAGCTTGAGAATGCGCTGGCGCGTGCGGCCGGAGAAGCGCAGGTGCCTCATGGTGCGGTCGAGCAGCGCCCGCGCCACCGGCTTCATGATGCAACAACGCTCGATCTGAGCGTCCGTCAGGCGCGCGTTGCACCGGCCCTGGCGCGCCAGCTGCCTGGACCGCGTCGTGGCCACGCGCGCGGCGAGAGCCGCACTCGATTCCCCATTGCCGATCCGATGATCATCGAAGTCGCTGACCTCGAGCGGCGGGACCTGCACATGCATGTCGAGACGATCGAGCAGAGGGCCCGAGATGCGCGCGCAATATCGTTGCGCCTGCGCCGGGGTGCAGCGGCAGTTTCCGTTGGGATCGCCCATGTGACCGCAGGGGCAGGGGTTCATCGCCGCGATCAGTTGAAACTCCGCCGGATAGTCCGCGTGCGCCGCGGCGCGGGCGACCCGCACGATTCCCGCCTCCAGCGGCTCCCGCAGAGCTTCCAACACCTGTCGTTCGAACTCCGGCAGCTCGTCGAGAAACAACACGCCGTGATGAGCGAGGCTGATCTCTCCGGGGCGCGCGTGCGCGCCGCCGCCGACGAGGGAAACCGCCGAGGCGGTGTGATGCGGCGAGCGGAAGGGGCGATGACGGAACGTCCTCATGTTGAATCCGGTGGTGCTGACTGACGCGATGGCGGCGCAGGCGAGCGCCTCGGCGTCGCTGAGCGGCGGCAGCAGGCCCGGCAGGCGTTGCGCCAACATGCTCTTGCCGCAGCCCGGCGGTCCGATGAGCAGCAGGCTGTGGCCGCCGGCCGCCGCGATGAACAGCGCCCGCTTGGCCTGAAACTGTCCTCTGACGTCGCTGAGGTCGGGCTCGGCCCCGCCATGCCGCTCCACTGTCCAATCCTGCGAAGTCCCGCAGCGGGAGCGGGCGCAAAGCGGCTCTTCCCCGGTGAGGTGACGGCAGACTTCCCTGAGATGTGAGGCCCCACGGACGGGCGTGGTGGCGGCGATGAGCGCCTCGTCCGCATTCGCAGCGGGGACGATGAGCTCGTGGCCGTCGCGGCTGGCGTGCGCGGCGGCGAGCAGTATGCCGCGCACCGCTTTGATTTCTCCCCCGAGCCCCAGCTCGCCGTAGAGCTCCGTCGGCCGCGCGTCGCGGAGCGGGGTCTGCCGGAGCTGCCCGGAGGCGATGAGGACGCCGAGGGCGATGGGCAGCTCGAAGCGGCCGCCTTCTTTCGGGATCTCCGCGGGCGCGAGATTGACGACGATGCGGCCGGCCGGATATTCGAAGCCGCTGGAGAGGAGCGCGGCCTGCACTCGATCACGGCTTTCACGCACCACGGTGGCCGGGAGCCCGACGAGATGGAAGGCCGGCAAGCCGCTCGTCACGGTGACTTCGACGTGCACCAACGGCGCGTCGAGGCCTACCTGGGCGCGGCAAGTGAGTGTGGCGATGACGGGCAGCGACATGGTCTTCCCTTAATCCATTGGCCAAAACCGGCCTACGGCCGTTTTGGCAGCCAACTGCTATGAGTTCATCGATCCCGTCGGCGACAAAATCGCCTGGAGCGATTTTGGACGCGTTAGCGGCCCGCAGGGCGAGGCCCAGGAGGGGCCGAGCAACGGCGGCCTTCGCCGACTCAATTACTTGACTGTTGGACGGCTCACGAGGAGGGCCCGCCGCTGGGCGTAGACATGCCTTCCAGCGCCTGCAGCCGCGCTTCGAGCTCCGCCAGGCGGGCGCGCGTGCGCTCCAGGACGCGGGTCTGCGTGTCGAACTCATCGCGTGTGACCAGGTCGAGCTTGCCGAGGCTCGAGCGCAGCACGGCACGGAAGTTCGTCTCGAGATCCTTCTGCATGGTGCGAAATGCCGGCGGAACGCTGTCGAGCAGCCGGCGGGCGATCTCATCGATGCGAAAGCTGTCCATCATCTGACCTCCAGGCGCGATGCCCCCCGATGGGGCGGGGCCTCCGACACGCGGCACCAAAAAAGTGCGCACGCGGGCTTGCGGGCACGCAAGCCTCGGATCTTACAGACAAATCGCGATGGCATGGATTCTGCACCCCGACTGCCCGCTTCACTAGCTTACGCGTCCGGAGAACGGTCGGGCAGCCGTCATTTGCGGCCCGATCGCCCCGAAACGCGCTCAAAGACGCCAGAACAGCCGGGAGACCACATGCGCAGCCCGATCCTCTTCAAACTGATCCGTCGAATGACGAGTGTCGCGGCCGTCGCGACCCTCGTACCAACGCTTGCGTGGGCGGCCGACGCGGCCCCGGCTACACCCGACAAAGGCGACATGGCCTGGATGCTCACATCCACCGCCCTGGTGCTGCTGATGTCGGTGCCGGCGTTGGGCCTCTTCTACGGCGGCCTGGTGCGCACCAAGAACATGCTCTCGGTGCTGATGCAGGTGTTCGTCGGCTTCTCGCTGATCACCGTGCTGTGGTGCATCTACGGCTACTCGCTGGCCTTCACCGCGGGCAACGAATTCATCGGCGGGCTGAGCCGGCTCTTTCTGTCAGGCACCTTCAACCCGGCGACCGGCGCGTTCTCCAACATCGGCACCTTCGACAAGGGCGTGGTGCTCAACGAGCTGGTGTACGTCGGCTTCCAGGCCACCTTCGCCGCCATCACCTGCTGCCTGATCCTCGGCTCGCTGGTGGAGCGGGTGAAATTCTCCGGAATCCTGCTGTTCCTCGCCTTCTGGTTCACCTTCTGCTACTGCCCGGTGGCGCACATGGTGTGGTACGTGCCGGGCCTCGACGTCAATCCGGCCGACCATCCCGTGGGCGGCCTGTTGGCTAACTGGGGCGCTCTCGACTTCGCCGGCGGCACCGTGGTGCACATCAACTCCGGCGTCGCCGGCCTGGTGGGCGCCGTGATCCTCGGCAAGCGCATCGGCCTCGGCAAGGAGCCGATGCCGCCGCACAGCCTCACCATGACCATGATCGGCGCCTCGCTGCTGTGGTTCGGATGGTTCGGGTTCAACGCGGGCTCCGCGCTGGAGGCCAACGGCTCGGCGGGACTCGCCTTCATGAACACCTACCTCGCCACCGCCCTGGCGGTGCTCACCTGGATGGGCACAGAGTGGATCGTGAAGGGTAAGCCCTCGATGCTGGGCGCAGCCTCGGGCGCGGTGGCGGGTCTCGTAGCCATTACGCCCGCGGCCGGCAACGTCGGTATTCCCGGCGCGTTCGTCATCGGCGCCGGCGTTGGGCCCCTGTGCTTCTGGGGTGTCACGGGTCTGAAGAAGATGATCCGCACCGACGATGCGCTGGACGTGTTCGGCGTTCACGCGCTGGGCGGCATCTTCGGCGCGCTGACCACCGGAATCTTCAACGATCCGGCCCTCGGCGGACCGGGCGGCAGCGCCTATCCCGGCATCTGGGCCCAGTTCCTCATCCAGGCCAAGGCGGTCGGCGTGGTGATCACCTGGACCGCGGTGGTGGCCATCATCGGCTTTCACCTGGTCAAGTGGACCGTCGGGCTGCGCGTCGACGAGGACGAGGAGCGGGAAGGCCTGGACATCACGGTCCACGGGGAGCGCGCGTACGACATGTGATCTGCATCACGCGCGGATGTGATGCACTTCAAAGGATGCCGAACCTCCCGGGGCGCACAATTGCCGGTGCACCCGGGAGTAAGGTCATGCCACGATCCAGTATCCTGCTCGCCACCTCGATAGCCGTCCTGCTGGGCGCGGCCGGTCCTGCGCGCGCCGACGTCGTCTATGAATGGACCGACGCGCATGGTCAGGTGCACTACACCGACCAGTGGGTGCCAGGCGCCAAGGTCGTCAGGACCGACGCCAGCCACCGGCCTGCGACCGAGGCGAGCGCCGCGCAAGGCATCCAGAAAGAGAGCAATGCCGCCACCCAGGGCATCCAGCAGCAGCAGGAAGCGGATGCGGTGCATCAGGACGAGGACAAGGCCCGTGCCGCGCGTTGTGCCCAGGACAAGGCGCAATACGACAAACTGATCCAGTCGCGCCGCATCTATACGACCGACAAAAACGGCCAGCGGACGTACCTCTCCGACGCTGACGCCGACGCCGCGCGGCTGCAGGCCCGTCAGGCCATGGACGCTGATTGCGGAACGGGCGGCTAGCGGCAAGTACCCGATCCGTTCCGTAGCGGGCGCCTACGCACTATAGTGACGCCCATGAAAACAGCATTTGTCGGCTTGGGGGCGATGGGGACTCACATGGCGCGGAATCTCCAGCGCGCCGGGCTGCTCACGGCCGTCTGGAACCGCACACCGGAGAAAGCGCGCTCGCTGGCCGAGGAGCTCCATGTCGCGGCGCCCGCGACACCCGCCGAACTGGCGGCTGCCGTCGATGCGGTCGTCCTCTGTGTTTCGGCGGACAGCGACGTGCTGGATGTCGTACGGGCCCTGGCCCCGGGAATGGCTTCCGGGAGCCTGGTCATCGACTGCTCGACGGTGGCGGCCGATACGGCGCGCAAGGCCGCCGAGATCCTGGGCAAGCAGGGCGTGGATTTCCTCGACTGCCCGGTGAGCGGCGGCGTGGAGGGGGCGCGGGATGGGACGCTTGCGATCATGGCCGGGGGCACCGACGAGGCCTTCGAGCGCGCCAAGCCGGTGCTGAGCGCCATGGGCCGCACGATCGCCCACTTTGGCCCGACCGGCAGCGGCCAGGCGGCGAAGGCCACCAACCAGATCATGTGCGCCGGCATCATCGAGACCGTCTCCGAGGCGATGGCGTTCGCGCGCGCCCAGGGGCTTCCCCTCGACAAGCTGATCGAGACGCTCGGCAAAGGCGCGGGGTCCAGCTGGTACTTCGTGCACCGCGCACCCAACATGGCGCGCGGCAGCTATCCGGCGGGCTTTCGCGTACGCCTGCACGCCAAGGACCTGACGATCTGCCGTGACATGGCGGCGCGCTTCGGTGTCGCGCTGCCGGTGGTCGAGAGGATGCTCAGCGAGTACGCCGAGCTCATCTCCCGCGGCTACGGCGATGAGGACATTTCCTCCGCGTTCCGCCTGAAAGCGGAGCTCTTCGAGCCCTCACGAGGACGAGCTCCATCCGCCTGAGCCGAAGCGAGATCGTTCAGCAGGCGCTGCGCAGCGGCGCGGAATCCTTCTACCTCCCCGATTTCTGCGCCTCGCGCGCGGCGCTGGCGATCGTGCTGATCGTCGAGCTGACCGCGGTCGTGCTGGCGCTGGCCCGCCAGGGCGGCCCGGGCGGCGACTTCTGGGGCGATCTGGCGCGGACTTCGCTTTTCCTCCTCTGGGTCGGCCTGGTCTGCGCGGCGCTGCTTTGCTGGACGCGCAGCCGGCTCGAGCGGCTGACCGTCGCCCGCGGCTCGGCGGCCGTGCTGACGCTGCTGATGGCTGCGATTGCCGCGATCTCCGCCGCCGCATACTTCATCGGGCACAGCCAGCTGGCGATCGGCAACGGCACCGCCGGATTCTTCCCATCGCGGGCCCGGCCGTTCGTGCTGCGCAACATGGCGATCGGCTTCGTGATCGTCGCCGTGGCGCTGCGTTATTTCTACGTGACACACCAGTGGCGGCGTAACATCGAGATGCGCGCGGCCGCCCGCGTGCACGCGCTGCAGGCACGGATCCGCCCCCACTTCCTTTTCAACAGCATGAACACCATCGCCTCCCTCACCCGCTCCGATGCGGCGCTCGCCGAGCAGGCCGTGCAGGATCTGGCCGATCTCTTTCGCGCTTCGCTCAGCGATCAGCGCCAGACCATCACGCTGGCGGAGGAGCTCGAGGTGGCGCGAACGTACCAGCGCATCGAAGCGTTGCGCCTCGGCCCGCGGCTGCAGGTGAGTTGGGATGTCGACAGGCTGCCGCGGGATGCGAAGGTTCCGGGTCTGCTGCTGCAGCCGCTGATCGAGAACGCGATCTATCACGGCATCGAGCCGCGGCCCGAGGGCGGCACGGTCAGCGTCGTCGGCGAGCTCACCGGCGATCTCGTCACCATCATCGTCCGCAATCCGGTGGCGGAGCGCCAGAGCGAGCGCGAAGGCAACAGGCTGGCCCTGGCCAACATCCGCGAGCGGCTGACGCTGCTTTACGGCGAGCTCGCTCTCGTGAAGGCGGGCCGTTTCGACGGCGAATACATCGTCACGTTGCGATTCCCGCACGTGAGCGCGCTGCAGGCCTGAGACTCGTGCTGAAGGTGCTGGTCGTGGATGACGAGCCGCCGGCGCGGGAGCGGCTGCGAAGCCTGCTCGCGGAAATCGGCGACGCCGAGATCGTCGGTGAGGCCGGGACCGGCGCCGAGGCGCTGAGCCAGGCCATGGGGCTGTCACCCGACGTCGTGCTGCTCGACGTGCGCATGCCCGGCATGGACGGCATCGAGGCGGCGAGACACCTCAGCACCCTGGAGGAGCCGCCGGCGGTGATATTCACCACCGCCTACGATCAGTATGCCGTCAATGCCTTCGAGACGCGGGCGGTCGGCTATCTGCTCAAGCCCATCCGCAAGGAAAAGCTCGCCGCCGCGCTCACCCAGGCGGGACGCCTCACACGGCCGCAGCTGCAGCGGCTCGCGGTCGCCGCGAAGGCCGAACGCCGCACGCACATCGCCGCGCGGCACCGCGAGGGCCTGCGGCTGATTCCCGTCGAGGAGGTGCAGTACTTTCTCGCCGAGCAGAAATACACCACCGTGCGGCACCTGCGGGGCGAGGATCTGATCGAGGACTCGCTGCGCGCGCTCGAGGAGGAGCTGGCACCGGACTTCGTCCGCATCCACCGCAACGCGTTGGTTTCCGTGCGCCACCTCGATGGCATCGAGCGCAACGCCGACGGGCAGTACTTCGTGCGGCTGCGCGGCTCCGAGGCGCGGCTGGCGGTCAGCCGGCGGATGGCCGGCGAGTTGCGCGAGCGGTTTCGATTATGAGTTATGCTTCCCGCCCGTGATGCGCATCGAGTTCACCAAGATGCACGGGCTCGGCAACGATTTCGCCGTGTTCGACACCCCCGGCGCCGCGGCGCTCGACGCCGACCGCATCCGCCGCCTGGCGGACCGTCATTCCGGGATCGGCTTCGACCAGGCCCTGGTGCTGGAGGCGCCGCGGCGGGCGCAGACGGCCGTGTTCTACCGCATCTTCAATGCGGACGGCATGGAGGTGGAGCAGTGCGGCAACGGCGCACGATGCATCGCGGCGCTGCTCGTGGCGCGCGGCCTCGGGCGCTCGGGCGCCGTCACGATGGACAGTCCCGCGGGCCTCATTCAGGCGCATACGCTCGCAGCCGGCCTGGTTTCGGTGGACATGGGGCCGGTGCGCTTCGATCCGCGCGCACTGCCTTTCGATGCTCAGGCGGAGGCGCAGCGCTACCCCCTCGAGCTGCCCTGGGGCACGGTCGAGGTCGGCGCCGTGTCCATCGGTAACCCGCATGCCGTCCTCGCGGTGGACTCGGTCGATTCCGCCCCGGTGGATCGCCTCGGCCCGGCGATCGAGCGCCACCCGCGCTTTCCCAGGCGGGTGAACGCGGGCTTCATGCAGATCGTCGACCGCACGCACATCCGCCTGCGCGTGTACGAGCGCGGCGCCGGAGAGACGCTGGCCTGCGGCACGGGCGCCTGCGCCGCGGTCGCGGTAGGGCGCCGCTGGGGAGAGCTCGAGCGGGAAGTTCACGTCAGCGTGCGCGGCGGCGAGTTGCGAGTAAACTGGAATGGTCCGGGAGAGAACGTCTGGCTGACGGGCCCCGCGGAGGTATCCTTCGCCGGCCACGTAGAGGTTTGAGAGCATGACTACAAGAGAAGCGCGAGGGTTGGCGGCCAAGGAGAACGACGAGGACACCATCGCCGCGTACCTGCAGCACAATCCCGACTTCTTCGAGCGCCACCAGGCGCTGCTGCTGCGCCTGCGGGTGCCGCATGCGCGGGGAGGCTCGACCATCTCGCTGGTGGAGCGCCAGATCGAGGTCCTGCGCGAGAAGCACGCGGCGCTCGAGGGCAAGCTCGCGGAGCTGGTCGGCGTCGCGCGCGGCAACGATGTGATTGCGGAGAAGCTGCACACCTTCACGCGCAAGCTCCTGCGCGCCCGCACCCGCGCCGAAGCCGTCGCACAGATCGAGGCCAGTCTGCGGGAGGACTTCGATGCCTTCCACGGCGGCGTGCTCATGTTGATCGGCGAGTATCCCGACCTCGCTCCGCAGCGGTTCGTGCGCACGGTCGCCGCCGACGACGCCGGGCTGAAATCCTTCGAGACGCTGTTCGCCAGCGGCAAGCCGCGCTGCGGCCAGGCGCGCGACACGCAGCGGGAGTTTCTCTTCGGCCAGGACGCCAACGACATCGGCTCGGTGGCGTTGGTGCCGCTGCTGTCGCCGGCCGGCCCGCTCGGCGTGCTCGCTCTCGGCAGCACCGACCGCGACCGCTTCCATCCCGGCATGAGCACCGAATTCCTGGCGCGCATGGCGGACCTGATCGCCGATTCGCTGGCGCCTCGTCCATTGGCGTAAATCGTCGAGACGATTTACGCGAGACACTACACATTTCGCCGCGGGCCAGGGAACGGCCCTGGCCCGCCAGTCATGACTCCGGCAGCCATCGTCTGGATCGAGCGCTTCCGCGGCTATCTCGCGACGGAGCGGCGTTGCTCCCCGCACACCGTTGCCGCCTACACACGCGACCTCCAGTCACTGGTGTCGTATTGCGAGCGCGCCGGACTCGACAGTTGGGCGGTCGTCGATAACGGTCACCTGCGATCGTTCGCGGCGCGCCAGCATGCCCGCGGCCTCGGGCCGCGCAGCATCCAACGGCGGCTCTCGGCGGTGCGCAGCTTCTACGAGTTCCTGCAGCGGGAGGCGCATGCGTTGCGCAGCGGGCAGGCCGCGGGCCGAGCGCCTGCCAGCGGCGCCGCCGACAGCGAGCAGCAGCGCGAAGTCGCGAAGATTCGCAGCAATCCGGGCCAGGACGTTCGGGCGCCCAAAGCGGCGCGGCGCCTGCCGCAGACGCTGGATGCCGACCAGATGGCGCGGCTCCTCGAGATCCCGGCCGGCGAGCCCTTCGCGACCCGCGACCGGGCCATCATGGAGCTGCTCTATTCCTCGGGCCTGCGCCTGGCGGAGATCGTCGGGCTCGACATGGGGGCCGTCGATCTGCGCGACCGGGTGGTCCATGTCCTCGGGAAGGGCGAGAAGATGCGCGTGGTGCCCGTGGGGCGCATGGCGCTGAAGGCGATCGGGGAATGGATGGCCGAGCGCCCGGGCGTGGCGCGGGCGGGCGAGCAGGCGTTCTTCGTCGGGCGATCGGGCCGGCGCCTCGGCAGGCGGGCGGTCGAGCTGCGGGTCGCGTATTGGGCACGCCGCCAGGGGCTTTCCGCCCACGTGTACCCCCATCTCTTCCGGCACTCCTTCGCCTCGCACCTGCTCGAGTCCGGCGCGGAGCTGCGCGGCGTGCAGGAGCTGCTGGGACACGCCGATATCGCCACGACCCAGATCTATACCCACCTTGACTTCCAGCACCTCGCCCGCATCTACGACGCCACCCACCCCCGGGCCCGTCGCAAGGTATAGGCTGGCTGCAGCGCGAAAGCGATCCAGTAAGCGGCCCAGGGCCGTTCCCTGGGCCGCGAGGTCGACAAGGTCAGAGGGCCGCGCTCGCGCAAATCGCCGGGAGCGATTTGCGCCAATTGAAGAGGATTCGATGACCGATTCGCAGCGATTCGACCCGCATGGCACGACCATCCTCGGCGTGCGGCGCAACGGCGCCGTGGCGCTGGCCGGCGACGGCCAGGTGACGCTCGGCAACACAGTCATGAAGGGCAACGCCCGCAAGGTGCGCAAGCTCTACAACGACAAGGTCCTCGCCGGCTTTGCCGGCGGCACGGCCGATGCCTTCACGCTCTTCGAGCGCTTCGAGGGCAAGCTGGAGAAGTACGGCAACCTGACCCGTGCCGCGATCGAGCTCGCCAAGGACTGGCGCTCGGACCGGTACTTGCGGCGCCTGGAAGCGCTGCTGCTGGTCGGCGATCCGGGGAAGCTCCTGGTCATCTCCGGCAACGGCGATGTCATCGAGCCGGATATCGACGCGGTCGCCATCGGCTCCGGCGGCCAGTTCGCGCTCGCGGCCGCGCGCGCGATGCTGGAGACGACCCAGCTCGATGCCCGCGGCATCGCGGAGCGCGCGCTCAACATCGCCGCCGACATCTGCATCTACACCAACCGGAATCTCGTCGTCGAGGAATTGGCTTCCTAACCTATGTCATCACTGACACCCCGAGAGATCGTCCAGGAGCTCGACAAGCACATCATCGGCCAGGATGCCGCCAAGCGCGCCGTCGCCATCGCGCTGCGCAACCGCTGGCGCCGCATGCAGGTGGCGGAGCCGCTGCGCCAGGAGATCACGCCGAAGAACATCCTGATGATCGGGCCCACCGGCGTCGGCAAGACCGAGATCGCGCGCCGGCTGGCGCGGCTGGCCAACGCCCCGTTCGTCAAGGTCGAGGCGACGAAGTTCACCGAGGTCGGTTATGTCGGCCGGGACGTCGACTCGATCGTCAAGGAGCTGGCGGACGTCGCGGTGAAGATGACCCGCGAGCAGGAGATGCAGAAGGTGCGCGAGCGCGCCGCCGAGTCCGCGGAGGATCGCGTGCTCGATGCACTGCTGCCGAAGCCGCGCATGATGGGTTTCTCCACCGACGAGCCGGCGCAGCCGCGCGACGCGGAGACCCGCGAGAAGTTCCGCCGCATGCTGCGTGCCGGCGAGCTCGACGATCGTGAGGTCGAGATCGACGTGCGCGCGATGCCGGTGGGCGTCGAGATCATGGCGCCGCCAGGCATGGAGGAGATGCAGCAGCAGCTGCAGTCCATGTTCCAGAACCTCGGCGGCAACCGCACCAAGAGCCGCAAGGTGAAGGTGCGCGAGGCGCAGAAGCTGCTCGTCGAGGAGGAGGCCGGGAAGC
>Ga0335075_10014780_pt1 | contig 11707 bp, 9 predicted proteins | sample Lox_Sample_24_FD_206723 | JGI IMG/M metagenome (GOLD analysis project Ga0335075, IMG submission 206723) | Soil microbial communities from Loxahatchee National Wildlife Refuge, Florida, United States - Lox_Sample_2.4 | ecosystem: Environmental > Terrestrial > Soil > Wetlands | place: USA: Florida...
TGAAGCACCACTGGCACGAGGCCGCCTGCATCCCCGACGTCGCCGACGCCGCAGCGGCGTGGAAGGTCGCAGCGCGATTCCGCGAACTACGCGACGAGGAATTCACCGGCGGCTTCGTCCTGCGCCGCTTCGAGCACTTCGACTCAGCCGAGGTACGCACCTGGTGGATAGACGGCGCCTGCCGACTGACCACCGCGGACCCCGACACCCCCGGCGACCTCCCGCCGGACATCGACCTGTCGCCGTTCGCGCCGCTGATCAGGTCCCTCGGCCTGCCGTTCGTCACCGCCGACCTCGCCCGCCGCGCCGACGGCACCTGGCGCCTGATCGAGCTCGGCGACGGGCAGGTCAGCGACCGCCCCGCGACCACCGACGCCGACGCCTTCCTCACCGCGATCCTCCCCTGAGGCAAGGAACGCTACGGCCTCCGGCGAAGACCTCGCCGCGGATGGCCCGCCCCGCCAGTTCGATGCCGCGGGCGACTCTCGCCGGTTTGAACCCTTCCGCCCGGTAAGCGGCCAAGACGCCGTCAACGGCGTGCGGCGGGAGGGACTCCCGGAGCGGGCCAGATTCGCCGCGTGGCTAGCCAAGCTCGAAGTCAGCATCGATGTCACCCTGCTCTGCCGCGCGCCCATGGGGGCCCACAGCAGCGTCCGGGTGCGAGCGGCGCCCCCCGTCGGTCTCCTCCATGTACCTCTCATACGCGAGCTCGTAGATGTCATCCCAATCATCAGGAGCCATCGGATCGTTGCACCAGGGGAGGGGAATGCCACCGCGGGCTTCGCACTCTGCGAATTGCTTCCTGAGCGGCTCATAGTCGTACGACCGCCAATACATCTTGGCGTTGTCGTCACTCATTTGCCGCCCAGGCCAGGAGGCCGGGAAAGTGCGGAAATTCGGTTGGGGAACGGTGCAGGCGCACGGCTTTCGTCTCAGTAAGCACGACTAGCGCATTCTTATCTGAGGCAAGCCGATCTGCGTCGCCCGGATGGCTCAGCGCTAGATGGCTCATACGATGATGCAATCGTATGATTTTGCCTGCAGCAATTACACGGTGAGATATATCAACCGGGTATTCCTGATATAAAGGCTGGTCCTCGCCGCGAGGTCAGCCATTTTCGACGGCGGCAGCCGGCGGACTCCAGGGCGGGGCAGCCAGTCCGGCCCGCCGCATCGGCCGCCGCGCGCCGGCAGGCGAAGGCCCACCGCGGGCGCCTCCATTCGCGCGTCGAATCGGACGTGCCGGATTAGCCGGCCGACCGGCATATGGGAGGCCCGGGCGCTCCACGCTGGAGCGGTGCCGCTCCGGGTCACCGCACAATACCCCCGGCGGCCCGTAGCCGCGGCGCGAAGAGCCAGAATGCTCAAGCCACATCAGCGGGAGAAGAACCAAAACCGTCATCTCGAACGGTCCATGGTTCCTCTCGGAGGCCGAGCTGGCTCAGCCCGGCCCTTTACCTTGCCATCCCGGAACTCGGACGGTCGGCTCCGCGCGGACGGAGCCGCGGATTTGCCGCGGGGGCGGCGACTGCGCGCTTCAGGCCGCCGTTAGCCCGACGACCGCGTACGACCTCCGGATTCTCTGACCTGCACCTCGGAATGCAGCTTGCGTGTCAGTTCCTGCAGATGAGCCAGGCTTCGCTCGTCTTCCCACGTCCCCGCAGCCATCATTCTCTCGATAGCGCCGGAGAGCCACCGGGCGACTTCGACCGACTTATCATCCGGCAGGGTCGTGAAATCGATTCCCAGCGGGGCGCTGACATACAGCTCGTACTCTTCCTGAACAGAAGCCTCAAGGTCGCTCATCGCGAACTCCGAGATCCCATACCACGACGCTGAGTTCGTCTACCAAGGGTCCTCCGCCGCAAACACAACATCAGCAGCCATCAGATGAAGCCTCCGAGGATGATCATCTTATTCAGCGGAATATCCATTGCAGCGCGGGAGCAGGGCGGGCGTGAACCATTCCATCGCGCTTCCCAGACGCCCACCGCCCCGCGCTCATCACGGCGGATGAACTGCCCCGATCGGCATATCGCCGTCGTCGTCCACAGGACGCAGGGCGGCCAGGCCCTCGACCTGCTCGCGCAGCCACGGCAGCGCGAGCTCCCTGACCACGGGGTCAGGCGCCGGTACTCAAAGAGGGGCGCGCCGGTCCTGCGGCTGTGCGGGGGAGCGCGGTGACGGCCCTGTCCGCCCGCCCGATTGCCGACAGCAGCGTGATCAGCTCGTCGTGCTCGGCCGGGCTGACCGGGGCGCTGCTCTCGGCGAGTCCGGCGAGCAGCATCTCCAGGGCGTTGTCCCATTCGCCGGCGCAGGCTGCTTCGTAGACGTTGTGGGACGCTCCCGAGTCCAGCCGTTCGGCGAATGGCTCCGGTAGCGCCTTAAGCCGCGTGATGGCGCTGGCCTCGAACGGCTCGTCGCCGTACAGCTCGTACCAGAGCCAGCGGAGGAACGCCACGCCGCTCCCGTTCTCGTACTGCGCCTCCCACGACAGCTCGTCACCGGGCGGCTGGGACGGGTCCCGGAGGGCCTGGCGCAGCTCGGACTTGAAGACCCGCATCTCCTCGTCGTCCTCGCGCTTGGCGAGCCTTGAGGGCGTCGGAGTCGTAGTTTTCCGGGTCGAGGTAGGTCGCCGCGACCCTGATAAGCGTTGCGAACGGCCCATCGGGATTCCGCTCCCAGTAAAAAGGCATTACGCGTCTCCTTCGTAGTTCGGCCGGGGATCAGTGCTGCGTGCTATCGCAAGTTCGCGGCGAAGCCAGGCGCCGGTCCTGGAAGAGGGGGCGCCGATCCCGCGGCAACTTCCGCCACCAGCGCGGCGAGCTCTTCGTGCTCAGCCGGGCTGACTGGGCCGTTGCTCTCGGCGAGTCCGGCGAGCAGCATCCGCAGCGCCTTGTCCCACTCGCCGGCATCGGCGGCTGCACGGACGTTGCAGCGGGCATTCCAGGGCAGCCTCCCGGCGAATGGCTCCGGCAGCGCCTTGAGCCGCGTGGGGACGCTGGCGTCGCAAGGCTCATCACCGTACAGCTCGTGCCAGAGCCAGACCAGGAACGCCTCGTCGCTCCCGTTGCTGTACTCCACGGACTCGAACAGCTCGTCGCCGGGCAGCCGGGCCGGGTCCCGGAGGGCCTGGCGCAGTTCGGACTTGAAGACCCGCACCTCGTCGAGATCGTCGCGCGTGGCGAGCGCCTTGAGCTCGTCAAGGTCGTAATTCTCCGGGTCGAGGTAGGTTGTCGCAACCTCGATCAGCGTCGCGAACGGGCCATCGGGATGCCGCTCCAGTAAAACGGCATTGCGCCTCTCCTTCGTAGTTCGGCCGGAAATCCGCGCGGCCCGCTAGCGCAAGATCGCGTCGAAGCGGTCCTCGGCCTCATCCAACTGCGCGGCGATCTTGGCCTTAACTCCCGGGTCGAGGGGAGTGTCCGGGCGCAGGACCAACTCGCGCAGCACCGGGACCAGCGGCCGGTACTTCCCGGCCAGCCGGGCCAGCTTCGGCCCGCTGGTGTGGAACAGCCCCACCGCGTTGTCGGTGAAGTCGGACGCCTTGATCACCCGCGCCCAGGGACACGCCTCCAGGCTCGCGGCGACATGCTCGCGGTACTGCTCGTCCCTGTCGCGGCCCGGCTCCCAGGCCGGGTTGGTGACCGCCTCGACCAGTCCCGCCGTCCGCGCGCCGAACATCCTCGCCAGGGCCCTCAGGGCACCCTGCGGAGTGCCCGCGGCGAAATCGGCGGCGTGGTCCTCGACCGTGTCGTGCAGCAGGGCGGCGCAGGCCACGTCGGGGTCGCGGACCCGGTAATGGCTCAGGATCCGGATCGCGACCCGCAGCGGGTGGTTGGCGTACGGCTCGCGCTGCCGCCGGTCGCCCGCGTGCATCAGGGACATGAACGAGCACGCGAGGTCGACCCGGCGCCGGTCCGCACGAGGGAGATCGGCGATCTCGATCAGCAGCCGCTGCCCCAGCCCGGCCTCCCCGTACACGGAGGTGATCGCGTGCAACGGCATCCCCGGCAGCACCCGAATCTCCGCGTCGCTGAGCCCGCTGGGCGCCTCCAAGCGCAGCCTCCCGCTGACATAGTCGGCCATCGTCGCCTCCGTCTCGCCTCATCGCCCCGCACGGGGCGGCCTAGACACGTAACGATGAAACCGCCAGAACCCGCCCACTTCCATTACACGGTGAGATACCGCCGATGGTTCACCTCGCCGCGCGTCGACGGCCCGTTGGATCAGCGGCGAGGGATGCGACGTCATTCGCCCGCCATGGCGTCACCGCAGCCCCGAAGTGAATCCGGCTGCAACACGATAATCATGAGTTCCCACCCGGCCGCTGAACCGCAGCGCTGCGCGAGACGGCAGACGCGATAACGCGACTGTGACGACGGTTGACCCGGGTGGCCCGGCGATTGCGGACCCGCCGCCGCAGATCCAGGAACTGATCGCCGTCATCAGGCAGGTTACGGTCCTCATCAAGGACCGGGCGAGGGATCTCGGCCGGTCGAAGCGGCTGCGGAGGCTGATCTCGTCGCTCGACGGGCCGGGCATCGGAGCCTCCGAAGCAACGGAGGGCCGTCCTGCCCTGCCGTACTGGCCGTCGCGGATCAACGAGATTATCGACCCGTGGAACCTCCCTGGTATCTGTCGCCGGAGGCCAAGTTGGCCCGGGAAATCGAGCAGCGCGGACCCGCCTTCAAGATAGGCGACTCGATCATCGGCAGCGGCCTAGCCGCGATACCGCTGGCCGGGACCTTCCTGTCTGAGGGCTACCAGGAGGTCAAGGAAAACCTCGAGGCGCTGGGCGCGATCCCGAAGAAGGCAGGATCCGCCGCTGCCGCCGCAAAGCGCGGACTCGGGCGGATCGCCAAGGCATTCGAGCGCAATGCCCCGCCCCCGAGGGAACCCGTCACCGCCGAGGAGTAATCGCCACGCGGTGACGCGAAACCGCGGGGCGCCGGTAGCGTGCCGCGGTCGCACGCGGTCTTCGGGCAGTCCAGTGCCAGGCTGCGGAGGCGGCGAGCCTGCAAGCAGATGACCACCTTGCGGCCGCCCGTAGCCCGTGCCGCTGTCCGCGAAGGACGAGAGGCTAATCAGCAAGAACTATGTCGGGCTATTTGGCCGTAATTCGGGTGCAGGCGGGGGCGTGCGGTCGCTAGGGTCGTGACACCTCATGGAGTAGATCAGCGGTAGATCGCCCGGCTGCTAACCGGGAGGGCGCAGGTTCGACCCCTGCCTCCATGCCTGAGCGGCGCCTTGCGTCGCTGCCTGCTGATGCGGCGCAGCGGGAGACCGCCTGGCGGCCAGCTGGGAGAAGCGAGACTCCCGGTCCGGCCGCCAGGCCTGATCCGGCTATGGAGGCCGCCCGTGTCCGACCAGCCCGACCACCCCGCATCGCCCCTGTACGCGCTCGGACAGCTGCAGCGCGCCGTGACCCGGGCGACAAGCTCCGATGACCCGGCAGACCGCGAGCGGGCCCTGGAGAAAGTCCGGCGCTGGCAGGACGTCCTCACCGGGATGGCCAGCGGCCGCCTGTCGCCCGGCAGCCGCACCCCGGTCGCGGGCACCCCGGCCTGGGTGACCCTCGAGGTCGCCCACGGTGGTTTCGCGACCGGCCGCTACCTGGCCGAGGCGCCGCTGTCCGAGCAGGAGGAAGCCCGGCTGGCCGGGCTGCCCGCGGGCGTACCCGGAGAGCCCGGCCGGGAGCAGCTGAATCTGTGGTACCTCAGCGACGCGGGCCAGGCTGAGCTGCTGGAGGCGCTGCGCACCGGCCGCTACCGGGTCGAGGTGCCCGAGGAGGCGGCCCTCGGCGTCGCGGTCCTGCTGCTCGACCTGGGATTCCCCGGGCAGGCGCTGGACCTGGTGGCCGAGTTGCGGCCGCTGATGCACCGCCTGCGGTTCACCCCGCGCTTCGAGCCCGCGCCCCGCCCGTCGGGGACGGCGGTACGGCTGGTCCCGGCCGGCCAGGCGGCCGAGTCGCTGCGCGCCGTGCGGACCCCGCCGCAGCTGACGGCGATGCGCGAGACGCTCGGGGTCTGGAACCCGCTGTATGACCGGCTGGTTGACCTGTGGTGCTCCACCGTCGACGGCGAACTCCCGTTCCCGGACGAGGCCGGGACGGTGCGCGGCGGCTGGCCGGCCCGGCGCTGGCCGGCCGACTGGGCGGCCCGCCGCGGGAGCTGGCTCGCCGACTACGAGCGCGCCTGCCAGGACCTCAAGCCGGCCGGCCGGCACGCCCGCCCGCGGAGCAACTTCAGCCGCCTGCACGCCGCCCTGGTGGCCTGCCCGGATGGCGGCGGAGCGCTCAGTGCCCGGGAGGCCGGGCGGGTCCGCCGGGCCCTGGCCGGCACCGTGACCCGGCACGGCTCCCCGGGGTCCGCCGAGCGCGCCGCGCTGCGGGCGGCCCAGGCCGGCGCCGCCGCGGCCCCCGACCACGCCGCGCTCGCCCAGGTCGTGGCGCGGCGGCTCGATCGCTACCCCGCCGACGGCGGGCTGCCCAGCCTCGACCCGGTCACCGCGGCCGTGTCCGACGAAGACGGCGCCGGCGACGCCGCCCCCGTCGGCACGCCGATCCCGGGGCACCTGCAGCGCAAGGCGGCCCGGGCCCTGGAAGCGCCGCCGGATGAGCTGATCCGCCGCGGCGTTATCACCTCTGCGGACGTCCTCGCGGCGGTGCTTCCTCAGCTGACCTCCCGCCTGATGGCGGCCGCGATCGGCGACCCGGCGCTGGCCGGGCTGTACGAGCAGGCCTACGCCGCCTTCCGCCGCCGTCGCGGCCTGCTGCTGCTCAACCTGGAGAGCCAGGTGCGGTTCGGGGAACTGCCGTGGGTCACCGCCCTGGAACCCTGCCGCTCCCCTCAGCGGTCAGGCGGCGCCGCCGCGCGGCGGGCGCTGGAGCAGGCCGTCATGCTCGCCGTGACCGCGTTCCCGCACGCGCTGCTGCCCAACCCCCTGGTCCGCGAGCTGGCGGCGCTGGCCGCCCAGGCCGAGATCCCCCTGCCGCTGACCGAGGAAGTCGCAGCCGACATCTTCACCGGCGCCTTCACCGTCAAATGGCGGCTGGCGGCCGCTGCCGCCAGCCGGGTCATGGGCGGGACCCTCTACGGGAACTACTACGACCTGCCGCCCGAATCCCTGTGGACCGCCCGCCCCCGCACCGCCGTCCAGTGGGGCAGAGAGATCGCGGTCGACTTCGCCGAGCTATGCGACGCGCGCGCCGCCGAGGCCGGCGCCGGCGGGAGCCGGGCGGCGCGGAACGGCGCCGTCCTCGAGCAGAGCCAGATCCTCACCACCCATAACCTCGCCGTCCTGGTCGACGGGCTGAACCTCGAAGACCAGCTCCGCGAGCAGGCCCCGGAACTGGCCCGGCAGGCCCTCAGCTGGACCGTCCGCCGGCTCCGCCAGCCCGCCAGCCGGCACGCGGCGCTGATCCAGGTCAAAAACGCCGCCTACGCCTGGCGGCAGGCCATCTTCCTGCTCAGCTACTGCAACCCCGCCCAGCAGCTGGAACAGGCCCGCCAGCTCGCAGAAGACAGCGCCGGGATCCCGTTCGGCCCGGCCGCCGACGGCCTGACGCACATAATCGCCGGCGGCCGGTTCTCCGCCGACGGGACCATCCCGGGCGCCAGCGGCCGCAGGTTCCTCGGCTGGGCGCGCGGCCCCCACTGGTACCTCCAGCAGCCCTCGTCAAATGCGGTCCCGGCCGTTCCCGATCGCGAGGTCTAAGCGGTCTCTCGGCGAGGACCTGCGCGGAAATTCAGCTTGCCAAATCAAGATCAAGACCGTCATCTCGAACGGGCCGTGATTCCACCGATCCGCATACCCAGACCCCAACAACGGGATAACCTCCGATGCTGGACTACTTGAGCTGGCGTCTCGCCCGGTTCGAGGTCCGCGGAAACGGCCTGGGCAGCAAGTGGGAAGATTTGTCGCGAATCCCGGGAGAGCGCCGACGGCACGTGATTTACTCGGGCTCCCATGGGCAATTGAAGTAGCCCATACATAACCTCGGAGTTGGACTAGGGGGATTCGAGAAGGTGGCCTTCTTCACGCCATGTACCGATATTCCGTCTGAGACGGTCCGATATCGTCTGGTTTCCGCAGCTCACGACACAGCAACTGTCTGACGTGTCATTCTGAGTCCGCGGAAACCTACTCTCGTAGGCACTTGTTTAGGCGCTGCCAGGCTCGTGTATCCGATCTTTGTCAAGTATGTGAGGCTGCGTCAGGCTCGAACCGCTATCGGCAGATTATGTGCAAACGCCCCGCTGGCTTTATTCCTGGTAGTGAGTACGACCGGCGTATAGTGTCCAGTGGCCTTGGCGAAGTATTGTCGGACGCGGGTGCTGACGCAATCAGGGTAGTTCGCGGAGTGTCTTAGCTTCGGCGAATGCAGTCGCCGCCCATTGCTTCACGGCAGGGTGATTACTGAGGTATTCGTCGGTCAGGATCGAGTCGCTGAGGTTCGCCTGGATGCGGGCGAGGCAGCCATTGGACAGTCGGTCGCGGTCGGCGGCGAGTTGCCGGAGGACCCGCGCGTGGTAGGCGTTCGTGCTTTCGGGGTTGTCCTCGTCGCCGCGGCTGTTGCGGATGACCTTCAGGCAGTTCTCGTAGACGTCATCGAGTGACCCGGTGGCGGCTGGCTCACTGGATGTCGTCCACAGGCGCAGGAGTGCGTTGGTGACGGAAACCACTTGGCCGTCAACTGCTACCCCGAACGCTGTGGTGGCTTCTACCGGGTCGGGGTCGCCTGCCGGGTCGCCGGTGTCGAGTTCCTCGACGACGGGTGTGAGGCCGTGCCAGGCGATGTCTTCGCCTTTGTCGCAGGTGAAGTAGCTTTCTCTGCGTAGGGATTCCAGGTCCTCGCGCCGCCAGCCCAGCAGACCTTCGCGCGCTTCGCCGGGCGGAAGTATGTGAGTCCAGAAAGGGTCGGGTGTCGGCGGTGTCCACGGTCCGGCGGCGATCCGGACGTCTCGGTCTCCCTCTGCCCATATCCGTTCCAGCGACAAAGTCCTGGTCAGGCTGCCCCATCGTTCGCCGTTGAGTTGGGAGCGCCACAGCATGGCGTGACGCCGCCACTCGTACGCTGGGTAGGGGAATTGAGGGAAAAGCTCTCTGCCTGTCACGGGCCCGCTGACTAGGACCGTCAGTAGCAGCAAGTTGGCGGAGTACGAGGCGTAGCGTATGGGGGCGCTGAGGGCCGGGCCGAGACCGCGACTGCCCCAGTCTTGCAGGTCGAGGCTGCCGTGGAACGAGGCGAGCAGGATGTCGCGAGCGAGGGCAGAGTTCTCGGTCGTGAATTCTTTCAGGAGCTCGGCAAGGAAGTCGATGACTTTGCCTCTGGTGGTCAGCGGCGTAAATGATAGCAGCTCCCGCATGAAGCCTTCGCGCTTGCCTGACCTGCCCCGGCCTGCGGTTAGGGCTGCGATAGCGGTAAGGTCGGCCAGCTCGCGGGTGACGTAGCGTGCTATCAGGAATTCACCGAACGTGGCGTGCAGGAATTCGCATGCGGTCAGCCGGACCTTGTTTTTGATCGCCTGGGCTTGGTGGATGAAGAAGAAGCGCCCAGCGATGAGCTGTGCCGCTGTTGGAGTCTCGTCGAATCCCCGGGACAGGCGCGGCGCGGACGGAGGAGCGATCAGGGCTGCCAGGTCGGCTGTCAGCTCGTCCTCGGTGGCCCACTGGCGGCCGCGGTTGAACATCGCGAACGCCGCGATCGACAATTGGAGCAGTTCCTGTTCGATGGCGGCCTGAAGCTGTGCTCCGGACAGGCCGGGTCTGGACTTGCGTACCTCGCGCTCGCCGAAGCGGGCGAAGATCTTCTCGTACAGCATGGCTTCGCCGATGTCGCCGGCTTCGTCCTCAAGGGCGTTGTCGGGCGCGTCGTACAGGGCCAAGAGCAGCAGGAGCAGAGGCTGGGAAGCTAGATCAGGCTGGCGGAGTGCCGCGCGGGCCGAGAGCGCGTGCAGACCCCGGCTTTCAAGGTAGGCGCCGTTGCAAGCTTTCCAGATGGCAAGCCAGGACCGGACCTGGTCTTGCGAGAAGGGCTCGAGCCGCACGGCGGGCACTCCGCCGGTCGGGATCCGGGCCCGGTCCGCGACGACGGTCCGGCTGGTGATGAACACCGCGACCGGGCGGTCCCCGTCTGCCTCGCGTTCCTGGAATCGGACGATCTGCTCCAGGTAGTCAGTCTGGCCGATGCCGGTGGCCTGGAGCAGCTCGTCGAACCCGTCCAGCAGGACGACTGGCAGCGCATCGCCGGCCGTCCGGGCGAGCGCGGGCCAGCCCAGGCTCTCTCCGGTGGCGTCTCTCACGGCGTACTCGATCTGCGACTGAAGGTCGGTGTCGGCCGGAACCTCGCGCAGCTCGACTCGCACCGGCAGGAAGTCACGGGCGGGCAGGCGGGCCGCGAGGATCTTCGTGAGAACCGACTTCCCCGACCCCGGCTGTCCGAGGATCACCAGCGGGCCCACCGTGGCCTGCGCGGAGGTCAGGTAGCGGATCAGGAACGCCTGCAAATCGTCCCGAACCGGCAGGTCTTGCCACCAGTCTTCCTGGTCGAGCGGAGATGAGGCACCTGCCCAGGCGGACCTGAACCGGGGGCTGACGTAGCCTGCGGCCAGCGTCGGGATGACAAGGCCGTCCGGGACATCACCGCTGACCGCGATCGGCCGCTGCAGGATCCTGGCGTACCGGACGGACAGTGCCTCCCGGCGCTCGTCCGGCGCCTGGCCGCAGGACATCTGCTCCAGCGTCCGTCCCAGCCCCTCCATGCCCGTAGCCAGCTCCTGCAGTTGTCTCCAGACGGCGGCGTTCTGGACCTGGCCGGTCCAGAACGCCACCTCAGGGAAGTCGACGGCGAGCTGCCGGAGGTGCTCCTGGTAGTTCCGCGCGGCCGCCGCAGGGACCGACTCAGCAAGAGCAGAGGCGACTGCGTTTCTTGACACGGGATCCAGCGTCTCCCAGACGTCCAGCTGCTCGAGGTAGGCAGACAGCCGCTGTCCGACGCTGGCGTAGTAGCCGAGCAGTTCGGCCGGCGTGAGCAGATCCTGGGCATTCGGGATGTCGTTCAGTACGCCGGCGACGGCCGCCAGCTTGTCCGAGCCGGCCTCCGTGCCGGTCGCGATCGCCGTCTGCCGGGACCTGGTCAGGTGAAGTTCCGCAGCCGGGAACGGCAGGCTAACGTGATGTACTGCCTCGAAGTAAGAGGTAACGACGATGACGCCGTGCGCGGCGGTTAGGCGCTGCGTGCGGTCGTACCGCCTCAGCCCGCGGATCCGGTCGCCAAGATCGCGGATCAGCTTCCCGCTCAGGTCAGCCAGCTCACCCTTGACATCGAACAGGCTGACAACCAGCCCGGCGGTGCCGCCCGTGGCCGAAGCGACCAGCCCCCCGGCCAGCTGGCTGATTAGCTCGATCAGTCTGCTGTCGCCGTCGCCGAGTAGCGTAACGGCGTCCGCGTACGAGACAGTTCTTGCCTTCAAATCGGCAGTGCCCCCGCTTGCCGCCAATCGGTCAGTTCACGGAGGCCGCGCTTGTGTGGCGCGTGCTTCAGCATGTATCTCCCGAGCCTGTTTGGTTCCCGCGTTCTGATTGGCGCCTGACTCCAGGATGGGGGTTATATACGGGTAGCGCAATCTGGCTGTACTCGGCGCTATACTCCACGGGTCGTTTTCTTGATTACGACGCAGCGTAGCCGGTCGGAAGTCCCGTC
>Ga0335075_10014781_pt1 | contig 11706 bp, 10 predicted proteins | sample Lox_Sample_24_FD_206723 | JGI IMG/M metagenome (GOLD analysis project Ga0335075, IMG submission 206723) | Soil microbial communities from Loxahatchee National Wildlife Refuge, Florida, United States - Lox_Sample_2.4 | ecosystem: Environmental > Terrestrial > Soil > Wetlands | place: USA...
CGCCGCGTCAGCGCCACATCGCCCAGCAAGGCCGCGAGCATGGTCAGGCCGGTCAGCGGAAACAGCGCACCGACCGCCAGCATGATCGCCGCCACGCCGCGCGCCTTGCCGCGATCGAGCGGCCGCGGCGGCGCGGACAGGCGGCCGCTACGGCGCCTTTTCCACCACAATATCGGCGCGCTCGCCGCGAGCAGCCAGATGCCGATGCAGCCGGCCAGCATGACCAGCCGGTTGGGCTCGCCATATTCCTGGCCCTGATGGGTGTAGATGCCCCATTCGAACGCCCGCGCGCCGATGCCGAAATCCGCAAAGGACAGGTCCTGCAGGACGCGCCCGTCGGCTGGATTAACGTAGACCAGGCGGATGTCGCCGGTCCGCTCCGCCATCGCGGAGACGCGCCAGGGCTTGCCTGCCGCTGCCGGCACGTCGAGAATCCACGGGTCGGACAGGCCCGCGGCAGCAATCGCCCGGTCCGGCCCGACATCGCCGGCGCCGGACGCATGCGGCGGCGCATGGCCCTGCAGCGACCAGGGCAGATGCGCGTCATGCTCGCCACCCTCGCCTGCCGACGGCGCCTTGGGACGGCCGATCTGCTGGCTGGCGACGAAGGCGTGGAAATTGCCGCCCCAGAAGGTCGTCCAGGGCATGCCGGTCACCGCCAGGAACAGGATGACGATACCCGCGAGCGCCCCCGCCGAGGCGTGGAGGTTGCGCCAGAAGCGCCGCTCGCCGATCCGCCCGGCGAGCGACAGCGCCCGCGTCCCGCCGCGCGGCCACCACAGATAGAATCCGCTCAGCACCAGTACGATCGCCCAGCCGGCGACGATCTCGACCAGCACATTGCCGACCGGCCCGGCCACGGTCAGGCTGTGGAGGTGCTTCACAAGCTCCATCGGACCGCCCGCCCGTGTCGTGCCTAGGACGAGCCCGACGTCCGGCCGGACGAAAGCAAGCCGCGCCTCGCCGTCCGCCGCGGTGATGCTCATGCGCCAGCTCTCGTCCGCCGCCGCCGGGCGCACCACCTGCGTGACCCGCCCGCCGGTCTGGCTTTCGACCCGCTCGATCATGTCCGCCACGCCGATCGGCGGCGCGATCGTGCGGGTCACGATCCAGTCGCGCCAGAGCGCGCGTTCAATCTCCGGCTTGTAGAGATAGAGACTGCCCGTCACCGCCATCCAGGCGAGCACGGGGAGCACGATGATCCCGGCATAGAAATGCCAGTGCCAGACGGCGCGGTAGAGGTTCATCGCCGATCTCCTCAGAAGCGCGCGCGCACGCCGCCGTAGAAGGCGCGGCGTTCGATCGGATAGAAGATGACGGAGGCCGGTGTGGCGCGGACTGCGGCGGAGATTTCCCCGATCGCATCGGTTCCGGTGAGGTTTCTGGCATCGACAAACAAGGTCAGCCCCTCCCGCAGTTCCGCCGCGGCGGTCAGCCCGAGCGTCGCATAGCCATCGACGCGCAGAGCGTTCCGGTAATCCGCCCACGGGCCTTGCGGGATCCATTCCACCACCGGGGCGACATTGAGCGCGTCGGTGCCCAGGCGCAGCTCGGCGCGGTAGAGATGCCTGGGCACGACCGGCAGGCGATTGTCGCCATATCGGGCATCGTCGAGGAAGCGGAAGTCATTGAATTGATAGACTTGGCGCAGTCGCATCCACGGGGCGAGATCGAGATCGAGCCCCGCCTCGATGCCCTGATGCCGGGTGCGATCCGCGTTGAAGGTGGCCGCGGGAATGTCGGGCCCGATGTCGAATTGCAGCAGCTCGCCCCGGATCGTCGCCCGGTAGAGGCTGACATCGAAGCGTGCGATGCCGATCCGGCCTCGCGCGCCGATCTCGGCCGTCCAGGCGCGCTGTGAGTCCAGCGGCACGAAGGCGGCAATCTGGCCGAGTTCGATGAAACCCGGCATTTCGTGCGAGCGGCTGCAATTGGCGTAAAGCTGAACATCCTCGCGCGGCTCCCAGAGGAGACCGAAGCGCGGTGAAAACTGGTCGTCCTCGAACCGGCCTGTGACGGTCGCGGGGAAGACCTGGTCCTGCTGTCGCTCGCCATGGCTGAACACGCCGCCCGCAATCAGGCTCAGCACACCGAGGCGGTAACGGGCTTCGCCATAGAGATCGATCGTCTGCGCCCGGAAGTCCGCGTCGAAGAAGAGCGCCCCGCGCGTGCCATTGACGTTGATGAAGCGCTTCGCATCGTTGGTGCCGAAGCGGGCGGTCGAGCCCAGGGTGAACTCGAACGGGCCGCGCGCGAGATCGAGCCGGGCAAACAGGCCCCAGTCGGTCGAATTCTGGTCCACCACCTGGAAGATCGGGTGGTAGAGCTCCTTGGCGTTGAGGAAGCCCCCGAATTCCAGGCGACCGGCCGGCAGGCTGACCGTCGTGCGATTCTGCAAGCGGATCGAATCGATGTCGCGCGCATAATCGCCGAAGGAACTGCCGGTTTCCGGCGCGTCCAGCGCGGTCGCGAGGTCGAGGGCGCCGGGTATCTCCTGCCGGATGATCTGGGCGCTCGCGTAGAAGCGCGTCTCGACGGCGTCGCTGAGGCGCAGGCCGACATTGCCGTGGAGGCGCAGCGCTTCGCGCTGCATATGCTGCCGGTCACCATCTGACATGTCGCCGACAACGGCCAGCCAGGCATCTCCACGCGCATCGGCATAGCCGAAGGTCGCAAGACCCCGCAGCGTATCGAAGCTGCCGCCGTCGAGCCGCAGCGCCACGCCGGGCGCGGAACGTCCGGTCGGGGTCACGGCATTCATACCGCCGCCCAGCGTCGTGCCGCCGAAACGCAGCGCATTGGCCCCGCGATAGACCTCGATATGCTGCATGATCGTGGGATCCAGCTCCTGGAAATCCCCATTGTCGTCCGCTTGGTTGATCGGGACGCCGTCCTGCAGCAGCGTGAGCCCGCGCATATGGAAGCCCCGGCTGATGCCGGAGCCGCGGATGGAGAGGCGCACCTCCTGCCCGTAGCGCGGCTGACTATAGACGCCGGGCGAGAAGGCGAGCGCGTCGCGGAGCGAAACGACGAGACTGTTTTCATAGTCGGCGGCGGTGACAATGTCGGCTCCGCCGGGGCGGCGGTCGGCATCGACCTCGGCTTCGGCGATACGCTGGCCGGTCACGACAATGGCCTGGTCGCCGGGCGCATCGGCTTCGGTCGCAAGGGCGGGGACATGGAGAGCGAGCGCGCAGCAGGCTGCGCTCGCGAGCAAAGAAATACGCATTTTGAGGGGCTTCCCTGAAGATCGGTGCCGCCGCGTCGGGCGCGGCCGGTTGCGCCGGCCTAGGCCAGCGGGCGTCGGGATCAGGAAAGGAGCGGCGGACCCGTGGCGGGCGGCGGCGGCGCGGCGAGGCCACGTCCGGGCGCCGGGATCAGCGTGGCGGCGAGAAGAGGATCAGCGGGCGCCGATGGCACGAACGCGGCCATCTCGACCGGCCCGGCACAGCCGGAGGCCAAAGCGCCGAACGCGCAGGGCTGGTCGCTGGCGCGGTCCTGCGCCTCATCGCCATGGCCGTCGCCCAGCGCCGCTTTCAGCACGCGCTCGGCCTCGTCCTCGAACACCGAAGTGCCGCCGGACCATTCGACGCAGAATTCCAGCGCGAAGCCGCTTGCCGGCATCCAGCCCGACGGGACGAGCATGCGCGCGAACAGCGCCGCCGCAATCAGCAGCGCGGCTGGCCATGAACCCAGATATTGCCGGATCGCGGTCACGGCCGCCCTGCTAGCGCCCGGCGCACCTTTGGCAACCCTGGATATGTCCCGGAGGTGTCAGGCCAGCTTGATCTCGCGCAGGCGCTGCAGGAGGAAATCATGCGCGGTGATCGGCTCGGGATAGAGGTTCGGCCGCTCGGGCGACACGCAATCCGGCAGCGTCTCGATCAGGAAGTCCGGACGGAAGTGCAGGAAGAAGGGCATCGAGTAACGCGAATGGCCGCGGCGTTCGACCGGCGGGTTCACCACCCGGTGCGACGTCGATTTCAGCACATTGTTGGTCAGCCGCTGGAGCATGTCGCCGATATTGACGACCAGCTCGCCCTCCTTCGGCGTCACCGCCAGCCAGTTGCCGTCGCGGTCGAGCAGTTCCAGCCCGGCTTCCTCGGCGCCCAGCAGGAGCGTGATCGTGTTGATGTCCTCATGCGCGCCGGCGCGGACATGCGGCCCCTCGCCCGGCACCGGCGGATAATGGAGCAGGCGGAGCACCGAATTGCCGTCCGACACCGTGTCGACGAAATAGTCCGGCGCGAGGCCGAGATGGCGCGCGATCGCCTCCAGGATGCGCAGGCCCGTCGCGTCGAAGGCCGCGAACAATTCGAGGAAGGTCTCGCGGAAACCGGGCACCTCGTCCGGCCAGACATTGGCCGCCATCACCTCGGCGAAGCGATGGCCGTCGGGAAGCTGGCGCCCGACATGCCAGAATTCCTTGAGGTCGAAATGGGTCGCGCCCTTGGCGGTCTCGATGCCGAACGGCGTATAGCCGCGCGCGCCGCCGGTGCCGGTCAGGTGATAGCTGCGCTTCACATCCTCGGGCAGCGCGAAGAAGGCCTTCGCCTTGTCCTCGGCGCGGGCAATCAGGTCCGCCGTGATGCCGTGATCGGCGATGATCGCGAAGCCGTAACGCTCGAACGACTGGCCGATCTCACGGGAGAAAGCTTCGGGATCGCGCGCGGCTTCGGCGAGGGAAACGGAGGCGATGGCATTGGGGGCTGCGAGGGTGCTCATAGCCCCGTGCATTAGCGCTTCAGACCCCTGAATCCAATGGCTTCGGCGGGGGCAAAAGCAGGCTTGCATCGCCATAGGAATAGAAGCGGTAGCCCTCGCGGATCGCGTGGGCATAGGCCGCCTGCATCGCGTCCAGCCCCATCAAAGCGGAGACCAGCATGAACAGGGTCGAGCGCGGCAGGTGGAAGTTGGTGAGGAGGCCGTCCACCGCGCGGAAGCGGTAGCCGGGCGTGATGAAGATCGCGGTGTCGCCCTCGAACGCGCGGATCAGATCGTCCTCGCCGGCCGCGCTTTCGAGGAGGCGGAGCGAGGTCGTGCCGACCGCGATGACGCGGCCACCGCGCGCGCGCACGGCGTTGAGGCGCTCGGCGGTGGCGGCCGGGATGCGGCCCCATTCGGCGTGCATCCGGTGGTCGGCGGTGTCGTCGGCCTTGACCGGCAGGAAGGTGCCGGCGCCGACATGGAGGGTCAAAGTCTCGTGGCCGATGCCGGCCGCGGCCAGCGACGCCATCAGCTCCGGCGTGAAATGGAGCGCCGCGGTGGGTGCGGCGACCGCACCTTTCTCGCGCGCGAACATGGTCTGATAATCCTCGGCGTCGCGGGCGTCGGTCTCACGCTTGCCGGCGATGTAGGGCGGCAGCGGCATCCGGCCAGCCCGTTCCAGCAGCAGTTCGACCGGCTCCTCGCCTTCGAAGGCGAGCAGGAACGAGCCATCCTCGGCGCGGTCGCGGGCGATCGCGGTCACGCCGGCGCCGAATTCGATCCGGTCGCCCTCCTTCAGCCGCTTCGCGTTGCGGATGAAGGCGCGCCAGTCGCGCGGACCTTCGCGCTTGTGCAGCGTCGCGCCGATCCGCGCCTCGCCCCGCTGCCCTTCGAGCTGCGCCGGAATGACGCGCGTGTCGTTGAACACCAGCACGTCGCCGGCGCGGAGCAGGTCCGGCAAATCGGAGACGATGTGATCGGACAGCCCGGCGCCTGCGACCTGCAGCAGCCGTGCGCTGTCGCGCGGGCTTGCGGGCCTCAGCGCGATCCGGTCCGGCGGAAGGTCGAAGTCGAAAAGGTCGACGCGCACCTTAACGCGGCGGCTGGCTGCCCGCCGGAAGGATCGACGGGATTTGCAGCGGCGCGGGCGGCGGAGGCGGCGGCGGCGCGGCGGCACGCAATTCCTCGGCCGAAGGCTGGGGGACATTGTCGGCGCCGATCGAGGCGCGGACGATCCGGGTCGGCGCCAGCGGCGGCTCGCCCCGCTCGATCGCATCGACGAAGCTCATCCCGCTGACCACCCGGCCGAAGACCGTATATTCGCGGTCCATGATCAGGCGCGGGCCGAACATGATGAAGAACTGGCTGTTGGCGCTGTTCATGTCCTGGGCGCGCGCCATGCCGAGCGCGCCGCGGACATGGGGAAGGCCGCTGATCTCGGCGGGAATGTCGGGCAGGTCCGAGCCGCCGCCGCCGGTCGCAGTCGGATCGCCGCCCTGGGCCATGAAGCCCTCGATCACGCGGTGGAAGACGAGGCCGTTGTAGAAGCCCTGGCGGGTCAGCGTCTTGATCCGCTCGACATGGCCCGGCGCCGCATCGGGGCGCAGCTGGATCACCACGCGTCCGCCGGTGGTCAGGTCGAGATTCCAGGTATTTTCGGGCTCCAGCGCGGGCGGGATGGCCGCCGGCGCGGGGCGCGGGGCGGGCGTCGCGGCAGGCGCATCGGCGGCCGGCTGGGCCGGCGCCTCCGCGGGAGCCGCAGGCGGCGCTTCCGGCGCGGGGGTCTGGGCGGCGAGCGCGCCCGCCATGAGAAGGCCGGTCAGGCCGGCTGAAATCGACAAGATACGCATGTTCACTATCCCAATCCGCTTTGCGCAGACTCTAGAGCGCCGTGGGTCCGGCCTCAAGCGCCGATCAACTGCCCTTGCGGCCGATCTTTTCGACACGCTCACGCACCTCCACGGCCACCGTCGGCGTCACGAAGCGGCCGATCTCGCCGCCATAAAGCGCGATCTCCTTGACCAGCTTGGACGCGATCGGCTGGAGCGAGACGTCCGCCATCAGGAAGACGGTCTCGATGTCCGGGTTGAGCTGCTGGTTCATTCCCGCCATCTGATACTCATATTCGAAGTCGGCGACGGCGCGCAGGCCCCGGACGATCATCGACGCGCCCTCGCGCACCGCAAAGTCCATCAGCAGCGAATCGAACGAGACGACGCTGATCTTCCCCGGCACATCCGCGGTCTCCCGCCGGACCATGTCCAGCCGCTCCTCGACCGTGAACATCGGCGATTTGGAGGGATTGGTGGTCACCCCGATCACCAGCCGGTCGACGAGGTGGGCCGCACGGCGGATGATGTCCATATGGCCGAGCGTGACCGGGTCGAACGTGCCGGGATAGACGGCGGTCTTCATGGAGCTAGTCCCTCCGGATCAATGGTCGCGCTCGACGGCGAAGCGGGCGATGGCGCGCAGCAGCTCCGCCTCCTCGCCATGCGGGCGCAGATGCTCGATCGCCTGCTCGACGAGCGCCTGGGCCTGGGTCCGCGCGCGCTCGGCACCGAGCAGCGAGACGAAGGTTTCCTTGCCCGCCCCGGCGTCCTTGCCGACGCGCTTGCCGGTCTTTTCCTCGCAACCCTCATGGTCGAGCAGGTCGTCGGCGATCTGGAACGCGAGGCCGATGTCGCGGGCATAGCCGCGCAGGCCCGTGCGCCCCTCGGGCGGGATCTTGCCCATGATCGCCGCGGCTTCGAGGCACCAGCCGATCAAGGCGCCGGTCTTCAATTGCTGGAGCCGGGTGACAGCGGCGAGGTCGAGCGTCGTCTCCTCGGCCATCAGGTCCATCATCTGCCCGCCGGCCATGCCCGCGGGCCCGGAGGCGCGGGCCAACTCGGCCGAGAGTTCGGCGCGCACGAACGGATCCTCGTGCGTCGCGTCGTCGGCGAGGATCTCGAACGCCAGCGCGTGGAGCGAATCCCCCGCCAGGATCGCGGTGCATTCGTCGAACGCGCGGTGGAGAGTCGGCTTGCCCCGGCGCAGATCGTCGTCGTCCATGCAGGGCAGATCGTCATGCACCAGCGAGTAAACGTGGATGCATTCGACGGCGAGGCCGGCCCTGAGCGCACGGCTGCGGTCCACCTTGAACAGGTCTGCCGCCGCCACCACGAGCAACGGCCGCATCCGCTTGCCGCCCCCGATCGCGGCATAGCGCATCGCTTCGTAGAGTCGCGCGCGCGGATCGTCGGGCACCGCCAGCAACATGTCGAAGGCACGGTCGACGGCCTCGCCGACCTCGGCGAGCGCCGCCTTCAGGATCCCCCCCGGTGCGCCCATAAGGTCAGGCGCCGCCGCCAAAGGGCGCGGTGCCCGCCGGGCTGCCGTCGCGGGCGAACTGGATCTGCTCGATCCGCGCCTGCGCCGCCGCAAGGCGGGCCTCGCATTGCTGCTTCAGCCGGTCGCCCTCATTGTAGAGGTCGATCGCGTCGTCGAGCGAGGCTTCACCGCTTTCGAGCTTGCGGACGATCTCCTCGAGCCGCTTCAACGCCGCTTCGAAGGAGAGCTGGGAGACATCGGGCACCGGTTCGGGGACCATATTGGACATGGCGCCAGCAATGAGCGTGCGGGCGCCGTCGGTCAAGCGGACGGAAATGGTGCAGGCCGTCCGAAACCAGTCATGCGGCCGAAACAAGTCATGCGAGACGCGCCGCGCGATGCTATGACCCGTCCAAGGGGGACCGATGCGCGTACTGCTTTGCCTGATTCTTCCGCTGCTTGCCGCCTGCTCGACCATCGAGACGCGGCGCGAGGCGCCGGCGATCTTCACCGGATCGACCGACAAGAGTGTGCAGCAGTTCCGCAGCTGCTTTGCCACCCGCATGCGCGGCAAATTGTCGATGCGCTATCGCTGGCGGCCGAATGGCGGCACGCTCTTCGCCGATCGCGCGCTGCTGCCGCTCGTGGAATATCCCTATACGCGCCTGGTCGTCGACATCGACGATATCGGCTCGGCCCGCCGCGTGACGGTGCATGCCGGCGATACGATCGTGCGCGGCCGCCCCCGATTGATCAACGAAGTCGAGGCCTGCCTGTAACGGCAGCCGCCCCCGACAGACCCATGATCGTCACGCTGAACTTGATTCCGCATCCATGAACACCGGCGCCTGCTGACTTTCTTCGTCCGTGTTCATCGATCCCGGATCAAGTCCGGGATGACGATAGTGCAAGCAAGAGCGGCCGAGCCTTACCTCTCCCGGAGCGCCGTCTCGCTGAGGCGGGTGATCGGGGTCAGCAGATATTGCAGGATGGTGCGCTTGTCGCCGAGCAGGCTGACTTCGGCGATCATGCCCGGGCCGATCGGCAGCCGCGCGCCATTCTGGTCCTGAAGCGCGTTTCGCGCCGTGCGGACCCGGACGACATAGTGGCTCTCGCCCGTCCGCTCGTCGACGACCGCGTCCGGCGAGATCGACACCACCCGTCCGTCGAGCGTGCCGTAGATCGAGCGATCATACGCCGTGATGGCGACCTGCGCTTCCTGGTCCATGCGGACGAAGGCGATGTCCTGCGGGGTGACCTGCGCCTCGACCAGCAGGCTCTCGTCGGACGGCACGATCTCCACCAGCGGCATGCCCGGCGAGACCGAGCCGCCGCGCGTGGTGACGAGCACGCGGTTCACCCGGCCCGCAAGCGGGGCGCGGACGACCGTGCGGCTCACCCGGTCCGCCAGAGCGGGAAGCGTACGCCCGCGGGCGGCCAGTTCTGCCTGAGCCGCGGCGAGATCGTTTGCGGCCCGCGCGCGCCACTCCTGCTGCGTCTGCACCAGAGCCGCCCGCGCCTCGGCCACCGATGCGCGTGCGCGCGCTGCGGACGCGGCAAAGGCCTGCGCCTCGCTCGCCGCGGCGGAGGCAGCGCTCTCGGCCTGGATCAGGGTCAGTCGCGGCTCGATCCCGCGCTCGACCAGCGGCCGGATCATCCGTGCCTCGGCCTGCCGCGAATCGCGGGTGGTGATGCGGGCTTCGTAGCTCGCATCCGCTTCGGCCACGGCGCGCTCGGTCTGGGCAAGCCGCGCCGAAGCCGCGCCGATCAGGCCGTTCAGTTCGGCCATGCGCGACGCGTGCAGCGCCTGCTCGATCCGGATCTGGTCGGTGACCATCGGATTGGTGGATGCCGGATAACGCGGCTCACGCCCCTCGACCTCCGCCTGCAGGCGGGCGATCTTGACCATGAGCGCCGAGACCGTCGCCTCGCCGCTGCCGAAATCGGCGCCGGTCTGGGTCTGGTCCAGCCGGATGAGTTCGTCGCCGGCGCGGACCAGCTGGCCTGCCCGGACGCGAATATCCTCGACGACGCCGCCTTCCAGGTTCGAAACCACCTGAAGCTGCGAGCTGGGAATGATGCGCCCGACGCCGCGCACGGTGCGATCGAGCTCGGTGAAGGCGGCCCAAATGAAGAAGACGACCATGAACGCCGTCACGCCCCACAGGAGCATGTTGGATGCGGACCGTGGCTTGATGCGATCGGTCAGGTCTTCGAGATGGGTGGCTTCGGACATGTCAGGCCGCCTTGGGTCGCATGATCTGCTTGAGCACCGTATCGCGCGGTCCGTCCGCCACGACCTTGCCGCCATCGAGCAGGATGATCCGGTCGACGAGCTGAAGCAGCTGCGGCCGATGGGTGATGAGGATCAGGGTTCGCCCCTTCAGCTCCTCCGTGAGACGCTGGATGAGGCCGGCCTCGGTCTGCGCGTCCATCGCGCTGGAGGGCTCGTCCATCAGGACGATCTGCGGCCGCCCCGCGAGTGCGCGCGCGATCGAGATCGACTGGCGCTGGCCGCCGGACAGTCCCTCGCCACGGTCGGCGAGCTTGAGATCATAGCCATTGGCGATCTGGCCCATGAACTGGTGCGTGCCGGAGACGTTCGACGCGCGCAGCAGCTCGTCGTCGTCGACATTGGCGCGCTCGAGCACGATATTTTCGCGGACCGAGCCGGTGAGCAGCACGCTCTCCTGCATCGCCGCACCGATATTGGCGCGCAGGTCCCGCGGGTCGAGCTGCCGGATGTCCGTGCCGTCGACCATGATCAGCCCTTCCTCGGGCGGATAAAGGCCGAGCACCAGCCGCGCGATGGTCGACTTGCCCGAACCGACCCGCCCGAGCAAAGCGACATGCTCGCCCGGATTGACCGCGAAGCTAATGCCCTTCAGCGCCGGCTCGGGTTGCCCGGGATAACGGAAGGTCACGTTGCGGAACTCGACCTTGCCGTCGACCTTGCTCAGCCGGAGCGCATCGCCCTCCGGGCCTTCCGGCGGCATCTCCATCATCGCATTGATCTGGCGATAGGCCGTCCGGGTCGCGGTGATCCGCGTCAGCAGCTGCGAGATCTGCGCGAGCGGTGCGATCGCACGGCCCGACAGGATCGAGCAGGCGATCAGCGCACCCATCGTCAGATCCTGGTTCGACATCATCACCACGCCGACGATGACGACGCCGGCATAAGCGATCGTTCCGGCCGAGCTGGCGAAGGTGACGCCGATCGCGGCAACGAGGCGCTGACGCAGCGAGCTGTCCGAATGCTGCTGCACCGCGCGCGACCAGCGCCGCGACAGCAGCGGCGCGGCGCCAGCGGATTTGACCGTCTCGAGCCCGCCGATCGTCTCGACCAGCACCGATTGCTTGAGCAGCCCCTCGCCCATCGATCGCGCCGACAGCCGCTCCATCGCCGGCTGGGTCAGCCAGCCGATCAGGATCACGATCGGCACCATCAGGGCCGGCACAACCACCACCCAGCCGCCGATGACCCAGATCACGAACAGGGTCAGGAAAATGAACGGCACGTCGACGACCGCGATCAGGGTCGCCGAGGCGAAGAAGTCGCGCAGCGACTCCAGTTCGCGCATCAGGCCGGCGAGCGCGCCGGTCGAGCCCTTCTTCAATTCCAGCCGCATCGCGACCAGGCGATCGAACACATATTCGCCGATGTCGCGATCGATCTGTGCGCCGGCA
>Ga0335075_10014782_pt1 | contig 11706 bp, 12 predicted proteins | sample Lox_Sample_24_FD_206723 | JGI IMG/M metagenome (GOLD analysis project Ga0335075, IMG submission 206723) | Soil microbial communities from Loxahatchee National Wildlife Refuge, Florida, United States - Lox_Sample_2.4 | ecosystem: Environmental > Terrestrial > Soil > Wetlands | place: USA...
ACCCGCACACTCCTGCCAGTCCCGGCCACCGGCCGACAGCAATCCCGGCCACGCGCAGGCCCGCAGACCCGCACCGCCCATTTTCACGCCGCACGGCGTCCAGCAGGCACCCGAGGCTATTCAGCAATCGCGGCGGGGCTGATCGTGGTGCCCTCGACGCTCGGCGGCCTCGTCCTGTCCCCGCTGTTCGGGCGGATAACCGCCGCGCGGGGGCCGCTCCTGCCGGTCATCCTCAGTGTGAGCGCTCTCCTGGCCGGGACCCTGGTTCTCGCGTTCGCCTCGGCGGGCGGTTCCCTCCCGGTGCTCATCCTCTGCTACGTGCTCATCGGCATGGGAGGAGAACTCGTGAACACCCCCGTCACGAACGCCGCCGTGGCGGGTATGCCGCCCGAGCGCGCGGGTGTCGCGGGCGCCGTCACGAGCACGTTCCGGCAGATCGGGAACTCCGTCGGTGTCGCACTGCTCGGTACCATCGCCTTGGCCGGGATAACGGGCGTCGGCAGCGGCCTCGGATCGGGGACCTTCGGCCGGCACGCCCGGCACCTATTCCTGACCGGCCTGCAGAACGCCTACCTCGCGGCCGCCGGTGTCGCGCTCGTGACCCTCATCGTCGCGATCGCCTGCTTCCGGTCCGGATCTGCTGAGCCAACGCCTCCCCGGTGGCGGCCTGACCAGAGCCATCAGCCTGAATCTCTCGGCTAGGTCGCGAGGAAGCGCACCGGGTTCCTGTATAACGACGCGGTTAGCCTTGCGGTATGACGGCACCAAACGAACTGGGAGATTTCCTCCGCTCCCGGCGGGCGAGCGTGCGCCCGAAGGACGTTGGCCTTCCCCACGGCACGGGCCCCAGGCGGACCCCGGGCCTGCGGCGTGAGGAACTGGCCGCGCTGGCTGGGGTGTCGATCGACTACTACATCCGGCTTGAGCAGGGCAAGGAGACCAACCCGAGCGCTCCGATCCTGGACGGCCTGGCCGAGGCACTGCGACTGGATGACGAAGAGCGCTCCCACTTGTATGCCCTCGCCAACCACGCGGCCGGCCGGGTTGCGCCGGCCTACCGGCAAGCGAGCCGCGTGGTCCGGCCCGGAGTCCGGCAGTTGCTCGAGACCGTGCGCCCTTCCCCCGCGTACCTGATCACCAGGACCAGCGATGTCCTGGCCGGGAACCCGGAGGCATTTTTCCTGTGGCACGGGCTGGCGGAAATGCCGGAGAGTCGGCGCAATACGATCAGGTACACGTTCTGCCATCCCGCGGCGCGCGACCTGTTCGCGGACTGGGAGGCGTCGGCGGTGTCGACCGCGGCGCACCTGCGCTCTCTGATGGCCACCGCTCCCGACGACCCCGACGTGGCGGCCCTCGTCGACTCGCTGCTGGCCGAGAGCCCCGACTTTGGCCGATACTGGTCACGGCATCAGGTACGGCAGCGGCGGGGCACGGCAAAACGCTTCCTCCACCCCGTGCTCGGCGACTTCACCCTGACATTCGAGGTGCTGCACCTTGACGAGGGCCAGCGGATGAGTGTCTACCAGGCGGAGCCTGGCAGCGCCGGCGAAAAGGCACTCGCCGAACTCGCGACCTTGACCGCCTTCACTGGTCCCTAACCAGGGACTAGTGACGCGTTCCCTGGCAGTGTCATTGCTAGGAACGTGGCGGTCTTCTTCGCCGCGCGCGGGTCCGGCAGGCTCTTCCGCATGAGTACTTCAGGCAACGACCCCTTCGCCGGCCTCCCCGAGGCGTTGACCTTCACCGTCACCAGCACGACATTGGCCGAGGGCGCGGCCATGCCCGTGGAGCAGTTGTCCGGCATCGCTGGCGTTCCCGGCGGCAAGGACATCTCTCCGCAGCTGACCTGGAGCGGAGCCCCGGCGGGCACCAAGAGCTACGCCGTGACGTCTACGACCCGGATGCGCCCACCGGCTCCGGCTTCTGGCACTGGGCGGTAGCCGACATCCCAGCTACCGTCACCGAGCTGCCGGAGGGCGCCGGCGATGATGCGGGCTCCGGGCTGCCCGAAGGCGCCTTCCAGGTGCCCAACGACCGTCGGGCGGCCCGGTTCATCGGCGGCGCGCCGCCCGTCGGCGTCCCCGCCCACCGCATCTTCGTCGTGGTCCACGCCCTAGACGTCGAGCACATCGGCGTCCAGGCCGATTGCCCTCCGGCCTGGCTGGGCTTCGCCATGGCCTTCCACACCCTTGGCCGTGCGGTCCTGATCGCCACGGCCGAGATTCCGGGGTGAGCGTCTCGGCCCCGCCACCGCGACACCTCGTCCTTACCGCCCGAATGCGAAAGGTAAGCACAGTGGCCACCTGGCTCATCACCGGCTGCTCGACCGGTCTCGGACGAGCGCTTGCCGCCGCGGTTCTTAATCGCGGTGAGAACGTCGTGGTTACGGCCCGGGACGCGGCCAGCGTCGAGAACCTCGCCCGGCCACATCCCGGTACCGCGCTGGCGCTGTCGCTGGATGTCACTGACCTTGCCCAGGTGCATGACGTCGTACGCGTCGCGCAGGAACACTTCGGCGGGATCGACGTACTGGTCAACAACGCCGGCCACAGCTACCGCGCGGCCGTCGAGGAAGCAGCGGACGACCAGGTCCAGGAGCTGTTCGCGACAAACTTCTTCGGACCGGCCGCGTTGATCCGCGCTGTCCTGCCCCGGATGCGCGAGCAGCGCAGCGGCACGATCGTGAACATCTCCTCGATCGGGGCGCGTACTTGCCCCATCGGGTCGGGATACTACGCGGGCAGCAAGGCCGCGCTCGAGGCCCTGACCGCATCCCTGTGCAAGGAGGTCCGGGCGCTGGGGATCGCCGTCATGGCGGTCGAGCCCGGCGCCTTCCGCACCAGCTTCCTCCGTAACGTCGCTCAGCCACCCGAAATGATCGGCGACTACGCCGGAACCGTGGGCGCCCGCCGCGAGCAGGACGCGGCACGGCACGGTCACCAGCCTGGCGACCCGGCCAGGGCAGCACAGGCAATCATCACCGCGGTCCAGAGTCCCAACACACCGCCGCTGCTCGTTCTCGGACCCGATGCACTCACGCAGTTCCGCGACATCGCGAAGGAGCTAAGCACGGACGTCGACGCCTGGGAGCAGGTCAGCCTCAGCACCAGTTTCCCTGAATAACCGACGGCTCAACCTTGCGCGCCCACTGGTCTATACAGCCAGTCGAACCCTCCCGAGCTGGAGTGGCATCGCGCCGATATGGCCGCCATACACGAGAGCCGCACCCGGACAGACCTCGAGTATCGATTCGGCAAATCTGTGATCGTTCGAGGTAATAACAATTTAACGCTCGTCACCGAACGCAACCGCAAAGAACGCCAACCCAGCCCGTCTCCGTCACAGGGACTTGCGTGGCTTTGGGTTGGCGCGCGCCGATCTGCTACGAGTGCGCGAGCGGGTCCTCGGTCCGGAGCACCCAGGCCTTGATCACCCGCAACTGGCCTGCATGACCGGGTGGGCCGGGATGCGGCCGCCGCCGTGACCTGTTCGCCGATTTTCCGGGCATTTCCGGGCGGCCCGCATGTATCTAGTGCCGCTCCGGCCGCTCCGTCATGGTGAGAGGGCTGGGCTGGGCATAGCACGGGTTTCCGCGATGATGCCAGGTAAAGTTGAATGGCGAGCCGAGGTGACCGTCGGAACATATTTGGCGGCCTCGCATTTGTCTTCGACCTAGTCCTTTTGCTCGGGCGGGCCAGGAGAGAATAGGTGGGCGTAAATGGGCACAGCAGCTGGGTCGTCTCAGAGCGCTGCCGGGGTGCGACTCGAGGCCATTATCCTTCCGAGAACATCGCCAGACCCGGACGCGCTTAGAGGACTGGACGTCCTTCCTCCGCTGGACGGGGAGCTCCACGTTCTCATCAGCCCGAGCCAGATAGCGGAAGTGGTCAGGGCCGGCTATGAGGTCCGGGTGTTCGCGGCCCACCCGATCGGACCGCTCGACCCCGACCTGGTTATGGACGATGCCGCCGCGCAGGCCTGGATCGAGGAGCGGGTGGCGAAGATCCGGGGCGGAAGGAGATCCTGACGTGTCTGCCTATCGCACTTTCGCTCAGCTCGGTCAGGCCATAGCGGCTCTGGCCGGTGCGTCCCCGACAGTGTGCGAAACGTTCACGCTGGCCCAGCCTTCGGTGGAAGGCGCGGTGATCAGCGGGCTGCACATTCATGCGGGTGACGCGAAAGGCAACCGGAACGGCGTCCTGCTGCTGGGCGGCGTGCATGCGCGCGAGCTCATGAATCCCGAGGCCATCGTTGACCTGGCCGCGGATCTGCTGATCAGCTACGCGCAAGGCACTGACATAACGTATGCCGTTCCCGGCAGCATCAATGCCGGTCCCGGCAGCGGCCCCCTCGGGGCGACCTGGGGAGCGGGCGCGATCCGGATGATGCTCGAGTCGCTGGACATCTGGATGGTGCCGTGCAGCAACCCCGACGGCCACGACTACGTCCTGTCCACCGATAACCTGTGGCGCAAGAACCGCCGGCCAGAAAAGGGCTCGTGCGGTGACGGCACGCAGCCGGTGGGCGTGGACCTCAACCGGAACTGCGCCATCGTGTTTGGAGTCATCCCTTCCTACGGCGAGGTCTCCTGCGACCCCTGCGACTACCAGGTGTACTGCGGCCCGGCGGCGTTCAGCGAGCCTGAGAGCGCGAATATCGAGAAGTTCCTGTCGGACCATCCCATCGACACCTTTGCCGACGTCCATAGCTACGAGCAGCTGATCCTCTACCCCTGGGGTCATGCTCCCGAGCAGACGACGGATCCGGCGGAGAACTTCACCACGCTGCTGACCGGGACATGCAGCCCGATCCCCGACAGCTCCTACCGCGAGTACATCGACCCGGTCGACCTGATCTGGTTCCAGTTCATCGGGAACCAGATTGCCTCCGATGTGGCCAAGGTCAGGGGCAGCGTCTACACCGTCGGGCCGTCCATCAGCCTTTACCCCACGACCGGAACAAACCCCGAGTACGCGTACAGCCGTCACATCGCCGACCAGGGAGCGCACAAGACCTACGGATGGACGATCGAGACGGGCCCGTTCACCGGCAACGTCGTCGACAGCTTCCAGCCCAGCGATCCGAGCGACATCATCCTCGACATCAAGGCGGCCATGCTGTCGCTGCTCATGCAGTCGGCCTGCCCGATCGAGCTCATCGGCACGGAACTGTTCGGCGCGGACGCAGAAGCGGCGCAGGACCAGCTGACGGGCATCAGGGCCCGGCGCGACCGACTCTGGCAGACCGATGCGGGCCGGGCCTGGCTTGAGCTGTACCGTCAGCTTCACCCGACGCTGCTGGAGCGCATCGCCGGGGACGAGGGGTTCCGCTCTCGGCTCGGCGAGCTCGTGGAGATTGCAGTCGCCCTGGCCGATGATCGCGACAGCGTGCTCAGCGATGATCACATCAGGAGCGGGCTGGCGGTCATCGACGACCTGGCCGCGACATCGCCGCAGCACCTGCGAATCCAGCTGCAGACGGCGCGTGCCCTGTTCCAGACCATGAGTGGTTTCAGCGCGCAAGCTGCCCTCGCCGTCGTCGCTGAACGGTCACCCAGGTAGTGCCGCAACCGCTGTTTGCGGAACCAGCATGCGCCGGCCGGCCCCGCGCGGCGAGCGGCCCTATGGAACATCCGGCCGGTTACGTGCAGCGCGGTGGAACATCGGGCCGGTTGCGGCCGGGGCACACGGTGATGCAGAAGATACCTGTGAGACGGCCGCGCTCACATCGGCCAATTGTGTAAAAACACCACACCGACCACCCCAGGCTTCCTTGGGCGGTCGCGTGCTTGACGTACAGGCGTGACCTCCACCCGCTCGGACGCTTCGGTGCGAGGATGACCGTAATGGAGTCTTACGTTGAGAGTCCGCCGTTGCCGGGCTTGGCCGGGGTGGTGCGGACGGTCTGGATCCACTGCACCGGCGATGTCGCGTACATGCAACGGCACCTGCCTACGGGCGGGGTTGAGATCCACTTTCCGATCGGTGGCCATCCCCAGCTGGTTGGTCCGCTGACCCGTGCGGAGATTGAGGTCATTCCGGCGCGCACCACCATCGTGGGCGTGCGGTTCCAGCCAGGCGCCGCGCCGCCCCTTCCGGCAGTGCTCGACGACTTGGTAGACGAGCGTCTCGGTTTGGCGGAACTGTGGGGAAGTTCGGTGGACCGCCTCGAGGAGGCGATGACCCGGGCCGGGACACCCCAGCGAGCGCTCGTGGCCTTGCAGACTCACCTCCTGCAGGAATTCCGGGGTGCCGGGCAGGTGGACCCGCTGGTGCGCGAAGCCGTGAAGGCGCTGATGCCCTGGCACCCGGTCAGCATCGACACCCTGGCCACCCACCTGGCACTGTCCGCCAGCCAACTGCGCCGCCGCTGCCTGCCCGCAATTGGGGTGAGCCCTAAGGTGCTCCAGCGGACGCTGCGGTTCCAGGGCTTCCTCGCGCTGGCTCAGGCTGGCGCCACCGCCTCAGGTCGGCGTGGCGCGGACGGCATGGCGGGTCTGGCGGTTGACGTGGGGTACGCCGACCAGGCACACCTCAGCCGTGAATGCCTCCGTCTGACTGGCCTCACCCCGCGCCAGCTCCTCGGCGGCAGCCTCGACCGGTGCGCCTGTGGCCATGATCACTCCGCCGCTTACGAGTCCTTCCTTGCCGCCCGGAGCAGGTGGAGCAGGCCGCCACCGCGCCTGACCCTGCGCGATTCGTTCAAGACCTCGTCGTCGCGCCGGTCATAGCTTCGGACTCGTGCCTGATCTAGCCGAGTTCCGTAACTCCCTCGATGGCGAGTTGCTCAGCCCTGACTCGCCGGGCTACGAAGCGATCCGCCGCGCGGTCAACGCCGCCTACCGGGAGGTGCGTCCCCGCCTCGTGGTTCTGTGCCGCTCGGTTCCGGACATCGTCCGCGCCATGACATACGCGACAGCCACCGGGAACCACATCGCCCCTCGTGGCGGGGGGCACTGCTTTGCGGGCCGGTCGTGGACGGACGGGATCGTGCTCGACCTGTCTGGCCTCGATGGCATCTGCGTGGCGGATGACCGGGTCGCCACGATCAGAGCCGGCGTCCGCCTGGGACAGGTGTACGCGGCGCTACACGGCTACGGCCGGACTGTGCCAGCCGGGTGCGGTCCCACCGTCGGCATCACAGGCCTCACCCTTGGCGGCGGGATCGGCCTGCTGGGGCGCAAGCACGGGCTGACCTGCGACCACCTCGTCGGCGCACAGATCGTGCTCGCAGACGGCAGCGTCGTGGATTGCGACCACGACCACGAACCGGACTTGTTCTGGGCTCTGCGCGGCGCGGGAGGCGGCCAGTTCGGTGTGGTCACGTCACTGCGGTTCGAAACCGTCCCTGAGCCGATGACCATCCGCATCGAGGCGCACTGGCCGGACATCGCCCTCGAGGACCTGGTCGCCGCCTGGCAAGCCTGGGCACCAGACGCCCCGGACGAGCTCACTGTCAACCTCACCCTTGAGTCCGAGCCCGGCGCACCTGTCCAGGCCACCCTCCTCGGCGCCGCCACCCTCGAGGAGGGATCGACCCGGGAACTGTTGCAGGAGTTCGCCGGTCAGGTGGGCGTGACCCCTGCGATCGAGTTGCACACCTGCGTGCCTTACCACCACCTGAAGCACACCTTCGCCGGCCCGGACCCGCGGGATCTGCCCGAACGAGCCCCGCGGATCCGGTCGGAGTTCTTCTCCCACGCGATGTCTGGCCGCACGATCGCGGCGCTCCTGACGCAGCTCAGCGGCCAAAGGACCGTAAGCCGGCGGCAGATCACGTTCACTGCGATGGGCGGGGCCTACAACAGGGTCGCCGGAGACGCCACCGCATTCGCCCACCGCGGCGAGCGCTTCCTGCTCGAGCACATCGCCGGCGCGGCCGACCCGTGGGTCGATCATTCCTGGGCGATCGCCCACGCCGACGGGTCCGGGCATGTCTACCCCAACTTCCCCGATCCAGCGCTCGACGACTGGGCCGCGGCGTACCACGCGGGCAACTATCCCCGGCTGGCGGCGGTCAAGAACGCCTACGACCCGCACCGGTTCTTCGACTTCCCGCAAGCCATCTAATCAACAGCGAAGGCTATGAGGTGGTCCGATGATCCTGGTCACCGGCGGGCTTGGCATGATCGGCGCGCACACCGCCCGCGCGCTCGTCGACCTCGGACAAGAGGTCGTCGTCAGCACTCACCGCCGGACCGAGGTCCCTGGGGCGTCCGCAGGTTCGCCGTCGCCAGCAGCCTCGGCGTCTACGTCGGCCGGGCCGAGACTCCCTGGCACGAGGAACTCGCGCTGCCCGCCGAGGACCTGCCGCATCCGATCATCGCGTTCAAGAAGGCCGTCGAGCCACTCACCAAGCATAGCCTCCGGGGCAGCGGCGTCCAGCCGGCCGTGCTCCGGATCGGGACCATATGGGGGCCGCTCGTCGACCCCGGATCACCGTTCTTCTATATCCCGCCCTACATCAACGCCGTGCTCCGCGGTGAGCAGCCGCGGCCGCTGCACGCCGACGATGGCGGTGACTGCTGCTACGCACCCGACGCCGGGCGCGCCATTGCCCTGCTGATGACCGCGCAGACCCTGCGGCACCACACCTACAACGTGTCAAGCGGCCGACCGTTCAGCAACCGCGAGTTCGCGTACACCTCGACATCACCCGGCTTAGCCACGACACCGGCTTCGCGCCTGCTTTCGACGTCGCCACGGCGGTCGCCGGCTACGTCGCCTGGCGCGCTGGAAACCCCCGCTGAATGAAGAACCGGTTACCGGACCGCCCTTGGCAGCATCCGGCCTGGAGACGATTCCGGATGCATTTGCGTCACGGGGAACCACGCGTCGGATAGCGCAGCGCAGATGTAGGTTTCTTCTCCCATTAGAAAGTAAGCATTCAGCCCATTCACGCGACGTGATGGGTGGCGCGGGTTGCGCTTTCTCGTTACGGGGAGAGCGCCGGGGCAGGCGGCTGCCAGGGGCTGCCGAGCATGAGCTCGTACAGGGCGTCCATGGCGTTCTTGCCGTGCTTGCGGGCGGTGTCGAGGTAGCTGCGGATGTCGAGCATCCGGCGGCGGCCGAAGGTGTCGGCCAGCCGCCCGCCAAGCAGCAACAGCCCGCCGAGCCCCGCAAGAAGGAGATGTGGCCGGCTGTCCGGGACGGGGCTAGCCGGGGATGGCCAGGTCGAGCTGGCGAAGGCGTTCGGGATCGGTGACCCCGTCAATTTCGGCGATCTTGCCGTTGACGACGGTGAAACCCACGACGGAGACCAGTCGCCGGCCGACGGTGATGACTACTCCCGCCGCCCCGTTCACGAGCGCTGGCCGGATCAGCGCGGCCGGGTTCGCGAAGGTCATCGCCTGCGCGGCCACGGCCGCTGGCCCGCGCAGGGCCGCTGAGGCGGCCGGGCGAGCGGCACCCGCGTCGACCCGGAGCACGACCTCGGGGTCGAGCACGGCAACCAGCGCGTCGAGATCGCCGCCACGGGCGGCGGCGAAGAACGCGCCGACCACTTCTCGCTGCAGGGCCAGATCGGGGTCGGGAACCGGGGCCGCGTCCCGGACCCGGTGCCGCGCCCGGCTGGCGAGTTGCCTGGTCGCGGCCGGGGCGCGGCCCACGATGGGAGCTATCTGCTCGAAGGGCAGGTCGAACATGTCGTGCAGCACGAATGCGAGCCGCTCGGCGGGGGTGAGGGTATCGAGCACCACGAGCAACGCGAGACCGACCGAGTCAGCCAGCAGTGCTTCTTCCTCGGGGCCGGGCGCGTCGTCGAGGCTGATGAGCATGTCGGGCATGTGTACCTCCAGCGGCTCCTCGGACCGCACCTTCCGCGAGCGCAGCATGTCCAGGCACACGTGGGCGGCCACGGTGGTCAGCCAGCCGCCGAGGTTCTCCACGTCGCTACCTGACTGGCTCAGCCGCAGCCAGGCTTCCTGCACGGCGTCGTCCGCCTCGGCGAGCGAGCCGAGCATCCGGTATGCCAGTCCCCGCAAACGTGGACGGTGTTCCTCGAACCGGTCGGCCAGCTGCTCATTCTCGCTCATCGGTCACATTCTCCCGTCGCGGGCCGTCATAGCAGTGACGAACCGCAACCGGCCGACGTGACAGGGGACACGAGGCACCTGGCGATCAACGCCTGGAAGGAAATTACCGACGGCCGTGCTGATGATTCGTTCCAAGGTCAGTGCAGGTGCGACCCGTACGAGCGGCAAGGAGATCACCGTGGATGCCCGTTTCAACTACTATGGCAACACAGTTTCCGCGAAGTTCGCCAAGTACATCAACTCGGCAGGCGCGGTCGTGTCTGATTCGGCCCTGCCACGGGTAACGCAGGATCTGGTGAAGATCCGGGCCAGCCAGATCAACGGCTGCGCCTATTGCACCGACATGCACACCAAGGACGCCGAGCACGCCGGGGAAAGCTCGGTGCGGCTCAACCTGGTCGCGGTGTGGCGGGAGGCGAAGGTCTTCACCGAGGCCGAACGGGCCGCTCTGGAACTCACCGAGCAGGGCACCCGCATCGCCGATGCCGCCGGTGGTGTCACCAACGAGGCCTGGGCTGATGCGGCCAAGTTCTACGACGATGACCAGCTCGCCGCGCTGGTGTCACTCATCGCCCTCATCAACACCTACAACCGCATGAACGTCATTACCCAGCAGCCCGCCGGTGACTACCAGGTCGGCCAGTGGGGATAGCCGCCTGTGGGACCCTGCTGGCTGAGCCGCAAAATTGTGCCCCGCCAAAACCGCGCATAGGGTCTGACCTGCTGGTTTATGCTCGGCGCTCGTGCTGACGGTCTTCAAGAAGGAATTCTTCATGGCCGACGGCGCGGCTGGTCCCGTCGTGGCTTAACGCCACCTGTCCCTGCCCTTCATCATCGGAATGGTCTGGAGGTTTCGTTGAGCGGACTGCGGCCCGGGAATCGGCACGTATTGCTGCTGTGGGCGGCGAGTGGGGGAAGCCAAGGTGCCTCCTGGATCATGCTGGTAGCTGTTTTCGTGTATGTGCTCCACCATTACTCGGCTTCTTCACTCGCGATTGTCGAGCTCGTCGGCACGCTGCCCGCCCTGTTGTGCATGCCCTTCGCCGGCGCGATGGCCGATCGCCACGATGTCCGGAGGCTGGCACTGGGGTCCATGGCGGTTCAGGCGCTTGGCCTGCTGGGCGTGCTGGTGCTGCTGAGGGTCGGCCTGTGGGAGGTCGCGGCCTGCTACGGCTTGCAGGGGGCCGCAAGCGCGGTATGGCCGCCAGCGCGGCAGCGGTGGCTGTACGCGCTGGTCCGCGAGGAGCACGGTCGCACCGCGGCCAACGCCGCGATTGGCTCGGTGAGCGGCGTCATGACAATCGGCGGCGCGGCGCTGGCCGGGGCCTTGTCCGCCTGGAGCACAACCGCCGCGCTCGCAGTGGCTGCGGGCCTCCAGCTCGCGGCGACCGTGCCCCTGCTGGCCCTGGCACGGCCGGCGTTCCAGCAGGGCGCGCAGGCAGGCGTCGCTCCTCTCCGGACTTTGCGGGCCGACCTGGCGGAGGGCTTTACCGCACTGCGGGCCCTGCCTCTGGCCAGGTCAGTGATCTGGGTAGGCATCTCCTGGGGCCTGATCGGCGGCGCCTACAACGTCTTGCTTGCCGCCTATGTCACGAACGACTTGCACGGCGGCGGATTGCTGCTCGGCGTGTTCTACGTTGTGGATGGCGCCGCGGTGATCCTGGGCTCGA
>Ga0335075_10014783_pt1 | contig 11706 bp, 10 predicted proteins | sample Lox_Sample_24_FD_206723 | JGI IMG/M metagenome (GOLD analysis project Ga0335075, IMG submission 206723) | Soil microbial communities from Loxahatchee National Wildlife Refuge, Florida, United States - Lox_Sample_2.4 | ecosystem: Environmental > Terrestrial > Soil > Wetlands | place: USA...
AAGCCTGGCGAACATCAGTACGGGCACGTCAACGCTGTTGTTCCCGCCGGGAGCCAGGATCGCCGACCGGCTCGTCACCGAGGGCTGGCTTCAGCTCTTGAAGATGTCAGCGGCCGTCTCGGCCGTGAGGGCGCTGTCGAACCACTCGTCTAGCTGGGCGATGTCCGTGCAGGAAGTGACCTGCTCGCGCTGCTCCGCGGTCACCTTGATCGCGCGCGAGTCGATGATCTTGAGGACGTCCTCGGACTTGGCCGTGGCAGCGCCTTGTTGCATGCCCTTCTGCAGGCCTTCCTGGACGAAGCCTTCGATGAAGTCGCTTTTCCATTCCATGGTGGTCATCATCGTCTCCAGTCTCCGACGGGCTGCGTCGGACGCAAGGTTCAGCATAATCGTGGACAGTCGCTTCCGGTCGGCGACGCTGGCGCCGCTCTCCCTGACGGCGGTGAGGAAGGCACTTGCGCCCTGGTCCTCTTCCAGGTTTACCGCGCCCATGAAGGCCGCGAAAATCGCGAGGTAGGGGCTGGCGCCGCCAACGCCAGGGGCGTTGAGCGGGTCGACGACCGCAGGGATTAGGTCGAACCCGGGGTGACCCGTGGAGATGAGGCGACGGCACTTCCTCGCCTCATCGGGATCCGGGCAGATCACCAGCAGGAGCGCGCGCTGGCAGCGGAGATGCCTGCGGGCGACCGTGAGGTAAACCGGCCAGGAGAACGCCTTGGTCGGGTCGTCCCGGCCCTGCGGCTCGATGATGATGACCAGGGCCGGCTCCCCGGTGGCCTTGTCCTCGACGACCACGACGGCGTCGGCCAGGAACTTCATCGGCACCACCTCGCTCAGATCGGTCGGACCAAGCGAGACCGCGATCTCGGTGGGCAGGTCAACATCGGACATGGCCCGTAGCAACTCGACGGCGAGGTCGGGATGCTGGCGGATTAGCTCGATGGGGGCTTCGTGGGCAACGGAGGGCATGACTTCACGCTACGACGCCCTACTGACTTTTCCGGGCATGAATTGGGAAACAGATAGCATTCGAAACAAAATGGTTAATTCGCAACTGGTTGCGCTTTCTGGCTTTCAGCGGATATCGCCGCGGGTGCAGGTCGCGATCATTGTCCGCGACGCCGACCTGGGCACAATCGATAAGACCGCTTGGAGTCCCCAGGAACACCCGGATCCGCTGCTTGACATGCTCAGCCCCTGGGATGTCTAGCGGGGGTGACGCCCCACTGGGCTGCTATGTCGCGGACCCAGGTGGTGGCGGCGGCTGGGTCTGGTGGTGGGACGGCTACCACGACGAGTTCCGTCACGGCGATTTCCTCGAGGTCCTGGAGGGCGGCGGGAGTGCCGTCACAGAGGGCTACGGCGACGGTTAGATCGCGGGCGTTGCGATCGTGAAGCTTGCACTGCTCGGTTAGCGTTGCCACCCGCTCCGCCACCGCTGCCGCGGGGAGGTTGAAGCCGTACCAGCCGTCTGCGAAGGCTGCCACTCGGCCAGGGACGCGTCGCTGTTGCCGCCGAGCACGATCGGGATGCGGCTGTTTCGGACGGGCTTGGGGTTGACGCGGATGGAATTGAAGCGGGTGAATTCGCCGGCGAACGAGGCGCTGTCGTTGGTCCAGAGGGTGCGCATCGCGGCGACGTACTCGGCCGTGCGCTGGGCGCGGCGGGTGAAGGGAACGCCTAGGGCGGCGAACTCTTCGGCCGACCAGCCGATGCCTACGCCGAGGGTGAGGCGCCCGGCGGATAGCACGTCCAGGGTTGCGGCCTGCTTGGCGGCCACGACCGGGTGGTGCTCGGGGAGGAGCAGGATGCCGGTCGCCAGGCCGATGCTGGTGGTCGCGGCGGCGGCGAAGCTGAGGGCGAGGCGCCGGCGCCAATGCCGAGCGCGGGCAGGCCAACGCGCATTCGCCCTCCCCCGGCCGGTGTTTCCCCGGGTGGTTCATCCCCCGATCTGGGATCGGTAACGCAGTGGGCCTGGAGTGCATGGGTGGTTGACCCGGTGGACACCGCCTACGCACGGATCCAGTGATATTTTTGCTGTCGCGCATTCCAACTTGCCCGCCCTCGATATTGGCGATCTCGACGCAATTACCAATTGTCTTTTAAGAACAGACTCATCCAAGACGATCCCACCACCCCTTTCGCGACGCCACCTGAGCAGCAGGACCTGCCGCCCGAGCTGAGCAGAGTGGCGCGGCGTCGACCCGGTGGGGCTCGAGCGGGCCGGTGGAGGGGACGACGGGACCGTTCGAGATGAAGGTTTGTGCTTTTGAATTGCCTGGAGCTACTGCCTCGGTTGACGTGTACGTTAAGGTTGGTTGCCGTTGACGTAAAGGAGGCGCTGTGTCTGAGCGCGGGACGGGCCCGATCGTGGTGCCCGATGGGTACAAGTGGATTGCGCTGACGATCTCGACCCTGGGCATGCTGATGGCCACGATCGACGGGTCGATCACGCTGATCTCGCTGCCGGACATCTTCCGCGGGATCGATATCGATCCGCTGCAGCCGGGCAACAGCTTCTATCTGTTGTGGATGATCCTCGGGTTCCTGGTGGTCACGAGCGTGCTGGTGACCACGCTGGGGCGGCTGGGGGATATTTACGGTCGGGTCAAGATGTACAACCTCGGCTTCGCGGTCTTCACCTTCTTCTCGCTGCTGCTCACCGTGACCTGGACGTCGGGGCACGCGGCCGGGATCTACCTGATCGTGCTGCGGCTGTTCCAGGGCGTCGGCGCGGCGATGCTGATGGCGAACTCGGCCGCCGTGCTGACCGACGCGTTCCCGCCTGGTCAGATGGGCATGGCGATGGGCGTCAACCAGGCGGCGGCGATGAGCGGGTCGTTTATCGGGCTGGTGCTGGGCGGGGTGCTGGCGCCGATCAACTGGCGGCTCATCTTCCTGGTGTCGGTGCCGATCGGGCTGTTCGCCACCGTCTGGGGCTATCTGAAGCTGCGGGAGCTGAGCGCGCGCCGGCCCGCGAAGATCGACTGGTGGGGCAACGTCACGTTCGCGACCGGGCTGATCCTGGTGATGATCGGGATCACCTACGGGATCGAGCCGTACGGGGCAGACACAATGGGCTGGACGAACCCGGAGGTGGTGGCGTTCCTGGTGGTCGGGGTGGCGCTGCTGATCGTGTTCGGGTTTATCGAGACGCGCGTTGCCGAGCCGATGTTCCGCATCCAGCTGTTCAAGATTCGCGCGTTCACAGCCGGGGTGCTGGCGAGCTTCCTGGCCGCGCTGAGCCGCGGCGGGCTGATGTTCATGCTGATCATCTGGTTGCAGGGGATCTGGTTGCCGCTGCACGGATACGACTTCGCGCGCACGCCGCTGTGGGCGGGGCTGGCGATGCTGCCGTTGACGGCCGGGTTCCTGATCTCGGGGCCGTTGTCGGGGATCTTGTCGGACCGGTTCGGGGCGCGGCCGTTCGCGACCGGGGGGATGATCGGGACCGCGGTTGCGTTCGTGCTGCTTGAGCTCTTGCCGGTTAACTTCCCGTACTGGCTGTTCGCTGTTTTGCTGTTCTTCACCGGGCTGGTGATGGCGTCCTTCGGGTCGCCCAACCGGGCTGCGGTGATGAACAGCCTGCCGCGTGAGCACCGCGGGGCGGGCTCGGGGATGAACACGACGTTCCAGAACTCGGCCCAGGTGCTGTCGGTCGGTATTTTCTTCAGCCTGATGATTATCGGGCTGTCTTCGTCGCTGCCCGCGAGCCTGTATTCGGGGCTGGTGGCGCATGGGGTGTCACCGGCCGCCGCTTTGCGGGTGTCGCATCTGCCGCCGGTCTCGACGCTGTTCGCGGCGTTCCTCGGGTACAACCCGGTGCAGCATCTGGTCGGGCCTTCGGTGCTGTCGCATTTGACGGCCGCGCAGCAGGCGACGCTGACTGGGCGCAGTTTCTTTCCGACTTTGATTACCGCGCCGTTTAAGGCGGGGCTGCGGGCTACCTTTGATTTTGCGATCGTGGCTTCGCTGGTGGCTGCGGCGGTTTCGTGGACGCGGGGTGGGAAGATGGCTGCTGACTCGGCCGCCGACCCGGCTGTTGCCGGGGACGGGGCGGATGAGCGGATGGTTGCGGTTGCCGTCGACGCTTCTGTTCCGCCTGTTGACGCTGAGGACGCTCCCGAAGCGGAGGCGATGGGGTGATGAGGTGATGGGCGGGAAGCGGGTAGCCACGCAGGCTGCGCCGGTGGTGTGGCGGATCGGGGAGGTGGCCAAGCTGACTGGGGTCACCACGCGGACGCTGCGGTACTGGGAGGAGCTTGGGCTGCTGCAGCCCGCTAGCCGGACCGAAGGCGGCGAGCGGATCTACGGGGCGGGCGATGTGCGGCGGGTGACGCGCATTCGCGACTGGCAGGAGCTGCTTGGGTTCTCGCTGGATGAGGTGAAGGCGGTACTGAGCACGGGCGACGTTGACGTGCTGGACCGCGTGCACTTTGAACTGCGAGACGGCGAGGTGTCGTTGGCGCGGCGGCGGGCGCTGCTGGACGAGGCCATTGCGGCCAACGATCAGCTAGTGGGGCGACTGGAGGACACGTTGTCGCGGATTAGCGCGCTGCGGGACGAGCGGGCGGCGATTGCGATACGGCTGCGAGAGAGCCGCGAGCAGCTTGAGACCGACGGCAGCTATTAAGGATCCCTCGTGAATAAACTGTTCGGGGCCGCAGCCGACGCCCGGCTCGCCGAAGCGTGGGACACGCTCTTTAGTCAAGATCCCGCGAGCCAGCAAATCATCCATGTGCTGACTCGGCCCATTGAGTTCCCGACGGCGCTCACTGGATTCTCGCCATTCGAGGCTTGGATGCGGAATGGCCGCAAGGCCGATGATGAGGTCTGGCGTGCTTTCGCCGAGATCGCTACCCCGTGGGCCTATATCCACAACGCCCGCCGCGCGGTCGCTCTCGGTATTCCTAATGTACGGATATTTGTTCTCGAGCGCGACGGGTGGGACAGCGCGCCGATTTGGCTGCGGTACCTCGCTGAGATACATCTTCCTGGCATTGCCGCCCTGGCCGGCGAGACGCTCTATCGAGTTTGGCGTGAGGACTGCCAGCGCTCGGGACTTCCGGACCGTGTTTGCGACGTCAATCTCTGGGGTGCAGCCGGAGTGATGCTCACAGGGTATCAAAACGGTGATGTTGAGTGGCGCGCGTTCCTGGACGACGATCCTGGTCCTGGCCTATCTTCCGAGGAGCACGACTTCGTCGTTTCCGTGCACGACTTCGCCTCCGCGCAGGGAGAATTGGTCAAGCTACCTTTGGAACTTCAGGTACCTCCATTTGAGGAAGGCATCCCGCATTGAGCGCTCACGTTCCGGACCTTTCGCAGGACCCGCCGCCGTTCGACATCACCACCGCGCACCCGGCGCGGGTGTATGACTACCTGCTCGGCGGCAAGGACAACTTCGCCGCCGACCGGGCCGCGGCCGAGGCGATCATCGAGGTCAGCCCGGTCGTTTTCGCCTGCGTGCGGGCCAACCGGGACTACCTGCAGCGTGTGGTGCGCTATCTGGCCGGCCCGGCGGGGATCCGCCAGTTCCTCGACATCGGCACCGGCCTGCCCACCGCCAATAACACTCACCAGGTCGCCCAGCGGGTCGCACCGGAATCCAGGGTTGTCTACGTGGACAACGACCCGATCGTCCTCGCCCATGCGCGTGCTCTGCTGACGAGCGCCCCGTCCGGAGCGTGCGACTACATCGACGTTGACCTGCGGGATACCGATGAGGTTCTGCGCCGGGCAGCCGAGACGCTCGACTTCTCCGAGCCCGTCGCGATCATGGTGCTGTGCACCATGCAGTACGTACCGGATGCCGACGGCCCGCACGCCATCATTTCCCGCCTGATGAGCGCGACCGCGCCAGGAAGTTATCTGGCGATGTCCGATACGACCAGGGACATTGACACGGAAACGATGACGACTGGCGCCGCCCGGTACAACGCCAAGCTCGGGTCGGCCGTTTTCACGCCGCGCACGGGCGTCGAATACGCCCGCTTCTTCGATGAGCTGTCCCTGGTGGAACCCGGCCTGGTGCCGATGCCGCAGTGGCGGCCGGATGCCTTCCCTGGCCCGGCGGAGGTCATCCCGATGTACGCCGCCGTGGGCCGCAAGCCTTAGGCCTCATCGAGGGGTGGCTGAGGCGATGTTGACTAAAGGCGATGAACGCGGCCCCCAACTGCGCACGATCACAGGTGCTGGCGGGCGAGCCAGGACAGGGTGAGGTCTGCGACTTCGGGCCATCCGTGATCGAGGACGAGCGAGTGGCCGCGGTCGGGGAACACGTGATAGTCGGTGACCGCGCCCGAGCCGGCGTAGAGCTTGTAGGCGGCGCGGGCTACCACCTCAGGGACCGTGTGGTCCTGGCCGCCGCCGACGATCAGCAGCGGTCCGCGGTCCCGCTTTCTGGTGTCGACGGCGGCCGGAGACGACTTCTTGAAGTTCGCGGTCGACGCCTCGAAGAGCGGCTTGCCGGGTCCGGGAATCGCCCACCGGTCGAATAGCTCGCCGGATTCGCTCTCGGTGAGCGCGTTGCCGAAGCCGTAGCGGAACTGCTTTCTGGTCAGCGCTACCGCCCGCTTCTTGTTGCCGGGCTTGGACAGGACCGGGAGCCCGGACCGGATCTGGGCGAGCGGCACCGGCTTGACCCCCTTGATCTGGCCGGGATCGATCGCGATGGCCGCGGCGGCCACGCCCCCGGACAGCAGCTTCTGGGCGATGAGACCGCCGAACGAGTGGCCGATCACGATCGGCTTGGCGGGCAGGCCGCTGATGACGTCCAGATAGCCGTTGGTGATGTCGTCGATGCCCTTGTTGGCGACGGCGGCGGCGTTCTTGCGGGTCTGCTCCACGCTGTCGGAGTCGCCGGGCCAGCCGGGCGCCGTGGGGTCATAGCCGGCCTTGCGGAACAGCTCGACCCAGGGCTGCCAGGCGGCGGAGTGGATCCACAGGCCGTGGATGAAGACCACAGGAGTGGGTGATGCGGTCATCGGTTCCTCCGGAAATGGGGACGTTGCGTCGTGTCTTGCCTGGTGATTGGGGGCCTAGTGCCCGGCGCGCGCGAGGTGGCCGGGGCACCAGGCCCAGGTGGTTCAGCTCGTCGCGCGGGCGGCGTTGAGGATCGCCTGGGTGACCGCGCTGGGGTCGCTGATCATGGACAGGTGCGGTGCGCTGATCTCGGTGATGTGCGCGCCGGCCCGATGGGCCATCACGAGCTGCTCGGCCGGCGGGATGACGTGGTCCTGGGTGCCGATGACGGCCCAGGACGGGATCGTCTGCCACGCGGGCGCGACCGTCAGCTTGTCGTTCAGCGTGCTGAGAGTCACCGGCTGCTGCTCGGCCGCGAGCGCTTCGCCCTCGCGGGCGGGCAGGCCGTTGGCGAAGCAGCCGGGGAACACGCTCGGCTTGACGTACACGTCCACGTCGCCAGCCGGGGCCATGGGGTACGGCGCGAAGTTCAGCACCGTGGCCGGGTCGGAGACCGCGAGGCACGATCCCGGCTCGACGCCGGACAGGCTCATTGGCGTGTCGCCCGCCGCCGGGATGAAGGCGTCGTCGTAGACCAGCGCCTTGACCTGGGCGTTGCCGGTGGCGGCTTGGGTGATGACAAACCCGCCGTAGGAGTGGCCGACCAGGATGATGGGACCGGAGATCGTGCTCAGGAAGTCGGACAGGTAGTTGGAGTCCTCGGTCAGGCCGCGCAGCGGGTTGGGCGGGACGTCGACGGTGTAGCCGCGTGCCTGCAGCTCCTCGACTACGGCGTTCCAGCTGGAGTTGTCGGCCCACGCGCCGTGCACCAGCACGATGGTCGGCTTGACGGCGGTCGTCGCGCTCCGGGTGGACGCGTGGCTGGCAGCGGTGGCGGCGGGCGCGGCCGTGGCAGCGGTCGCGGAGCTGGTCAGGCCGACGCCCAGCAGCGTCCCGGCGATGGCGAGCGACGCGCCCGCGGCGGCGAGCCTCGGCGCGGTCAGCCTCGGAACAGTGGAAATACGCATGAGATGGTGCCTTCCCCTCGTGAATGCGGTGGCGGTGCGGCCGCAGGGGGCGGCTGGATTCGTCGCTCGACGGTGACCTGCGGCATGCCGCCAAGCCTGCGCCCTGGCACGCCGACCGCACATGACTTGATCCAGTGATTAATCGCTGCGCGGCCTGGCGGCGCGAGGATGGCTTGGATCAGTGATGCGCGCGGCGGCGGCGGGCGCGGAGACTGGCACTCACGGCGGAAATGAGAGAGGCGAAGCGCGAACTTCGGGAGCTACGTTGCCTACCGCGCCGCGTGGCGCTGGCCGGCCTGGCGGGCCAGCTCGACCCGCGACCGGATGCCGAGCTTGGCGAAAACGTGGCGCAGGTGCGAGTTCACCGTGTGCACGGAAATGTGGAGGCGCTGGGCAACCTCACGGTCGGACGACCCCTCGGTGACCAGCCGGACGACCGCGAATTCGGAGGCGGTCAGCTCGGGCCATTGCGCCGCGGCCGGGTCGGGGCGCCCGTGGGGGCGCTGCGCGCCGTAGTCGCGCAGCAGGCGGCGGACGCGGGCGGCGTCTCGCTCGGCGCCGGCCGCTGACTGCAGCCTCAGCGCCTCGTCGAGGTGACCGACCGCCTCGTCCCTCGCGGATTTCCCGAGTAGTCGGCCGGCGTCCTCGAGCGCCGCCGCGCGGACCAGCGGCCGAGGGTCGGCACGGTAGGCCTCGACAGTCGCCCGGGACCGTTCGGGATCAGGATCAAGGAGCGCGCGGGCGTGCAGAGCGGCGGCGCGCAGTCCGGGGAAGCCCGGATTCCCGTCCGTGCCGCTCTCCAGTCGCGCGGTGACCGAGGCGGCGTCGGCCCGCTGCCCGGCCGCCAGCAGTAGTCGCACCAACTCGACGGCATCGGAATGGGCGAGCGGGCTGCAGGCGTGCACGTATCCGGGCGCGAGGACGTCGAGCAGGTCCGGGCCGATCGGGCCGCCGTCCAGGCGAACCGTGAGCCACGCGCCGAGGCGGGCGGTGGCCCCGCAGCGACCGCCTATGCTGGCGAGTGCCGCCGCATCCCGCCGGGCGTTCTGCAGCGCGGCGGGATCGCCGGTGCGCAGGGCGACGTCGCCGAGGGCATAAAGGGCGACATGGTTGAGATAGCCGTAGCTCTCGTCGCCGATCTCGTCGGACATGTCGAGGATCGCCTCGGCTTCGGCGCGGGCGTCGGCGAGCTGCCCGGCGGCCAGCCGCGCGCGGCACCTGAGCATGGACCAGATCCGGGCGTGCCTGGGGACTTCCACATCCTCGCGGGTGCCGGCCTCGATGATCGCGTGCGCCTCGTCCAGCCGAAACTCCGAGATCAGCAGCAGCGACTTCCATGACTCCGGCGCCCACATCCGGAGTTCCTTCGGCTCGTCCTGGCGACGGACCGCCTCGCTGGCCAGGTCGATGGCTCCCCGCCAGTCGCCCTGGGCGAACGCGAGCAGGGCGCGCGGCACGAACGTGACGATCTCGGCCGTGGGGTCGCCGCTGGCGGCCGCCTCTGCGATCGCGTCCGCGACGGGCCCGGCCGCCGCGTCTGCCTCGCCGCCGATGTCCAGTCCGCACGCCATGAGGGACAGCAGATGGACGCGGAGCGCGGGTGGGACGCCGGAGAGCCGCAGGGCCGCCCCGCACTGCTCGGCGACCGCGGCCGGCGCGTACTGGGTCATCAGCAGGCCGATGCCCAGCCGCGCCTGCGCCTCGGCCACCGGATCGGCCAGGTCACTCTCTGACGCGGTGAGGAGCTTCGACGCCTCGGCCGCCCGGCCTGCCAGGACGAGCAGGTCAATGGTCTGCACGACGGCCTCGCCGCGCTCGGGCCCGCCGCGCGGAATGAGGTCGAGGGCGCGGCGAGCCAACGGGACCGCAACCTCCGGGGACATCCGCCCGATGTGCACCGCGGCCCGCCGCAGGAGGCCGGCCGAGGCGACGTCGCCGGGCTCGGCGACCTCCATGACCAGCTGCGCGACGTCGGCGGCGGAGGCGCCGTGCTGGAGCATCACCTCGACCGCGGTGCGGCGCATGCTTCGCCGGACCGCTCTGGGCAGGGTGGCGTCGACGGCCTCGCGCACGAGGTCATGCCGGAACCCCAGACGGTTCCCGTCCTCGGCCAGCAGCATGGCGGCGATCGCCTCCCTGACCTCGCTCCGCAGCTCGAGCGGCGGCCGGCCGAGCAGCCCGGCCAGCTCCTCGAGGGAGAAGCTGTGCCCGAGGACCGAGGCCATCTCCACCGCGTCGCGGGCGGGCGGGGTCAGCCGCGCGAGCTGACCAGCCACCCAGTCGAGGAGGCGGCGTGGCAGGCGCACGCCCGGATTCAGCCTGACGATGCCGCCGCTGACCGTCACCAGGTTCTCCATCCGCAGCCCGTGCAGCAGCTCGGTCACCAGGAACGGGTGGCCGTCGAGTCGGCCGAGTACCTCCCGCAGCGCCTCGTCGGGCTCGCCGCCGAGCATCTCACGGGCGATCTGCGCGACCGCGGTCTCATCGAGCGGACCGAGCCGGATCTCGGACGCGCCGGCCGACTCCAGCCGGCCAAGCGCGTCCTGCGCGGCGTCCGGCAGCTCCTCCGGGCGCAGCGCCAGCAACCAGCCGATCTGGTGGGTTGCCAGCCATTTGGACAGCATGACCAGGGCGCTGGCGGTGGCGGCGTCGGCCCACTGCAGGTCATCGAGGACGACAAGGAGCGGCGCCCGGCGGGCGGCCTGCTCCAGTCCTTCCTGCAGCTCCCGCAGCAGCCAGAATCGCTCATCAGGAGTCCGGCTGAGTTCTTGCAGGCGCGCGGGATCGACCGGCGGTACGTCGGCCGAGACGAGGGCGTCCAGGATCGGTCCGAGCGGAACCGCCCGAGCCGCAGGGTCACCGGTGCCGGAGAGCACCTGGATGCCGCCTGCCCCGGCCAGGCTTACGGCCTCGGCCAGCAGCCTGGTCTTGCCCAGGCCGGCCGGGGCGGTGACGATCACGACGCTGCCGTCACCGGCCCGGAGCGCCTTCAGCTGCCCGCGCAGCACGTCGAGCTCGGGCTGCCGACTGTGCAGTCTTGAGGGCACATGGCCATCGTAATTGACGTTCAGCCGGCGGCGCGGGCCGCGCGGACTGCACGGACTGCGCGGACTGCGCGGGCTCGCCGGACTGGGCGGACTGGGCGCGGGCGAGGCGGGAAGGACCCGGAGGCGAACGTGGTCAGGCTGGGCCGGATCGATCGTCCCTTTGATTCCTCTGCCGCTCGTCACGGGCTGCGGAAGGTGGAGAGGAAATCGACTTGCGGTGTGTCACGTGGTACCTGGCGCGCGCATCTATCTATCAGTTCTGACCACTCGGTCCTGCTTCTTATCAGTTCTCACCATTAAATTCGGACAATTCGGACGGAGAAGTGGTCAGAACTGATAAGGAGACGAAAAAGTGGTCAGAAGTGATAAGGAGGTGATCACTGGTTCGCCGACTTCTGCGCTGGTGGCGGGGATGGAGCAGCCGGCCTGCGCGGGGGGCTGCGCAGGCCGGCTGAGTTTACTCATGTTGGCTCTGGATGACTGGTTGGCTAGGGGTAACCGGTTGGCTATGGGTAACTGGTCACCGTGGACGGGGTGGTGTTGGTGGGCGTCGCGGCGCCGGTCTCGTTGATGACGTGCTCGATCGTGCCGACGTCGCCCAGGGAGACCGTGAGGATGTCGTGGAACTGCACGCCGGGGACATCGGGCGCCTCGAACGCGTGGTCCGC